>Ga0335074_10000133_pt1 | contig 121742 bp, 100 predicted proteins | sample Lox_Sample_23_FD_206715 | JGI IMG/M metagenome (GOLD analysis project Ga0335074, IMG submission 206715) | Soil microbial communities from Loxahatchee National Wildlife Refuge, Florida, United States - Lox_Sample_2.3 | ecosystem: Environmental > Terrestrial > Soil > Wetlands | place: USA...
AGGGTGACCGTTGGTCCAGCGACAGCCCCGTTCCCGTCAACCTTCCTTGGTGAAGGTAAGACACGACAGCAGACCCAGCCGGTATGCGGCTTGTGCTGGGAGGGACCGGGAGGCTGTCTCGCCTCCTCGCAGCCGACTCCTCGTGGGCAAAGTGTGTCATTATCGTTTGCACGGCGGACCATGGCGGCATTTGCAGATACAGCATCTCAGCTGGGAAAGCGGTCAGTGGCTGACGGATACTTACTGTGAGTGGCGGCCGGCGCAGCTGCGGTCGGTCTCGGCGGACGGGGAGGTGCTCGCCGGCATCATGGAGCCCGGGGCACGCCAGTTCGTCTGGCAATGGGCCGTGCTGCGACGTGATGAGATCCTGGCGAACTGCGAGCGGCCCGGCGGAACTGGTGACTCCTGGTGGCTGCCTGCTGGCGATACGCCGGAACCGGGCCTGGCCGTGCTATGTACTGGGGGTGCTGCCGGGGCGGCAAGCCCATCGGGCACAACGGCGCAAGTGCCGCAGCAGCAAGCATCGCGGCCCCTCGGCATATCGGATCTGCGCGGTCAGGTGTCATCCCTGACGAGCGCGTCGAGCATCTCACGCATCGGTTCTGGGTCGCCGGACATGATCGCGGCAGAGGCACCGACGTTGCGAACGGGATCAAGATGCTGCCAGGCGAGCGTGAACCCGGCGTCGCGGGCCAGCTGCCCGAAGAAGGCCCGTTGCGCCCGTCCGTTGCCCTCGCGGAACGGATGCAGGGCGTTTACCTCGCCCAGGTAATAAGCCAGCCTGCTGACGAACGCGTAGCGGCGCAGGCCGCGCAGGCAGTCTTCATCATGCAGCTCGCGGGAGATGAGGGTCGCAGACGAATCGATGTACTGCGGGAGGCAGAACACGGCACCCTTGGCGATGGTCACCGTCCGGATCTGTCCCGCCCAGTCATAGATGTCACCGAAAATCCGCCTGTGGATCTCCCGCAGGTGAGGCAGGTCGTAGCTGGGGGAAACGGGCGAGGAGTCCAGGAGGATCAACGCCGCGTGGGTGATTTCCCGCTCCGCCGTCTCAAGGCCGGCGGCGGAGATCAGGCCGAGCTTGTTGTACAGGACGCCGGTAACCGGATCACTGTACGGGTCCTCCGGCACTTACGGCTGCCGGTAGCGCGCGACCGTCCGGCGGTACAGCTCAGCCGCGCTGATCTCCCCGTCCACATATGCCGTGACTTCCCGGTCATGATCCGGGCTGAACGGGCCCGGCAGCTCCGCCTGCACGGATTGCGCCGAAGCAAGGGCGGAGTCCAGCCGTGCGCGCTGTCGTGACAGCGCCTCGTACCGTTCGTAGACCTCGTACGGAAGGAGGATAGCCTCGGGCTTGCGGTGCGACCCGAACGCGACCGGCTCCGCTGCCGCGCCCTCCCGCCGGAACCGCGCGAGGATCCCGGACAGCCGCTGCCGCACCTCCGACAGCGGGTGCACCTGAATCACCACCGGATCGGTCATAACAATAGTGTACTAAAACTTGTACAAGTTCTGCTCGCTCACGCCGAGACTGCCCGGCAGCCGATAAGGGCGGGCAGGCCGCATGTGTGTCATTGTCGTTGGTACTTCGGATAATGGCCGCATTGGCATATAAGCCGTTGAGCTGGGCGAACATCTGACAGCCAGGGCTTGCGGTGCGGGCACCCTCTTCCGGCCGTCAGCGGCGTACGCGGTGGAGAACACGCACGTGGGACGATGCCAGAAGGGCGGCGTTCGCTATTCTGTGCTATGAAATCGACGCCGCATGAGCGATCCCTCGCCACTGCTCGACCGTCCGGCAATCGAGGAGGCATTCCGCCGCCTCGGCGACCGGCTCGCCAAGCGCGCCAACGACGTCCTAGCCGAGCGTGACCTGGCACTGTCAGTGCAGGTACTTCAGGAGTTCTACGTCCAGGCAACCCGTGCGAGCCGCCCGGACGCCATCGGTCACCGGCCGGCGGTACTGCTCATTGAGTCGTTCCGGCGTTTCCCGGTCCAGGACATCACGACCGGGATCATGATGGCCGCCCTGGACACCCGCCAGCGTTTCCAGCTCTCATACTGGGACGCCGCGATCATCGAGGCATCCCGCGCGATGGGCTGCACGCAAGTCCGGGCCGAAGACCTCGGCGACGGCCAGGACTACGGCGGCGTGCAGGTCGCCAATCCGTTCCGCTGAGGAAAGCGAACAACCTGTGTGGTTGTCGTCGGCAGGGCGGAGTACGACAGCAGCTGCACGGCAGGAGTCTGCGGACCGGGTGCGATGAGCTCGCGGTCCACCTAGAGAACGCCCTCGCCCGGCTGATGCCCGCCGCCATCCGCGTCGAGCTGGGCATCGTGGTCGAGGCCAGGCTGTGGCCGGCTGGGCAAGACGCTGTCGACCGGTTCCTCCGTGACGCGAACACCGACATTCTGCCGGTCCAGCCGCAGGCGGCGCAGTCGCCGACCGGGCGGGCGCGTGTCATCAACGTCCTGCGTTGTCCCAGGGGGAGCTTCACGGGCGCCGGGAGAACTTCATCGACAGGCCCCGGGCGGACCCGGCCAGGCTGCCGGAGATGCCATCGCAGCCGGTGACCAGGGACGAGTACGTGGATCGCATCCTGACGGGCGACCTGGGCGGACTCCGGCTGCTCCGCGACAGGCTAGGTGACCGGTTCATGGCGGGCTACCTGCTCAACCTCGGGGAACTCGCCTACCGCAAGGAGGAGAGGATCATGGTTATGCCGCTGTCCGAGCTATGGTCCTTAACCACCAGGCTCGATGTTGCATCGAGTCCACGATTAACATGGGTTAACTTCTGCTGAGTCGTTTGCGCCCGCGGTTGTGCGCGCCTGCCTGCGGCTTGCCAGCAGGTATCGCATGCCCTGCATGGCGAGGAAGGCAACGGCGACGGCGACCAGGATAGGCGCGGTCTGCAGCGCCCCGACCCGGGTCATCAACGCGGTCAGCAGCACCATCGAGAACGGCGCGGCCGCGAGCGTCCCCAGGACGGCGGGGAGCAGGCAGGTGAATGCCAGTCCCAGCGGAACGCCCGGGATGGCCTGGTGGACGATGACCCCGGCGGTTCCGCCCAGGAACAGCGCCGGGAACAGGGGCCCGCCAACGAATCCGCTGCTCTGGCTGACCGCGTAGGTGAGCATCTTGGCGATCAGGACAGCGACGAGCAGGCCCAGGCCCAGGGTGGTCCCGGCATCGTCCAGCACGGAATGGAGCTGATCGCCGCCTGAGAACATCGTCAGCGGCAGTGCCACGCCGACGATCCCGAACACCACGCCGCCCAGCGCTGATTTCGCGATGGCCGGGACGTTCAGCCGGCCGAACAGCCGCGACGCCAGCACGAGGAACCCGGTCGACAGCGTCGTCACCAGGGCCGCGAACAGGCCAAGAGGGATGGCAGCGAGCAGCTGCCAGTCCTGGAACGTGTACGGCGGCACCTGGTAGGCGCCCAGGAGCACGGCGCCAGCGATCGCGAAGTAGATCCCGAACGAGACGCTCCCCGCCACGATGCTCGCGGCGAGGGCCTTGGAGAACCGCTGTCCGCCCGGATGGGCGACCTCCATGATCAGCAGCACCACGACCACCGGGCTGGAGAACACCCCGGAGAAAGTGCCGGCGGTACCCGCCAGCGTGTTCACCTGGGAATCCTCTGTGCCCAGCCCCCTTCGCCGGGAGATCCAGCTGCCGGCCCCGCCGCCCATGGTGCTCAGCACCTTCTCCGGGCCGACACTGGAGCCGCCGATCAGCGACACCATCGAGGCGGCCACGGTTCCCGACACCAGTGCCGGGTCGACGTGTCCGGCATGCAGCTCGGCGAACACGCCGGGAATCTCCTCGGGCAGACGGGTGAGGCGCCGCAGCAGACCGACCACAACGCCTGCCGCCGCAGTGACCGCCACCCACCACCAGTGCCCGCCGAACCAGCCCGGATGGGAATCGGTGTACCACTTGCCCCCGAACTTGATCACTCCTATGAGGACCAGGCCGGCGAACGCGCCGAATACCCCGAGGGCGACCGCGTACGCGATGAGGACCCAGAACTCCCGCTTCTCGGTGACCGGCGGAGCCACGGCCGGCCCGGGCATGACGGTCACGACGCGAACCTCGCCGAAGCGGAGCTGGAGTTGCCGCCGGGCAGGACGCCGGTGCTACAGGCGACTGCCCCGTGATACCTGGCCTGGACTTTCCCCAACTGGGGCCAGTTCTTCCCGGCGTGGTCAAGCAGCCGCAGGATGACCAGGCTGCGGGTGAATTCCGGGATGGCGGGCATGTGCCCATTGTGCCGTCCAGCAGTATCACGCCGGTTATGACCTGGCGCGCGAAATGAATTACACGGCTGCAATTTCGCGTAGGCGACATCCGCGCCGATGCCGAGCCACAGCACGTGGCCATGCAGCGCGCAGAGTCGGATGTGACCGCCGTGGCATTGGCCGTCGCCCGGCGCTACCTGATATCGGCGGGCAGAGTCCGCGAGAGTTGCGGTACTGAGGCCGAGCTTGTCGTACAGGACCCGGTGACCGGATCACGGTACGGATCCTGTGACATTCACGGCTGCCGGTAGCGCGCGACGGTCCCACCACTTGAGCACGCGGAGGGCGCGGAGGGTGTTCCAGCGGCTTGGGGTGCCCACGGGGCCCTCGAGGTCGAAGTGGACGCGGCCTGGGTGGATGCGGTCGAGCAGCCACCGGTCGTCGGGCTGCCGCTTGGACCGCACGACGGCTACCGCGTCCGCCATCCGGGGATCGGGGTCGGCGCCGGAGTGCCGGAAGTAGTCCAGCGCGCGCAGCACGTCGTAGTGCCAGTAGTACGGGAACGCGAAGTCCAGGTACCCCGGCTGGACGACTTCCCACGTGCTCTTGCGGTGGAACAGGCCACGCTCGAGCAGGTACTCCTCGGCGCCCCGGCGGGCCGCGTGCACCCGTGCGGAACCGCCGGCCGCGCGCTCCCATTCGAGCAGGCCGTCGAGCACATTGATCGTCGTGTCGAAGGAGGACCGCACCGATCCGTTCTCGGCTTCGCAGTTCCAGCCGCCGTCGGCGAGCCGCTCGGCGAGGATCCGCTCCACGATCGCGTCAACGTCCACCCCGAAGTACGCCCCGGTCTCGATCGCCCTGCCGTTGATGCAGGGCTCGACCTCGCCGTCGAAGTAGCACTGCCCGGCGTGCTCCCAGCGCCCGTTCTCCGCCACCAGCCCGATCGCCCGGCGGGCGGACTCCGACGCCGGGTCGAGCCCGAGGAGTTGCAGAGTCTGCAGCGTGTGCATCGTGGCCGTCCACGGCTGCCCCGGCTCGCCGCCGGCGTAGGACGCCGGGAAACACGCGCCGCCGGCCCAGAGCCCGTCGGGATCCGCTAGCGCCAGGAGGCGCGCGCCCCAGCCTTCGTGCTCCACCCGGGCTCGCTCGGCCGCCACGTCGGCGGCCGGCGCGTCCGTGAGATCCCGCAGCACTTGCCAGCCGATGGCCGGGTCGCCTTCGAGCAGCCAGTCGGTGACGCTCACGACCGCAGGCTACCGCGTCCGTTCCCTGGTTCAGCCTGGGCCGCCCGACACCGGGCCCGGTGGGTCAGCGACAGAACCCTTTTGATCTGCGGTTACTGACGTCCGGCGGCGGGCTGTTCCCGGGTTAAGCGGGCTGATCTCCCGGCGTTTCGGGTGTTATGGGCTGTTTCGGGACGCGGGCGAGCTTGGTGCGGGGTGGCGTCTGCGTGCCGGGGGTGATCTTGTCCCAGTCTTCGGCCCGGGCCATTTCGGCGAGGGACAGGGTTTCTAGCTCGGCGGTCAGCGCGCGGAGCCGTCGGGCGTTGGCGAACCAGGGCGCGTAGGCCTGGTACTGGGCCGGGGTGAGCAGCCGGGTGACGGTCTTGCCGTTGACGGTGCGGGTCCACTGGATGTAGGGGCCGTGCAGGGCGGGCGGGTCGGCCGCGCAGGCGCAGCGGGGCTTTCCGCACCGGGCGCGGCGGATGGTGATGCTGCCGGGCAGGCAGAAGCCGATCTGGGCGAGGGCCGCCTGGATGGCTGCCCTGGCCTGGTCTGCGCTGGGGTCTGGTGGTGGCATCGCCCCTCCGTTGCCAGGATCTCGCAGGTCTGCTGCGGGTGGCTACCGCGGGCCGGCGTGTCTGCCGCGCTCTGATTCTTTAAATGTATACGTTGTAAGAACGATCCCGGTTTATGCAGCGGGGAGGACAGCCATGGGCGAGCTGGTGCCGGCACGCGCGGGCCAGGCGGCAGGCCCGCCGCCGGCGGTGGCCGCCACGGCGGCGCGGGGACTGTCGCGGTTCGCCGCAGCCCGGGGGATTCCGGCTGGGCCGGAGTTCCTGCTGGACTACGACGTGATCGAGGCGTTCTGCGTGGCCGGCCTGGACGGCCGGGCATGCTCCACCCGGGGCACGTACCGGTCGGCGCTGTACCGGCTGGCCGCGCCGGTGCACGGCCAGCCGGGGCAGCGGGCGACGCCGTTCGCGGGTACGAAGGCGCCCCTGCCGTACTCGCCCGCTGAACGCGCCGCGCTGGCCGCCCTGGCCGCCGCCCAGCGCGATGCGGCCAGGCGGGCCTCGGCGCTGGCGCTGGTGGTCTTCGGCATCGGTGCCGGGCTGCGGCCTGGCGAGCTGGTAGCGCTGCGCGGCAGCGACGTTTCCCGCCGCGGCCGCCGGGTGACGGTCAGGGTCGGCGGGCCGGCCGCGCGGGTGGTGCCGGTCGCCCCGGCTTATGCCGCGCGGGCGGCAGGGCTGGCCCGCGGCACCGGACATGCTCATCTGTTCCGGCCCGGCCCGGCCGACCGCGGCTACAAGAACTTCGTCACCAAGTTCGCCCGCGCCCTGGCGGCCGATCCGGCCGCGCCCCGGCTGAGGCTGGGCCGGTGCCGGTCCAGTTTCATCTGCGATCACCTGGCCGCGGGCACCCCGCTGGGCGAGCTGCTGGCCATCACCGGGATCTGCCAGGCCGAGTCGCTGGCCCGCTACGCACGCCACATCGGCGGCGCCCCGGCCAAGGCCGCGCTGCGGGCCTGGGACCGGCGCCGTCAGGCACGCTGAGCATGCACGGCAGCGGGCTGGACATCCCCCGGCCGGGCCCTGCCCCGGACGAGCAGGCCGTGGCGTTCGCCGCCGAGCTCATCGACCGCAGCGGGAAGGCCCCGGTCATCGAGGCCGCGCTGGCCCACCGCACCGGGCGGCCCCGGCCGCTGCCGGTGCGCGCCGTGCTCACCGCGCTGCTGTGCCTGGCCCTAGATGACCGGCCGCTGTTCCTGACCGAGGCCACCCGGCTGCTGTTCTGCCAGCTGTCTCCGGCTTCCCGCCAGCTGCTGGGCGTGCCCGGCACCGCCACCGCCGGCCGGTCGTTCCTGGCCGCCTACCGCCGGGTCCGCTACTGCTTCGGCCAGATCCTCAAGGTGGCCGACCCCTCGGCGCTGCCGAAGAACCGCCGGCTCACCGCCGGCGAGCTCACCGCCCGCACCAAACCCATCACCCCCGATCAGGCCACCGCCGCCCGCCGCCGGCTCGAGGCGCTGGTCAACGCCCTGCTTGAGGCCAGCATCTCGGTCCTCACCCAGGCCGAGCGCGCCGCCTACGACGGCTGCACCGGCCTGGACGCCACCCCCGTCCCGCTGTTCAGCCGCGGCCCGTCAAAGCGTGCCGGGCTGTGCGCCAGCGACCCCGACGGCGGCTGGTACGTCCGCGAAGGCGACCACCGCGAGCGCGAAGACGACAAGGGCAAGCCACTGCGCAAGATCTGCTGGGCGCTGGAGGCCACCATCGCCGTCACCGCCCGGCCCCCCGGCGCGCCGCCCGCCACGCCGAACCTGGCCATCGGCCTGGCCATGACCCGGCCCGGCGAAGACCCCGGCGGCACCGGCGCCCGGGTCCTGGCCTCCGTCGCCGCCCGCGGCCACAAGACCGGCTGGCTCGGCTACGACCGCGCCTACACCGCCGCGCTCCCCAGCCGGTTCCACCTCCCCGCCCGCGCCCTGGGTTACTCCCCGGTCATGGACTACCGCGCCGACCAACTCGGCATCCAGGCCAACACCGGCGGAGCCATCCTCGTCGAAGGAACCTGGTACTGCCCGGCACTGCCCGAGGCCCTCATCACCGCCACCGCCAGCCTGCGCGACCATGCCATCGACCGCGGCCTCTACCAGCAGCAGATAGCCGCCCGCGCCGCCTACCAGCTCAAACGCAAAGACGGCCCCGACACCGACGGGTACCAGAGGCTGTCCTGCCCAGCCCTCGGCACCCACCCCGGACTGATGTGCCCGCTGCGCGAAACCTCACTGTCACCCCGCGACGGGCGGCCCAAGGTGCTCCAGCCGCCCGAAGAACCAGCGCGGATCTGCCGGCAGACCGCGATCACCATCCCGCCCGACGCAGGCGCCCGCTACCGCCAGGACCTGCCCTACGGCAGCCCAGCCTGGCAGGCCCGCTACGCCACCTTGCGGAACACCATCGAAGGACTCAACGGCTACGCCAAAGACCCCGCCCACCAGGCCCTGGGCCAGCCCGCCCGGCGCCGCGCCCGCGGCATCGCCGCCTGCTCCCTGTTCACCGCCCTGCTCTTGATGGCCGCCAACATCCGCAAAATCCGCACCTGGCGGACACTGACCACCGACGGCAAGACCGCCGCCGCCCAGCGGGCACGCCGACGCCGGACCAGCCTCAGCGACCACCTGCCAGACGGCTAACCCGCGCAAAGCCCCCAGCGCCACCACTGACCAACCCAGCCCGCACCGCCACGCCCGGACACCCGAAACAGCAACACCCAAGCCCACGGGCGACCCGAACAGGACCCGCAGCAGGCCACCACCTAACGTCAGACCCCAGCGGCATAATCAGGAACCGGTCACCAGCACAATTCTGTCGGCACGACACCGCCAGTACTGTCGGTAACCCCCGGTGGGTCAGCGACAGAACCCTTTTGATCTGCGGTTACTGACGTCCGGCGGCGGGCTGTTCCCGGGTTAAGCGGGCTGATCTCCCGGCGTTTCGGGTGTTATGGGCTGTTTCGGGACGCGGGCGAGCTTGGTGCGGGGTGGCGTCTGCGTGCCGGGGGTGATCTTGTCCCAGTCTTCGGCCCGGGCCATTTCGGCGAGGGACAGGGTTTCTAGCTCGGCGGTCAGCGCGCGGAGCCGTCGGGCGTTGGCGAACCAGGGCGCGTAGGCCTGGTACTGGGCCGGGGTGAGCAGCCGGGTGACGGTCTTGCCGTTGACGGTGCGGGTCCACTGGATGTAGGGGCCGTGCAGGGCGGGCGGGTCGGCCGCGCAGGCGCAGCGGGGCTTTCCGCACCGGGCGCGGCGGATGGTGATGCTGCCGGGCAGGCAGAAGCCGATCTGGGCGAGGGCCGCCTGGATGGCTGCCCTGGCCTGGTCTGCGCTGGGGTCTGGTGGTGGCATCGCCCCTCCGTTGCCAGGATCTCGCAGGTCTGCTGCGGGTGGCTACCGCGGGCCGGCGTGTCTGCCGCGCTCTGATTCTTTAAATGTATACGTTGTAAGAACGATCCCGGTTTATGCAGCGGGGAGGACAGCCATGGGCGAGCTGGTGCCGGCACGCGCGGGCCAGGCGGCAGGCCCGCCGCCGGCGGTGGCCGCCACGGCGGCGCGGGGACTGTCGCGGTTCGCCGCAGCCCGGGGGATTCCGGCTGGGCCGGAGTTCCTGCTGGACTACGACGTGATCGAGGCGTTCTGCGTGGCCGGCCTGGACGGCCGGGCATGCTCCACCCGGGGCACGTACCGGTCGGCGCTGTACCGGCTGGCCGCGCCGGTGCACGGCCAGCCGGGGCAGCGGGCGACGCCGTTCGCGGGTACGAAGGCGCCCCTGCCGTACTCGCCCGCTGAACGCGCCGCGCTGGCCGCCCTGGCCGCCGCCCAGCGCGATGCGGCCAGGCGGGCCTCGGCGCTGGCGCTGGTGGTCTTCGGCATCGGTGCCGGGCTGCGGCCTGGCGAGCTGGTAGCGCTGCGCGGCAGCGACGTTTCCCGCCGCGGCCGCCGGGTGACGGTCAGGGTCGGCGGGCCGGCCGCGCGGGTGGTGCCGGTCGCCCCGGCTTATGCCGCGCGGGCGGCAGGGCTGGCCCGCGGCACCGGACATGCTCATCTGTTCCGGCCCGGCCCGGCCGACCGCGGCTACAAGAACTTCGTCACCAAGTTCGCCCGCGCCCTGGCGGCCGATCCGGCCGCGCCCCGGCTGAGGCTGGGCCGGTGCCGGTCCAGTTTCATCTGCGATCACCTGGCCGCGGGCACCCCGCTGGGCGAGCTGCTGGCCATCACCGGGATCTGCCAGGCCGAGTCGCTGGCCCGCTACGCACGCCACATCGGCGGCGCCCCGGCCAAGGCCGCGCTGCGGGCCTGGGACCGGCGCCGTCAGGCACGCTGAGCATGCACGGCAGCGGGCTGGACATCCCCCGGCCGGGCCCTGCCCCGGACGAGCAGGCCGTGGCGTTCGCCGCCGAGCTCATCGACCGCAGCGGGAAGGCCCCGGTCATCGAGGCCGCGCTGGCCCACCGCACCGGGCGGCCCCGGCCGCTGCCGGTGCGCGCCGTGCTCACCGCGCTGCTGTGCCTGGCCCTAGATGACCGGCCGCTGTTCCTGACCGAGGCCACCCGGCTGCTGTTCTGCCAGCTGTCTCCGGCTTCCCGCCAGCTGCTGGGCGTGCCCGGCACCGCCACCGCCGGCCGGTCGTTCCTGGCCGCCTACCGCCGGGTCCGCTACTGCTTCGGCCAGATCCTCAAGGTGGCCGACCCCTCGGCGCTGCCGAAGAACCGCCGGCTCACCGCCGGCGAGCTCACCGCCCGCACCAAACCCATCACCCCCGATCAGGCCACCGCCGCCCGCCGCCGGCTCGAGGCGCTGGTCAACGCCCTGCTTGAGGCCAGCATCTCGGTCCTCACCCAGGCCGAGCGCGCCGCCTACGACGGCTGCACCGGCCTGGACGCCACCCCCGTCCCGCTGTTCAGCCGCGGCCCGTCAAAGCGTGCCGGGCTGTGCGCCAGCGACCCCGACGGCGGCTGGTACGTCCGCGAAGGCGACCACCGCGAGCGCGAAGACGACAAGGGCAAGCCACTGCGCAAGATCTGCTGGGCGCTGGAGGCCACCATCGCCGTCACCGCCCGGCCCCCCGGCGCGCCGCCCGCCACGCCGAACCTGGCCATCGGCCTGGCCATGACCCGGCCCGGCGAAGACCCCGGCGGCACCGGCGCCCGGGTCCTGGCCTCCGTCGCCGCCCGCGGCCACAAGACCGGCTGGCTCGGCTACGACCGCGCCTACACCGCCGCGCTCCCCAGCCGGTTCCACCTCCCCGCCCGCGCCCTGGGTTACTCCCCGGTCATGGACTACCGCGCCGACCAACTCGGCATCCAGGCCAACACCGGCGGAGCCATCCTCGTCGAAGGAACCTGGTACTGCCCGGCACTGCCCGAGGCCCTCATCACCGCCACCGCCAGCCTGCGCGACCATGCCATCGACCGCGGCCTCTACCAGCAGCAGATAGCCGCCCGCGCCGCCTACCAGCTCAAACGCAAAGACGGCCCCGACACCGACGGGTACCAGAGGCTGTCCTGCCCAGCCCTCGGCACCCACCCCGGACTGATGTGCCCGCTGCGCGAAACCTCACTGTCACCCCGCGACGGGCGGCCCAAGGTGCTCCAGCCGCCCGAAGAACCAGCGCGGATCTGCCGGCAGACCGCGATCACCATCCCGCCCGACGCAGGCGCCCGCTACCGCCAGGACCTGCCCTACGGCAGCCCAGCCTGGCAGGCCCGCTACGCCACCTTGCGGAACACCATCGAAGGACTCAACGGCTACGCCAAAGACCCCGCCCACCAGGCCCTGGGCCAGCCCGCCCGGCGCCGCGCCCGCGGCATCGCCGCCTGCTCCCTGTTCACCGCCCTGCTCTTGATGGCCGCCAACATCCGCAAAATCCGCACCTGGCGGACACTGACCACCGACGGCAAGACCGCCGCCGCCCAGCGGGCACGCCGACGCCGGACCAGCCTCAGCGACCACCTGCCAGACGGCTAACCCGCGCAAAGCCCCCAGCGCCACCACTGACCAACCCAGCCCGCACCGCCACGCCCGGACACCCGAAACAGCAACACCCAAGCCCACGGGCGACCCGAACAGGACCCGCAGCAGGCCACCACCTAACGTCAGACCCCAGCGGCATAATCAGGAACCGGTCACCAGCACAATTCTGTCGGCACGACACCGCCAGTACTGTCGGTAACCCGTGGGTGGAGCTGAGGGGATTTGAACCCCTGACCCCCTCGATGCGAACTGAGCACGCTCGTAAGCAAACCCCCTGTTATGAGACGTTCCCGCAGGTCAGGGACTCTGAATGGGGTACGGTGGCCGCCTCTGACCGCGCCTGCCAGCGTCCCGTCGCTCCCATTCTGCTCCCAGAATCGGACGTGGTGCCGGCATGCGGGCAACCGTGCCGACGGCGACTGTGCCATCCAGCCCGGATGCGATCGCGTCCAGCAATCCGATCGTGAGCACGGGCCTCAGCGTTCAGCTTGGCATCCAGGTCGCGGCCCGGCTCGCGGTCACCGGGCCGACGGGATTGCTCCTAGGCTGCGAGGTATGGGGCAGATCCGGGTGGGCACGGCGTCGTGGACGGACAAGACGCTGATCGCCTCCGGCTGGTACCCGCCCGAAGCGGACACGCCGGAGAAGCGGCTGCGGTTCTACGCCCGCCAGTTCCCGCTGGTCGAGGTCGACGCCACCTACTACGCGCTGCCCGCGGAGCAGACCGCCGCGACCTGGGCGGCCCGGACCCCGGCCGGGTTCACCTTCAACATCAAGGCGTTCAGCTTGTTCACCGGCCACCCCACCCCCGTCAAAGCGCTGCCCGCCGACCTGCGCGAGGCCGCGGGCCGGTCCGGCAAGGACCGGGTCTACCGCAAAGACGTCGACCCTGGGGTGGTGGATCAGGCGTGGGACCGGTTCGGGGCCGCGCTGGAGCCGCTGCGCCGGGCCGGCAAGCTCGGCGCGGTCTTGCTGCAGTTCCCGCCGTGGTTCCCGATCTCCCGGGCGAACAAGGACTACATCGTGGCGTGCGCGCAGCGTGCTGCGCCGGACCGGGTGTGCGTGGAGTTCCGCAACCGGACCTGGATGAGCGAAGACAATCAGGAAGAAACCCTGGGCTTCCTGGCCGGACACCGGCTGCCGTACGTGTGCGTGGACATGCCGCAGGGCTACCCCAGCTCGATCCCGCCGGTGCTGGCCGCCACCAGCGACCTGGCCGTGGTCCGCATGCACGGCCACTCGGACAAGTGGGACAGCAAAGACATCCATGAGCGGTTCGGCTACCGGTACAGCGACGGCGAACTGAAGGACTGGGCGGCGAAGATCCGCGGCCTGGCCACGGGCGCGGAAGTCACCCACGTGCTGTTCAACAACTGCTACAGCAACTACGCCCAGGTCAACGCCCGGCAACTCGCCGATCAGCTCGGCACCTGATCCTAGATCGCGGCCTTGCCCGGCATATGAGCGCGCCTGCCGGGAGGACGACGAGAAGTGCGGTCTGGCCAGACCGGGCCGGATGCGGACCGGGTGGACCCCGCGTATCTGCAGGCCAGCCCGCGAGGCAGCCGACCGTCGGCGCACCGCAGCCGCCTTTGAGAGCGAGCTAGTGAACTACAGGGTTGTACTGAGCACGTGCGGATTAAGAGTCCGCTGCTCTGCGTACCCGAACGTCCACCGGCGTACACCAGTGCAGGTCACTGTCGTGCGCGTACTTCTGTGGACTGTCCTGGATCCTGGTGAACTGCAACTGAAACTGCAACTGGAGCTGGAGCTGGAGACAGGACAGATACTGGCCGCTCCGCCGCGACGAAGTCTGCGCCTCCAGCCGACATGATTCAGTCCAATGAATGTGTCCGGGGGCTGGCTCTGCACGGGGGCTGGCTCTGCACGCCGGGAAGGTAACGAGCCCACTGACACCCCAAGGCGCGCGGCTGCTTCTCAGCGCGGTCCCCGGCCCCTGTCAGGCACCCGGCTCACACTCGGGAAAAGGCCCGAAAGGGATTCCACCCGGCCTGGGTTCCAGGTACACAAGCCTCCGCCTGCTGTCACGGACGGGCCGCGATCCGGACTCGGCATCCAAAGGTACCGACGTGGTCATCGTCACCGGTGCGGGGAGCAGCCAGAAGGGGCTCCCCCAGGGCTACCGCCTGCGGGGCCACCACTGGCCCGAGCGATGGGTAACCGACCCTGCCGACCATCGGCGGATGCCCGAACTACTCGTGGTCGGCGAGCTGCTCGCAGAAGGTGGCCGTGCCGTGCTCGAAGTGATGCTGTACGAAGCTGCGCACGCGCTCGCCGTCGTACGCGGCATCCCGGACTGCAGCGCCGAAGGCAACCGCTACCACAACAAAAGGCAACCGCTACCACAACAAGCGGTTCGTACCACTGGCCACCGAGATGGGCCTAGCCGGGCTCGCCCGTCCCGAGAAAGTGATCGGCTGGTCAGACTGCCGGATCACCGGCGAGACGGGAGCCGCCGATGACGAGGTCATCAGCGCGATCGACAGCGCACGGCTCCCGTTCCTGCCCGACAGCATCCCGCCCGGAAGCGGTGACGACGGCAGCGGGGGAGAGGACCAGGACGACGCCGACGGCGGCAAAGACAAGCCCAAGAAGCGCGGCGGCAGCCGCGTACCGTCGAATGCGCCTGCCAGCCGCCCTACAGGCTCCAGCTCAGCCCGAAGCAGATCGAGGACGGCCCGGTGATCTGCGGGCTATGCCGCGCACCGTTCGAACTCCCCGAAGAGACAACGGACACCGATACGGAAGAGGCATAAGGCCATGGCAACCGAGCTGGAACCCTGTTGGACGAATGTCACTGTCCACGCTTCTTGCTGCGCTGTCCGGGCTGGGAAGCTGGGTCCTGGCCCCAGATGCGGACATGTTCAGGCAGGTTGGCGAGCTGGCGGGCGATCTGCTTGCGATGCGGCTCATCGTCCCTCCGGATTTCCCCGATGAGGTTCCCGGCATGTTCTTGGACTCGTTCGCGCCAGGCACTGATCTCATCAGCAGATGCGGAAACAGGCGGTGGCTCAGTCCCGAGAATCTTCTTCGCATACTGCGCGAGCAGCGCGTCCATGGGGCGGGGGCCGCGGACACTGGCTTCGGCCGAGCCTGGCCGTCCTGTGAGGGAATAGATCTTGTATAGGTCGAACAAGCGCTCGGTCTGTGGTGATGCCACGATGCGTCGGTCCAGAGGCCAAGCGGAGCTGGTGATCCAGCGGGGGTTCGGCGAACCGTCGGGGTTCAATGCCGGGACGATGTAAGCGGGGCGAGCTCCTGGCGCGCGCTGCCATGCGCGCCGTTCATCTCGGCGCAGCGAGGCGACTGCGCGGCTGTCCAGTTGCACCTGGTGCCTGGCCCACAGGTACTCCTCGAGGAACCCGGCGTTCTGCGGCCAGCGAAAGTCGGCGAGGCTTTCCAGCACAACGTCGCGGATGGGCGGGCTGGGGTGCGCGGCGCGGATGTCGGCGCTGGCTGTCCGCCGCAGCTGGCTGATCAGGTCATCACGCCGGTTAACGAGTGGCTCCAGCATGCTTACCTGCGCCACCAGGTCCGCAACCGGAACACCGTCATCCCGTGCGTCGTCCACCAGCCGCTGCTGGATGCGCAGGGCTTCCTCAAGGGTGGCGACAAGCTCATCACGGACCATCACACCCCTCATCCTACGACGGCTTTCCATGTAGAACAAGCATGGGTGGCATGACTAATCCTCTGAGCAGCAACTACACGATTTCAGATTCCATGTTGACATTGCATGGGGGGTCCATGTAACTTGTGCATGGAGAATCCATGCAACAGCTGCATGGAGGCCGTAGACGCCGGCCGGGTCGTGAAGGAGGCCTGTGATGCTAACAGTGATCAGCGGCAGCGAGCACCGCCAGGCGGCGGCCGCGCGGAGCCGGTTCCCGGAGCGCAGGCTGCACCTGGTTGATATCGAGAACCTAGCTGGCGCCCCGATTCCGAGCCTGGGACGGATCCGTGAGGTGCAGGGCCTTTACGCCGAGTGCCTGCCGTTCGGGGCTGCGGATCAGGTGGTGATCGCATCCAGCCACCTGACCTTGCTGAACGCGGCGCTCGGCTGGCCGCACGCCCGCTACCGGGTCCGCTCTGGACCTGACGGCGCCGACCGGGAACTGCTGGACGTGCTGTTCTGCGAGAACATCGCGGCGCGGTTCACGCATCTGGCGATCGGCTCAGGCGATGGCGCGTTCGCCAGCGCCGCGGCAAGCCTCGCCGCCGCAGGTGTCTGGGTGACAGCGGTGAGCCGACGGCGCAGCCTGTCGCCGCGGCTCGCACTTGCAGCATGCGAGGTCCTCTATCTCGATGCCCTGCAGCCAGTGACCGCTGCCGTGTCCGGGCCTACCCCCGAGGCTGCGTGATGGGCGAGGGCTTTACCGCTCAGCGCTCCCGCGCCTGGGCGCGCGTGGCCGTTCCGTCGAATGCAGCCCTCCCGGCCCAGGTTGTGCCATTCCAATGGCGCCCCTCGCAGGGTGGCAGGAAGAACATGGCAAAGCATGGATAACGCTGTGTATGATGAGGTTATGACGCGGGAACAGGATGAGGAGTCGCTTGACCTTGCTCGCCGGGTGGCAGATGCCGTGGCAGCGGGAGATCGAGCCGAGGCCATCCGCCTGACAGGTGAACTTCAGGAGCGACTTGCTGATTCGAGCTCGGGCAAGTCACCGGAGGACCGCGTGCCGACCTTCGCGGCACCGTCGGCGGTGGTGCCGGTCAAGAAGCCGGCTTCGTCTTCGCGCAGCAGCCGCCAGGTAGTTGCCGGGGCACTTGCCGAGATCGGCGTGCCGTGCCGGGTCAAGCTGCTGGCCGACTACGCGGAGGCCAGGTCCGGTGAGCGCGTCGAGCCGCGCGCGCTGGCCGCGCTCCGCCGCGATGAGCGCCGTGCGTGGGGGAAGAGCAGCGCACGGCCGGTCTACATCGTCCCGGCACTGGAGGGCCGCTTTTTCCAGCCGGTGCGAGGGCTGCTGACGCTATCGGACTGGCCCCTGGAACGGCGCGTTATAGGTCCCTGGTCAGAGCGGGCCGATCATCTGGCGGCCACGGCGCAACTGGCCAGGCAGCTCGCCTGGCTGAGCGGACGGGACTCTGCGGTCGCAGAGCGGCTGGCGCCGGTCGTCGCGGGCATGGCGCAGTCGATTCCGGGCGCGCTGGACGGCCGCCAGGTCGATACGGCGCGCGTGGAATACGCCGCCAAGGCCGAACGCGCCGCGCTGGCTGCACGAGATGAGCCCTGGCGCCGGGAAGCCGCGGCCCGGGCCCGCGCGCAGCTGACCGAGGAACAGCAACTGTGGGGCACCAGCATCGGCGTCGTCGCCCAGGACGACCGGTAGGGGGTGGCAGCCATGACACACCGCATGATCCAGCCAGGTAGAGCATCGGAGACCGCCCTCGACCGAGTCCGCGGCCAGGCCCCCGCCATGCGGCCCAACGTCCGCCGACTCGCCGCCTTCGCCAGCGTCCACACCTGCCCGACAGCCGCCGTGGCCTTCGCCGCGCGGATCGACACCAACCGGGTTCTGGTCGGCACGGCGGCCGAGATGCCATACGGCCAGTCCCCGTTCGCGATCGGCCGGGGCGTCGCCTTCGAGAACCTGCTGCGCCGGTACGGACACGCGGAGCTGCGCCGGGTACTGACTGACGGGCTCGGCGTCGACTTCTCGCTCGCGGCCATCGAGAACCTGCGGGAGGGATACCAGCCGAACCGGACCGGCCTGACCCTGCGCGCGTCCGTTACCCGCAACCGCATGGCCGAGATCGTCGCGGCCCCCCCGGAGCCCATCGTGCTGGACGGCGCGGTCCTCCGCGCGGACATCGGCGGACTAGCCGCATTCTTCGAGGCCGACGAGATGGCGATCGGAGTGGGCGGCCAGATCATCGTCGGGGAGAACAAGTCCTGGCCGGTCGTAGACGGCCGACCCGCGGACGAGGACGCCCTTGGCGCGGCCCTGGATCAGGCGGCCACCTACGTCCTGCTCGGCCGCCGCACCCTCGATCAGGCAGGCGTGGACCCCGGCCGGATATCGGACAACATCGTGCTGGTCACTCCCCGCAACACCGGCCTGACCCCAGTTATCCACCGCCAGGATGTCGGCAGCCGGGTGCGGCGGGTCGAGCGGCTGCTCGGCGCGGTCCCCGACATGAACGACATCGCCGCCTCGATCCCGCCGTCGGTCACCTTCGACCGAATAGCGGACGTCACCCTACCGGAGGAGGCTCGACTCGATGCCTTCGGCGAGGTCACCGAGACCCTAGGCCGGGTCTACGAGCCCGCGAGCTGCCTGACGTCCTGCGGCTTCGCCTGGGCGTGCCGGCGGTGCATCTTCGCGGCGGGCGATCCGAGCATCGCCGGGGGGCTGGTCGCCCGCACCCTGCCCGGCATCGTCGGCCTGGGGCGCGTCGCCGAGCTCGGGCGCGGCGCTCCGCCCTCGCCTGCCGAAGCACCCGCGGCCGTGCCGGTCGCGCGCGCGGGAAGGCTGTACGACGAGGCCATGCCCGCGAGCCAGGCCGAGGAGAGGAGGCCGGCGTGAGCGCCGCGCTGGAGGCCCTGCTGGCGAGCCGGATCTACGAGAACGGCCGTGCGCTGCGCCGGACCACCCTTCGCCATACCCATCTCGCCGACCCGCCGCTCGGCATCGTCATGTGGCGGCTCGGCGGCGAGCGCTTCCGGGCGGCCGCGGTCGCGTGGGGACCGCTGGGCGGCCCGTTCCGGCTCGCGGTGGCAGGGGAACCGCGAAACCGCGACCTGTACTTCGCGGCGCTAGCACCGTTGGCTGCCGACCTGTGCGCCCGCGCGCGCCGCACCGCCGGCCTGACGGTCGCCCGCCAGCGCGGCAGCCGCACCGAATTCATCCCGGCGGACGCCCTGCAGATCGTCGTGCCGAACCAGACGACCATCGCGGCCCTGGGCCTGCTCGGGCGTTACCTCGCCTACCTGTCCGACCGGGGCGGTGTCACGCCAGATCCGACCCTCATCGAAGCGGGAAAGCACCTGCGGTTCTATACCCGGCACGCCCGGGTGCCAGGTCAGTCCCTGATCGTCCCGCTTGATCGCCTCGTCAGCGAGCACTGGGCCACCTTGCTGTCGCCGTTCGAACAGGCGAACCTCGCGGCCCTAGACGCCCAGATAGAACCGCCGCTCGGCGTCCACGCCTTCGACGCGTCAGCCGCCGCAGAGGCGCTCGCGCGCATCGGCCCCGAGCCCACCGAGGACATCGACCGGGTCACCGACACCCTCATGGCGGAGTTCAACGCCGCCCGCGGCGGAAACACCACCCGGCCCGTCGTGGAACCCCTGATCGGGCCCCTGCGTGACCATTACCGGCGCCTGATCGAGCCCGTGTGGGAGCTCATGGGCCGCGTCGTCGCCCGCGAGCAGCAGCTTCCCGCCGCACCCTCCGTCCGGCGCCGCTTCGAGGGCGACCGCGAGGCGTTCGGCCGCCATACCGAGTGGGTGACCTCCGGGGGCCGGTACCGCACCACGGACACCCCGCGGCAAGCGGCTATGACCCTGCGGCGTCTCGAAGACGCCCAGGCCCGCTACGAGGCCGAACGGGCCGTCGAGGACGCCGCCTTCATGATCCCCCACCTGCTGTCAGGTGACGCCGTCCGCGGCGTGGTCGCGTCGGTCAGCGAACAGCGGGTGCAGGGCCGGGTCAACCGGGTGCGCCGGGCCCTGATCGCCCTGGACAGCGACGACCCGGTGATCCTGCCGGTGGGCAAGAAACTGTGGTGGACGGCCACCGCAGGCGACCATCCCTGGGAGGTGCAGGCGGTACACCCGCACGGCGCAAGCTCCCGGATCACGCTCATGCTGTGCGCCGCGCCCACACCGGCCAGATTGCCCACCGTGGACGAGCGCATCACGCTGTCGACGCTGCACACCCGGCCGGATGCCTACCGCCTGCCGCTGCCCCAGGATCCGCCCTGGACACACCAGCCCGTAATCCCGCCGCCCCAGCCAGAGCCCATCGACGCCGGAGACGCCCAAACGCCTCCGGCCGCGGTTGACGGCACCCAAGTGCCCGACCCAGGGAGGTACGCGTGACCCCCGCCAGCACGATCGCACCCGAGTTCGACCCGGCCGTCATCGCCGCCGCAGCTGCGGTCGAAGACACGATGCGAGCTGACCTGCTGAGCGTGGTCGGGCGAGAGGCCGCGGTGGTCGCCGCGGCACCCGCCGGCGCGGGCAAGAGCCACTTCGTCTCCGCCACTGTCGGGCAGCTTCGCGCAGAAGGGCTGCGCGTCGCCCTGGTGGCGCCCACCAACGAGCAGGTTCACAGCCTGGTCGCGCGGGTCAAGCAACTCAATTCAGGCCTGCCGGTAGCCTTCGTCCACGCCCAGGGCCGTGAACTGCCTCCAGAAACCGCCGCGCTCCCCGGTGTCACCCAGCCAGCCGCCGCCGAGGCGCGGGACCGCCGCGCCCCGCTGGTCATCGCCACCGTGGACAAGCTCGCGGACGCGTTCTTGCGCGACGGCCTGGGCGGCTTCGACGTCCTGGTGATCGACGAGGCGTACCAGGCGGACGCGGCGCGCTACTACGTGGCCGCGAACGTCGCCCCCACCCACCTCCTGGTCGGGGACACCGGCCAGCTCGACCCCTTCTCCACGATCGACGACGCCACCTTCTGGCGAGGCGGTCCCGAGGACCCGCTGCAGACCGCGGTCGGCGTGCTGCTACGCAACCACCCGTCTACCCCCGTCCACCGCATCCCGATCACCTGGCGGCTGGCGCCGAACGCGGTTCCGGTCGCCAGGTGCTTCTACCCCGGGCACGCGTTCGGCGCCGCCGTCCGCCCCGGCGTCCGCGAACTCCGCCTCACCCGGCCCGGCCCGGGCAGCGGGCCGCTCGCGGCCGTCGACCGTGCCCTGGACGAGGCGGCGACGGCCGGCTGGGCGCACATCACGCTCCCCGGCGCCCAGGTGCTGACCGCCGACCCGGCCACCGCTGCGCTCATCCGGGACCTCGTTCTCCGCCTGTTCGCCCGAACTGCCCGGGTGAACAGCGAGGACCGCGAGACGCCGACCAGCCTCCGGCCAGCTGAGGTCGCCGTCGGTGTGTCGCACAACGACCAGAAGGACCTGGTACGAGCACTGCTGGATAACGCCGGGCTGACCGGCGTGACGGTCGACACGGCCAACCGGCTCCAGGGCCTCACCTTCGAGGTAGTGGTCGCCTGGCATCCGCTGGCCGGATCGCCGGTCACCGACGCCTTCCACCTCGACCCAGGAAGGCTATGCGTGCTGCTGACCAGGCACCGGCAGGCCTGCATCGTCGTCGGCCGGGACACCGACCGTGCCCTACTCGAGGGCATCCCGCCCGCCACGCCCGGCTTCCTAGGCTGGGATCCCGATCCTGTCCTCGACGGCTGGGACGCCCACGAGGGCGTATTCCGCCTTCTGGAACCACACGTGATCCCGGCATGACCCCGCCCCTCCTGACTGGTGACGCTCTGGCGGCGGTCCGTTATCGGGGCGGCCATCTGCAGATCATCGCGGCCGCAGGATCGGGAAAGACTGAGGTTGTCTCGCAGCGGGTGGCGGACCTGCTCGCGGACGGCCTGCCGGCCGATTCGATCGCGGCGTTCACGTTCACCGAGCGCGCCGCCGAGGAGCTGAGCAACCGGATCGCCCACCGGGTGGAAGACCAGCTCGGTCCGGTGGCGCTGGACGGGCTGGCGGGCTTGTTCGTCGGCACCATCCACGCGTTCTGCTTCCGGCTCCTCCAGCAGCGGGTGCCCAGGTACGAAACCTACGACGTGCTGGACGACAACCAGCTCACCGCGTTCCTGTCCCGGGAGGCGAACCGGCTCGGCATCCGGCAGCTTGACCAGAACAACCGCCTGTTCGCCTCAATCGCCGCGTTCCTCCAAAGCGTCGACGTGGTCGAGAACGAGCTGCTCGACCCGGCTACCATGCCGGACCCGTTCGGGTCTGTGCTGCATGCCTACTACGAGACTCTCGACCGGTACCGGCTGCTTACCTACGGCCAGCAGGTCGTTCGGGCGGTACGGGAACTGGAGCGGCCCGAGCTGGCCATCGAGATCCACACCCGGCTGCGGCACCTGATCGTCGATGAGTATCAGGACGTCAACCCCGCCCAGGAACGGCTGATCGAGCTGCTGACCGGGCCGCAGGTGCACCTGTGCGTCGTCGGCGACGACCAGCAGGCCATCTACCAGTGGCGTGGTTCAGACGTGTCCAACATTGTTCGGTTCCCGGACCGGTACCCGTCGGTCGAGTCGTTCGAGATCACCGTCAACCGGCGGAGCAGACCCCAGATCATCGAGGTCGCCAACCGGTTTGCCCGGACGATTCCCGAGCGGATCGACAAGACCATGACGCCGCATCGGCCGCCGGGCGAAGGGCCTGGGCCGGAGGTGGTGGCGTGGAGCGCCCCGACTGAGGTCGAGGAGGCGGGCTGGATCGCCAACATGATCCTGGACCTTACCGACGAAGGTGCCCGGTTCCGCGACATCGCTGTCCTGGTTCGCGGTCGCGCCGCCTACCCGCGGCTAGTGCAGCAGTTCGCCACGTTCGGCATTCCGGTCCAGCCGGGCGGCCGCTCGGGCCTGTTCGACCAGCCCGAGGGGGTACTTCTCGGCCAGACGTTCGCCTGGCTGGGTGACATCGAGTGGCGAGACCGTTACGGCCCGGGCCGCCAGATCACCGATAACGGTCTGCTCAGTGAGTACCAGCGGGTCTTCGAATTGCCCGACGTCGCCAGGACCCGGGTGGCCCGGGTCCTGCGGGACTGGAAGACGGTTGTGCCGCAGACGAATCGCCCGGCGAACCTGATGGCAGAGTTCTACGAGCTACTCGATGAGCTGGCTGTCCGGTCCTGGGATCTATCTGACCCGATGAGGGTAAACCGCTTGGGAACCCTGGCCCGGTTCTCCTCCCTCCTGGCCGACTACGAGTCCGTCCGGACTCGCGCCCGGCCAGACCCCGACACTCCCGGCGAGCAGCTCGGCGGTCAGGACCGTGGCATCTGGTACTACCGCAACCTCGCGATTCACATCATCAACTACGCCCAAGGTGCGTACGAGGGCTTCGACGGCGAAGCCGATTACCTGGTGAACGCGGTGGACCTCACCACCGTCCACCGGGCCAAGGGCCTGGAATGGCCAGCCGTCTTCGTGCCGTCCGTGACCGCCAACCGGTTCCCCACCACGCGAACCGGCGAGGCCCAGTCGTGGCTGGTGCCGCGTGACCGGTTCAATGCAGCCCGGTATGAGGGAAGTGACGGGGACGAGCGCCGCCTCTTCTATGTTGCCTTGACTCGTGCCCGTGACTGGCTATCGGTCTCCCGGCACGGCCGGGTCAAGACCCGCGCGGTGGCGGCCAGCCCCTACTACGCGGAACTTGCCCGCCTGGAGGTGGAGCCACAGGACATCGTCGTGCCAGCCATCGACGCAGACGACCGCGACGCTGACGATCCCATCTCGATCACCTACAGCGAACTCGCCGCGTTCATCGACTGCGGACTGGCGTTCCGGCTGCGCAACCTGATCGGCTTCCAGCCCCGGCGAGCACCCGAACTGGGATACGGCAAGGCCGTGCACCACGTAATGCGGACCGTCGCCGAAGCCACCAAAGCATCCGGGCATGTACCTACTCCCGCCGAAATCGACGAGCTGCTCGACAGTAGCTTCTTCCTGCCAGCCGCCAGCAAGCCGGCCCACCGCCAGCTCAAGGACGCGGCCCGGCGTCTCGTCTCTACCTACATAGAGAAGTACGAGGCTGACCTGCACCGGGTCTGGGAAACCGAGCGCCCCTTCGAACTGCACCTCGACGGCGTCACCGTGACCGGCCGGGCGGACGTCATCCTCGACCAGGAAAACGGCGTTCCCACCGCGCTAGCAATCGTCGACTACAAGACCGCCACCCACGACGAAACCGGCGAGCACGACCTCCAGCTTCAGGTGTACGCCGACGCAGGACGGCGGGAAGGGCTCGATGTGCGGGCCGCCTACTTGCACGACCTGAAGGCGGCCTCCCGCGACCCGGTCCCGGTAGAACCGGAGGCGATCAGCCGGGCCGAGATCGTCGTGTCCGGGGCCGCCGCCCGCATTCGCGCCCGTGATTACCGGCCAAACCCCGCCGTTCCCAGGTGCCGACGCTGCGAGGTACGGACCATCTGCAAGTTCGCGCGGCGCTGACGGGAGCTCGTGTCAGACGACGAAGACCTTCATCACCTCATCGCCGTAGTCGTTGATCACCTTGACCGCGATCTTGCCAGTTTCAGGCCGGGGGAACGGCCGCGATTCAGTGCGGTGCAGGCTCTCCCATGCATCCTCATCGATGTCAGCCCTGAGCGCTTGCCTCAGCTTCGCGTACGGGTCCTGCCCGCCAGTGAAGTAGCAGTGCCGGACAAAGAACGACTCCTCGTTGTAGTTGGTGTCGATCATCCACAACGCGATTTGATTGGTATCGTTGCTGCGGATCTGGCCTGTGTTGGGGTCGTAGACATCGACGCCATGCAGGATGACGCGCAGCTCGCCATTCTCATCCTTGATCTCGATGTCCGGCTGGCCGAACACCGTGAATAGGTTCCCGCCGCTGGTCTTCTTCAGCTCCTCGCCCATCACCAGGTCGGCGTTCATCCGCACCAGCAGCACAGGCACACGGCCGAGCTGGCGTTCGGCCGCGACGTTCGCGAACCCTTCCTCGGAGGTCACGTAGTCGTCGCCAGTACCCAACACAGCCGGATCGAACGCAAAAGCCAGCACGCACAGTAGGTCCAGGTCACCCGTCCGGTTCGCCTCCCGGGCCGCCTCCTTGATGAAGGACGGGCCGACCGTCCCGTATTCGGGGCCGATGGTAATGCCTACACGTCTCGGTGCCCCGTCGCTTGTGTCGAGTCGCTCCCCAACCGCTTGGATGTACGACCCCGCGTAGGTCTCCACCGAGTCGAAGGCAAGACGCTCGTTCTTACGTCCGTTCTGTATCCCGGCTACGCGCAGGTTGGCGAGAATCGTATTCTCGAACGACGTGTCATCGCGGACGCTGACATCGATATTATCGGTGTTCATTCTGCCGGAGCCATCCACCGCGCTCCCTGCAAACGCAAGCGAACGGTATGGTGAGAGGCTCTCCGCTGTGAACGGCCCAGAAACGCGAACCTTCTTCTGGTCGTCATAGGGCTTGTCATATAGCAGCTCGAACTCGGCATGACGCTGTACAGCTGCGTCAATCTGTTGTTGACTCATCCCCTCTTTGATGTCAGGGTTGGTAGCAATCGACTTCAGCGTGATGTGCTGGGTTCGCTCGTAGATGAACCCATGCCGGATGTCGTTCGTCACCTCGGCAGGAGGCATTAGCGTGCCCGTCAGATCGCCTTCCTTATTGCGCCCCTCAGCCGAATCTGCGAGCAGATACCACGGAAACCGTGCAGCCATGAGACGCTGCCGTGCTAGTGCCAGCGCCACTCTTGAGGTATCGATTGTGATCCATCTCCGACCCCATTGTTCTGCCTCATATGCTGTGGTACCAGATCCACACGTTGGGTCAAGAACAAGATCCCCGGGGTCAGTAGCCATCAAGATACAGCGTTGTATTACTTTTGCAGACGTCTGAACAACGTAGACCTGATCTTCGGTGAAGCTGCCGGTTCCTGTGTCGAGCCAGACGTTATCAAGATCACTCATAGGGTTGTCGCGATACATGAGGACGCTCCGCAGCGACGTTCCCGATACCCGGATACGGCCAAGTGCCGCCAGTCGATCCATCTCCGCTCCCGGAGCGGGATTGTAGCTCCAGTGCCGGTTCGCGGGACAAGGGAACCATCGTCCCTTGAAGAGATACGGAACGCTGCGATCGGGTTGTGGTCCCATAGACGTCAATGGACCGAGAGTGCAAATCTTCCATCCTTCGGGGATAGGGCTCGCACCTGCCAGCTCATCATCAGTCATGTTCCGCAGGACGGACATGTCTGGTGATATGAGCTTGGTGTACTGCTTAGCACTGCGATCGCCAGGCTTTTTCTTTATTCGTAGCCGCCGGAACTTCATCCTGTCGAGTTGTTTGGCATATACGAGCAAGGAGTCAACAATTCCCGGCAGCGTAACCGTGCTTTCGGAGCTAGTCTTGTAGAACAAGATATGCCCGGCGAAGTTCTCGCTCCCGAATACTTCATCGAGGAGTGAGCGTACAAGGTGTACGTTTTCGTCACCGATCTGGAAAAATATTGAACCGGTCTCAGTCAACAAATCCCTGGCTACTGCCAGACGATCGCGCAGGTAGCTCAGGTAGGAGTGAATACCAAGTTCCCAGGTGTCACGGAACGCTTTGATCTGCTCGACTTCACGCGATGCGTCTTCTATCTTGCCGTCAGTGACGTTCCGCCTTCTGGCAGACACTTGCCAATTGCTGTTGAATTTTATGCCATATGGTGGATCGACGTAGATCATTTGCACTTGTCCGCGCAGTCCTTCTCGCTCGACCAGGCTGGCCATGGCATTAAGAGAGTCACCGAGGATCATGCGGTTGGACCAGTTGGCCTCGTGGCGATAGAAATCGACGAGTTCGAGTTCGTCCAAGCCGTCGAAGGTGTCGAACAGGGTCAGTTCGGGCTCGTCTTCAGTGCGCTTGGCTGTGCGCCGCAGATCCTCGATGATGACCCGGGGGTCGATCTTCTCCTGGATGTAGATGGGAGGGGCATCCGCGACGAGATCCTCGCTATCGAGGGCATCCTTGCCCTTCCAGACTAGCTGCGGATCGAGCGTCGGGTCCCTCGGGTAGCGAACGGGGATCGGCTGCTCCATCTCCGGTGTGACGAAGTCCTGCGCACGTGGATCTGCTGTCGGGAGATTGGCCCGCTTGTCGGCATGAGTGATTGCATTGACGGGCGTCGGGCCGGTAGCGCTGTTTCTCCGTGCTGGCATGCGGCTTTCCTCAGGTCAGGCGGGCAGTCCGATGATGGGTCGGTCGGCGTACAGGTTGCCGATGGCGTCTTCGAGCAGGGGCCCGGCGTCGGCGGGGTTGTGGACCTCGATGTAGCCCCAGCGGCCAAACTCGCCCCAGTTGTTGACGGCCGCGCACCACTGGTTACGGGCGGTGTCGGCCTTGGCGGCAGTGGGGCCGGGGGACTTGCGGCTTCCCGATACCTCGATGATCAGGATGCGCTCGACGTCGTCCGGTTCGGTGACCAGGCGGACCAGGAAGTCAGGCACGTACTCGTGGGTCCGTCCCTGGTGCACGTACGGAATCGTAAATCCGAGCCGCTCGTTCTTCACATACGACTTGACGTGCGGGTTGTTCTCTAGGGCCTGGGCGATGCCCTCTTCCCAGGAGTTGCCGCGCAGGCCGTCGAGCACGACGTGGTTCAGGTGTGATTTGACGGGCGGGGGGTCCATGACGACCTTGCGGGTGATGAACTGCACGTCGTCGGTGGACCCGGAAGAATCGAAACGGCGGATGATCGGCATCAGCACCGGCTGCCTGGTTCCGGGGTAACGGATGATCGAGGAAAACACCTTCTCTGCGGCCCTGGCTCCGGCCTGGGTGAGAAGGAGGTGTCCTTTCGTGACACCCATCTCCGTGGTGACGCATTGGTCGAGCCATTGCCTGGTGATGTCGACGAGCTGAGGGAAAAGCCATGGACGCTGCGCGCCGCCGAGGGCAGCGAAGAACTCTTCCCGTTCGATGAGGGTCTTGGCGATGGCGAACGCTATGCGCTGGGTGCGCGCGTTGCGGATGTCGTCAAGGTCCACCTCGGCCGCGACGCCGATAACTCCCTGGTTCTTGACCCACAGGGCCACCGTGGCCTGGTCGAGGTGCATGCGGGAGTCTTCGTCGAAGTCAGCGTGGAGTGTCTCATCGGGCAGTTCGACGCGGTAGCCGTCTAGCTTGGGGAAGCGGATGGCCAGGTCCCAGCGTCCGGGCAGGGCCTTGACCTCCACCGCCGACCGGGGGTCCCGCGGTTTGGGGATCTGCCGGTCGCCGGGGATGAACGCGAACGGCACGCCGTACACCTCGGCGTATTCGGGCTCGAACCGGCCGGTACCAGGGTTGACGGCATACTCGCGCCGCCGCAGGCCGCGGCCGACGACCTGCTCGCACAGCAGCTGGCTCCGGAACGGGCGAACCCCGAGGATGTGGGTGACGGTGTTGGCGTCCCAGCCCTCGGTGAGCATGGCGACTGAGACCACGCAGCGAATGTGCTCACCGAGCTTGCCCTTCTTGCCGATGGTATTCATCGCCTCGCGCAGCAGGTCCGCATCGGTGAGCTTGTCCACGTCGGCACCCGGGTTGCGAAGGCGGTAGGACTGCTTGAACGCCTCGATCTCCCTCGCTGCCGCCTTCCGGAAGTCAGCGCCGAGCGGCTCCCCCGATTCGAGCTGCTCGGAGTCGATGAGGATGGTGCGCTGCCGGGTGGTCCAGATGCCGTCCTCGACATTGCTCAGCAGCGGGAGGTCACCGGGAACAAGGTGGCTGGTCCCGTCGGGGAATTCCGCTTCCCGGCCCGCGATCCAGTCGAAGACCAGCTTGGACACGATCGTGTTCGGGCACACCACGATCAGCACGGGCGGCGGCTCGCCTAGCGCGGCCAGGCTGGCCTCATACCGGGCGTAGTTCTGCTGGTAGCTGCGGTAAAGGCTGCGCAGCGCTCCCTCCAGCACCTCCGGCATCACCCAGCCCTGAGGCCCCAGATCCCGGGGCCGCAGGGCGCGGCGCTTGGGCAGCGGGGGCTGGATGTTGTCCCACAACCGCAGGTAGACCAGTTCCTTGCCGGCCGCGTCATCATCGACCGGGATGCGCGGGATCTTCACGATCCCGGACTCGATGGCGTCCATCAGCGAGAAGTCGCTGATCACCCAGGGAAAGATGAACCCCTCGTTGTACCCCGACCCCTTCAGGTAGTACGGGGTCGCGGACAGGTCATAGACCACCTTGATGCCTGCCCGGCGCCGCAGGTCGCACAGGCCGCGGAACCAGACCCGCGCGTCACGGTTGCGGGCCAGGTCCTCGCTGTCCGCCTCGACGCCGGATTCGAGCAGTTTGTCCTGGTAGCAGTGGTGCGCCTCATCGTTGAGCACCGCGATTTCGCCCCTGCCGGTGCCGAACGCGCGCATGATCCGCGCGGCCACCATGTCCGGGGTCTCCCGGAATGCGTCCGCCGCCTCGGGCTTGCATGCTCGCAGAAGCTTGCGGGTATTGGCGGCAACGCCCTGGATCTCCTTGGAATCCCGGGGCAGGAAGGTGTGATAGTTGATGATCTCCACCTGCGCCTGGAGCAGGGCATCCCACAGGTCCGCGGGGATAAGGTCGCGTTCGCGGTAGTAGTTGTCGTCTCGCTCCGGGTGCAGCACCCCCAGCCGGTCCCGGATCGTGATGCCCGGAGTTACCACCAGGAACCGCTTGGCGAACCGGGCGTCATTGGGAGTCATGACCTTGTTGACCGTCTGCCAGGCGATGATCATCGCCATCACGACGGTCTTGCCGGTGCCGGTGGCCATCTTCAGCGCCACCCGCGGCAGCCCGTCGTTATGCAGCTTGTTTTCCGGTTCGAGACGCCTCCGGTAGTCGGCGGTCCCGTGCCGACCAGCGACCTCGGCGAGGAAGATGGCCGTCTCGGCGGCCTCCCGCTGGCAGAACAGCACCGGCTCGTCGCGATCTGGCGGCTCAGCAGCCCAATGGGCCAGGAGCTTACGCGTGTACGGGGTTACGCCGTTCCAGTTGTTCGCGCGCCACCGCTCGACCTCGCGGCGGATGTCATTAATCAGCGAATTCTGTTCCCGGCGCTCCCCCGTGATATCGAAGTCCAGCGAAAGCTGCGCAGCCTGGCGACCCTTCTTGCTCACCGGCACTGGAATGTAAGACTCGCTTGGCCGCCGTCCGAGCAGAAGCTCCCCGGTTGGCCCGTTTGGCCCTATTTCGAAGTGCGACTCGGGCGGGTTGTACGGCGAGTTGATGATCGGATTGCTGAGATCAGCCACCATGCCGCCCCGCCCTCTTCTCTGAGACCCTTCAGCCTAGCGTCACCCGGTGGGACTGTGCGACCAGGCAAACCAAGGCGAACCCATCGCGGCGCGCCCTCCAGGTACTCCTGACTCTGGCACTGGTGCGTGACCTTGAACGGGCAGAATCTCCCTATGCATGAGACTGCTACGCCCGGCGATGTCGCCCGATGGATGCGCGAGGAGCTCGACCGCACCGGAAGCCTTCTCCAGTCTGACGCGGCAGCGGGGATCGAGCGCGAGTTCGGACCCAGCTTCATCTACGAGAACGAGAACGGCAACCCAGCGATCGATAAGCGCGTCCTGCGCAAGTTCCGGGAACTTACCGAGGGCAACGTCATCTGGGACCGGTGGGCGTTCGAGTGGCGCTATCGACAGCCGGGCGACGCACCCAGTCGGAAGCAAGGATTAGCTTGATGTTCCAGTCGCAGGCGATAACGGCGCTGGGCCGGTAGGGGCACCGCGTCTCAGCCTTCGCCCTGCTGTCTGGCGATCCGGTCGATGATGAGAGTGTCAGTCTTCAGCTGGGGGCAGTACTCGCCGCCGGATGCGGTATCGATGGTTCCGTCTCCGCCCTTGGCCGTAGCTATAGGGGGGTCCCAGGCCGACATGTACGAACCCATCACCGCAGAGAAGGCGCTCAACGAGTGCTGCCTCAACCTGCTCACCGCGATCGGCCTGGAAGCCATGTACCCCGAACGGGCTGACCAGCTCCGCGTCGGCGTCAGCCCCGTCCAGGGAACGGTCCGTACCACCTGCGGCCAGGCACGCGATCATAAGAATGCTTCGGTAAGACGGATGTCTCAGCCATCACGGGTGTTGTAAACGGCTGTGTGACCAGCCGACGAACTCACGCACTGTTGCTTAGTCCCAACGACGACGACTGTCGTGGTGCTCATGCGTCCGGCCCGTCAGGCCTGGGATCGGTCCTGATCCACTTGTCGATCTGAACGGCCGCACTTGTCGGATCGGTGTTCTGGGGGAACCACCAGGTGTGCCCTCTGAGGCTGTAGTAGAGGTTCCCGTGCTGGGCGACGAACCTGACGATAGGAAACGGCTGAAACAGCTGCTCGGGAATCTCAGGCCAGCCGCACCCAGATACCAGGACCTGACTCGAGACCCTCTAGATTCAAGCCAGCATAACCTTGACTAAGGCATCTAGGCTTGATGTAGGCTTCCTGTTACGGCCGGGCGGCCAAAGCAATGGTCGACGGCGAAGGTACGAGATCGCCGCCCCGGCACGGAAAGGTGGTGGTTCACCAATGTCACAACAGCTGAGCCCTACCGAGCAGCGCGTACGTGCGTTCCTCATCAGCAGGGCCAGGCAGGCAGACCCTGACAGGCGGTCCAGCGCGCTGATCGAATATCAGCAGCTCGCCAAGGCAATCGACCCGGACGAGCAGTACTGGGCGTGGCCGCGATTCCGGGGTCTAGGCGAGGTGCTCGGCAACGTCAGCGAATTCGAGCACGACCATGGCCGCCCGCTAATATCGGCACTCGTCGTCCAGGCGGGCACGCATCAGGCAGGAGATGGGTTCTACAAGGGCCTGCTCCAGAAGCGCCTCGACATCCAGCTCCCGCCTGACCAGGAACGCGCCTATTGGCGCGAGGAGATCCGGAAGGTCGTCACGTACTGGAATGCAGCCCCGGGCGAAGAGGAGCCTGACACGCAGGCCAGGGTCCTAGCCCTAATTTCCAGGATCGAGAGCGACTTGAAAGAGGTCCGCACCCTGATCTCTGTCGGGTAGCCAGCGCGACAGAATTTCTGGCGGGCTCCCGGACGACCGGGGAGAGCCTCGATGCAAGACCCGGCACGCCGCAGCTCCACGTCACGCTCCAGCCGCTTCCAGTCGCTTGCGTCCGCTCTGCGTTGGCCTGGAACTCCTATGGCTACGGCGAGCCGTCAACCTTGTTCTGACCAGGGTGTATTGGTTGCTGTCGCCGCCTTGTGCTCACGGCTCGGCTGGTGGTCACCGTCGCCGAGATCGGCGGCCACGCCCGCATCGACACCCTGTTGATCCATACCCAGCCCACTGACGAGGACAAGTTTGCCGCCCTCGACCATCTCACCGTCGACCGGTGAGCCCGCTCTGCTACCTTGCGGCTCGCCGTAGCTGTAGGAGTCCTAGGCCGACGGCGTCGACATCGTGACCGTGGCCGAGCTCATGGGGCACGCCTCGCTGGAAACGACGAGGCTCTACACGAACTCTCGGGTATTGCATCAGCCGGGCGAGGAACCGCAGGTCACCAGGTCGTGGCGATATCGGAATAGCCTTCCTGTCCTTCGGACAGCGGCCGTCTGAGCAGGCATGCAACCGAGTCGATCCCTTCGATTGCAGAATCCGCCCGCCAGACGGTCGAGGCAGGCAGCGAGCTCCCTTACAAGCGCATCGAGGAAGAGCAGGGGATCGGGCCGCTGGACTCCGGCGCCCAAACAGGCATTCAGACAGTTGTGATACCTGAGTCCGCCAGAGCGCCCCAGCGCCGACGAGATGCACCGGGCGGTCGACCTGCTGACCGCAGACGAGTAACGGCCGCTCTTTGTAACTCAGGACCCGCCGCGGGCAGCACCGCGGCGGGTCCTGTCGTTTACCGCGCCGCACCCTAGGTCCGGCGGATCGCTTCGCGCGTCGCGCGGGCGCCGACCAGTTGCGCCACCGGCGCGGCACGGCCTCTTCCCCCGGGTCTTCCCTGCCCGCGCGGCTGGTCCTGACTCCGGGTGCCTGGCGACGGGCTGCGGCTAGTCGCCGGGTCCGGGGATGAGGTGGATGGTCGGCACCGTGCCGATAACGGGTGAGGGTTCGATGCGGATGAACTCGCCGCCCGGGTCGGAGTGGTACCCGTCCGCGTGGCCGGTGAGCGCCAGGGCGTAGGCGGGACCGGGCCCGGTGTGGCGGTAGGCGTAAGTGGCGACGGCGCCGCCGGTCGCCGCTACGCCCGCGCTGACCGTGATCACCGCGCCGACGGCGATCATCTTGAACGTGACCGTCTCGGGGAAGGGGGAAGCCGGTTTCGCGTGCTTTGGCTCATAGTGGCCCATATGTTCGATTATACCTTGGGAGGTCGGCAGATTCCGGGGCGAAGACTGCGAGGAGGGGTCGGCCGTCCCCGGCGGGCTGGGGTCGGCCGGCCCTGGCGGGCAGGCGCCGGCCGTCCGCCGTTCTCGGCTCCGCGCCGCCGGGCACCTGGCTAGGCCGTGCCAGTAGATCATCACGCCGTAGCCGCCATAGCGGGCGTGGAACTCGGTCATCAGGTTGGAGTCCCAGGACGCGAACCGTTTGGAGTCCGATGCGGTTCTGGTCGCCTCGCCCCACCATGCGGGGTCGCGGGCCTCTAGGGTCGCGTTGACCACGGTGGTGATCGCCCGGCGCAGGTTCTCGCGGGTCACGAAGGTGGCGCGGACGTGCCGGAGCTCGGCCTCGCCCACGCCGTGCTCGCCGGTGATGGCCATCTGCCGGATGCCCATGTTGGTGCCGAGCGCGAACAGCACCAGCAGCACCCGCCGGTTCACGGTGGCACGGTCGAGGACCTCGCGGCTGGCGACGGAGGCGAACGAGTCGGTGAAGCCGGTGATGAACGACCTTCACCAGCGACCCCAGGTACCGGACCGCCGCAGGCGGGACCTCCTCCGGATAGGCCGGGAACCGGCCCTCGATCTCGTAGAACTTCAGCATCACCGCGAACCCGAGGCGGGTCACGCCCGCCTTGTTCGCGATCACGTCCGAGCTGCCCTCGACCAGCGTCCACGCGCCAATCAGCTCGTCCGGATCCCACTCAGTTTGCACCCCGTGCCCCTCTCGCCGGCGATCACTGAAAGACGATCGCCACCACGATCAGGAACTGGAGCCATCTACCCGCCGGTATGCCTCACTTGAGATCACTACGTGCCGAATCCGATAGATACTCCAACGCCACTTTGCCCTTGGCCGTAGCTATAGGAGGCCTAGGCCGGCTACGCCGATAACCCGTTCCGGGCGCGCTAACGGCCACCAGTGCCACAGCATGCACAGGGCCCGTTCAGGAAACTGGATGCCATAGAGGCGCTGACGGGTCCGTTGTTACCGCCCCGGCCGGATCACCGTTGCGCTGATCGCGAAGGCTGCCGCAGATCACCAAGGCGGAGCGGGTCATCCGCGGTGCCGGGTGGCCGGTGCCGTATTCCTGATGTGTCGAGTTCCCGACGCGTCGATAGTTCGACATGTCTGACTGGCGACGCTATGATGATCTGCGTGAACACCAACGAACGAACTGCGGCGCTGGCGGCCCTGCGGGACTGGGGCGGACGCCGCGCCAAACTGGAAGAAGACCGGCCGGTGCTGATAGCCGCGGCCTGGAAGGCCGGCGCGCACAGCATCGCGGAGCTTGCGCGCACCGCTGGGGTGTCCCGGGACACGGTGTATTCAGACCTGCGCGGACAGGGGATCGACTACTACAACCGGAACCAGGATCCGCGCCTGACCCGGCTAGTGCAGGCGGTGGCCGCCCTGGCGATGCAGTTCAACCCGGGCAACCCGTTCAACTTCAAGACGGCCGCCGCGTTCGGCCCGGCGCTCAGCCAGACGGCGGCGCTGCTGGTCAGCTTCGAGGGGCCTGATCTGGTCGACGCCATCCGCAAGGTGCTCGCCGTCACCTATGGCAACGGCGACGAGTATTACCTCGGCCCGTACCTGGATGAACTGCGCGTCGCCCTAGACGACTACCTGACCGCGCCGGCTGCGGTCTCTCCGATCAAGCGCATACTGCGCGGGCGGCCCGCCGGATACATGTGACGGCCGGGCAGGCCCGGAACTCCTACAGCTACGATCGCTGTCCGTTGCCCATGACCGCATTACCACCAGGAAGGTAGCGATGCACGCCACATCGATCCAGGTCCTCCTGAAGGGCTCCTCGACGGCCATCAGCGCAACGGCGTTCGACGAGCGGAGCACCGAAACGACCATGGTCCTCATCGGGATGAACAACGAGGTCGTCGTGATTCCCAAGGACAGCATCGCGGCGATCACAATGGACCCTGAGACAGCCAAGGACTACTTCGGCAACGGATGATCCGGGGCGGCAGCTTCCCCCTTCAGCTCTACGCGCAGCACGACGGTAACCCTTCCGACCCTGACCTCTGTCCAGTACCAGCTATCATGACAGTGATGCATATCACAGGGAGGTGCGGGAGGCTTGCGCCAGCGTGCTGTCCACAGATTTGCTCCGCCCGGCCGGCGGAGGCGCGTGGCGTCGCGATGCTTGCCAGTGAGCCGCCGGACAGGAGGTCTGAGATGATCCGGATTACCGCCGCGCAGCACCGCGTGCAGCAGGCCAGCGGCCTGGCCGCCGTGCTGGATGCCGTCTATGAGGCGTTCGAGGCGATGTTGTCGGCCCTCGAGGCCGTGCAGGACCCGGCCAGTGGTCTGTTCGCCGTGTTGGTGATGGCCGCCGCGTCCGCGGCCAACGGCCGCAATGCCGTCGCTCTGGCGCCGTCGCTGCCCGGGCAGCCGTTGCTCGCCGTGCCTGCCGGAGGTCGGCCGTGGCCCGGGGAGCGGCCCGAGCGCCTGGCCGGGCTGGTTGCCGGGTTGAGCCACCTGGTGGCCGGCCGCCTGTCGCAGGCCGCGGCCTGCGCGCCAGAGTCCGCTGACCGGGCCGCCTGCGCACATGCCGCCCGGTGTGCCCGGGACATCTGCGGACTGCTCGGCACCAGTGGGCCATGACCGCGCGTCCGGCGTTCGGCGACTTCCTGGCCGCGGCTCGTGACCACGCCAGCATCGCCGCGGCACTTCGCGACACCGGCCGCCGGGAGGCGCACGTACGGGAAGTGACCGGCAGCCTGCTGCGGCTGGTCACCGTCATGGGCCGCTACCTGCAGGACATCACCGCGGTGCCGGGTGACATCCGGTCCCGTGTCCCGCCGCCGCTGACCGCGTGGGGCCGCGCCCGCAGCACCGCCCGGGACGCGCTCACCAACGCCGCCGGGCAGCTGCTGCCGCACGGCGGGGGCAGGCGGGCGCCGGACGTCACGGCGGGCAGCGAGCTGGCCCGCCGGCTCGATGCGGCGGCCGTCGCGCTGACCGCCGGGCGGGACTTGCTGCACACCCACCTGACCCGCGACCCGCGCGGCACCCGGCAGATCCGGTCCGAATGGGGCCTGGTCGTCTGCTCCCCGACGGCCGAGCGGGCGCTGCTAGCCGAACTGGCCGCCCTCGCCCGCCAGATCGCGCCTCCGTGCGCGGACCTGGCCCAGACCTGCCGGTCCCCGGACACCGCCGCCGCGCGAGCCGGCCTGCACCAGGCCTGCGGCTGGCTGACGGTGCTCAGCGCCGGCGTGCAAGCCGCGCAGCGCCACGTCCCGGTCTCGGCCGCCGAGCGTGACCTGCTGCACGCCATCCCGCTCAACGCCCCCCTGCCCCGGCCCGTCCTGGACGGCAGCGAACCGGTCGCTCGCCTCTACGACGCGGTGATCACCAGCGCCGAGCGGGCCCGGCACGCCGCCTGGATGCTCGGCACCCAGCCAGCCTGGTCGCCGCACCTGACCGCGAACTCGCTCCGCCAGATCGCCGCCACCAGCACGGTCACCAGTCACCACTGCCAGCTCCTGTTCCGCTCCCTGGCCGCCCGCACCGCCCGCGGCGGCACCCCCGGGCTCAGCGCGGGACTGCTGCGGGCCGCCGAGGCCGCCGGGTGCGCCCGCGCCGGCTGGCTGCACGTCGCTCGAGCCCTCAACCAGGTCGACACCGACACGATGCGGCACCTGTCCCCCACCGCCGGCGAGGCCGCCGATCTGGCCCTATGCACCGGGCGCCTGGCCTACGCCGACCCGGCGTGGACCCTGTCCAGCGGACCCGGCCACCAGCCCCGGACCTCGCAGGACCTGGCCCCGCACCCCGGCGATATCCCGCTGGCGCTCGCCGCCGCCCATCACGCCTGCGACACCGTGACCAGCCTGGCCTACGCCGAGCGCGAGCGGATACGGACCGCGGCCAGCGCGGGCCGGCTCCTGGTCCCCACCCGGTCCCTGCCCGCCACCATGGACATACCCCGCCCCTTCGCGCCCGCCCCTCACCCCCGCGTCTACGCCTTGCTATGCCTATATCAAGACGCCGCCGCGGCCGCCGCTGAAGCCTCCGCACAAGCCGGCGAGGCGGCCGCGGCCATCCAGGCACCCAGCTGCGTGCTGACCACCGCGCGGGCCGCCGCTTACCCCGGCCTCGACGCCAGCGCGGCCCGGCAGCGGGCCGCGCCCGGACCGGATATCGCCGGCCAGCCTGCTGAACCCGCAGGCGCCGTCCAGGATCTCCTGCACCGGCTCGGCATCACCAACCCCGACTTGCTGGGGCGTGCAGCCGACGTCGACCGTGCCAGCGAGCAGTTGATCATCGAGGCCGCAAGACAAGGCAGCACGCGCCTCGAACCGCCCAGCCCCATAACACCGGATAGGTCAGCCGCCAGCCCAGCGCTCACCCACGGCACCCGCGCACACGGCGACCCGCACGCAGCCATCCTCCCGCACGACCCGGCATCCGGCCGCCAGCATGAATCCCCACAAGCAGAAGCAGAACTCTGATCTCAGCCAAACGGGCCGTGGGACCGGCCTGCTGCCCGGCGCCCCGAGCCGAGGGCAGACCAGCGATACCGCGGCGTCCTCACTCGCCGCCGAGATACCGGTCCTACTAGGTCGTTGACATCTCCCGGCACGCTGACCACCCGACATGACATGGACTGAATGCGCGCGGAGCAGGCCACTGCGAGCAGGCAGAAACACGAATGCCATGACGTCTACCACCACGATGCGGATTCCGCCGCCCATTACCCCCGACACGCTCACCCCAACCGGCATGAGGGGCTACAGGTCGCGGCACCCAGGCAATACGAGCGCCCGGAGCAGCGCACCGCGATCTGCTTGCCGACCGGCGGCGAGACGCCGCCGCGGACCATCCCAGCACATGCGCGACTGGCCGGGAGGAGAAACTCCGCCTCGCCTACTGGGCGGGATTTTCCGGCAGGACGGCGCTGGCGGGGGTGGCCTGTTCGATGGCTTCGGCCAGGTGCTCGGGGGAGTCCTCGTTGAGCAGCGGCCAGGGCCGGGCGCACCAGGTGACGTCCTTGCCTACCGAGTGCGGCACGTACCAGATGTTCCAGCCGGGGAACCGGGTTTCGAGGTCGGCCTTGGTGGTGTCGAGTTCCTGTAGGTAGCTGGCCATGCCCTCATTAAAGTATAAGCGCGCTAGTCCGCGCTAGTCCGCGCACTGCCTAGTCTGTGCCCGATCTGGCCAGATAGCGTGCGCTCATGATCAGCAGGGATGACCCCCGGCCCGCATACGAGCAGCTGGCGGCCATACTGCGCGCCCGCATCGAGTCCGGGGGCATCACAGGGCGGCTCCCGTCCGAGCGGGACCTTCAGCAAGAGTTCGGCATCGCGCCTATGACTTCACGGAAAGCCATTCGGCTGCTAGCGGACGAGGGACTGGTGACAACGGTGCCCGGCCGGGGGACATTCCTGGCGAGGAAGGACCAGGACTAGCTACGGTCCCGAGGTAATTGTCCGCGGCGAAGTGCCAGCGGGCCGGGCAGGTGCTCTGAGCTGCGCCGCCGGTGTGAACCTGTCCAGGTGAGGGTAGATACTGCCAGGTCAGGAACCCCCGTGACCGTCGAGGCGTGACCCCGGGCATGCCTCGGCCTGCGCGCGCGGGGGAAGGCGATGCCGGGGCAGGCGGCCGGGGCGAGCCCGGGGTTCATCGCGCCCATGCTGGCCACCGCGGTCGGCGGGCTGCCCCCGGACGCCGTCGAGTTCGTGGCCGAGGTGAAGTGGGACGGCCTGCGGGCCTGCATCGCCGTGGCGGGCGGGCGGGTCCGGGCCTGGTCCCGGAGCGGCCGTGATATCACCGCCGCCTATCCCGAGCTCGGCGCGCTCGCGGCCGCGGCCGGGCGCACGCCCTTGGTCCTAGACGGTGAGATCGTCGCCCTGTCCGGCCCGCGCCCGGACTTCACCGCGCTGCAACGGCGGATGACCGCCGGCCGGCCGGGCGCCGGGCTGCTCGCCGCAGTGCCCGTCACGCTCATCGTGTTCGACGTGCTCCGGTCCGGCCGCGATCACCTGCTGCGCAGCCCGTATGTGCTGCGCCGCGCCCTGCTGGACGATCTCGGCCTCCAGATCCCGGGCGTCGTGCAGGTGCCGCCCGCGTTCCCCGGCGAGGCCGCGGCGCTGCTGCAGGCCACCCGCGACCATGGCTATGAGGGGATCGTGCTCAAGCGGCCGGCCTCGCTGTATCACTCCGGGCGGCGCACTCGGGAGTGGCTCAAGGTACGCAACATCCGTACGGTCGAGGTGCGGGTCGGCGGCTGGCTTCCCGGCAGCGGCGCTCGCGGGCACCTGGCCGGGTCGGTGCTCATGGGCATACCGCGGCCGGGTGCGCTGGAGTTTGCGGGCACAGTGGGAAGCGGCCTGTCGATGGCAGAGCTGCGCGAGCTGACCGCGCGGCTGGAGTCCCTGGAGCAGCCCGTCTCGCCGTTCACCGGCCCGCTGCCCCCGGTGATCACCCGCCACGCCCGGTGGACCCGGCCCGTCATCACGGCCGAGGTTACCTACCTGGAGCGCACCCCGTCCGGACGGCTACGCCAACCCGTGTGGCGCGGTCTAAGACCTGGCTAGGAACCGCCCCCGGCTTCTTCCACCCGGCCACGATCCGCTTCGACAGCCGCGGCTTGCGGCGCAGTTTCACCGATGCCCTCCGCGGCAGAATCCGGACCGCCGCGCCACGGCAGTCGTCTGGGCGTCGGCGCCCGAGCCAGCTCCTGACGGCAAAACAAATCCGCCCGGCGGCATGCCACAGTTGTGGCCCGGATGTCCCTAGCGCGACTAAAGATGGTTCAGCGGGGCATGAGAGATCTTGTGTCTGTATCTATGTTCGATCACAAGCCTAATAGCTGCCCATTCGGCCACCAGTTGTGGCCCGGGATGGCGCAAGTCGGGTGGCAGCCGTGCCTGTGCACCCCGGCGCAGGAGCAAGACAAGCGGGGCCGGGGCATGGGGCATCTGTGGGTGGCGTGCAACGCCTGCCGCGACCAGCTCCGGCGGACGACATTCTTCCAGCCGCCGCATGACATCAACTACCGCCAGCGCGGCCGCTAGCGGGCTTATCTCAATAACGCAGCTTCCGGCGTTCGGGCTGTCAGTTGTCACAGCTCGCTGGCCGTTGACGGCCAGTGACGTACCGGCGCGGTTGCCCTCGCACGGGACTCCTGCCGCGGCCCCCTGCCATGTGGTCATCGAGCGCCGTGCGCGCCCATGCTGTTGTGGTGAGCGTGCTGACCCGGGAGGAGATCTTGATTGCTGCGCGGCGGCTGGCGGGAGCGCGACCTCATCTGGCTGCGGTGGCTTGCATCGTGGCCCTGGAGGATTTGTGGCAGCTGTGCCGCGACGAGCTCACGATCGGGTCGATGTCCGTATCGACGGCTGGGATATCCGCGGCCGCTGGTTCGGGGTCGTCATCGGGGCCACACCCAGGGCCGGGGAGCTGCGACGCGGTCAGACGATCCCGTGGCGGGTGATCGCCGCCCAGCTCGCACCGCGCGGACGCCGCCGGTCGCGCTGACCCGATAGAGCAGCCCTTTGACCGCCGGGAACATCAGTCCGCTGCTCTCCGCCGCGATGGTGAGCTCTGGTGGCTCAGCCGCGTCTGGCCGGGTGGCCGGGCTCGGCGGCCCCGGCAATTTCGGGCCCTGGCCTGCGCAGGTAAGGCGGGATTTGTATTGCCGAGCCTGCGGCCGGCGACCTCAAGCCATTCCCTGCCGTCATGGGTCAGCGCGGTGGCAGCCACGTGGGCCAGAGCAGCGTGCACCTTCGCCAGTTCAAGGCACCACAGCGCGGCGGGATCGGACTCCCCGCGAGAGGCGGCTTCGTCCAGGAGCTGTTCTGCTTCGCGGTAGTGATCGGGACCGTTCATGCCGTCTCTCCGGTCGTGGCTCGTGCCTTCCCTCGCCGGGGGCGATTGACGCTCACATTGCATCAAACGTCACCTAGCGGGCAGCGGTTCAGCCGGCAGCGCGCGTGCGGTCCCGGAACGCGGCCGGGCACACGGTGCTGACGCCAGGCCCGGCGTGACGGATCGGGGGTGGGGATTTCAGCTGTCCCGGTGCAGGTCGCCGGGGTGCTTGTCGGTGCGTAGCCCGCGCCAGCTGGGTGGCGCAGGACCTGGTCGCCGGCCCATTCGGTGAGGGCGACCTCGCCGGCCAGCCGCGGTTCGACCCACCGCGCATCCTGCGCGTGCGGGGCGGGCACCGCGATGGTGAACGGTCTGGCGGCGCGGCGCAGCCGGGCCAGCCCCCGGGCCAGGTCGGCGAGCATGGCCCGGTTGAAGCTAGTGCCGCCATGCCCGGCGTCGCGGAGCTGGCCGCGGTCGGGCACGCCGAGCAGCAGCGAGCCGATGCTCCCGGCGCGGCCGCCCTGGCCGGGCTTCGCAAGCTTAAGCTCGCCTCGTAGGTCGGCTTTGAGGTCCGGCAAGGGCGTCCGGCTTTGTGCCCGTCCCGAGCGTTACGCTACTCTCCGGGCCGTCGTGCACGACGTCTGACGGGTACCTTGGACTCCGGGCTGTGACGGCTGATTACGGGAAGGTTAGGAGCTGGGTGAGCACGGTACCGAGCCCGTACCTGGTCATTGCCGCGCAGCTGCGCGAGCACATTGAGGTCGGGACTTACTCACCTGGTTCGGTGCTGCCTTCGAACCGCCAGCTGCGCGTCGAGTTTGGTGTCGCCGACGGGACCATCCGGCGTGCGCTAAAAGAACTTGACCGACTCGGCCTGACGGTCGCGCGGCAGGGTCGGCCGCGCATGGTTGCGGCGCCCGGACAGGAGCCGGTGGGCACGCTCTATGAGCGTGTCGAGCAAGGCATCCGGCGTGCGATCGCTGACGGCCGTCACGGCAGCGTCCTTCCGAGCGAATCCGAGCTTGCTGCCGAGTACAACGTCGGCCGCAAGACGGTACGCCAGGCTCTGGCCGAGCTGGAGCGCCGGGGGGAGATCGTCAACCGCCGCGGGAGACGCCGCCAGGTTCCAGGTGCACAACAACCGCAAGACGCCTTGTACGAGAAAGTCGTTGCACGCCTTATGGATGAAATTGCCAAAGGCATATACCAGCCAGGCACGATGGTGCCCACAGAGGACGACCTGCGCATCCGGTACAAGGTCAGCCGGGCCACCATCCGTAAGGCGCTCGGCGAGCTTCGCCAACGCGGCGTGGTCACGTACGAAGAGGGTCGCGCTCGGCCATCATGGGCTACGGTCTGATGAGCATGCACGGCGACTCGGCCTTCACAAGCCAAAGCACCCATGAAACGCTTCGTGAGGCATGTGCCAGGCTCAGGCTCGACGCGGCTGGCGCCGACCTTATCAGATTCGGCCAGAACGCTATCTACCGGCTCCGCGGCCAGCCATATGTGGTGCGGATAGCGCGAACCGTCGAGACGGCCGACGTCAACATTGAGGTGCGCGTCGCGAAATGGCTTGCCGATGCGGGGTTTCCGGCCACCGCGTTGGCGGACATCGATCACCTCGACCAGCCCATCGAGGTGGGCGGCCGGGTTGTCACTGTGTGGGAGTATGTGCCGCAGGGACCGCAGCGCCCCACCGTCAGCGACCTCGGCCGCATTCTGCGCTGCCTGCATCAGCTAACCCCGCCTGCTGACCTGGAACTTCCGGCGTTCAGGCCTCTCCGGAACATCCCTCGTCGCCTTGCGCTTGCCCCGTCCTCGGTGAAGAAGGCTGATATCGAGTTCCTGCGGCAGCGCGCCGAAGAGCTCGACGAAGCGTATGCCGGGCTGTCGTTTGAACTGCCCCCGGGCCCGATCCATGGCGATGCGCATCCCGGCAATCTCATGCGCACGGAGACAGGTGGCATCGTGATCGGGGATCTGGAGTGCTTCGCAACAGGCCCGCGGGAGTGGGATATCGCGTTGCCCGCGGCCTACCGATACGGTCTCGGCTGGCTTACTGACGACGAGTACCGGACGTTCGTGGAGGTATATGGTTACGACGTATCTCAGGCTCCGTGTTTTCCGGTTCTGCGGTCCATCCGGGAAGTCAACATGACGGCCTGGCTGATGCAGAACGTTGCCGAGAGCGCAGATATAGGTAACGAGTTCCGGCGGCGTATGGCCGACTTGCGCAATCCTGACGCGCCGCGTAGATGGCGGCCATTCTAGGTTTTAAACTAGGTCAGCGACAAGGTACGCGCCGCCGTTGCGACAAACTCTTCGACACGCGGCTGACGGCGGTATGGCTCCAGGCGCCTGATGAAATCCCGGACGTATTCAATGGTCCGTGCCGACCGGAGGCCAGAGGCTGCGACGGCGACAACTTCGTCGGCAAGCTGGAGTCCGTGCTCAAGGTTTCCTTGTGATATGTGGGACTCCGCAAGCACGGTGCGGACGAATGAGCAGCTGCGAACGTACAGCGATCCATGCAGGCCCAGCGCGCGTTCTGCGTGTTCCCTGGAGAGCTGCGGCAGCCCGAGCTCGCGGAACGAATGAGCGTGCTCGGCCGCAAGCTCCGCCTCGTCGAAGTAGCGTAGCCAATACGGATCATTCTCCGGCGTCCGGCTTGAGAACCACCGTTCGGCCTCGTGCAGTGCAGCCTGGCAGGCAGGTTTGTCGCCTCTGGAGGCGAGCGCCCGTGCCTCCATCGCGCGGAACAGCGCCATTCCGGTGGGCGTGGCTTGGCCGCGCGCCCCGTAGGCGGCGGCGCGGGCCAGATTGACGGCATGCTCGTAGTGGCCGAGGAAGTTCGCCTGGTGGCTCATGCCAGCCAGAATGCGGCCTCCCAGAGCACGGTCGTCGGCGGCTTGTGCTAGACGCAGCGCGTGAGTGAAGTACCGTTGGGCGGCTCCGTGCAGGCCGCTGTCGTAGGCGGTCCATGCGATGAGGCGCAGTAGTGCCGCCGACGCTGCGAGTAGGTCCCGGCCAGCGGGTGAGACGTGATTTGCCGAACGAAGAGCTGGCGCCACTTCTGACTCGAAGTAGGTCACCATGGCACGCCGGGCGTGCCCGCCGCCGAAGCGGTAGTCGAGCTGCGAGAAGACGTCGGTCGTGACGCGCACGGCCTCCGCAGGGCTGGCGCTGATCAGTTCGCGGGGGTCGAGCAGGCCGCGTTCGGGTACGGTGAGCCACCGGACCATCAGGTCCGGCCATGCATCGGTGACAATCGAGGGTGATATTGCCGTCAGGCTGCCGGCTACGTCCGCGCGGACCAGGGCCAGGACAGCGCGGATGCTCAGCTCAGTGTTCTCGGGGTAGCCCGGGTTCAGCACTAGCGCGCCATCGACATCTTCCATGCCGATGTCGGCTAGCGTCACCGGCTCGCCGAGCTTCCTGCTCAGGGCGGTGGCGATGAATTGCGGGACGAGGCCGCGCGGCCTGCTGCCGTCAAGCCAGCGCCTCACCGAGATGTGGTTGTAGGCAGCTTCGATACCGTTCTCGCTGGCGACCTGTACGACCCGGCGGGCGAGTGCCTCGTTGGACAGGCCGGCGCGCTCGATCACCATGCGGAGCTTGATGTTCGGCTGCTCTCCTGTCATCTGCCGTCACGCTTCCAGCGAATCTGGCGCGTACATGGCTCTTCACTCACAGTGCCACCATCCGGTCGGCGAAACGCGCACCCTCCGAAGCACCCCCCGTGCACATAGTCACGTCCCCGGTCTCCTTCCGGTTCAGCCGGCGCCGCGGTTACCTGACAGTCAGAGCGCCTGAGGCCGACGGCTTCAGGTTCGCCGAAGAGAAGACCCGACCTTGACGGCTGCAGGTACGCAACATACTATCGATGTGCGCACCTCGTCAATACTTCTGGAGATGCCATGAGTAAGCGGCAAACGAGGAAGCTTACGCAGCGGGTGCGAGACGACAGCCTCGAACCCGAAGACCCGGGCGGGAATCGGGTCACGGCGCTGTCGTCGGCGGTGCTGTCGTGGGCGCGGACGGGGGCCGGGGAAAGCCGGGCGCGGTTCGCGCTGCGCGCCGGAGTCGACCCGGCCGTCGTGGAGGGGGCAGAGGACGGGACGGGCCCGGCGTGGGACCTGCCGTACGCCGAGCTCACCGCCCTGGCCGATGCGGTGTCGCTGCTGAACCCGCTGCTGCGGGACGTGTTCGAGACGGCAGCGGCATGCGACCTGCTGGTCACCTGCGTGATGCGCGGCGAGCAGGCGTTCAGTACGGAGGTGCTGGCCGACGACGGTACCCGGGACCTGGCCGTCGGCCTGCTGCGCTGGGCGTTCACGGGACAATTCCGGCTGCCCGGCTACGAGAGTTGCGTGCAGCGGCCGGTGACCTGGGCCTGGCACGACGAATGCGGCGGGTGGATCTGCCCGGCGTGTGGCTGGTGCCCGTGCGAGACCGGCCCGCAGGGGTGCGGACATCGCGGCCAGCTGCTCGGCGATGCCGACCTGATCGTGCTGCGGGCCCGCGCGACGGCGCTGGCCGCCTCCAGCTCGCCGGATGCCTGGGCCGGGGCGGAACTGCTCGCTGTACTCGGGAGTGCCCGGTGAGCGGGCCAGCGGCGACTGCCGCGTTCTGGATCGACGAGGAGTACGACCGCGACCAGGCCAGCGACGGCATCAGCCGGTTCGGCGCCTACGTCCGGCAGTCCCCTGCGATCGCCGACTACCTGGCGGAGTGCGACGATGCGGCCGGGCAGGACCAGCCGACATGGCAGGCGCGGTTCGCGGCGGCGGCCTGGTCGACGGCCACCACCCCGGTGATGTCTCCGGGATACGTCCGCCGTCACCCGCGGGTGATCAGCGCCCACGTCGAGTTCAACGCGTGGGATGGGACGCTGACCGGGGCAGTGGAGCTGGTCACGCCGTGGCCGCAGCCGCTGGCCCGTTGCCGTGACTGGCAGCAGGGCATCTGGTGGCAGGACTGGCCCACCGAATCATGGGGCGGACGGGAAGTCTTCTGCGAGCCCAGCGGGCAAGATCTGGCGGCGCACGCATACCTGCTGGCCAGCGTCAGGATGGTGTTCCCGCTGCGGCACCCGGCCAGGCTGCCAGTGCCGTCCGGCTGGCGAGACAACGCCGAGGCCGCGGCTTGTGAGACAGTCGCGGTGCTGGTGGTCGCGATGAACGCCGTAGTCGCGCCCGTGATCGAGATCTTGGAGCGGTCCTGATGCGCGGGCGGAGAGCAGGCGCGGCCATCTTCCGGCATAAGAGGCGGATACTGCTGCGGCCCGCGCCGTCCTGGATGGCGCGGGCCGCGTGCGCCGGCCACGATGATCCTGACTTGTGGTTCCCCGAACGCGGCGAGGATGAGCGCGGGCAGCGAGCGCTTGCCATCTGCGCGGCGTGCCCGGTCCGCCCGGCGTGCCTGGCGTACGTGCTGTCTATGCCGCCTCAGCCGGGGATCTGGGGCGGCACCACGGAGGACGAGCGTCGCGAGGCCGATCGGCACGCAGCCGAGCGACCGGCATGGGGTGCGCGGCCGGTCCGCCGCGCAGCGGCCCGAGCCGCCCACGACCACAAGTGGGTCAGTCCCGGTGGCGGGGTTGCGGAGGCCGGGCGATGACCACGCGGAATGGCCCCGACCGTGAACCTGACTGGCAGGAGCCTCGCGTGGACGAGCGCGAGCTGCGCACCTATGTGACCGAGGTGTGGTGCCCTCCCGTCGATGGCGGGGTGGTGCGGATGCATTCGCGGATGAAGGAACCGCAGCCGGAACCGCAGCTCGAGGCCGGGTCAATGACCGGGCCGCGGCACTGGTACGGCACCGGCCCGGCGATCCGCCAAGCCGGAGCCGACCCCGTCCATGCCGAAACGGAAGCCTCTGGCTATCGGACCGGGGCCGGAGCCCGTGCCGTTCCCGAGCCCGAGCTTGAAGCCTGACGACGGGGGCCGCCTGCCTGCCAAGCTCTGCGGCCCCCGCCTGGACCACAACCGCTGAAAGGACATGATCCATGACCAGCATCGCAGACTGGTGGCTGCCATCCAGAGCCGACCTCGACGCCGCCACCGCCAGGACCAAGGCTGCCCTCGCCGACCCGTCCGCCTCCCTCGCCGATGTCGCCAGGGTCGCCGAGATGGAAGAGGCAACGTTCCTGGCCTACCTGCAACGCCCCGGTGCCGACGCCGAACTGCAGATCGAGGCCGAACTGGAGGCGGGCACATGACCAGGCCCAAGCGTGCCCGGGCCGCCGGTTGCCGCGGCACCAGCGGGAGCTATGCCGGTGACCGATCGCGCTGACCCACCGCCCGGCGCCATCAGCTATGCGCAGTGGCTGGCCAATCAGGTCGAAGCGGGCGGCGGCCTGATCTGCGGACCACCAGTCCACGACTGGCCGACCCTGTGGGATCGCCTGTTTCCCGGTCGGCGGCCGAACCACGCCATCGAGGCCCGGCTCGAGGCCCGGCTCGACGAACTGGAAAGACAGATGGAGACCTGACAGACCCGCAAGGCCCCCGGCGCTCTACCCGCTGCGCGCCGGGGGCTTCTGCTTGCCCGATTGTCGAGCCTGCCGTGCTCTGGCCGCCGCCACGATTAACTGGACCGACCTGAGCGGGTCCGGTGGCTCGCCGAGCCAGTCTCTCGTACTGAGCGGCTGGACGACCACCAGTGCCCGACTCATGACGGACTGCTTACGTGCCGCGGGCGTTGCTGTTGTACCTCTGGCAGCCGCGCGAAAATCAGTCACATATCGTGCAGTTCCGAGCACAGTGGGGAGTGCGTCATGAGGCGTCTGTACTATCGCGACAGCTACGGCCGGTGGCACGAGGATCGCCGGAGCGAGCGGTCGCACGGCATGCCGGCCAGGTTTGCCGTGATCGCGCTGATGGTGTTCGCGGGGCTCGTCATCGTTGCTTCCCTGCTGCACTAACGCAATGCAAGCTGCCAGCGGGGCAGAGGCCAGGAGCATGCCGCGGCCGGCAGGGCTGGAAGGGCTGGATGAGCAAGTGACCGCGTCGGACCGGGAATCGGATCACAGCCGCGGACAGGACATGGAGGATCTGGCCGGGCTCCCCGGCCTGGAAACGGTGCACGCACAGCTCGCAGGGTGGATCGCTGTCATCCGCGCCGAGCTGGCCCGCCGGGAGGCCGGCATAGCAGTCGGGCGGCCCGCGTGGAAGAACCTCGTGTTTACCGGCGGCCCGGGCACCGGCAAATCCCGGGCAGCGCGGGCAGTCGCCCGCACCTGCCAGAAGCTGGGGCTGATGGGCCTAGGCGACGTGACGGAGATAGCCGCGGCCGACCTCACCGGCACAAAGCTCCGGGAGACCGGGATGCTGATGCGCGAGGCCTTCAACCGCGCCGTCGCTGGCGGGATCTTGATGATCAACGGCGCGCACGCCTGGTCCGCCCTGCCCGACGGCGGCCAGGGGGCGCTGCGCTGCCTGTACCAGGAACTGACCAGGTCGCGCGATGGTGACCGCGACGCCTTGGCCGTTATCCTCGCCGGACAGGCAGGCCCGCTCCGCGGCCTGATGCACGCCAGCCCGCCGCTGGCCGCCCGCTTCCCCGCGGTTATCGACTTCCCCGGCTACACGGCCGGGCAGCTGGCCGCGATCCTCGGCGTCCTGGCCCGCGAAGCGGGCTTCACATTCGCCCCCGCCGCCGCGGCCAAGGCCGCCACCGTACTTGCCGACGCCGAAGGCCACCACGGCTCCGGCAACGCCCGGCTCGCGGTCCGGCTGCTGGATCAGGCCACCGCGAGCCAGGCCCGCCGGATCATGACCGCTGCGTCCCCACCCCGCGACTTCGCTGCGCTGAGCACGATTCAGGCGGAGGACATACCCGCACACATCTACCTCCACGACCAGTCCGCAGACGACGAACGCCCGGGCCAGTACCTGTAGCAGCCTCCACCTGGCAAGCCAGGTCTGTCCCGATCCTGTCCCCGCAGTCCCTGCCGCCAGGCCGCGGCGATATGCCCGCAGCCGCGCCCCGCGGATCTCGATGACACGGGCATCAGCGCCGGCCGACCGGTCACCCTCGGCTGGTTCGCCGACCACGCCGCCAAGGTCGCCCGCAAGACCATCACCCAATACCGGGGTACGCCCGGCTTCCCCGCCCCCGACGCGGACGGCCGGTACCGGTACGGCGACCTTGCTGCCTGGTGGCGGTCCCGCCCGGGCCGTGGCGCCCGCCGTGCCACGCCCGGCTGAGGTCGTTTTCCGGCGCCTGGTTGTGGGCGGCCTGGCCGGGGGGGCCAAGGCGACCCAACGATGCGCGCTCACGATCACCGCCGGGCCTCGCTCGGCTCTTGCGCATTAGGTTACGTCTTAACGTATCATTTCGTTAGGTATAATATTGTGATATGTAACCTAATCAGGTAGGCTGGGATCAGCAGGAATCGAGGAGGCCCCGATGACCAGCGACGCTGCCACCACGACAGCCCGCCCGGGGTGCAAGTACCCCGGCTGCAACCAGCCAGCCGCGCCCGCCACCGGCCCCGGCCGCCCGCCGGAGTACTGCGAGGGCCGCGGGCACACCAAGGTCACCGCGTGGCGGGAGCGCCGCCGCCTGGCCGCCGCAGCGGCCGGGACCAGGACGGCGGCCGACACCGACAAGCCGGTCACCCACGCGCGGCTGACCGGCGCCGAGCTGCTGCGGTCCTGGCGTACGGAAGCCGACCGGGCCGCGGGCATCGTAGAGCAGCTGCGGGACGCGATCGAGACCCTCACCGACCCGACCGCGGCCGAGGCCGAGGTGGAAGCGGCGCGGGCCGCCGCCGAGCAACGGGCCACGGCCGCCGAAGCCGTCCGGGCCGCCGCGGAGCAACGGGCCGCCGAGGCCGACCAGTTCCGCGCCGAGGCCGACGCGGCAGCGGAGGAGATGGCCGCCCAGCTGGCCGCCGCCGAGCGGCACGCGACCGAGGCCGAGCAGCGGGCCACGGCCGCCGAACACGACCGGGACGCCCTTGTCGAGCAGGCCCGCCAGGACGCCGCCGCGCGGATCGCCGCCGCAGAAGCCGAACGCGACGCCGCGATCGAGCAGGCGCAGACGCAGGCCGGCGAGCGGGTAAGCGCGGCGGAGGCCGACCGGGACCAGGCCCGCGCCGACGCCGCCCAGCTGGAAGAGAGCGCCTGGCTGACCCAACAGGAAGCAACCCGCGCACAAGCCGCCGCCGACGCCGCCCGCGCGGAGACCGGCAGGGTCCGCGCCGACGCCGAGAAGATGCTGGCTGGCCTCCGCGCCGAGGCGGCCGCCGAGCTGGCCGCCGTCCGCGCTGACCTGCGGGCCCGCGCCGAGCGCGCCGAGCAGCAGGCCGACGCCTACCGCGCCGAGCTCACGCAGATCCGGGACCTGATCAACCGCGAAGGCGCTACCGTCCTGGCGGACCCGCGACACCAGGCATAGCACCGAGACCCCAGCAGCGGGGAAGCCTGCTGGGGTCTCGCGTTGCCGTCAGTCAGTGGGTGCCCTCCGCGGTTGCCAGCCTGAGCCATCGGCGGTAGGCCTTCTCGGCCAGCAGCCACGTCCACCCGTCCGCCGTTGCCGACGTGGGCGGCTCGGCTGGCAGGATGACGCGGCCATGAGCGGCCAGCAGGCCGACCCCGAAGAGCTTTGCCTCCAGTACCGCGGGGTCCGAGATGGCCGCTCGCTGGGCTAGGGCCCATCGACGGGTGAAGCTGGCGAACAGGCTCGCGTCCTGGACTGCGGCCAGTTCCCGGCCGCGCGGCGCGGGGACGATCATGTCGTCCACGACCAGCGGCGGTTCCAGCAGCCGCGTGACTGTTTACCCGTTGGCGCCATGGTCCACGACGCCGGTATCCGTGGCTGACGTTTCCGCCCATAGGGCCGGGTCACGGCAGGGGCACTCGACCGGCAGACCTCTAAGCCTGTCCAGCAGCGCCGGATCGGTGATCGCGCCCAGGCCGAGGCTGCTGCGGCGCTCTTGTTCGGCACAGTTCAGAAGCACACGGACCGTCACCAGGACGCCCAGCAGGTCACTAGATCTCGATCTCGGGTTCCGGTTCAGGCCTCGGGACAAGTCCCAGGGTCAGCCAGTGCAGCCACAGTTGCCGGTAAGCGGCGTCGGCCTGCTGGATCTCCTCCGGGGTCATGCGGCGGCTCGTCATCCGGCCTCCAGTTCCTGTTCGGGCTCGGCTTCGGGTTGAGGCCAGGTGTCAGGGTCGGCGGGGTCGAACCAGGGTTCGGCGTCCGGGTCGGCCAAGGCGCGGGCGGCCAGCTCGTCAGCGCTCAGTTCAACGGCGTATTCGGTGTCGGGTTCGGGGTGAATGTCGGCCATTAGCCTGCCTCCAGTTCTGGTTCGGGTTCGGAGCGGGCCCGGGTAAGTCATCCGGGCGCGGGTCTGCGAAGTGGGCGCGGCCGCCAGCTCCCCACCGCCGCTCCTCGAGCTCGGCAGACGTGATCCCGTGCACGACGGCCGCCGAGAGCCGCGCCCAGGACTCGGCCTGCTCGGCCTAGGCGGCCCGCCGGCCGAGCTGGTACATCTCGCGAGCCAGCTGATTGCGGTAACGGGTTCACCCCGCCCGATCGAGACGGCCGAGTCCCGACGGCGATCACCAGTCTTGGCCCTCGTGTCGTTCATCGCTCCCGCACCTGCCCGTTCGTATCGCCCTCAATGAGCATGTACCATCTAAAACCTGATCTAGATCACTTCTAGGCAGCATAGCAGTCAAGGCAACGAGATCATCAGTCCAGGTGCCGAGGCGGACGGGCGCGGCCAGCGCCAAGCCCTCCACACCACGGCATTAACAAATGATCTTGGTCCGGGCCGCGGCGCCTGGCGGCGCCGCGGGGAAGGGCAGGTGCCCGCGTGGCCGTGCACGTGTCGATCCAGCCGGGGTATGACCCGTCGTACCCGTGGAAGCAGATCGGCACGGGCACGTCCGTGGCGGCGGCGCTGGGACTGGAGTACTACCTGGCCCCGGCGGACAAGGGCGGGGAGCCGCCCGGCCGGTGGCACGGCCGGGCGGCCGCGATGCTCGGCTTCGCTGACGGGCAGATCGTTGAGCGCGGGGTGTTCGAGAAGCTCTACGGTGACCGCCACCTGGACCCCAGAGACACTACTGATAACACTAGGCTCGGGCGTAAGTCGCAGCAGTTCACGTCAGTAGACGACATCTTCGCCCGGCTGGCGGCAGCAGAGCCGCACGCTACGCCGGGGCGGCTGGCGGAGCTACGGTCGCTGGCTCGCGCGGCGACCAGACGGGCAGTGCCGTACTGGGATGTCACGATCTCAATCTCGAAGAGCATCAGCCTGTTCTACGGGTCGCTGCTGGCCAGGGCCGAGCGGGCCCGGCAGCAGGGAAACGTGGCCGAGGCGCGGCGGTTCGCCGCCGATGCGGCCGATTTGTGGCCAATCGTGGCCCAGGCGCGGGAGACCGGCATGGCCTGGCTGGAGGACCAGGCCGGATACACGCGTACCGGGTATCACCGCGGCTCTGGCGCCGAGTCGCGGGCCGAGCTGGGCAAATGGCAACACGCCGGAGACTGGGTGCGGGCCTCGTTCGCGCAGCACACCTCCCGGGCCGGGGACCCGCAGCTGCACGAGCACAACCTGGTACTCAACCTGGTGCCCACCGAAATAGACGGAAAATGGCGCAGGCTGGACTCCAAGGGCTTGTACCGGCACAAGGTAGCGTTCTCCGCGATCGTGGCCGCAGAGATGGAAAGAATGCTGACTGCCCGGTACGGAGTGGCGTGGGTGCCCCGGATTGATGGGCACGGCCGCGAGATCGCTGGCGTGCCGCTCAAAGCGATCGAGGAGTTTTCCACCCGCCGCAAGACCATCACCCACCAGGCGGCCGAGGTGGCCGCGCTGCGTGAGGCCGAGTGGGGCCGCAAGCCGGATGCGAGGCAGATGGACCGGATCATGCGGGATGTCACCCAGCGCACCCGGCAGGGCAAGGAGGAAAAGCCGCTGGACCTGGCCGAGGCGCTGCATGAGTGGGAGGACAAGGCCCCGGCTGCGGACCTGGCCTCGCTGTGCGACATCTACGACTCGGTCATGGCCGAAGCTCAGGTCCAGGCCGGGCGGGATCAAGCGGTCAGCGGGCTGGCCCGCCAGATCGCCTGGCATCTTGCCCGAGAACACGGCGCAGCGCCGGACGCGGCGCAGATGACGCGGATTGAGGGGTATGTACGGTGGATCACCCGGCGCGGACAGATCGCCGGCCCGTTCGACGCGGCGGCGCTAGCGCGCGGCTTCACCCAAATGCAGGAAGCGGATCTGCGCGCGGAGCGGGACATCCGCAGGGAGACCGCCCTGGCGCAGGCGCAGCACGCCGAGAAGCTCCGGGAGCAGGCGCGGGAGCGAGCGGCGGTGCGAGCTTGCGTCGTCGCCTACCCGGTGCCGGGCGCGCACGGGCTGAGTGAGCTGGAGGCCAGGCAGCTGATGGCCGAGGCCGTCGCAGTGCTTCAGGCGCAGCGGCCCACGTGGACCAAGGCGGACCTGATCGGGGTGATCGGGCAGCGATTCCCTGTCGGCATGCACGCCAGCCGGGCCGTGCTGGAGACCCTGGCGGAGCGGGCGCTGGCCGGGGAAGCGGGGGAGCGGGTGGCGTTGCTGTCTGCGCCGGAATGGCCAGTGGTCCCGCCGAGCCTGCGCCGTTCCGGTGACGGGGAGAGCGTGTTCCGCCCGCACGGCGCCGAACGGTACGCCTCCCAGGCGCAGCTCACTCTCGAAGAACAGCTCCTCGCCCTAGCGCAAGCCAACGGCGCGCCACGGCTGTGCCCCGACGAGGCGGCGCGGCTGCTCGGAGCGGCGCGGGAACGGCTCGACGCACGGCTGACGCCGGCCGCCGCGATGGGACCCGGCGAGGTGACCGGCTCGGGCCTGCGGCTGGATCAGGCCGCCGCCGCGTACTACATCCTGACCTCGCCGCGGCGTGCGGAGGTGCTGGTCGGCCCGCCCGGCACCGGCAAGACCTATACCGCCATCGAGGTGGCCCGCGCCTGGACGGCCGCCAGGATGGGACCGGTGGTCGCCCTGACCACCTCCAACAACGCCCGCAATGTGATCCGCGAGGAAGCCGCCCGCCACGGCGTCACCCTGCAGGCCTACAACATTACGAAATGGCTGGGAGCTGGCCAGGCGGGTCGGGGAGCGCTCGCCCCCGTACAGATACAGCCGGACACGCTGATCATCGTGGACGAGGCGTCGATGGTGCCTGTGGCCGACCTGGCCGCCGTTGTCCGACGCGGCGACCGGCACGGCGCTAAGGTCGCCGTGACCGGGGACCCGCTGCAGCTCCAGGCCCCGGAGGGCGGCGGCGGCATGGACCTGCTCGACCGCCACCTCGGTCACGTCGAACTCTCCGACCCCAGCCGGTTCCAGCAGGAATGGGAACGCGAGGCTACGCTGCGGCTGCGGCAGGGTGACATCACCGTCCTGGCCGATTACAGAGAACACGGTCGTCTGCATGCGGGCACTGCCGAGCGGATCACCGACGATGCCGCCCACGCCTACCTGCACGACCGGTTGTCCGGCAAAGACACCCTGCTGATGTGCGGGACCGAGGCCATGGCTGCGGAACTGTCCCGCCGCGTCCGCGACGACCTGATCCACTGGGGCAGCGTGGACGGTAACGGCCCGTCCGTCACGCTGATGAATGGCTACCAGGCCAGCGCGGGAGACCTCGTTATGGCCCGCAAGAACCGGAATGATTTCATCGCTGGCGAGAAAGGCCGTGCGCTCGCTAACCGCGATGTCCTGCGGATAGTGAAGGCTGACGTGCGGGGCGATGGGTGCTGGGTGCGAGTCGAACGGCTGGGTGGCCGGGACACAGCCACCGGAGCCGAGCAATGGTCGGCTCCGTTCGAGCTGAACCGCTCCTATTTCTGGAACCATGCGCATCTGGCCTACGCCGTGACGTTCCACACCGCGGAGGGGCGCACCGTCGACTCGAGTATTTCAGTGTTCACCGGGGCCGAGGACCGGCAGGCGGTCACCGTGGCGATGACCCGCGGCCGGGACGCCAACCACGCGTACGTGATCACCGGGTGGAACCTTGCTGACCCGAAACCCGGCCCAGAACCAGCCCCTGAGCTGATTCGGTCGGCGCGCATTCGAGCCGAATGGGTAGGGCTCGACCTCGAAGGCGCCACCATCACCGAGGGGACGCACAAGGACGCCGCTGCCGAAGAAGTCCTGGGCAAGTGCCTGGACAACGACGGCCAGGAGTTGTCAGCCACTGGTACCCGCGAGGCCGAATGGTCCGATGCCGACCGGCTCGACGTGCTCGGCTACCAGTGGAGCGAGGTGCAACGGCAGGCCAGCCAGCAGCGCTACGAGCAGGCCCTCCGCGGCGTCCTTGGCGCAGATCAGGCTCGGCAGGTCATGAACGACCCCGCCTCCACCTGGCTATGGCGCACGCTGCGCGAAGCCGAGACGGCCGGGCTTGACGGCCCGGCCACGCTGCGCCGTGCCGTCCAGTCGGGTCCGCTGGCCGACGCCGAGTCGGTGGCGAAGGTGCTCGACTGGCGCATCCGCCAGCAGACTGCAGGAATGCCTGCGCTGGCCGCCCGCCCATGGACCGAGCAAGTACCGCAAACCGGCGACGCAGAGACCTACCGGTACGCCCGTGAGCTGGCCAAGGCGATGGAGGACCGGGCACGGCGTCTCGGCGAGCACGCCGCCGAGCATCCCCCCGCCTGGGCACACGCCCTCGGACCTGTGCCAGGGCACCCGCTGGACCGGGCCGAATGGGAGCACAAGGCGGGCACGATAGGCGCCTACCGGGAGATGTGGGGCTACACACACCCGCACCAGCCGATCGGCTCCAGGCCTGGTGACCACTCGCCGGAGGCCCGCGCCATGTGGCAGGCCGCTGCCGAGGCTCTCGGCTACGTTCCTGGCCGGATGGCCGAACAGAGCGACGGTCAGCTGTGGGCCTGGCGTAACGCCTGGCACCGGGAGATGGCCTGGGCGCCAGAATACAAGGGCGACGAGCTGACCTTGGTCCGCGGGGAGATCCGCCGCGCCGAGATCGAAGCCGGCCGCGCACGCCGTAACGCCGATGCCGCCGGAACTGATGAGGTCCGCCAGCGGCTAGAGAACCTGGCCGCTGTCCGCGCTGACTGGGAGCACACAGTGCGCGGGCTGGCCGAGCGGCTTGCAGAAGTCCAGGCAGGTTACAGCGCCTGGGACACCGCCACCGCCCCCACCAGGGAACGCGCCGTGGCCGCCGATGCCGAACTCCGCCGGCGCCACCCCGATACCTGGATCGAACCCCTGCGCCCGCAGCATTCCGAACCGCACCGGCCGATGGATTCCGCGGGCAGGGATTCCCCCGAGCCCGCACTGCAACGGGAGCGAGGAACCGAACGCATTCCGGTTACCGATGCTGAAGTCGCTGCCGCGTCGGCACGACCGCGGGAAAACCCGGCACCGGACCCGGCCGTCGTTGCGAAGTGGCGTGCAGAGCAGGCAGCCTGGATCGACGCTGACCGGCAGGCCCGCGCCGAGGCTGCGGCGCGGGCCTGCCCGGTAACCGACGCCGAGATCGCCAAGTATGGTGCCGGACGGCGAGAGACAGAGCCGCGCCCGGCACCGCAACCCGAGCCGGACAGGACCGAACCGGACACGACGGTCCTGGCGTCGCAGGCCGCGAAGATGGACGAGATACACCAGCAAGTCCAGGACATCAGCGCCCGGCTCGACGAGCTGGCCTTGGATAGGGCGCGGCAAGCCCGGGAGAAGGCCGCCGAGATCACCTCTGTGACCGTCCCGTCCGAGGACCCGGACGTGGCCCCGGCCGCCGCCTGGATCGACACCGTGCAGGCCCGGCAGCGGGAAGCCGTCCGGCACGAGCCGATGCCCCGCGTCCCTGCGGCCGAGGCCATCCAGCCCGCCGCAGAAGCTAGCATCGGCGACCCGGAGGCCGCAGACTAAAGGGCGAAGGAAGGGACTCCGTCGATGGACGCCACCGGCATTCCGGCAGAGCTGCCCGTAACCATCACCCGGTCCCGGCCGCTCGTGGAGACCGTCATGGCCCAGTCGCTAAGCGAGCAAGGCCCCGGCAGCCGCACCGCAGCCGCCTGGCAGTGGGTGCTCACCGGAAATGGACCGGCGCCGGTCAGCGAGAAACCCGGCTGCGGGAATCCACCCGGACCGGATGAGATCACCGCCGAAGCGCGGAGCGACCCATCCGGTGAATGCTCGTGGCCACCATGGCGACACGCGTTCGACCCCGACCCGGATCGCCAGCAAGCCCGGCGCGTGCTGCGCTGGCTCACCGGAGCCGCCGACGCCATCCCGCTGCTGGACCTGGACCGCGGCCGGTATGTCGGCGCGCGGCTGTACTTCGCCCGTACCGACGACGAGCTGCGCCAGGTCCGCGGCTGGGCACAACACGGCATCCGTCAGCGTGGCGACCTGCCAGCCGACATCCCCCAATGGCAAGCCGAGCGGCCCTGGCAATGGCCCAAGCCATGGTTCGACGCCGCCTGGCTCCGCGGCGCCATCGCCTACCTGGACTGGATACTCGGCGACGCCCTGGTAACCCCGGTCAGCCGCCAGCACAAGCCTGTAGCTCCGCACCTTGATCTGTGCTTCGTTGCTGGCTGGCGCGCGAACTACGGAGTAGGTGCCGGGCGATACGACATCGACGAGGAAATCCACGATTACGCGCAATCCGGCTCGTGGCAGGGGCACGAAGGCGAAGAACCTGCCGACCCCGACCGATACCCGCCGCCGCAGTGGTGCGAGGCAGTCGTTCAGGCCCATGACTGGGCAACCGGTGAGGACAGCCAGCCACCCGCCGACCATCACGGCTGCGGAGCCTACTACCCCTGCCCCGGTGATCGGCGCTGCTACTGCGAAGCCGCCGGATACTGCCTCCGCGGCCAATGCCCCGCCTGCGCCGACCGAGTCTGCAACGCGGCATGGGCCGCGATTGAGGAAAACTACTGAGGCCTTATCCCGGTCACCTTCGCTCAGCGAGCCGGGCCATCACCCTGCTGCGACGGGGATTGTCTTGGCGCGCTGGTCTAGATCTAGGTGTTATCCATCAGCAGTTGCCCTGGGCGCAAGGTGTACTATGAGCAGCGCAACGCACGTTACCGGCAACTGTCACACATTATTGGTGTGATCGGAGATCGGCTCTTCCTGGTCAACGTCGGCACACGGCTCATCCATATAAGTAACAGTGAGGAACTTAAGCTGGCCCGCACTGACCGTAACCGCGCTCACGTCTTCTAGGATCGAGGCATGTTCTTCGTTGATAGGGCGGTAAGATATTGGTGCTGATAGCACTAGTTCCCGGTCGACGGTCTCTTCGACTTCTGTACTATATCGCATGAGAAACCCGGCAATATGGCTACCGTCCTGAAGTTCGCAGCCGACATAGATGATGCTATCCGGGTATAGGTTGAACAGCTCCCACCAAGCGGAAGTGAAGCGAATCCTGCCGGCTGCGATGTGACCGGCTATTGTCGGCCGGAATCGGCCAAGCGCGTAGGCGAATCCGCACGATACTGCAAGTAGGACAGCGGTCCACCATCCCAAACTTATGTAGTGTGCCTTAATGTATGAAGAACCGTAGTGCACCAGAGCGCCAACATTTGGAGTCCGACGCGGAAAGAAAATGCGGAGAAGGCCAAATATAATAAGAACTGAGAAATCGCAGATTACTCCGACACCCACGATGAGGGTCAGTTCTCTTAGCGGCGATAGGTCACGATTCGGCAGCCGGTTGTCCACTTGCACGGCAAAAACTGCTCCTGGCACTACCAGCAGCAGCAACACCCACAGGGCGACAAACGTATCTGGCATTGACTTCAGAGGCAGCTGCGCCTATCAGGTCTTTGCAGTAGAGGGTGGCGGCGGAGCCTTTGGGGGTTTGATACTTTTCGGTGGAAGCGGAGCCTTCTTTGGGGCGGTTTGACCACCTTGTTTCTCGATAGGTTCACGCCTTGGCTGGGATGCCGGCCGGTTCGGTTTGGGTTGCGGACTGATTCGTACTATTTTGATGACCTTTTCCGACCGCGGATCCGGTCGAGGAGTTTTGTCGCCTTTGGGATCTTTGCCCACTAGACACCTCTTAGTGGCGAGACAGCCTGTATCGATAGAATCGCGGGGTTCACCAGGGTTCGCGGCCGATACACTCAGGGCGTAACGTGCAGGCCAGCATCTCGCAGGATACACCGGGATGGCCATGGTTCGGCCCGATGCAGGGCCACGCGAACCGCGTGTTACTCAGAACTACGGTCACGCCGTATATCAGAACGATATCTTCACTCTGGTCACATGGCAGATCGGCGTGCTGCGACAATGGCGGGCACGAGTCACACGGCGAATGCACCTACATGTGTGGTCGGATGGTCAGTGTCAGCGTGACGCGGAATGGAGTGGCTTGTGCGTCAGGTAACCGCAAATCACGTTAATTATGCCGGTGCCAACGTAGAGGCCTGCCGACATGGCAACGGCCGAGAGCGCTCCCCGCTCGGGCAGTGACATGGCCTCGAAGAAACTGGCAGATACAAGCCAAAGGTGACGACGGAGGCGACCATCGAGGTAAACCCACTCCGCTCGTACCGACCGGTCCCGGAGCATCGCTCCACTGAAGTTGGCCGTCGCGAGCGCGGTTGCGGTGAATCCGACGTCGGCGACAAACGCCACGAATGCCGGGACGGTGGGCATGTTCAGTTCCGTCACCTGAACTCTAAAGAGAATAGGGGCTGGGGGTCGCCCCCAGCCCCTATTCTGGCTGCATTAGCGAGCCAGGGTTATGATGTGGTCCCGGTACCGGGAGGAAGGAGGTGCCGTGATGGCCACCACCACGGACCTATCTCTGGAATACGAGAGCCGCTACGGGACTGCCCGGGGGGATCTTGACGTCTCGAACCTCATCAATAATCCCGGCGCCAACGGCCTCTGCCGCGTGCATGGTGTGAGCCTCTCCGAAGAAGGCCCGTACCTGGGGCTCGGTGAGCTGCGAGCGCTCCTCGATGATGGCGGCGATGCGTAGCTGGTCGGCGTCGATGGTTCCCAGGTTTTCCCTGAGTTGCTTGGCGTCCAGTCGGCTGGCCGTCTGGAAGCCGACCTGGACGCCGTGGAACATGAAGGTGGAGTTCGGGCTGGCGTAGCGTTCCTCGCCGGCGAGGAATACGGCGTTGCCGATGGAGTTCACACTGCTCGTGTTGTGAGTGACGAGCTTGAACGGGAACGCCCGGAGCATGTTGTAGAGGCTGATCCCGTGCATCACCTCCCCGCCCGGCGTGGAGATCAGCAGGTGGACTTCGGCCACGCCCTGGCTGGCGAGGTTGGCCAGCGTGGCGAGGAGGGATTCCGTGGTGTTGACGTTGATCTCTGCGTTGAACGAGACGTACACGGTCTTGTCGTGGACAGCCGGTACACCCGGAATCTGTAGAACGGTCATTCTAATTCTCCGATTTTGATTGAGTAACTGTCGAACATCGGAGACGGGTACGAGGCGGCTACGGCGCGCCTCCCACCCTGGACCGCCATGTTGACCTATGGTTAACTGACGATTCCAGGGTGGCGGAGCCCGGCTTCGGTGTCTGTTCCCGTGACCGGGATGGACACGGGGGTTACGCCGGACTGGCGGCGGGGCCAGGGAGCGCGCTGGTTTGGGAGCCGTGGGCTTCCTGGCCCCAGGCATCACCTCCAAACGTCGCATTCGTCTTGACATCCTTAGCACTCACGGCCTCCGACTGCTAACACCATCGGGTGGTGTCGCCGGAAATCCTTGAAATTCATTCGACGCGCCGGGGCGGTGCGTGCACGTCGGCGCGGCAAGGCTTAACTTCGTCACCATGGGAGCGACGGTCACAACGGAAGATTTGCGGGTATACCGGGCACGGCTAGCCGCTCAGTTGCACGAGACCGAAGCAGAATTGCGGCGCGTGAACGCCGCACTCCGGGCACTAGAAGGGAGCCCCGGACGCACCCTCGACCTGCTACGGGAGTGCATCGCGAGAAAGCGTGAGGTCGACGCGCATACGGCCCTGGCCTACTTGAGAGCACACGGTTGGCAGGCCGACGCTCGCGGTAACCCGCTCAATGCGGTTCGTACAGCACTGGCCTATCTCGCCGGGTGCGGGGAAATTGAGCGCGTCAGCCGGGGCCTCTACCGGGTCACGCCAGAACTCCAGCGGGACGCCGCCCGCGACGATGTGATGGCTGGGACCGGATAACGTGGCGGGACGGTCAGACAGGTGACCGTCCCGCTCAAGCCATGCCAATCCCTGCCGCGAATCCCACAACATCACCACGGCATCTGCCTTGACGCCCCTGCTTCTCCATGGAGTACCTGCCTGCCCGCGTAGGCATCGGCAGGGGTGTGGTTATCCGGCACGGGTTTTCCGGAGAGACCGCAAGGTCAGAGTAGGGACCAACGCGATCACCCCCTTGGATACCGGGAGACCGGCTCCCGCTACCAGGGTAGTGGAGTGACGGCTCTTGGTGGCTTGCCGCCTACCGCTCCTGGTCGAGCGCTTCCAGTTTGTCGAGCACGTCCTCCAGTTCGTACCGCGTGGCGACAGTCTGCCCGGCCTCCCTCAGTGATCACGGCCTTCCAGCTCGCAGCGATCCTGCGCGGCCAGATCGAGCGCGGGGAACTGGTGCCGCGCCAGCCGCTCCCTTCGGAGTCATACCTCGTCGGCCATCACGGAATCTCGCGGGGAACGGCCCGCCGTGCCGTCGAGGTGCTCAGGGATGAGGGCCTGGTGGTTACCATCGCCCAGCGGGGAACCTATGTCGGCAAACGCGGCAGATAACAAACGCTGCTCGCGCCGCATACCGATCAGGAAATCCTGCAGCCACTCGCCCCAGCCTCGCCGTAATCTTGCCTGGTGAATGAGGGAGAAGAGCCGGGCCAACAGGCACCGGCTCCGGCGCAAACGGCATTGCCGGGCAACCTCCATCAGCAGCGCGCACCGGGGCGGTTCCGGCGCGCATGGCACGAATTGCGGACGCCGACGCCTCATCCGGCGCCTGGGGCAACGGCCGGGCGGCCGGGATCGCCTCGAAGGTTCTGGCGGTGGCTCGCGTCCCTGGACCTGGCAAAGCCGCCCGCGCCGGTACTACGCTGGCTCGGGCTGCTCCTCGTCGGCATCGTGTACGTCGCCATAGGATCACCCAACGTGCTCGGCGACTGGCTGTGGTTCGCGATCCTCGGAGGGTTCCTTATATTCCCTGACGTGGCCGGCTTCGGCGTCGCCGGCGTCCGCCTGGATCTTAAGAAGACACAAGATGAGCTGAACGCCGTGAAACTGCGCCTTGACCTGCGGCAGCTACAGGTGAGTGGCGGCCTTCACCTGTACGGAGAGGAAGCGGGAAGACTATTCGGGCGGGCCTTCCTCGCCAGCCTCGGAGAGCAAGCCGCCAAGAACGCGCAGTTTACCTTCGTGGACGATGATGCAGCACAGGACGTAACGTCATGAGCATGGCAGAGGAACGCCGCGCTCCGCAGATCGCAGTCGCGCAGCCCGTCATGGAGGCAATCGGCACCCTTCCCGAAGACCAGGCCGATGCCGTACGCGCCGCGATCCGCACCATTGGGGTCCAGGCCGGTGAGCCGATAGACCTGCCCACTGCGCCGCCCGGATACCCGTACCAGGCCCAGCGTCCGCGGCTCGCAACCGCTCCCCTCGTCATCTATCGGCAATCCCAGCAGGGCGAACCAGGAAAGTGGCTCGTCGTCTCCCTCATGACCCCCGAAGAATTCCGTCAGCAGAAACAGGATGAGCAAAGCGAAGCGCTCCGTAATCCCGAGGTACGTCGCTTCCTCGAAGTCGCCGCAGGCACCGCCGCCACCTACGTAAACGCCGAGATGGGGGGCGTTAGTGTGGCTGTTCCGCAACCTCCCGGGACGGCAACGTCACCTCATGGAACGCCAACATCGACCCTCGGCAAGGGAGGGTAACCTCCCCTGGGGTAACGATCACGGAATCCTGGGGTACGCCCAACCCTCGCCCTACCTTGGCTCTACCCCCGGTCTGCGGCTATGTGTTTCGCGGACCCCTCCTAACAGAAGGGCTGGTCCGAACCGAGTTGGGCCGCGGGACCTTCGTACAGAACATTCCCAAGGTCAAGCGGGTGCGGCGAATGAGTCGACGACATCCGCGAGCGTCTGCTCAAAAGCGTCTAGGTGCAGGGTGCACTCGCATAGCTGGATCAGCAGGTCACGACTTGTGTCAGCTATCGAGTTGCCCCCCAGTCGGCGAATGCCCAACGATACTCCCGAACGAGCCGCCGTTCGGGTCGTCAGCTGTCATTTGTGGATCGGCGGCCGCAAGTTCCTCAACTTGAACGTCAAGCATGCGCAATTGGTAGGCCTTGGTCCTCCGAATAGACCGTCTACCCACCGACGCGGTTCCGTCAGCTGACATCTGGGAATTAAAGGTCTAGACCTATCTCGCAAGGCTGAGTGACAACCCGCCAGGACACCAGGGAATTCCAGTGCACTGGCTATGACGGATCTGCGAAACCGCCATAGCCAGCTAACAGCCAGTTAGTTTCGGGTGACGACGTAGTCCTGAGCGCGCCACCGCCCGGCTGGGGTGATTGTTTCGGTGTACTGGAGCAGCTTGCCATCGGCGTCGTGGTACTGGGTCCGGGTGACCAGGACCGGTGATCCGCGGGGAATGCCAAGTGCGGCCGCAGTGTCATCGTCGGCGACCGAGGCTGCGTGTTCTTCGTGAACCCGCGCCGGGCGCGTGGCGGTGGCTTCGGTGATGTAGGCCAGGGTCCCGGCGGGCAGCGGCTCGGGTTCGGCCAGGCGGGGTGCCTGTTCCGCGACAGCGGGGGTATACCAGGCGGTGACGACACCCGTGGCGCGTCCGTCGTCGCCGTAGGTTTCGGTGCGGCGCAGCGCGCGGCGGCCGGACGGGATGCCCAGGATCTCGGCGACGTGGCCGGGTGCCGCTGTCCTGGTTGCCGACACCGCGATGACCTTCGCACTCGGCACCGACGCGGATCCGACCGGAGCGTGGGCGGTGCCTCGAGCAGCGGCAGCGATGCGGGCGGCTGCACCTGAGGCGACGATAGTGTCCCGTCCCACGCTGGGCACGGCGAGCCCCTCGGTCTTCATCGCGCCGATCACCTTGGACGCCGTCTGCATGGAGACGTGCCAGCGCGCCATCATTTCCCGCTGGGACGGCAGCCGGTCGCCGTCGCGCAGTTCCCCTGATGCGATTTGAGCGCGGAGCTGCCGGACGATCTGCATGTACAAGGGAACCGGCCGGTCCAGCTCGGTGATCCCCGTGCCCATGTGCCCTCCAAACAGCGCCCTGCATCACATCATGCGAGCTTACCGTTCACCTTACCTGCAGGTGGCCACAGAGGTCTAGCACCTTCTCCTACCCGACTCAAGGCCTGCAACTAACATTGATCTGCATCACCTTGCGAATGGTATATAGTCGACATGGCGGCATGGTGGTCGTGCCGCCAGGCCGACTGCACGGAGGCACGGCATGGACTTCTACCTAGCTATAGCGGCGAGCGCGCGGCCCGGTTTCCGGCGCGAGCCGCAGGCAAGCGACGGGAGGCGGGACACGTGGACCTGACGGTGAAGATCACGCCGCGGGTGTCGCGGGAGGTGGCGCGTCGGCTGCGGCTGGCGGCCAGCATGCGCTCGCGCAGCATGTCTGCGGTCGTCAACGATGCGCTCGACGAGATGTTGCCGTCCCTGGAGGAGATCGGCACTCAGCTCGCCGGGCCGGTGACGGGCAGGGGAGGGCAGGCCGGTGACGGTGTTGGCTGACGACCGGGGACGGGGGTGGGAGCCGTTCGGGATCACCAGGGCAGACTTCGCCGCCGTGCCGGAGCGGGACGGGATGCGGGTGGTCAACGTGAAGTTTGGCGGCGAGCCGGGCGGCATGGCCGGGCTGTGGCTGGCCGGAGCCGCCGGGGTGCTGGCCTTGCTGGCCGCCGCGGCGGCGGCGGTGAGCTGGCAGGCGCAGTACACGATGGTGCGCGGCGTCAAGCACGCCACCGTGGTGGCGGCGATCGAGGCGGGCATCCCGGACGCGGGGGCGCTGGTGTTCGCCGCGCTGGGTGTGGCGCTGGCGCTGCATGGCAAGCGGGCGCTGCGGCCCCGGGCGCTCAATGCCGCCTGCATCGGCATCTCGCTGGCCATGAACGCGCTGGCGGCCGGGCACGGGTGGCGCGACTTGGCGATCTGGGTGATGCCGGCGGCCGTGTACGCGCTGGCGTCGGACACGCTGATCGGCGTGGTCCGCGCGTGGGTGCTGGCCCGGCAGCACGGCGGCGGCGAGACGCTGGCCGAAGACGGCCCGACCCCGCTGGCTCTGGCCGGGAGCATGATGCTGTGGCTGCTGCGGCTGTCGCTGGCACCGCGGTCCACTCTGGCGGGCTTCCGCTCCTGGGTCGTGACCGACTGCCCGGTGGCGCCAGGTCTTCGGCCCGGGCATGTGGCCGAACTGGACGCGGTCCGCGCAGAGGCAGACGAGCGGATCGCCCAGGCCGCCGGCCAGTGCGATGCGGTCGTCGAGTGTTCCGCGGCCCAGACACGGCAGGCCATTGAGGAAGCGGCACTGGCACGTTCGGCGGAGACTGCCATCCGGGCTGAGCTTGACCGCGTCAGGGCCGATGCCAGCCAGATGGTCGCCCGGGCGCTCGCCGACGCCGCCCGGGAACGCGAGGAGCTACGCGCCTGGTCCGAACGGCAAGCCACCGCCCTGCGCACCGAGCTCGAGCGGGTCCGGGAAGACGCCGACCGGCTCGCCAGGCTGGCCCGGGATGAGGCGGACGCCCGAGTCGCGGCCGCCACCGAGATCTTGCGCGCCGAACGCAACCAGTTCGCCACGCAGTTGCGAGCCATGGCTCATCAGCCATCGCCGGGAAACGCGGCGGCACCGCGGACCCGGCAGATACGGACTCGGCGCGATGGAGGCCCGACCAAGCGAGACCGGATGATCGAGCTGGCCGCGCGGCGCCGGGACCTCACATCGATACCGCTTCCGGAGGTGTCCAGGCTGGCCGGCGAGGTGGCCTCCGAGGTCGGGTACAGCCCGGGCACCGCCCGGCGTGAACTTCTCAGCCATGTCCGAGCACTCCAGACAGTGTCAACGGCTATCAGCCCCGGCGGCGAAGGAGGCGGGCAAGAATGACTGAGCGAGGGAGCAAGGAGCCGGACAGCTCCGCCGGGCTCGCGCTCGCAGTGGTGATCGCCGGTGCGGTGATCGTCTTCCTGATTGTGCGGTGGCTGGCCCGCCTGAACCCCCTGGCCCTGGCCGCGCTCACGGCAGCGGTCGCGCTTGCCTTGCTCGGCGCGCGGGCGGTCTGGCCGAGGCGGCACCTGCCGCGCAACCGTGTCCGGCACATGCGACTGCGGGCCAGGATGCGACTGCACCCCGGGCCGGGGCACGCGACGGCGTTCGAGCTGTGGCTGCGCTGGGGCCGGATGGCCGCCGCCCGCCGTGCCCGCCGGTCGCGCCGGTCCCTGACTTGGCGGCGGCGGCTATCCCGCCCGGCGGAGACTTCGGTGCTGGTGGCCCGCGGCCATTACCGGCACGCGCTGCGGGTCCCGGTGGAAGAGCACGTCATCTGGATCGGGCCGCCCCGGTCCGGCAAGACCGGGCCGCTGGCCAGCATCATCGCGGACTACCCTGGCCCGGTGGTGGTCACCACGACCCGCGCGGACCTGTACGAGCTGACCGCGACAGCCCGGACGGACCGCGGCCCGGTGCATGTGCTCAACCCGCAGCAGCTGGCCGCCGTGCCGTCCACGATGCGGTGGGACCTGCTGGCCGGATGCGAGGACCCGGCGACCGCGATCCGCCGCGCTGAGCCGCTGTCCGGGATCGCGGCGTTCAAGGGCGACGGGGAGGAGTTCTGGTCCGCCGCCACCGCGCTGTGGCTGCAGACCCTGCTGCACGTGGCCGCGCTGCAGCACGGCACGATGGACCTGGTGCACTACTGGGCGCTGACCAAGGCGCCGGAGGACTTCCTGCACGCGGTGGCCACCGCGGGCGGGGAAGCCGAACGGTGGGGCGGCCTGGTCCGCGACCAGATGATGTCCCCGGCGGTCAAGACCACCGACACCATCCGGTACATGCTCGCCGCCAACCTGGCGTTCATGCTCGACCGGCGGCTGCGGGACGCGGTGACGCCCGGGCCGGGCGCGTTCAGCCCGGAACGGTTCGCCCGCGAGGGCGGCACGCTGTACCTGATCGCCGAGTCCCGCGACGAGCGGCCCGCCCCGGTCGCCGGGGTGTTCGCCGCCCTGGTCACCGAGATCTACCACCAGGCCGCGCTGGCCGCCGCACAGATGCCCGGCGGGCGGCTGGACCCGCCGATGCTGTGGGCGCTGGACGAGGTCACCCAGACCTGCCCGATCCCCGGCCTGCCGTCCCTGCTGGCCGACGCCGGGGGCCGCGGCGTACAGATCATGCCGGTGGTGCACGGCCCCGCCCAGCTGCGCACCCGGTGGGGCCGGGACGGAGCTCGGACGATCCTGGACACTTGCGGGACCAAGGTGTTCCTGCCCGGCGTGTCCGACCCGGAGACGCTTGAGATGGCCAGCAAGCTGGCCGGCACCACCGCCGCCTGCGAACGCGGCGCCGAGCACCACACCCGGCACCCGGTCATGACCGAGGACATGATCCGGCAGCTCCCGGTCCGGCGCGACGGCACCGGGTACGCGTTCATCATCCGCAACGGCCTGGCCCCGGTCATCGGCCGGCCGCCGGTCATCTGGCACGGCCGCCGGTACAAGAAGCTCGCCCGGCTCCAGGACCGCACCGAACGGGCGCTGGCCACGTTCGTCATCCCGGACACCATCCCGGCCGACGAGGCATGGGACGCCCTCAGCCAGGACGCGGCCGAAACCACCACGCCGATGCCGGTGCTGGCCCCCGAACCGGCATCCCCGGCCGGGCATGCCTGGCACGACGGGAACGGCCGGACCGCCGTGCCCCGGCAGCGCGGCACCCGGCCACCGCGCAAGGCACGGCCCTGGGACCGGATCGGCGGCCAGCCGTGACCCGGCCGCAACCCGGCGCCGCAGACAGCGGCATGGTAGCCGCGGTGCTCAAGCTGACCGACCTGGCCGCCCGGGTCGAACGAGTGGAGCAGTCCGCCGCCCGGCGCATCGAGGAACTGGCCGCCGACTGCGCGCAGGCCCTCGCGCAGGTCGCCGACCTGAGGGAGGAAGCCGGGACGCTCGGCGGCCGCGCCGACGGCATCGAGCGCAAGCTCGCCGAAGTCAGCACCCTGCTGTCCCGGATGTCCGCCCAGATCGGGGACCTGACCACGGCCGCCAGCCCGTCTCCCGGCGACCCTGCCGCCGGATACCAGGTCAATCCCGGCCCGCCCTGGTGGCAGCCCGGCGACGACCGGTGCGATGACGCCGCGGACCGGCTGCGGGACTGGGTGTCCGAGGTGTACCGGCCGGTGTTCGGCTACCTCGGCGCCATGCTCGGCGGCTGCTGGGACCAGCACCCGCTGTGCCTGGCCTACCTGGACGTCATCCACGAGGCGTGGTGCCTGCTGTACATCCCGCCGCGCGACCCGAAGATGGTCTTCGCCCAGCTCGACTGGCTCACCCGGCCCCTGCTCCAGGCCGCCGAGGTGATGGCCGCCGAAACCCGCCCCTGCCGCCAGCGCGGCCACCAAGAACCCGGCCAGCCTGCCGCACCTACCGCCCCGGCCTGGGCAAACGGGCGCCGCTAACACCGCAAGCACAGCGGCAGCGAACCGCGACCCGTGAGCCTGATGATGCAGATCACATTTAAGAAGTCATAAGGAGTCGCTGGGATGGACAGCCACGATGACCCGTGGCAGCAAGACACGGCACCGCGCGGCGCCCGGCGCAACCAGGGCGGGCCGGCCAGCGGCGATGCCGGGACGGTTTACCTAATCCATCTGGATGAACCGTACAAACACGCCAGACATTACCTGGGCTGGACAACAGACCTGAACTCACGGCTGCAAGCGCACCGGGAAGGCCGCGGCGCCCGGCTGATGGAAGTCGTCAAGGCAGCCGGGATCACCTGGCACCTGGCCCGCACGTGGCCCGGCAGCAGGGACCGCGAACGCGCGATCAAGAACCGGCACGAATCACCCAGGCTGTGCCCGGAATGTTCGCCCGTCCCCCGGCCGGTGAACGCGGGCCGCTCGGCCGCCCAGGCGGACCCCGGCCGCCAGGCCGCGGCCGCGCGGCCGCCGCAGCCGCGGCATGAACCGCCGCAAAGAGCAGTCGCAGCAGACCGGCTCAGCGACCCGTGGCAGCAGTCAGCGCAGCGGCCCGGCCCGGAGCTGGACGACGCCGAGATAGAGGCGGGCTGAGCGATGGGAATGACCGCCGTCTGCCCATCCTGCGGGCACGCCGAGCCCAGCAGCAACCGCCGCGGAGCACGGCTGGGGTCCTGCCCGCAGTGCGGCACGCCGATGCGCGCACACACCGCTGGCAAGGCCAAGGGCCGTTACATCTGCCCCGTCGCGGGCGGAGTGTTCACGCACGGCCTGGGCGGTTCGATAGAGCTGACACAGCCGATGCGGCTGGTCTTCCAGCCGGGCTGGGATAACAACTGGTACGAGCCGGACCCCGAGCGGCCCCTGGCGAACCGGCCGGTCACGTACCGCCGGACCGAGCCGGACGCCAGCGAACAGAGGTATCTGGACCGGGCCGCCGGGCGGGTATTCGGCCCCGGCTGCGTGATCAGCCGGGACTTCACGCCGTCCCCTCCGAGCGACCCCTGGTACGGCAAGGCCGGGGTGTACCTGGTCCCGGCTGCCGACGCCGACGCTGCCACGTGGTTCGTCAACGAACCGGTCACCTACAAGAAGTGCGCCGCCTGCCCGGCCAAGGTGATCGCCAGCGACGAGAACCGGATGGACCGCGACTGGGTCCCGGCCCGGCAAAGCTACTGGCGGGGCAGCGGCTGGCGGCTGCGCCGGATCGAGATCAGCCAGGGGCCCCACCTGGCGGGAAGCTATGCCTGCCGCGGGTGCCGCCCCGGCCCGCCGGCGCTCGCCCAGCCCCGCGACGGCCTGCCTGCGCCGGACGGCAGGACAACCCAGGAGTCCGGCGGCCAGCCGTCGGCGGCGGCGCATTCCGGGCCAGCGGAAACGGAACCGGGGAAGCCGGTGGTGCGCTCCGGCTCTGGCGCGGTCCTCGGGCAGAGCGCGGCGGACGGGTTCGTCCCGGCCGGCGACGGGGGCGCCGTTCCCGCACTGCATGCAGCGATCGGCGTCATCTCATCGGTCTGCGACTACGCGAAGGAACTTGACGCGCAGGGATTCAACGCCGCCGACACCTGGCTGGGACATGTGCTCGCGCAGATGCCCGCCGCGGCGTGGACCGGCGAGGAGGCCCTGGCCGCCTGGGACATGCTGCGCAAGTACCGCGGCCAGCTCGCCGCCGCCGGAATCGACCACGACCAGCTTCCCCGCCCGGCAGGCGCGGGCGAGCTGGAAGCCGGTCGGCGCGCGGACGCACGAGAGCGCGCCCGCCAGCACGCCCGGGCCTGGCGCGACCAGCAGTACCGCCAGGCCCGCACCTACCTGCGCTGCGACGGAAACGGGGAACAGGTCACCCTCGCCTTCCCCTATGACCCGGACCTGGTCGCCGCGTGCCGGAGGATCCCCGGCCGCCGCTACGACGGCGCGGCCAAGGCCAACGTGTTCCCGTTCACCAGCCTGCCCGCCGTGACCGAGCTGGCCGCCGCGCATGCGATCGAGGTCACCGCCGACGTGCGGGCACTGGCCGTCATCGCCGCCGGCCAGGCCGCCGGGCATGCCGCGCTGCCGCAGATCCGGCTCGACGAGCGCGACGGCAGCGTCATCATCGATGCCCCGTTCAACCCGGACCTGACCCAGGCACTCAAAGACGCTAACGGCGGCCGGTCCACCTGGGACCGGACGGCCAGGGTGCACCGGCTGCCTGCACGCGCCGCCGCAGACCTGCCCGCCCTGGCGGCACGGTCCGGGCTGCGCGTCGCCGACCAGGCCCACGCGGCGATCGCCGCGGAGACCGGTCGGCAGGACCGCAACCGCGCCGCGGCGTCGGCGGCCGTGGCCGGCCCGGTGCCGGTGCCCGGCCTGGCCGCGGGGATGCCGCTGAAGCCGCAGCAGTACCCGGTGGTCCGGTTCGCACTGGAGCACCGCCGGGTGCTGATCGGCGACGACATGGGCTGGGGTAAGACTCTGTCTAGCCTGGCCGCGGTCGCTGCCGGCCGGGCCTGGCCGGCGGTCGTGGTGTGCCGCCCCAGCCTGACCCTGAACTGGGCCGCCGAGATCGCCCGGTTCTTCCCCGCCCTGACCGTGTACCAGGCGACGGGCACGACCCCGCAGCCGGTCCCGCCCGGCACCGACGTGGTCATCATCGGGTCCGCGGCGCTGGCCGCCAAGCCCCGCCAGGCCGACGGCGGCGGCAAGGAGTTCGGCTGGGTCACCGCGCTGGCCGCCGCCGCGCCGAAGGCGCTGATCATCGACGAGGGCCAGGACACCAAGGAACGGGCCGCCAGCCGGTCCCAGGCCTGCGAGCAGCTCGCCGCGGCGGTGACCGCCGGGGACGGCCTGGTGCTGGACCTGACCGGGACGGCGATCCTCAACCGGCCCCGCGAGCTGTGCCAGCAGCTGACAATCCTCGGCCGGATCGGCGAGTTCGGCGGGCCGAAGGCGTTCCTGTGGCGGTACTGCCTGTCGGAGACGAACGAGTGGGGCGCCAGCTACAACGGCGCCCGGAACCTGATCGAGCTGCACGACCGGCTCCGCGCCTGGGGCATCATGATCCGCCGCTCCGACGACACCGCGCTGGGCCTGCCGCCATGCCGCGAACACGTGCTGCGCATCGGCGAAGCGGACCTGGACCCGGCAGTCATGGCCCGGTACCGGCAGGCCGAGGCCGACCTGCTCGCCTACCTGGCCGGGCAGGCCCGCACGACCGCCCTCCGGCTCGGCGAGGACCCGGCCAGCGCCGCGGTGAAGGCCGCGATGGTCACCTCGGCCGCCGAGCGCGCCGAGCACCTGGTCGCCATCAACACGCTGCGCCAGCTGGCCGGGCAGGCCAAACGCGGCTACGTCACCGGATGGGTGCGCGAGCAGGTGGCCGCCGGGGAGAAGGTCATGGTCGCCGCGCACCACCGCGACCAGGTCGACGCGTACGCCGCCGAGTTCGGCGGGCTCAAGCTGCAAGGCGGCCAGCCGGTCGAGGAGAAGGAAGCCGCCAAGGCCGCGTTCCAGCAGCTGCCGGCCGCCGAAGCCCCGGTCATCGCGGTGGCCATCGGCGCCGGCGGGGTCGGGCACACGCTGACCGCCGCCCGGATCGGCATCCAGGCCGAGCAAGCCTGGACCCCCGGCGACACCCAGCAGATGAAAAAACGGCTGCACCGCATCGGCCAGGACCGGCCCGTCGACTACCACGTCACCGTCGCCGAGGGCACCATCGATGAGCACCTGTGGCAGGTGGTCACCGCCAAGCAGGCCACCCTGAACGCGGTGCTCGACGGCCGGTCCGATGACGGCATCCCCGACGACGAGGCATCCATCGCCGCGGAGCTGACCTGGCGGCTCACCCAGCAAGGACTCGGCAACCCCGGCAGCGACAGCGCGGCCTCGTGCGCCGGGTCCAGTCAGCCCGGCCAGGCTGCGGGCAGGGACGCAGGCGTGCCGGACGACGGCAGCCACGGCGGCGAACACGCCTCTTCCGGCCGTTCTGGAACACCGCCAGCGGCTGTCACGGCACCGTCGGCAGCCAGCCGGGGAGGCCCGCCCGCAGTGCCAGGCGTCCCGCCCGGACGCGGCGGCAGCGACGGCGATGACCAGGCCCAGGCCCAGGCCCGTATCAGCGCCACGGGGCTGCGGGAGTCCGCGCACCGCTACCTGGATGAGGGACTGTGGCCGGTCCCCGCGTGGGGCATCACCCAGCACGGTGAGTGCTGCTGCTGGCGCGGGGCAGAGTGCCCGCGGCCCGGCAAACACCCCCGGTCGGTGCCGGCCGGGCCGGGTCAGTGGTCGTGGCAGCCGCTGGCCTGCCGTGACCACGACGAGGTGGACCGGCGGTTCGCTCCCGGCGGCCAGTACGCCACGGGGAACCTGATGGTCGCGATCCCGCCGGGGATGATGGCCATCGACCGCGACGACGACGACGGCGGCCGGACGGCGCTCGCCGCGCTCGCCGGCGAACTCGGCGAGTTGCCGCCCACGCTGGCGCACCGCACCCCGCACGGCGAGCACCTGGTCTACCGGACCCCGCCGGGCTGGACGGGCCGGGCCTGGGTCGGCAAGGACCCGGCCAACCCGGTGCCGGCCGGGATTGACCTGCGCATGCCCGGCCAGATCCTCATGGCCCCGCCCTCGGTGGTGCCCGGCCCGGATGGCCCGGCCAGGTACGGTCCCGCTAGCGGCGGCCCCGTCGCGGCGCTGCCCGCCGCCTACGTGGCCGCCTGGACGCCGCCGCAGCCGCCGCCGCGGCCCGCGGCACCGCGGGTCCCGGTCCCGGCCCAGGACGCCGACCGGGCCGCCAGGTACGTGCACGACGCCATGGCGCGCATTACCGGGGATCTGGCCGGCCGGGACGGCGCCCGCAACAGCGCCGCCTACACGGCCGGGCTCAAGGCGGGTTCCCTGCTCGGCGCCGCCCGGATCACGCCCGGCGCGGAAACCGCCGCCGGGGCATGGACCGACGAGGCGGCCGAAGCAGCGCTGCTGGAGGCTGCCCGGGCCAACGGCTACGTCGGCAAGGACGGCGAAGCCGAAGCCCGCCGGGCCATCCAGTCCGGCCTGAAGAACGGGCTGCGCAGCCCGCGCACCCTACCCGACTTCACTACCTCGCGCCCCGCTCAGGCACGGCCGCAGCGAGCACGACCGGCCGTGTCCGGCCCAGCTCAGCCGTCGCGCGCCGCGGCACCAGGCATGCCCGGACGGCGCGCCGCACGCTGGCAGGACCTGGTGCCCGCCGGCATACGCCAGGCGATCGACGCTGCCGACCAGGCAGCCAACGAGCGGCGCCGCGCCGCCAGCGCCGCCTACCAGCGGGCACTAGCCGCGTACCGGCAATCCGGCGGCTCGCCCGAAGCCGGAACCGAGCTGGAGCGCTCCAGAGCCGAAGCCGACGCCGCATACCAGGCTTACACCCAAGACGGCCGCCACGTCACCGGCCGCCACGACGCCGCCATGCTGCGCTGGGCTGCCAGCATCGCCGCGCAGCGCGACCGGCAGGCCACCGGGACAAGCGGCGGCCAGCCCGGCACCCCCCGCATGCTGGCCAACCGCGCGGCCGTGGCCGCCAACGAGGCCTACCGTGCCGGGGACCTGGACCGGGCCCGGCAGCTGGTCGACCAGGCCGCCGCCGCGGACGCCTCCCGCGCCGGGCTATGGCAGCAGCACCGCCAGCAGATCGCCGCCCGGCAGCTGATCCACCGCGCCCGGGCCGCGCACGCCGAAGGCGATCACCAGGGAGCGGACAAGCTGCTCGCGGATGCCCGGCAGCTCGATCCGCGCATGGCCGCCCTCTGGGACGGTGACCTGCCCGCACTGCCCCGTGCCCGGACATACACCCGATCCCGCGGCCGTGACATTGCGGCCCCGGGTCCCGGCAATGGCCGGTCACCGGCAGCGGACGCTGGCCGCGGCGATCACGCACCCGCCGCACTGGCTCAGGCCGCTCAACAGGCGCCTCAGCCGTCGTGGCCGAGGTCACCAGCGCGCCGCGAGCCACACCACCCGGCGCCCGATGTCCCCGGCAAGGCAGACAGGACGCAGCCACCGGCGCCACGACCGCCCGCTGCCGCGCCCCGTGAACCGCGAGCACGACCCCGCGCCGCCGGCCACGAGGCCGATGCCAGCGCCGAACCTGACGGCGACCCGGCTGCACGCTGGCCAGCGCCCAGCCCGCGCGCCGCCCGCCAAGCCGGCCCGCCAGGCCAGCAAGCCGGGCACGAGGCAGCCCCAGCGCAGCAACCTGACCGAAGCAGGCAGATCAGCCCCGCGCCGGAAACCGGACCCGGCAGAACCGCGGACGCTGACACCCCTGCGGCGCCATCGGCTGACTGGCGCGACGAGGTTCTCCGCCAGGCCCGCCAGCCGTGGCAGCCCGCGCCGAGCTGGCCCGCCAGCCCCGCGCTGCACCAGCCACCCGGGCCGGGCACCCCTGAGGCCGGGATCGAGCCCAGCGACCCAGACGCATCAATCCAGTGATCTGCACCACATCCGGACAGTTAGGAGGCGGAACATGGCAGAACGGGACGGCGAGCCTGAGCCCGTTACGGCAGGCCCGGCCACGGACAGCCTGATGGGCCCCGTGGAACTCATCGATCAGGCGCAGCGGCTCGGGCGGCAGCACCGCGCTGCCGGGATCGCCCCGTTCGGCGCCGGCCACTGCGTGTGCTGGGACGAGGGCAGCGCCCGCCTGCTCGATGCGCTGGGCGTGACATCCCCCACCACCGGCGACAACGCCCCCGGGCGGTTCCGCGTGGCAGCCGCCTACCGCGACGCGCTCGACGGCCGTCAGGCCAGCGACATCGAGCCTGGCTCATGACCGACCCCGGCTGCACCGAGCCGCTCACGGGCCTAGCGCTGGCGGAGGACGGTGAGCCTGATTCCTGGTAGGCGACGGCACTGGGACAACGTCGGCGAGCCGCTGTTCGCGGAGGACTGGTGGGTCGCAGATCAGAAGCTGTTCGAGGACTCCCTCATCCGGCAGCAGGCCGGGCCATCGTCGCCGCGGCGGGGATCACGGCGGAGGGGTACGCTACGGAAGCGCAACCGGCCAGCCCTCTCCGGGCTGGTTCAGGACATGCTGCCTCTGTTCGCGGATGGGGGAGCTGATGGCGGTGAACCAGTACGGGGAGATGGGCCGCAGGCACTGGGAACGCTGGCTGCCGGACCGGTTCGCGGCGATCAGGGATCCGGAGACGTTCTTCACCGACCTCGGGGACCAGGCGCAGCAGAAGATCACCGCCCTGGCCTGGGAACTGGCCGGGGACGACCGGCCAGGGGAGGGGTACGTGGCCAAGGCCGGCCGACTGGGAGAGGCACGGCACCGGGCCGAGCAGATCGTGCTGGAGGAGATAATCCTGCTGCCGCCAGAACCGGAAACCGGGGAAACCAGCCAGGACTAACCCGTTTCCGGCCCGGCGGCCAGGATGACCTGGCCCCGTCCGGCGCGGTCAGCCGGGTCCGCGCCAACCTCACCGCACTGTCGGCGCTACGCACCTGCCAGCGGGAGGCCCGTCCGGCAACGCCCGCCGAGCAGCAGGCGCTGGCCCGCTGGTCTGGCTGGGGCGCGGTGCCGGAGGTCTTCGACGACCGCCGCGACGGGTTCGCGTGGGCGCGCGAGCAGCTCGCCGGCCTGCTGTCCCCGGCCGAGCTGGCGGCCGCACGGCGGAACACGCTAAATGCGCACTACACCGACGCTGCGATCGTCCAGGCGATGTGGAAGGCAGTCCGCGCGCTCGGTTTCCAGGGCGGCCGGGTGCTGGAACCGGGCTGCGGCAGCGGGAACTTCATCGCGTTCGCCCCCGGCGGCGCCCGGGTGACCGGGATCGAGCTGGACCCGGTGACCGCGGGGATCGCCGGCCTGCTCTACCCGGAGGCGGAGATCCGCGCCGAGTCGTTCGCGGACAGCCGCGACAGTGATGGCAGCTATGACCTGGCGATCGGGAACGTGCCGTTCGGGAACATGACGCTGCACGACCGGCGGCACAACCCGGCCGGGCACAGCATCCACAACCACTTCATCGTCAAGGCGCTGCACCTGGTCCGGCCCGGGGGAGTGGTGGCGGTGCTCACCTCCCGGTTCACGATGGACGCCCGGGACCCGGCCGCACGCCGGGAAATCGCCGCGCTGGCCGACCTGATCGGCGCGATCCGGCTGCCCGGCGGCGCCCACCAGCGAGCCGCCGGCACCGCCGTGGTGACCGACCTGCTCGTACTGCGGCGCCGCGAACCAGGCCGCCCGCCCGGCCAGACGACCTGGGAGAAGACCCAGCTGGCCGAACTGGACGGCGCCCAGGTGCCCGTCAACGAGTACTTCCTCGGCCACCCGGACGCGGTCCTGGGCCAGATGGGAGCCACCAATGGCGCCTACCGCGCCGACGACCTGGTGGTCCGCCCCACCGCAGACACGATCGCTGCCCTGTCCGCTGCGCTAGGCGCGCTGGTCAGCTCCGCCCATGCCCGCGGCCTGACCTGCGCACCGTCAGCAGGTATCGCCGAGACAGCCCGCCCGGCCGCCGCGGAAGCCCGGCATTCCGCCCAGCCCGACGGGTACCTGCGCGCCCGGCCCGACGGCACGTTCACCAAGGTCGTCTACGGCATCGAGCAGCCACACGAGGTACCGGCCAGCCAGGTGGCCGAGTTGCGGCACCTGCTTGCACTGCGCGAGTGCGCTCGCGGCCTGCTCGACGCCGAGGCCTCCTCGGCGGAGGACACCGCTGCGATCGGCGACCTGCGCGCCGAGCTGGGCCACCGCTACGACGGCTACCTGGCCACCTACGGCCCGCTGAACCGGTTCGCGCTGCGCCGCACCGGCCGGATCGACCCGGCCACCGGCGAGCCGGTGATGGCCCGGATCCGCCCGCCGCAAGGCGGGTTCGCCGCCGACCCGTTCGCGCCGCTGGTCTACGCGCTGGAACAGTTCGACCCGGCCGGCCAGCGGGCCGCCAAGGCGGCCATCTTCCGGGAGCGTGTCATCGCCCCGCGCGCCCCCCGGCTCGGCGCCGACACCCCGGCCGACGCGCTGGCCATCTGCCTGGACACCCGGGGCGAGGTACAGCTGGGCGAGATCGCCCGCCTGCTCGGCACCACCGGGGACGACGCCCGCGAGCAGCTCGGCACGCTGGTGTTCGACGACCCGGCCACCGGCCAGCTCATTCCCGCCGCGGAGTACCTGTCCGGGAACGTGCGCAAGAAGCTGCGCGACGCCGAGCACGCGGCCGGGACCGACCCCTCGTTCGAGGCCAACGTCGCCGAGCTGCGCCGCGTGATCCCGGCCGACCTCACCCCCGGGGAGATCGACGCGCGGCTCGGCGCGGCGTGGATCGGCAAGGACTACGTCGAGCAGTTCCTCATCGAGATACTCGACGACGCAAGCCTGCGCGTGGAGCACCCCGGCGGGCAGATCTGGAAGATCCGCGGAAACATGGCCACCGTGCCCGCCTGCTCGACCTGGGGGACCAGCCGCTATCCCGCCCCGGCCCTGGCCCAGGCGGTGCTCGAACAGCGCCCCATCGAGGTCCACGACACGGTCACCGATCCCGCAGGACGGGATCGCTCTGTGCTGAACGCCGACGCCACCGTGGCGGCACAGGAGAAGGCCGCCGAGCTGGCCGAGCGGTTCGCGGACTGGGCGTGGGAGAACCCGGCCCGCGCCGCCGCGCTGGCCCGCACGTACAACGAGAAGTTCAACAGCCTGGTGCTGCGCAGCTACGACGACGCCACGCTGTCGCTGCCCGGCCTGGCCCTGACGTTCCGGCCCCACCCGCACCAGGTCGCGGCCGTCGCCCGGATCATCGGTGAGCCCGCCGTGCTGCTGGCCCACGAGGTCGGCGCGGGCAAGACCGCCGAGATGATCACGGGCATCACCGAGCTGCGCAGGCTCGGCCTGATCCGCAAGCCCGCGGTCGTGGTCCCCAACCACATGCTCGAGCAATTCGCCCGGGAATGGCTCCAGCTGTACCCGCAAGCCAAGGTGATGCTCGCCGGGCAGGATGACCTGCAGCGCAACCGCCGCCGCGAGTTCGTCGCCCGCTGCGCCACCGGCAACTGGGACGGCATCGTCATGTCCCGGTCAGCGTTCGAGCGCATCCCGCTCAGCGCCGCCGGGCAGCAGGCATACATGGACCGCGAGCTTGCCCAGTTCCGCCGGTGGATCGCCGAGGCGAGAAAGGTTAACAGCACCTCGGTGAAGAAGCTGGAGGGCATGCTGCTGCGGGCCCAGGAACGGATCAAGGCCAAGCTCGACTCGGCCAAAGACCCCGGCATCACCTTCGAGGCGACCGGGGTCGACTACCTGTGCATTGACGAGGCGCACGGATACAAAAACCTGCGGACCCCGTCCAACATCCGCGACGCGGCGATCGACGGGTCCCAGCGGGCCTCCGACCTGGACATGAAGATCGACTACCTGCGCCGCCGCAACGGCCGCCGGGTAGTGACCTTCGCCACCGCCACCCCGATCGCCAACTCGGTCACCGAGGCGTACGTGATGCAGCGCTACCTGCGGCCCGACCTCCTCGACGACGCAGGCATCGAGGTATTCGACACCTGGGCCGCCACGTTCGGCCAGGTGATCTCCCAGGTCGAGCTGGCCCCCGAAGGCGGCAGCAGCTTCCGGATGAAAAGCCGGTTCGCCCGGTTCGCCAACGTCCCGGAAATGCTGCGGATGCTGCACGTGGCCGCCGACGTCAAGACCGCCGCGGACCTGGCCCTGCCCGTCCCCGCCCTCAAACCGCGCGACGACGGGCAGCGCGCACCGGAAACGGTCAGCGTCGACCCGTCCGATGATCTCCTCGACTACGTCCGTGACCTCGGCGAGCGGGCCGCCCACGTCCGCAACCGGGCGGTGCGGCCCGACGAGGACAACATGCTCAAGATCTCCGGAGACGGCCGCCGCGCCGCCCTCGACCTTCGGCTGCTCGGCCTGCCGCAGCAGACCCCAGGCAAGATCGCCGCGGCCGCCGACCGGATCGCCGCGATCTGGGCCGCCTGCGACGATGACGAGTACTTCGACCCCGGCGGCCTGCCCTATCCCGGCCGCGGATCGCTGCAACTGGTGTTCTGTGATCTGGGCACCCCCGGTCCGGGCTGGAACGCCTACGACGAGCTCCGCGCCCAGCTGGTCGCCCGCGGCGTGCCGCCGGAGAAGGTCCGGTTCATCCACGACGCCAAGACCGACCGGGACAAGGCCCGGCTGTTCGCCGCCTGCCGGACCGGCGCCGTCGCCGTCCTGATCGGCTCCACCGAGAAGATGGGTGTCGGCACCAACGTGCAAGACCGCGCCATCGCGCTGCACCACCTGGACGCGCCCTGGCGGCCCGCCGACGTCGCCCAGCGCGAAGGCCGCATCCTGCGCCAGGGCAACCTCAACCGCATCCTCGGCCGCGACGTCGAAATCATACGCTATGTTACCGAAAAATCGTTCGACGGGTTCATGTGGCAGACCCTGGAACGCAAGGCCCGGTTCATCGACCAGGTCATGCACGGCCGCCTGGACACCCGCGAGATCGCCGAGCTCGGCGACACCGCCCTGTCGTTCAGTGAAGTCAAGGCGATCGCCACCGGCAACCCGCTGCTCATCGACAAAGCCGACGCCGACGCCGCCCTGGCCCGGCTCCAGCGGGCCGAACGCGCCCACCTGCGCAACCAGGACGCACTGCGCTACGCGATCACCGAGTACGAGACAGAGATCAGCAGGCTCACCATCCTCGCCGACGCGGTCAGCACCGCGATCGCACGACGGCGGGACACCCGCGGCGACAACTTCGCCGCGATCATCGACGGGACCCGCTACACCAAACGCGCCGACGCCGGGCAGCACGTCAAGCGCATCCTGGAACGGGAAGCCTCTCAGGTGGCCGGGCAACTGCGCCGGACCGTCAGCGTCGGCCGGCTCGGCGGGTTCGCCGTCAACGCCGAGGTCTACCGGTCCCTCGGCGCCACCAAGGTGACCATCGATCTGGAAGGCGCGCCCGGCACCTCGATCGACCTGCCCGCTACCGGCCTGCGCGGCGCTGATCCCGTCGGCCTGATCACCCGGCTGGAACACCGCCTAGCCGAACTGGAGACGCGCAAGACCAGGGTGCTGGCCGACATCGACTACGCCCGCCGCCAGATGACCCACGCCCGCAGCAGCATCGGCCAGCCCTTCCCGCACGCCGCCGAACTCGCCGCTGCCCGCACCCGCGTCCGCGACATCGATCAAGCTCTCGACCGCCTGGCACGCGACGATGCAAAGCGAGCCGAGGCTGCCGGGCAGCAGGCCGACGACCGCAGCAGCCAGCGCGGACCTGGTGCCCCGCGAACCGGGACGGCGGCGGATGCGACGCGAGAGATGGATCTGCAAAACGATCCCCGCGTCTCTGCTCGGCGCGAACAGGGCAATCAGGCGGCCGTCGCTGCCAACGAGGCGTACCGTGCCGGAGACCTGGACCGTGCCCGGCAGCTTGTCGACCAGGCCGCCGCCGCGGACCCCTCCCGCGCCGGACTGTGGCAGCAGCACCGGGACCAGATCGCCGCCCGGCGGCTGATCCTCGACGCCCAAGCCGCACACGCCGCGGCCGACCACCAGCGAGCGCAAAGCCTACTCAACGACGCACGCCAGCTCGACCCCCGCATGCCCGCCATCTGGGACGGTGACCTACCCGCCGAGCCGCCAAACCGGCCAGCTCACCGCGACCGCGACGTGCCGGCGCCGGAGCGGGGCAGCACCGCGAACACGATCCGCGCCGTCCAGTCGGCCGATCCGCAGCAACGTACGCTCGCAGTCACCGCCGCGGGCGACCGAGAAACCCAGCAGCCGTCATGGCCGTCATCACCAACTCGCGGTGAGCCAGGCCGTCCCGCCCCTGCCTCATCGCAGGCGCACGAGCCCAAGCCACCAGCGCAGCGTTTCGCTGCCGCCACCTCACGCGAACCACGAGCAGGCACTGACGCCACCACGGACCCAGCCGCCGGCACCGGGGCCCCTGCCACCAACCCGCCGCCCTGGCCAGCGCCCAACCTCCGCGTCACGCAAAAGGACGTGTCCCCAGCCAGAGAAGCCGACCATATGGCCGGCACCGCGACCGAGGCGGAGGCCACTAACCGGAACCCTGGCGCACCCGGCGCTGCACCATCAGCGGACTGGCGTGACGACATCATCACCGCCGCGCGCGAACCAGGGCAGTCCGGCCCGAGATGGCCGGACAACCCAGCGCTGCACCGGTCACCTGACGCGCATTCCCCCGAGCTCGGAATCGAGGCGAGCGAATGACCTGCATCACCGTTGTAATACTGCTATGGCCGCCGTGAGGTCCGCGTCGGCCTGGTGGTCACTGTCCGAGTACGCAAGATTCCTCCGTCGCGCGTCCCCGTAGATCCCATACTCTGGCAGGAAAGACGGACGACGGCTGCGCGAAACGGCATTGCTGTGCCGAGAAGGGGACGACGATGTCGTCGCAGGTGGTCACCTATCGGATAGATGACTCAACTACCGTGAAATTCGAGATTGAGCCGACAGAAGGCTTCCGTCCAGCCGGGCCGAACGAAGTTGCTGGCTGGATCCGGGAAGCGGTTGACCCAGCTGTTCAGGCAGCGAAGGCCGTTCTTGACAAGGTGAAAGAAGCAGGGCCGGACGGGGTGGAGCTAAAGTTCGGCATCAAAGTCAGCGGGTCAGCGAGCTGGCTCGTGGCGAAGGCTGCTGCCGAGAGCAACTTTGAAGTCACTCTCACCTGGTCTCCGGGTGCCTCTGAGGGCGACGCTGACCGAGGATGAGTGCCGATGCTTCAGTCCATCCCCTGGTTGATGCATGGGTGGCCGCTGTCCATGAGTCCGAGGGTGATTTCGGTCCCATCGGGGCGGCCGTCGTCATCGCTGCTGACCTGTTGTTGACCTGCGCACACGTTGTATTGTCAGCCGACAAAACAGTTCGACAGCCACTGTGGGTCTCGTTTCCCAAGGCAGGTGAGTGCCCTCGGCGGCTGGTCGCAACGGTGAGAGTCGAGCATTCACCCGTAAGGGATCTAGCGCTGCTGGTTCTTGACGAACCGGTGCCGGCCGGAGTCGAGGCGGCGCCATTGCGGCGCCCGAAGCCCACGGACCTTGTTACCAATACCTGGTGGGCATTCGGTTTCCCTGACTGCGATCCATTCGGGGATTCGGCCAGCGGTGTCGTTGGGGCTGCTCTTGCGTGGGGTTGGATCCGTTTGGATACCCTGTCCCGCTACCTCGTGCGGCCGGGGTTCAGCGGCGGAGGACTGTGGTCGCCTGATTACAGGGCCGTGGTGGGTGTGGTGGGCCAGGCCCATGGGAACGGCGATGGCCGGGCGGTAACGCTACATCAGGCGGACTTGTGCTTCCCGGACCAGAGGCTTGCCGCGCTGGCCTTTTGGTCGGCTCGGGAGGCCGATGAGGTTGCCTTGGAACAGTGGGGATGGACTCTGGCGCGCGATCCAGAAGGTATCCGGCATTGGCGGCCGCGGGCGCGGGGTGTCAGCATCGAAAGCGAGCGTGGCTACCGTTTCCGTGGCCGTACGGCAGCACTCACCCAGATCGTGGAGTGGCTGGACCGGCCGGAACCGGACCGGCGAGTGCTCGTCATCACCGGCTCACCAGGGGTGGGGAAGTCAGCAGTACTCGGCCGGATCGTCACGACGGCAGATCCCGATGTTCGTGCCGCGCTGCCGCCGGATGACGATGCCGTCCGCGCAAGCCTCAGGTCAGTAAGTTGCGCGGTGCACGCCAAGGCGAAGACCGCACTGGAGGTGGCGGAAGAGATCGCGCGTGCCGCCTCAGCCAAGCTGCCGAGACAGGCCAGCGACCTGGCGCTCGTGATGCGGGATGCCCTCGGCGAGCGGGCCGGTCGGCGGTTCAACGTGATCATCGACGCGCTCGACGAAGCCGCCAGCCCAGCGCAGGCGCGGGCCATCATCGAAAGGGTCGCACTTCCACTCGCCGAGACGTGCCACGATGTCGGCGCGCAGGTCATCGTCGGAACCAGGCGGCGCGATGACGGGGGCGGCCTCCTCGACGGGTTCGGCGGTGCCTTGGCTGCACTCGACCTGGATGACCCGGACTACTTCGCCGAGGAGGATCTAGTCGCATACGCGCTGTCTTGCCTGCAATTGGTGGGCGATGAGCGTCCGGGCAATCCCTACGCTGACGTAGCGCACGCTGTCCCCCTCGCTAACCGGATCGCTGCGATGTCTGGACAGAATTTTCTGGTCGCCGGCCTGATAGCCAGCTCTCGCGGCATGCATGATCAGGAACTTGCCGACCCCGGACAGCTTGCGTTCTCGGCCACGGTGGACACGGTCCTTGCTGCCTATCTGCAGCGACTCCGTCCGGTCGCTGGAGTATCGGCAGGTAATGCGTTTACCGCTCTGGCGTTCGCGGAGGCACCAGGCCTGCCTGTCGATTTGTGGCGCCTGGCGATAGAGGCCCTTTACGGGACGCGAATCAGCGAAGAAGACCTGACGCGATTCGCCAGATCGTCGGCGGGCAACTTCCTAGTGGAGGTGGGCGGCCACGCTGGGGCTGTGAGTCACCACGGAGCCCCAGCAGCTGTGTACCGGCTATTTCATCAGGCCATGAACGACGCCCTGCTGCGGGCGCGGTCTAACGTGAAGCGGCGAGGCGATGATGAGCGAGCGCTAATGCTCGCGTTCAGCAAATATGGGCGGCTAAGCTACTGGGAGGACGCGTCCGATTACCTGCTGCGCTCGCTGCCTGGCCATGCCGATGGTGCCGGGTTGGTCGATGATCTTCTAGGTGACGACGCTTATCTGCTATATGCCGATCTCCGGCGGCTCATGCAGGTCGCTGACAAAGCCGCCTCGGCGCAGGGATTCCGACGTACCCAGCTCCTTCGGCTAACCCCTCGGGCCATCACGGCAGGTCCCCATGATCGCGCTGCCTTGTTCAGCGTGACTGAGGCCCTGGATAGCTTGGGAGCCACTTATCGTGGCAGTGGCTGGCAGGCCCCCTACCGAGCTCTATGGGCCTCCGTGCAGCCGCACAAGGAGCGCGCAGTCCTGGAAGGCCACCAGGGGGAGGTCCGGGCTGTGTGTCCGGTCACGGTGGCCGGCCGCCAGCTGCTGGCTAGCGGCGGCAGCGATCGCACGGTGCGGATCTGGGATGCCCAGACGGGGGAGCAGCGTGCCGTCTTGGAAGGCCATCTGGGCTGGGTGGAGGCTGTGTGCCCGGTCACGGTGGCGGGACGGGAGTTCCTGGCGAGCGGCGGCGGCGATGGCACGGTGCGGATCTGGGATGCCCAGACGGGGGAGCAGCGTGCCGCCCTCGAAGGCCATCAGGGCTGGGTCGAGGCTGTGTGCCCGGTCACGGTGGCCGGCCGCCAGCTGCTAGCCAGCGGCGGCGACGATCATACGGTGCGGATCTGGGATGCCCAGACGGGGGAGCAGCGTGCCGTCTTGGAAGGCCATCAGGGCTGGGTCGAGGCTGTGTGCCCGGTCATCGTGTCCGGCCGCCAGCTGCTAGCCAGCGGCGGCGACGATCGCACGGTGCGGATCTGGGATCCTCGAACTGGGATGTCCCTGCTGACCGTACCAACGCACCATGCCGTCATGGCAGTTGAGCAGGTGGCCGAGTCGCTGGCTATCGGCCTCGTCGCAGGTGTCGTCATAATTAAGCCAAACGTAGTCATGTGACCAGGTCCCTTCGACAGTTGCCGAGCTGGTCGCTGATCGCTGAAGCTGTGAGGGGTGGTTCACGATCACGGTGGAAGGCCGTCACCTGCGCAAGCTGTTCACCAGCACAAACGGCCATGCGGACGGGCTTCCGGCAGGCTGGTGCGACCCATCCTCAGGGGTCTGTGCAACCGGCGGCATCTGCGCTGGTCACGACCCTGTTAACCAGGGTAGGGTCCGAAACGAGGTCACGCTATAAGGCGTATGGAAACTGTGAAGGCATCGAGGTAGGCACCCTCGTCCCAGCCGTCCGAAACGAGGTCACGCTATAAGGCGTATGGAAACATGCACCACTCGATCCAGACGCGCTCGAGCCACTGGTCCGAAACGGAGTCACGCCAAAGGGCGTATGGAAACACAAATGTGCCGTCCTTGCCCCTGATCTGGTCCGCGTTCGTCCGAAATGGAGTCACGCCAAGAGGCGTATGGAAACGCGATCCCGATGCAGGCAAAGAGCAGGCAGATGTCCGAAACGGAGTCACGCTGTAAGGCGTATGGAAACCATCTTCAGGACGAACTTCCCGCCGGCGGACCACCCAGGTGCGTGGAGATCTGCAATGGCTTGGCGTCGGCGGCTGCGGCCTGCTCGTTGAGCCGCCCAGCTCCAAGGTGAGCGCCCACAGATCCCGCCACCCCGGCGCTGAGTGCTGGGCCCACCGCTCAGTGGTGCAAGTACCACTCTGTCTTCCCGGCGCCCACCGCGCCGTGCCCGGATGTGATGCGGGATGGATTGTTCAGAAGTCCTTACTGCGGGTGAGCCCGTTGCGTTACGCTTCTGGCCATTCGAGTGACCTCGCCTGTAGGGGACGGATATGCGGTGGGGGATGTGAGGCACTGGAGCCTGATTGAGACGGGCGCTAATCAGGCGTACGTTTTCGGGACTAACCGGCTCAGGCACGTGGTCGGAGCGTCCTATCTGGTGCACCAGGTCGGCACGGCGTGGGTTCCTGAGGCTGCCCGTCGCGTGGGGGCGAGGGCCAGGGTGGTCCTGGGGATTTCGGGGAAAGCGCTGCTGCTCGTGGACGATGAAGCGGCTGGGCAGGCGGTGATCAGCGAGGTGAGCATGCGCGCGCTTCAGCGCGCTCCGGGCCTTGAGGTCACCGGCGTGGTGGGCCCGGGTTTCGACCCGGAGCTGGAATGGCTGCCCGGCAGCAGCGAAGGGCGGCCGCTCACGCACGTGGAGGCGTTGCAGCGGACTTACGAACTGCTGGAGGCCGCGCGCCAGGCTCGGCCCTCTCCGCAGTTGCGTGACCCGTTGCTGCCCTGGTTTGAGGTCTGCCGCGACAGCGGGTATCCGGCCGCTGGGGTGGAGCATGCCGCGGACGGCGGGTATGCGTCCGCGTCGGTGCTGGCGAAGTCGGGAGTGCGCCGGCTGGCCCGGGACCGTATGCGGGACCTGCTGTGTGACCTGCCCGATGTGGTCCCCGCTGAGCTGGATGATCTGCGTCACGACGGCTGGATCGCGGTGATCCACGCCGACGGCAACGGGGTGGGCCAGGTGTTCATGCGGTTCCCCGACCGTGTGTTGCGGGCTGATGGGACGTCGGGCTTGACCCTGGAGCGGCACGCGGACATGCTGGGCCGGTTCACCCGGGAGCTGGAGTCGGCGACGGAGGCGGCGCTGGGGGTCGCCGTGCGCGATGCGACTGCGGGCGGGGATGCTGACGGGACGATCTTGCCGGTTGTGGTGGGAGGCGATGATCTGACCGTGGTGTGCCATGCCCGGCTGGCGCTCCCGCTGGTGCGGGCCTTCGGGCTCGCGTTCGAGGAGCAGACGGCGGTGCAGCCCGCCGTGAATGCGATCACGGGCGGTGGGCTGACCGCCGCGGCCGGGATCGCCTACGTCAAGCCGCATCATCCGTTCAGCGCCGCGTACGGCCTGGCCGAGGAACTGACCGCGTCGGCCAAACGGGTAAAGCAGGTCGGCGGGCATGAGATGTCGTCGCTGGATCTGCATGTGGCCTTCGAATCCACGCTGACGGACCTGGCCGGCCTGCGGGCACGGCTGGAGTCGGGCGGGATCACCCGGTACGGCGGCCCGTATGTCATTACCAGCCAGGACAGCCCGCCAGTGGGTTCGCAGGATGTCGCCGGGCTGGACCGGGCCATGCGGACGGTCTCGGCGTTGTCTTCGTCGATGGCCCACTATCTGCGGGAGGGCCTGGCGGTGGGCCGGGAGGAATTTGACCGGCGGATCGCCAGAGCCGCCCGGTCCGCTGACTTGCCCCCCGATGTCCGGCCGGGCGACATCGAGGACGTGGCCTTCACGGTCACCGCTGCGAGTGACGGTGCGGCCGGCCCATCTGGCCAGGTGCGCAGCACGCGGCTGCTGGATGCCTTGTTGCTGGTGGCGGTGGCCCGCCCGTCCCCGGCGGCTGGCGTGGACCGGGATGCGGCCCCGGCCGGGATGGGGGAGTCGCGGTGAGCGGCCTGCCGCCGGCGTTCGCCGTGCACGTCCACATGCTCAGTGACTGGATCGTCGGCACGGGCGAAGGGCGCGTCGGTGACGTGGACGCGACCGTCCGGCGTGACGGCGACGGACTGCCGTTCGTGCCTGCCAAGACGCTGACCGGGATCTGGCGGGACGCGTGTGAGCAGGTGGCCGCCTGGCTCGGCGGCGCACGCGGTCAAGACAATCCCTGGCAGCCGTGGGTGGACTGGGTGTTCGGGTCGCAGCCGGACCTGTCCGGTGACCGCACGGCGCGGGCGCACAGTGCCCCGCAGCCCGCGGCGCTGGCCCTGTCACCGGCCCGGCTGCCCGGCGCGGTGCGCGCGGCGTGCCGGAGCCGCCCGGCGTTGCAGGCAGCGGCGGTCTTGGTGCGGCCGGGGGTGGCGTTGGACAACCAGACCGGCACCGCCCGGGATGACATGCTGCGGCTGGAGGAACGTGCCCGCCCCGGGATGCTGGAAGCGTCCGCCGAGTTCGCCCTTGCGGGAGATGGTGATCTGCCGCGGGCGGCGGAACTGCTGCTGCGGGCGGGTGCCGCCGCGGTGGACGGGCTGGGCGGTAAGCGGAACCGGGGTTCGGGCCGCTGCTGGATCCTGCTGCCCGGCATGCCTGGCCTGCCGGTCCCGGCCGTGCCGCCGGGCGGCGGACTTCCTGCGGCGCCGGCGCCGGCCGCGCCGCGTCCTGCCGATGACCGGCTGGCCGAGCTCGCCGCCGACACGTCTTTGCTGGATGACCCGGGGACGCCGCCGCAGGCCGCCGGGCAGGCCGCCCTGCTGGCCGTCCCCGCAGCCCCTGTTTCAGGCCAGGTGCCGGACGGCATCGGTGCACCCCCCGAGGACAGCCCCGAGCCAGTGACTTACCGGGTCACGATGGAAGTGATGACGCCGCTGGTCGCCCAGCGGCGGGTGCTCGGCAACGTGGTGACCTGCCTGGAGTCAGTGCCGGGGTCGATGTTGCTGCCGGAGATCCTGGCCCGGCTGGACGCGCAGGTCGGCCACCGCGACCTGGTGGTGGGTGACGCCCGCCCGGCGGTCCCCGACGGGGCAGGCGCGATCCCGGCGCTGCCCGCGCCGATGACCTGGCACCGGCCGAAGGACCGGCACCGCCACGATGTGGTCAACGTCGCGCAGCGCCGGCCCGATCCGCTGGAGCGGCGCCAGGCGATGCGTTCCGGCCATGTGGTCCAGGCGGGTCCGGGCTCCTGGCAGCTGCTCGCGCCGGTCATGGCGGTATCCACGCACGCGGTCATTGACGATGACGCCGGCCGGCCGACCCCGGACCGGGGCGGTGTATTCACCTACCTCGGGCTGGTCGCGGGCACGCTGCTGGTAAGCGACATCGTGCTGCCCGCCGGTGTGCACCTGGCGCTGGCCGCCGGTGACCGGCTGCGGCTGGGCCGGTCCCGCAAGGATGACTTCGGGCAGGTGCGGGTCCTGGACGTGCGGCCGGTGTCCGCTCCTGACGCGTCCGATGTTACGGCGGGTGAGCAGGTCCAGGTGTGGTGCGTGTCGGATGTCCTGCTGCGCGACGCGTGGGGGGCAGCTGACCCGAGCCCGCAGGCGCTGGCCGCTGAGCTGGCCCGCCGGCTTGGGGTACCGGTCGACGTGGCCGGCCAGGTGCCGCGCGGGCTGGCCGCCCAGGCGTATCGGGCCGCGCGCCGCGACTCCTTCCATGCCCGCTGGGGGCGGCCCCGCCCGAGCCTGGTCGGCTTGGCGGCAGGTTCGGTGGTGACCGTGCGGGTCGGCGCGGACCTGCCGGGCAGCCTGCTGGCCGCCGTGCAACGTGACGGCGTGGGGGAGCGCACCGCCGAGGGATTCGGGCAGGTGAGGTTCGGCACCGCCGAGGTCACCGTCGCCGCTCCCCGCCTCGCGCCGCTCGACGGCGTGGACTCACCGGGAGAGCCGCCTGACAGCCCAGGGTCTGCCGCCGGGGCGGCGCTCGGCCTGGTGCCTGATCCCGCGGGGGGCACGAGCCAGGCGGGGCTGCCGCCGGTCCCGGATGCCCTGGAACGAGCCGCCGTGACGGCCGAGGTTGCCCGCCAAGTCGCGGTTCTGGTCACCGGCGGCATCGACGCCATCGTGCCGGGCGCGTCACGGGTCTCGTCGCGGGCCCAGTGGGGGTCGCTGCGGCAGCAGGTGAACCGCCTCGGCACGCCAGGCGGCCGGGAAGCGGTCGCTCGCTGGTGCGCCCACAGCCGTGAGGTGCGCCAGCGCCGGGCCCAATGGGGCGAGCCCGCCCTGGATAAGCTGGAGCGGCTGCTTACCAGCGACACCGAGATCTGGACGGCGCTGGGCCTGGGCGGCGCGGAGCTGGATCGGTTCGTGCTGGCACCGGACCGGGCCGATGCCGTCCGGGCCGCGCTCCGGCTGGACGCGGTCATCACGCTGGTCACCGAGATCAGCCGGGAAGCCACGCTGGCGCTGCAGGCCGCGGAAGGGGCACCGCAGTGAACGGGCGGCGCGCCGTGGCGGTCCGGCACGAGGTGACCGGATCGCTGGAGACGATAACCGCGCTGCGGGCCGGCGGGTGGGGTAGCTCCGTCTACGCCGACCTGGTGGTGGCCCGCGATGGCCTGGGACGGCTGATGATCCCCGGCACGTCACTGGCCGGGGCGCTGCGCTCCTGGCTCGGGTCGGTGACCGCCCCTGCCGGGGGCGCCCTATTCGACCGGGCTGCTCTCGGCGCGGCGTTCGGTGATCTGGAACACCAGAGCCAGCAGGGCATGGTGTGCCGGATCATGGTCGATGACGCGGTCGCCGACCGGGACGTGAGCGTGGGTATCCGCGACGGGGTCGGGATCGACCGCGGCACCGGGTCGGCCGCTGCCAGGGTGCTGTACCAGTCCGAGGTCGTCCCGCCCGGCACCAGGTTCGCGGTCCGGATCACGGCGGCACAGACGGCCGCGGACACCGAACGGGTCGAAATGGCGCTGAACTACCTGGTGCAGGCGCTAGCCGCCGGGCGAGTGGAAATCGGCGCCGCCCGCACCCGAGGGCTGGGGCAGGTCCGGCTGACGGACATCACGCGCTCTCGGGTTGACCTGGCCGACCGGGACCAGGTGCTCAGCTGGCTGTGCGGCCGCCCCGCGGCGGCGCCCGCCACCGACGTGGCACTCCCCGGCGACGGCCGGCTCGGTATCGAGATCAGCTGGTCCGCGGTCACCCCCGTGATGGTCCGGGCGTCCACGGTGAACGAGGCCGAACCCGACCGTGACCGCGCGGTGGACACCGTGCCGCTGCGCTCCGGCACGGGGTCAGATGACGGCAGCGCGTTGCTGCTGCCCGGATCGTCGGTCAAGGGCGTGCTCAGGTCACACGCCGAACGGATCGTCCGGACCGTCATGGCAATCGGCGGCGTGCCAGATCGCTGGCTCGACCAGGTCAACGATCCGCGGCTGGGCCCGGTCACTGCGCTGTTCGGCACGGCGGGCGACCACCGGCCCCGGGAGGACGGCACGACCCGGCCCGGGCGGCGCGGAGCGCTGTCGGTCCACGACTGCCTGGGCACCGCCGCCGAGCGGGTGGTCACCCACGTCGCGGTCGACCGGTGGACCGGCGGGGCCGCGGAGAACCTGCTGTTTTCCGTGCAGGAGCCGATCTCGGCCCAGTGGCAGCCGCTGCGGATGAGCCTGGATGCGGGCCGGGCCGGCAGCCCGGCCGACCAGGACGGCGCCCAGGCGCTGGCCCTGCTCCTACTGGTCCTCCGTGATCTGGCCGATGGCTGGCTGCCGCTGGGATCCGGCGGCACCCGGGGCCGCGGGTCGGTGCGCGTCTCGCGGGTCGCATTCACCGGCCAGGGGCTCACCGGAGTATGGGCCGGGCTGCCCGGCCGCACGCTGGCCGAGGTCATTCACGACCCGCCTGACGAGGTAAGCCGCGCCTTCGCGGCCTGGCGGCAGGCGGTGATGGCGTGAGCGGAACCGGAGTGCTGCACGCGGTGCGCCATCCCGGCCCGGTGACCGCTTCCGATGCGCTGGCCTGGTTCGCCGGGCACCCGCCCGTTCCCGCCGCTGACCACGATGTCATCGGTTACCTGCTCGCCCCCAGCCGGGCCGAATGGTTCCGGTACGCGGCCGGCATCGCCCACGGCCCGGACAGCCCGCGTGACCTGCGCGACGCATACGAGCTGTCTGCCACCGCAGGGACCCGGCAGCTGCGGTGGTTCCACCAGGCCGGCGGCTACGGGCAGGCGGTCTGCCTCAGCGAAGACACCGCGGTCCTGCCGCCGGGCGAACCGGCCGGCGCCGCGGAATCCCCCGAGCGCCGACGGCTAGAAAACACGGCGGAACGGATCCTCGCGGGCCGGGTGATACGAACCCGGGACCGGTGGGCGGCGCTCGCGACCGCCCGCTACCCGTCCTGCGACGTCCCGGTGACGGCCAGCGCCGGCCAGGAAATCTGGGCCCTCCTCGCCGAGTACGCCGTCCGCGACCGTCACGGCAACGTATCGGTGACCGACACACTGCTGCTGTCCCTGGCTGGCCACGACGCAGCGCCGGCCGGGAAGGAGCGCCAGGAATGAGCGTGGTTTACCCCTGCGGTCCGGGCTGGGCCACCCGCAACGGTGACGTGCTGACCGCGGAACTGTCCTACCGCCCGGACGGCAAGAAAGCGGCCCTGCGGACATGGCAGCGTCCCGAGTTCGACGCGGCGCTAGCGGCATGGTTCGACGCCGCCGCCGACGGCGACCGGGTCGAGGTGTTCGCCGACATCGACATCGGCGGCGGCAACCGCCTCGTCCAGGTGCGGATGGCCCACCCGCCGGTAACTGCCGTGCCCCGAACCGACCAGGCCAGGCTGGACGCGCTGAAACGGTTCGGCGGCGGGGCTAATCCGTACACGTTCATCCCCACCCCGCCCCGCGACGCGCTGCCGCACGGGCTGGGCGACGGACCACCCCCGCCGCACGGGGTCATCGAGCCGGCCGCGCAATGGTCCGGATGGCTGACCCTCCGCCTGGTGACCCGCACGCCGCTGCTGCTCCCCGACCCCGAGACCGCCAGCCGGGACAGCAGCGACCACCCCACCTACCCCGTGCGCCGCGGACCGGACGGCCAGCCGCTGCTGCACGGCGCGTCGGTAAAGGGCGCGCTCAGGTCCGCCTACGAGACAATCACCGGCAGCCGCTACGGGGTCTTCCGCGGGCACGACCGCGCACTGGCTTACCGCCAGCCAGCGACCAAGCCTGACCTGGTCCCCGCCCGGGTGGAATCCGACGGGCGGGGCGGCCTGAACTTCCGCCTGTGCGCCTGGCCGCCGCTGCCGGTTCCTCTCTACGACCCGCGCGCCCGCCCCGGCCAGCGAGGTCGGCGCCTGGCCCGCGCCACCGGCGCGGCCCGGACCGAAATCACCGGCAAGGACGGCACGGCTGACTGGCGGAAACTACACGGCCAGGAGGTCTGGTACACCACACGCAACGCCGGAACACCGGGCAGGACCCGACCCGTAGTCGACCAGGTCACCCTGGCCACCGAACCGCGCCCCGCCGACGCAGCAGGGCGCGGCTGGCTGTCGGTCACCGGCCGCTCGATCGAGAACAAGGCAAGCGAACGACTGTTCGTGCCGGCCGACGCGCCGCCCGTCCCGGTCGAAGACTGGCACCACGACCTGTGGCAGGCGGTACTGGCCTCCTACCGCGATGCCGCCGAGTACAACGAGCCCGGCACCGACCGGGCCGGGAAGAAGCTGGAACGGTCACGGCACGTCGCGGTCGGCGGCGAAATACCCCGCCTAAATGCGGGCGACCTCGTTTACCTTGAGGTGCCCGCCGACCGGCATGGGACCGGTCCGGGACGGCGCGGGGCCGGACCCGTCAAAGTCACGGCAGTCCACCCCGTCATCTTCGGCAGGCTCCCGTACCAGCGGTCCCCGGCCCAGGCCCTGGATGACTCGCTGCACCCCGCCGCCGACCTGGACGAACTGTCCCCCGCTGACCGGCTGTTCGGCTGGGCCCGCGCCGCCACCATCAGCGGCACCGGGCGCAGATCCTCCTCCGGATACCGCGGACGGCTGCGGATCGAAGCGATCACCTGCCAGACCAGCGACTGGCTGACCGACCACGGCCCCGCCGGCGTCACGCTGGCGCCGCTGAGTTCCCCCAAGCCGACCCAGTTCCGTTTCTACGCAGCCTCAGACGAGAACGGAACACCTGTCGAGCGCGCAGCCGCCAAAGAAGACGGCTACCGCCGCGGCCTGCGCGGCCGCAAGGCCTACTGGTATCCCAGCTCAGCGGCGGACGGCTACTGGACGCCCGGCACCGCGCCCCTCGACGGCCAGTACCGGGAATGGCAGGCGCCACCGGACGCCAAGCCGTCGCAAACCTCCACCCACCAAGGATGGGTCCGGGACGGCGCCGAGTTCACCGTCCGCCTGTTCCTCGACGCCGTCTCAACCCCCGAACTCGGGCCGCTCATCTGGCTCGCATCCCAGAACGGATGCGCACTGCGCCTCGGGGCGGGGAAACCCTACGGGTTCGGCGCGGTCGCCGTGAGCATCGACTGGGACAACACCGAACTTCGCGCCGGTGAAGCACTGCGCGGCTGCTGGCTCGCACTGCACCGCCCCGACCCGGCGGCCCGCACGGACATGGAGGCACTCGCCGCCGAGTTCGACCAGATCGCCTCGGCAAATCCAGTGCTCGCTCCGGCCCTCACCGCCTGGCGCAAAGTCACCCAGGGTATCAGCACGCCCACCCACTACCCGCGCACCCGCACGGAACCCGAAGCCGAGACCTACCGGTGGTTCGTGGAAAACGAGCGAGTGCACGGCAAGACCGCCAGATACGGCTTCGCCCTCCCGCACGTCCTCGAAGACGACCAGCGCCTGCCCCTCCTCCCCCAAGACCCAGGCAACACCTGACACTGACCACGCCGGTCCCTAGCCTGTCATTTAGCATCCCATTTCTCGGCCGTCTACTCGATGTGCTCGCCCGCGTCGCGCCTTGCTGCCAGATGCCCAAGGCGCACGTACCCGTTCGCATCATGACGTGGCCTCGTTTCGGACATCGCCACGATCCATGCGAGCGCCGCTGAGGCGAATCCGTTTCCATACGCCTTTTGGCGTGACTCCGTTTCGGACGGCGGTGGTGTTCGTCCCGCCACTGTTCGTGCACGGCTAGTTTCCATACGCCCTTTGGCGTGACTCCGTTTCGGACGTCCGGGGTAAACGTCTGGGTCGTAGCGGCCAGCTGGACAGGGTTTCCATACGCCCTTTGGCGTGACTCCGTTTCGGACCATGCCCGTGTGCGTCGCCAACCCAGTGGAAGGAGCAGTTTCCATACGCCCTTTGGCGTGACTCCGTTTCGGACCGCACGTACCGGGGGTAAGTGCCTACCTCGGCAAGAGTTTCCATACGCCCTTTGGCGTGACTCCGTTTCGGACATCGGCAACAACGGCGACAAGGTCAGGCCGCTACTACCCAGTTTCCATACGCCCTTTGGCGTGACTCCGTTTCGGACCCTATCCCTGTTGGCGGCCTCGTGACCAGCATAGACGTGATGGCTCTGCGAGGGCTCCCCGTGTGGATGCCTCCGTAGCCGGTGGATTGTCGCCTCTTCTGCGCGTCTTCGCAGGTAGACGGCTTGCATAGGTGACAGCCTTTGGTCATGATCGCCGACCACCCCTACAGCACGGCCCAGTACAGCGGCTCGTCGGTCACGGCCGCCTGGCCGTAGACGCCTACAGCGTCCCAGCATGTGCTGCACTGGCGGAACACGTAGAGCGAGTCGGTCCGCGGGTTGATGATCTGGCTGGCGCGGTGGCACAACTCCTGCAGGGCATCTGCATCCAGGGGACACACGAATACGCTGCGCTGGACACGGTCGCCGTAGGATTGCAGGATTGCCGCGAGTCGTGCGCGGCGCCCATCTTCGCTGATGTCGTAGGCGATCACGTAGGTCAGCGCCACGACAGGCCGGTCCAGGTCGCGTCCGGGTCCTCGATATACGCGGCGATCCTCTGCGCCTGCCGGTACAGATGCCTGCGCAGGCTGCCGGACAGCCCGGGCAGGGCGCCCTTGGTGTGCTGCAGCATCCGGCGCTCGTAACCGCCGACCAGCACTTCACGCCCTGCCTTGGTCAGCAGCACGCCGTGGTCGCCTTCCGCGCGGTGGCCGTGTTCGGGCCGCGGTTCGGCCCGCCTCGCCGCAGCGATTACCACCTGATCGACCACCAGCGGGCGGAACTCCTCCATCAGGTCCAGCGCGAGTGAGGGCCGCTGGTCCTGCTCGGCGTGCAGGAGCCCGAGAGCCGGGTCGAGACCGCGGCGCACAGCACCTGCCGCTGAAGAGCTACGCCCAGAACCAGGTCTGGTGCGAGATCGTCGCGCTGGCCTGCGAACTGCTCGCGTGGATGCAGCTGCTCGCCCTCACCGGCACCGCCCGTCGCTGGGAGCCCAAACGCCTCCGCCTGCGTGTCTTCGCTGTCGCCGGCCGCCTCGCGCGTAGCGGCAGGCGCCTGCGGCTCCGCCTCGCCGGACGCTGGCCCTGGGCTGGGGAGATCACCGTGGCGGCCACCCGCCTGCAGGCCCTGCCGCCCGGCTGACCAGCCGGAACAGCCGCCGCGACCAGGAAGGAGAACACCAGGGCCCGTGGAACCCCGCCTACCCGGCGCAACAGCGGGGCAGCCAGGCACGGCAGGACGCTGAAAAAGCAGCCAAAGCCGACGCCTCAAGCCAGCAGATCAGGGAAACGAAAGATCGAGGCTATCGTCCATCTCGATTCGTTCACGGCGGGGCAGACCAGCAGCGCACCGGAGATTGTGGCCAGAGTGCGGCAGATGTCCGACATGCTGCGCTGTGAGGCGCTCCCTCGCGGTGCCTCGCAGGAACTGATTACAAAGGTGGCGAAAGAACGATGGTCGGCATAATGAACTGGCGGACGAGCAGCTACAGCTCCGGTAATGGTGGCGAGTGCATAGAAGTGGCCAGCCCGGAAGGTGCCGTGGCCGTCCGCGACACCAAGCAGAATGGCGCTGGCCCGGTGCTGCGGTTCGCTCCGGAAGTGTGGCGTAGGTTCGCCGACGAGGTGAAGCGCTCGTTAGCATTTGCCCTCGCCGGGACCTGGCGATGTCTATACGGGGGCGCTCTCGTGTTTGAGAGTCCTCCCTTCGGCGTTTGTGGGATGAGGAGGGTAACTCGCGCCGTTCCTCGGTCCCGGGTACGGGCCGCCCGTCGTGTCTGATCGTTCCTCGGTCATTTGCGCGATGAGAACCGTCGTGCTGAGGAGGCAGGAATGGGGGTCTGGGGGAAAACCTGGAACCGGGCGGTTTGGGGCGCTCGGGGGGTTCCGGGTTTTCCCCCAGTGCGTTTCCGGATCGGTCCCCCTGCTGCCTGTTTACTCGTGTAGTACCCGAGTTGTGACACATTAGTGCACACACCCGAGCGGCGGCAGCAGGCCGAGGAGCGGCTGGAGGCCGGCTGGTGGCCGGCGCTACGCGACCGGTACCCGGCGCCGCCATCCGGGCTTCCGCCGGATCAGTGGACGCCGGATCAGCGCGCGGCCGGCTTCATCCATGTTCCGCTCACGGTCCCGGACGGCCTCGCCGAGGATTACCCCTCTCACCTGCACATCAACCTGGTGCCACGCTGCAGTCGCAAGGACTCGGACGGCAGCTGATGAACACGCTGATGCGTGCGCTGCGAGAGCAGGGATCGGTGGGGCTGCACTTGTTCGTCTGGCCCGCCAACCAGCGGGCGGCCGGCTTCTACCGGCATCTGGGCTTCGCCGTGATCTCAGCCGAGGGCCCCGTCATCTTCGCGATGGACCTGCGCGCCGGGACGCCATAAGAATCTGCAGCTCAGCATCGTCGTTAGCAGACCCGCCATGCTCGAAGTGCCGTGAGGTACGCGCGATCTACACCGCCGTCGAACCGAGCTGGTCTTCACCGTCTGCCCGTGCGGGCCACAAACCAACTTCACGGCCCAGGATTAGTGCGCAGATCCGTTCACAGAGATCCGCAAACCCGCAGTTCAGCGAGCTGCAGCGGCTCGGATCGGAGCCGCCCAGCGTGTCACAAGCCAGGTTTCCGGATTGGTCCCCCTGCTGCCTGTTTACTCGTGTCGTAGAGCCGTAGTGTTCCTGACCTCGCCCTCTGCTTGTTGGGGGGGTGAGGTCAGGAACACGGAGGCGGCACGGAGCAAGCACGTTAGTGCAGGCAGCAGGGGGGACCAAGCTGGAAACGCTGCGCGCAGCGCCCGTACGCGCGGGCGCTGCGCTGTACTGCCGGTGTGCGAGCACCGCGCGGCAACTGTTACGACCAATCAGTAAATCAAAGAGCGGCAGCTACTCAGTGTCTATAGGAGCGCTACCAACTGCTTCCTTGCTGAAAATCACGCCAACCGACTTTTGAAATTCTCGCTCAAGGTTGATGAGGAGCTTCTGTCGTGCACTAATGGCACCGGCGACATCACCGCCGAGCAAACGGCTCCGTACAGTTGAGTCCAGCCCATGAGATCTCAATATAGACTGATCTGAATGTGCTAGCTCTTGCCGAATCCACGCACTCAGGGCCCCTCTCTCAACCTCCGGTGGTCGTATCATTCGGTTCGCGGGGCTACCGACAAACTCGCGCGGAGGATCGTTAAAGATATAGCCTACTCCACCAGGCCCCTTTTCTGCGATCCCCTGCCAAGGATCGTCAATTAGACTACCATCGTTATACCGCGGGGCAAGTGTAAGCATTACAAGGAGCAATGATCTCGTCCGGGCGCTGCGCATGTCAAACTGCGCAGGGAATGGTAGCGCCTGGGCCTTCATATCGAAATATTCGAGACGTTTTGGAATAATTCCACTCCGGGCGATTTCTCTAAATTCTCTTACCAGGGAGCTCACCCGAGAAGTATTCGAACCGCCGAACCAACCAGCGAAAGAGGACACCCAGAACCACTGCCGCAAAAAATCTCTCTGTTCCGGAGATGGTCGGCGGCGTCGGTCAAAGAAAGAACTCAGCAAAACCAATTGCATCATATACGGCAGCAGTCGGCTAGTGTGAACACCATTGTCTTCTAGAAAGTCGATGGCCGAATCGATGCTCCGAGAAGCCTTACTGCATCCTTCGCGCAACTTAGGTAGAAGAATGTCGCGGCGCTCACTCGTGAGCCGAGTCCAGTCTGTTCGGTAGATATCCTCATCGATGTTAGCCAGAACGCATCGGAGGATTGTCGTTCTATCCACATCACCAAAGCTACGTTGTGCGAGTTGGTCTTCAATAAGGTCGATTTCGCTGGCTAGATCAAACCGCGCGCCTTGACGGCCTTGCCGGTACATCAGTGCGCCGACCATTTGGTCGGCAGACATGGCCTGGCCCTTGGAATTTAGCCTGGCAAATATCTCGACAGCCTCAGAAAGGCCTGTCTGCCTAATTCGAACCACAGGGACACGATAATGCTGGAAAGATCTTGCAAGCTGGCTTACGCCCGCAGTGTACGCTTCTGCCAACTCGGGACGACCCCGAAGTGCATGGCGGGTTCGTTCAACTGCTTCTATGAACAAGAGCGTATCCAACAATGCTGTCAATGGGAATAGAGTTCCTGGGTCATCCTCGGCATATCCATGCTGGAACCTGGCGGACTCCATATTCCATGCCAAATCCCAGCGTGCTGGATCTTCTTCGTTTTTGGACCCAGTTCTAGCCGTGTGAGGGACGAGGGCGCTAGCCAAAGTCGCCAGCCTTTGATGCCCATCCAACAGATATCCGACCCGACCATTAGGGACGCTGGGGAAGGTAAAGGGACCCAATCGGTCTAGAGTAGACACCTCCAGGTCGGTCTCCCATACCAATAGGCTGCCTATCGGGTATTGCTTATAAACCGAATCAAGCAGGTCGGTCATCTGTTCGCGACGCCAAACGAAGGGTCGTTGAAACCTAGGGATTCGGAGTTGCCCCTTAGTCAATTCTTCGAGGAGCTCAGAAAGAAAGACAACTTCAGGTCGAACCTCAACTACAGCCGGGGCTGCGCTACTAGAGGTAGTCATAGATTCTCCTCAAGTAGATCGAGAAAGTCTTCCAACTCGTTCCTGCCGTCGCGCTCCCTTAGCTCGCTAGCGTCAACGAGTGGTCCCATGTCGTTCATAAAGTCAATTATAAAGTCGCCCACCTTCAAGCCGAGTGGAGTGTCCCGTGGATACATGTTACCAGTCGCATCAATCTCTGCCTCCTTGAGACCCACCTTCATGGGATAGTGGTCGCGAGCAGGCCCGGTGAGACTGGTGATAAAGCGAATCGCAGTTGCATGATTCGGGCGACGAACTGCGTACGTACGGAGGGAGGTATCAGGCACATAATTTTCTATGGTTCTTTTAGCTAGGATATGCGAAATTGCGCCTAGGCGACTAGCAATCCGACGCACCTCGCGAGCATCAGGGGATAGATTCCCCGGTGAGATTGCATCACTGTCGGCAAGCGCGATCACACGCAGCGGCATTGAATCGTGGGGAAGAACCTGACGGTAGCGGTCAACGACTCGTTCCAACTCTTTCGGGATCTCTCCTATACCGCCAGCTTGCCTGATATCCAAGCCAATATGACGGCCACCAGTATACCTAGCGAGACGGGGCCTCAGCTTGCTGATAATAAACTTTACCCATTCGCCGTCGGTTGCAGTGTTTTCCACTATCAATACGGTCGGAAGTTCGCAAAAGTGAGCTAGCTTTGCGACATCGCAATGACCGCAGTCGCCGCTGTGCACCCATTTTTGAGATGAGTTCACGGCTTCCTTTGATGCTTGAAGCAGAAAGTCGCCATAGAGATTCCAGAGATGGGCAGGGAGAAGCTGACGCAGCCGCGCCACCGATGGCCTAATGAGTAGGTGACACCGTTTAATTGCCAGCGTAAAAAGCAAGTCTTGAAGGTAAGCTTCCGCACCCGGACTAAATATGGGACAGCTTTCGGAGAGCATTAGTATCACACTTGACCATCCAAAGCCGTCATTGCAGAGATCTTCGCCTCAACAATTGCACTGGCTTCTTCAATGTCACTCTCGAAGATGCCGGCAGGCCAACGGTCAGTTCCTCCAAATTCGTCCAACGGTACCTTAATAACATTATGCATGTCATCTATAAAGTACAGGGCTATGTCATCCTTCGACCAGAGACCTTCTGCTATTCTTCGCCTCATCCTCAGCAAAAAGTTCTCAGAATGCGTCTCTACTATTACTTGTGTTTTGTAGGCACAGTTCAGTACAAGGTCAGCTATATCTCCATGGACTGACGGGTGAAGGTGCGCTTCTGGTTCCTCAATGATGACAAGAGGGCTCCGCTTCATTCCTGAAATGATAGCCAGAAGAAGCGTAACGACCGGCAGCGACGATTGAGGCCCGCGTCCACTTTGCGTGAAATTTACTACAGCTTCATCACGAGCTTCAACCAGTCGGAAGGCAAACGCCGCCTGATCGATTCCAATACTGGATCGGTCGAGATGCGTCTGGAACCACTCATCCACCGCGTCGAGGAGCCGACGTCTAGAATTCAGAATGAACGGTACCTCATCGATGACCCATGCCGAGGGGGGCCGGACACTATAGATTGGCTCAATGGTGGGTCTGAAGCTTGGAATATGAATTAGGTTCTCTAGCAGATCTTTGAGAGTGTCGATGCGCTGGTCGAGTCGGAGCTGAGTGCTTGGGGACAATTCTGAATTTACCAAGTCCCTTGCGGTTTTGGTCCTCCTGGAACCCAGCTTTATTACTCGCCGGGCTCCATCGACTTGTATAAAGGACGGCTGGACATAGTCAAGGTCTTGCTGAGAAGCGACATGTTGCAGCGTAATGGCGAGACGCCTTCTGGCAGACCACTTAACGCCCAACGAGAGCGATGGATGTGGATCGGCTGCACTAGCAAGAGTAGTGAATGATGAAGCGAAGTCCAGTCCACGCGCCGACAGTGAATAGAATTGTTCAGCATTTATCAGGCTTGCCGCGGCAAGTATTGGAAGCCGCGCCAAAGTCGTCTTGCCGCTACTGTTCTTCCCGAAAAAGATGGTAAGCTGCGGTGTTTCAATTTGCACGAATGATGAGAAAGCCTTATAGCCTGCACATTGAAATGCTTGTATCATATCTTCCCAATACTGACTTCTCTTTATTCCGGTTGTCTGTGCGATGTCGTTGAATCAGTAGATCTTAACCTGGGAGTGGTGCTATGCGGGGAGAGCTTACTCCCTTCTAGTGAGCCTGTACCACAGTTCTGGTTCCCCGGTAAGCTCCGTATAGCTCCATGCGGTGGTGGCGACAGGTTCGCGGCTCGAAACGAGACGGCTTCTGCCAAAGGGGGCAGAAGCAGTCTCGTTGGGTCGATGGTGCTTCAAGCTGTCCCTGCGAAGGGTCTTGAGGAGTTCGATTGCGTGATGGCGGTCACTCTCGTCCACCTTCAGTGACCAAATTACTGGCAATAACTGGGTGGCGCAGCATATGGCCACACCAGCACGGCCCACATGTTGCAGGTATTACGACCGGTCCCCAGTTGCGGAGGGCGCGCAGGGGCGGATCCAGGGCTCCGGCGTGTTCCGTGAATGTCCGCATCCGTCCTGATCGAGGCCGCGGAGGCGGAGGGTTTCGGCGGGGGTGGTATGGTCGCGTGGGCCTTCGGGGACGTGCAGGTAGCAGGCGAGGGCCGCCATGACGGTGGCGCGGATGGTGGCCAGGTTGGCGGGCCCGCTGCCGGTTCGGCTGGTTGCGGAATCTTCGCCGAAGGTCACGTCGCGGATGTGATGGTGTGCATCCTGGCCCGCCTTGTCTTCCTGCTCCCGGCGATGACGGCGAATCCCTGCCCGGCCCCGACCTCGGCAGCCGAGCCCCGTGACCGTGGATGCCAGGACCGCTACTGTGCACCTCATGAGCACCCCACCAGGCCCGGCGGCAGCGGCCAAGACCGAGTTTGACCTGCTGGCTGCTCTGTTCTCTGCCGCCGGGCGCGCCGACCCGCAGGTGATCTTGCGCGGCTCGCCGCTGCCGGGCTGCCAGTACCCGTTCGTGCGCGACGTGCTGCGGGATCCGCGTTTTGCGGCGAACGCGATCCCGCCCTCCCCTGACCCGGTATTCCAGCTGCTCAGGAGGTGGATGATCCGCCTCGACGGCGACCGGCACCGCCGCGTGCGGGACGCCTTCGGCGGCCTGTTCACCGCCCGCCGGGTGGAGCGTTACCGGGCGATCATCGCCGAGCGTGCCACGGCGCTGATCGACCAGGCGGCCCCCGCCGGGAGCATGGACGTGGTCGCTGACTTCGCCCAGCCGCTGCCGTTCGCCGTGATCAGCGATGTGCTGGGTGTCCCGCCCGGGGACCGCGACCGGCTTGGCGGGATGCTGGCCGTCCTCAACTACGGCTTCGCCCGCCAGCGCGAGGCCGACCGCACCGCCGTCCAGGCCGCCAACGACACGGCCGGGCAACTGCTGTCCTACTTCGCCGGGCTGCTCGACCAGCGCACCGCAGCACCAGCCGATGACCTGATGACCGCCCTGGCCGCCCGGCACGCCGACGACGAAGACCGCCAGGACCTGATCGCGAACTGCATCTTCTTCATCATCGCCGGGCACCAGACCACCACCACCTTGCTGACCCTGGGCACCCACCTGCTCTGCACCCACCCCGCCACCCGGACCGCCTTGCAGGACGACCCCGGCCGCTGGCCCGCCGCCGTGGAGGAAATGCTGCGGCTGATCACCCCGACCACCTTCACCGGCGTCACGCCCCGCACCGACGCCGACATCCACGGTGTCACCTGCCCGGCCGGGCAGCCGCGGCTGCTGTTCCTGGCCGCTGCGAACCGCGACCCCGCCGCCTTCCCCGATCCCGACCGGTTCGATATCAGCCGCACACCCAACCCGCACCTGAGCTTCTCCGCCGGAGCGCACTTCTGCCTGGGCGCCCCCCTCGCCAGGCTGCACGGCGAAGTCGCGCTGAGCACCCTGTTCACCCGCCTGCCGCAGCTGGCGGCCCTGACCCCGCCCGACATCACCGCCAGCGTCCCCACCCGCCAGATCGACCGCTTCACCGTCACCTGGCAGCAAGACTGACCAGCCCCGATAGCCACCACCATCCAACCCAAGCCCTCCATCTCCGCGGCTTCGATCAGGACGAAAACGGATATTCACGGAACACGCCGGAGCCCTGGCACAGCGCCGACACGCATTCGGAAAGGATGATCGCATATCCGTAGGAGAGCGCCGCGTTGATGATGTCCTTGGCGGCGGCGGTGAACGGCCGGTGAGTCTCATCCGCTCGGACATGACGTAGCTGAGTGCGCTAAAGTACGCGTGCGGCTACGCCTTCGGATTCCATAACTTCGTCTCTGGTGGTACAGCCCGGCATCGTAGCAACTGACCTAAAAAACTATGCCCACCCGTTGCGAAGAAAACGGTGAGCAGGATCAGGGTACTGCTTACCCGCTGGACCCAGCCAGGGCCGCAAAGCCCAGATCCGGCAATATCTGAAGTCTCGGAGGGAACGTGCGGCTTACCGCGGCAGTTCGGGAGTCCACGCGTCGGCTGATCGGCGCGTTGCTCATATCCCTGGGCACGGCCGTCTTCTCCGGGGCCGTCGGGGTCGTCGTGGATGCGCTAATCAACGATAAGCCAGTCCGCTGGATATACACTGTGGCCTTTACAGCTGCCGGGCTCATCCTGTCGGGTAGCGGGGCATGGCTTCTGGCCACCCTGAAAACATCGGTAGGTCTGAGCATCACAACCACAGATGCCGGCGGCGATCCCGACCGGTATCAAGACGAGGCTGACGCCTTTGCCTGGTTCGCGGAAGGCACCTTCACCGCTCTTACGTCACTCCAGGCCCCAGTCGAGTCCCCGACCGACCTGCCGGCCCTCCGCAGCCGCACGCTCGCCGCCCTGCGCACCCTAACTCAGGTCTACCGCCGGACCAATGTCATCGGCCTGCTATTCCAGGGCCGCCACCACACCGGCTTTCACCTGGGAACCTGGCTGAACGTCGCCGGGCGGCGTATCGACCTGTACACCGACGCCCGAGATGGCACCAGAACGCATTTCCCCGCCGTCCGCCTCACGCCCGCCATCCGTGCAGCGCCGCGGATTCTCGACATCGTCATACACCAGGCCACTGGCCAGACTTTCGGAGACGGCAAGCCCGTCACCGCTCCGCAGTTGCGGCAACTCCTGGCAGGACTATCTGGCCAGTGCATGGGCCTGGCAATCAACCTCAACGGCCCCGTCGACGAGGCCACTCTCGTCGATCCCGCCCGGCGGTCGGCACTGACCGAAGGTGCCGCCACTCTCGTTGTCGTTGCCCTCCCCCCACCACCAGGACAGCCGGACGCCCCCAGGCGAGAGTTGGCCCCGGCACGCCAGGAGTACGAATCCACCGTGGCGGCCATCCTGGCCGTCGCCGACTCCATGCCCGCTTCCTCCGGGCTTCTCTACCTCAAGACCCCCGCCGTCATCCCGGTGGCACTCGGCCACTTCCTGCGTGCCGGAAACTGGATACCCATGCAACACCTTCGAGACTCCGGGACCTACCAGCGGTTCACTGACCCCACACGCCGTTAATGGGTCCGGCGCCGCACAAATATATTGCTGCCCTGAGTTGAGTTCACGACATTCACGGGCTGCCAACTCGAGTGGTTGGAGGCTGCCATGTTGGCTCGGAGTGCATCACTCCGAATCCGTACGTGGTATGCGAACCGGCGCCTGCGAAAGCGGCAAACGCGATCAGCGCGTCGAAGGCTCCAGCCTCGGCGTCAGTTCCCCGGTCACAGACGTAACGGATGCGGCCGACGAACCCCGATATCACCTCATCCTCGAGCCGCCACCCGTGATCGCGGTGGACGTTGCGGGTGAGGGTCTGCACCTCGTTGCGGCCCTCGATGTCGCTTACCCACACCGGGCCCGCGCCAGGCCCCGGTGCAGGGGGCGCGGTTTGCGGGTCCAACCGGTGCCAGCGCTCCGCCACGCCGCGCGCTATCGACTCCGGCGCAGGCCATGGCGACGTGCGGCTGCCCCTGCGCAGGCACACCGGGGTGACGAACCGTACCTGCCACGCGCGCGCTCCCGACCACCGCCGCAACGCCTGCCACGACACCCGTTCTGCCTGATAGGGCTCCTCCATGATCTTGTACTCGTACGCGCCTAGGCGGACACCCTGGCCAGGCTTGACCGCGGAGAGAAGCCGGTCGCTGAGACTGTCGTCGAGAAGCCGTACTGACAGCGCTATAGTCGCGCCTGGCTGATCCGGCGCGGTCGGCGTCGATGTGCGCAGCGGCCCGCATGCCCACTTCCTCGCCTGATCGCCGTGCCCGGACCGGCGGGCGGTCGGCGAGTCGGCTCGCGGCCCGCGCACAGGACGGTCATCCAGCCAGCCGCTGACAACCGCAAACGGAGCAGCCAGCGGGATCGCCACTTTGTCGGGCCCTGCCAGTGTCACCTCCCATCGTGACGGCACAGTGAGCGCCTAGGCCCGTTCAGGCAGCACGGGCTCGGTGCCGAGCATGAACTCCGGTATTACTAGGCGCGCGTGCGCGTAGTTCGCTGGATACATGCGCCTTGCCGCACCAGGTAGAAGGGCAAGTGCACCGCTGAGCAACGCGGTCGCCACCGCGAACATCACCCCAGTCAGCCACTGCCAGCTTAGCGGCTCGCGGGAACGCCGCTCCCGGACGGCTGCACGCCAGTCCCGGTACCGGTCCGCAAGCGTCCAGCCCGGCCGGAACGAGGCCAGTCCGCGAGCCCCGGTGATCCGGCCAGCGGAATCCCTGACCTCGCCAAACGGGAACACCAGATCCCGCCGTCGGCGGGCGGCCGATGCCGTGATCCTGGAAACGACGTACCGGGCTCCTGGCTGGGCAGGCGGAAGGTCCACCAGCTTGCCGGACCGGCGCAGGCGGGTGAGGCTAATCAGGCTGGTACCAGCGTTCAACCACCCGTCGCCCAGGCTGGCCCGTGCATCGTCCACCCGCGCGAAACGCCCACCGGGGGGAAGCCGAACCTCCGACGATGTTCCAGAACCCGGCTCCTCACCCGGGGCGGACGCAATGACCGCCTCCAGCACCACGTCGTGCTCGGTCAGGTTCACCAACCGCTCAGCCGGAGGAAGCACCGCCCCTGGAGCATACGGTGTGGTCGGCTCGCCCACCACAGATCCCCCCTCGTACCGTAAACGCACGACGTTTATCCTAAGCCGCACCGAACCAGAAGCTCACAGAATGACGGCATTGCTCTACTACTCGTGCTCGACGTGAACTGAACGGGTCGGCTCCGTGAACCGGCAGAAGCTCCACAGAGGAGCCAGTGGACGCCCAACCCACGGAGCGGCCAGCATGCGCACGACCCGCGGGCGATCTGCCCGCGCCCTGACAACAACGTCCAACTAGCTCGGGGAGGGCAAAGCCTATGCCGAACCCCGGATACGCGATCGATAAGGCTGCATGTCCGACGACCTGCCGCAGGACCATGTGCGGCGTGGGAAACTTGTTCTACGGCAGGCGGCGGCTCGTCACCCGCCAGCACCTGGAGCAATCCCCTCTGGCGTCATAGGCTATCGGTGAGCCTGGAGCTACCACCCGCATATCAAGCGTCGACCACAAAAGTACGTCCGAGGAACCTACCGGTGGTGGTTGGTGATCATGATGAAACGCTCTCACCTGTGCAAGCGACCTACCAGCACAAACACCCACCGAGGCGCACTCGTTGGCCTTTCGCGGGGCCTCTGCATCAGAATCTGTGCAAACCGCCCACATTTCTGCTGGTCACGGGCCCGCCACGAGGGGTAGGGTCCGAATCGAAGTCACGCCAGAGGGCGTATGGAAACGTGTTGGGATAGTGTTAATCTTGCCTGGTTCGTGTATTTTGTCTAGTCCGAATCGAAGTCACGCCAGAGGGCGTATGGAAACGGTCACGAGTCCTCGCTCGGTGCCGGTGACTTGCAGTCCGAATCGAAGTCACGCCAGAGGGCGTATGGAAACTTGTCGTGCCGATTGAGATGAATACAGTCTGTGCTCGTCCGAATCGAAGTCACGCCAGAGGGCGTATGGAAACAGCTCGAGCCACGGTCCGACCCAGTCGACGAGCGTGCAGACGTGTCCGAATCGAAGTCACGCCAGAGGGCGTATGGAAACTGTTGTTAAGGCAGCGGCGCTGCCTTGGTCCCCCCGGGTCAGGTCCGAATCGAAGTCACGCCAGAGGGCGTATGGAAACAGTCCAGGCCTTGCCGTTGGGGCGGCCGAGGACGTCCTGGTCGACGTCGCCGAACTCTGGGAGCTATTCGTGCTGCACTGTGCGCGTCTCGCCATCCCGGCCGACCTCCGGATCGAACACGGGACGACTACGGACGGCGCGACTATCTGCTGCAGAGCAAGCAGACCAACGGCGGCATGGGCCGCCTGAAGCCGGACGTGCTCATCTTGCGAGGAAACAGGGCCGCGCAGTCATTGACGCGAAGTAACAAGCAGCTCGCCTTTTCACGGCAGTGACCGAGCGGCGTTGACCAGGCGGACCTTTACCGGCTTGCCGCCTACGCCAGCCAGTACGAGCCTGCGCAGGTTGCTGCACTCGTCTACCCGCACGACCGGGATACCGAACCCGCCCGCGCGGAAGCCCAAGGGCCTGGCTGGGCGTCGGCACGACATTCGTGTTCCGACGCCTGGCGACCGAGTCGGCGGCGTGCTGAGATCAGCTCGCGTCGCTTCTAAGCGGATGCCTTGATCCCTGGCCCGCTGGCGAACCTCGGTGAGCGCTTAGCTTGCTCCTTGATGCCCTCGTGCGCTCCGGACTCGGCTACTGGACGCCGCCGCCCGCGCGGTAAGCAGCCGCCACCTAACGCGCGAGCGCATCTCCCAGCGTTGGACCTGCTTCGCATCGCAGCCAATTAGAAGGTGATGCGCATCACTGCTAAGATTGCGGCATGGTAGTCAGCAAGCTCAGCGTCGGGGTGGTGCCTCCCAGCGATGCGGGCGCTGACGAAGCCAACCCATCACGTGCACCCCAGCTGACCACGGCGCATCACAGCCAAGGCATCCCAACCGTATACACGGCCGAAGAAGCCGCCCTGATTCTGCGGGTCACGAAGAGCTGGCTGGAACGCAAGGCCGCGGCCCGGAAGATTCCGTTCACCATGCTCGGCGGGAGCTACAGATTTACTCCCACCCACCTTGCCTCCATCGTGCGGATGCACGAGCAGGCTCCTGCTGCGCCGGATTCGAATGGCGACTCAGACGCCCGCTCCCGGCATCTCCGCGCCGGACGGCGGATGGCGGGCCAGGCGCCGGCTCCACTGCGGCCCCGCCCGCGCAGCGGCCCGTGGAGGGCCGCTTGATCGAGTAACGGGGGCCTCCAGGCCGACTTGCCGGAGATGTGATGGCCTACGCGGAAAAGCGAGGAAACCGGTGGCGGGCGCGCTGGCGAGGGCCAGATGGCACGCTGGAATCTAAGCCAGGATTCCAGACGCGCAAGGCCGCCGAGAGCTATGGCCGTGACCAGGAAGCCGCCATCCGCGCCAATACCTACGTCGACCCGCGTGCAGGAAGGATCACGCTCACCGACTGGGTCAACCAGTGGTATCCGGCCCTGGACCTAGAGCCCACGACTCTGAGCAACTACCGGTATCAGATCGAGGTGCACATCCTTCCCGCGTTCGGAAACCGTGCCCTGGCCTCTATTACGGCGGAGGAGGTCAGCGCCTGGGAACGGCAGGTCGCAGCCAGCGGCTATTCGCGGCGTACCGCCCAAGACGCCCGGTCCACGTTGGCTACGGTGCTGGGCGACGCTATCCCGCGCTATATCCAGGCCAACCCCGCTCAGCGGCGACGCGGGAAGGGCCGCAAAGGGCAACGGCGTATCCAGCGCATCGAGCAAGCCGGGAAAGCGTGGGCAACGCCACTTCAGGCCCTGCTGGTCGCCGAGCGGTGCGCGGCCCTGTCTGGGCAAGACACAGACTTCGTGATGATCCTCACTGTGGCATACACCGGCATGCGATGGAGCGAGGTCATCGGCCTGGTCCCCGGATGCGTCCACGACGACCGCATCGACGTCAGCTGGAAGCTGTACGAGCTGAACGGGCGCTTTTACCGCGGGCGGCCGAAGGACGGTTCAATCCGGCCAGCTGACCTGCCGCCGTTCCTGGCTGAGATGCTCGCGCGCCAGCTCCGCGCGGGTGCTCGCAAGTGCACCTGCCGGAACACCGAAGAGCCGTGGTGTCCCGGCGACCGGTATGTGTTCCTTGGCCCGGGCCAGGGCCACTTCCGGCGCTCCAACTACAGTGAACGATTCTTCCGGCCAGCTGCTGACGGCTCCTATCCGGTCCGTAGCCAGCGGCCAGCGATGCCGGTCCTCGTGGATGCGGCCGCCCCGTTTCCGGGCCGGCCAGTGCCGTCCTGGCCTTTGGCGATGCCTGGCCAGGTATTCCAGCCACCGGCCGGCCGGGGTGTCGCCCGCCTGGTCAATGACGCGGAGACTGGCCGGTGTGCTGTCTGCGGCCGTGCGTGGCCGCGGCGGCTGGATGGTTGTGTTATCGCGCACAAGGCGGGCGATGACCGCTGCGAGGGATCGGGGCGGCCGCCTGCCGCAGACCTGTCAGTGGCGTCGTGGCTGGCGGTACTCACCGGCCTGACCCCGCACGGCCTGCGGCACGGTCACCAGACGTGGATGGATGAGGACCGCATCGCAGAGGTTCTCAAGTCTGAGCGGATGGGGCACGAAGTGCCCGGCATGCGCGGGGTCTACAGTCATGTCAGCGCCACCATGCGGGCCGAGCTGGTTACGGCATTGCAGGAGCGCTGGACGGCCTCACTCCGTGAACGAGCTCAGCTGGCGCCCCGCTCAATCGTGCCTGCACTGGATGCCCTGCTGACACGCCAACGGCCGCCCTTCGGCAAGATCCGCTCCCAAACCGCTCCCAAAATTGGACACGAATCCGGGGAGCGAAGGCTCAGAAGCAGGCGATAGGTCGCTGACCTGCAATATCTCGGGTGGAGCTGAGGGGATTTGAACCCCTGACCCCCTCGATGCGAACGAGGTGCGCTACCGGACTGCGCTACAGCCCCGAGAACCTGAGACAGCGTAGCAAACCGGCCGCCCTGTCCGCGCATCGCTGCTGACGCCGCCCGCACGCCACCCAGCGCACCAGGTCCCGTCGTGACATCACCGACCCCCGGCGACATCATGGGCATCATGCAGCGCTGCCCCGTTGACGAGTCGTTCGACCCGCTCTCGCCCGCGTTCCTGGCTGACCCGTATGCCGTCCTGGCGGAACTGCCGCTGGACGAGGCGCCCGTATTCTTCGCCCCGTCCATCGGCTACTACGTAATCACCAGGTACGCCGACATCGAGCAGGTGTTCCGGGACCCCGGCACGTACTCCGCGGCGGTGGCCCAGGCCCCGCTCGTCCCGCTGGTACCCGAGGCCCAGCAGATCCTGCTCGCCGGCGGCCACCGGCCCCAGCCGAGCATGGTCAGCCTGGACGAGCCGGAACACGCCAGGCTGCGCAAGCCGGCCGCCCGCGCGTTCAGCATGAAGCGGGTCACCGCGATGGTCCCGACCATCGAGGCGATGGCCGCCCGGCTGCTCGACAGCATTCCCGAACAGGCGCCAGAGTTCGACCTGGTCGCCACGCTGGCCTTCCCGCTGCCCGCCAACATCGTCTTCTCGCTGATGGGCGTGCCCGAAGACGACTACGCCCAGCTGAAGACCTGGTGCGGGTACCGGGCGGCCCTGGCGTGGGGGCGCCCGGCGCCCGAGGATCAGGTGGAGATCGCGACCACCATGGCCGCCTACCGCAGGTACATGCGCGACCTGGTGGACGCCAAGGTCCGCGAGCCCGGCGACGACGTGACCAGCGACCTGATCGCCATCCATGACGAGGACCCGGACCGGCTGAGCCTGGACGAGGTCTCCTCCATCTTGTTCTCGCTGTCGTTCGCCGGGCACGAGACCACCACCGGGCTGATCGGCAACACCGTCCGGAGGCTGCTGGAGGAGCCGAGCCGCTGGGCGGAGATCACCAGGCAGCCGGGCCTGATCCCCGGCGCGGTAGAGGAAAGCCTCCGCTACGACCCGTCCGTGCCGGTCTGGCGGCGGGTCACCACCCGGCCGGTCACGCTGGCCGGGGTCGAGCTACCCCAGGGAGCCAGGCTGTTCCTCTGGCTGGCCGCGGCGGGCCGGGATGCCGCGGCGTTCGCCGCGCCCGACGAGTTCGACCTGCGCCGGCCCGATGCCGAACGCCACCTGGCCTTCGGTAAGGGCCTGCACTTCTGCCTGGGTGCGAACCTCGGCAAGCTGGAGGCGCAGATCGCCCTCGCCGAACTGGCGCGGCGCTACCCGCACCTACGGCTCGCGCCCGGCCGGGAGCTGACCTTCCACCCCAACATCTCGTTCCGCGGGCCCCAGGCCCTGCACGTCAGCCCGCGCTAGCAAGACGACGCGCTCAGTCGCCCACCGCGCGCAGCTTGGCGTCCGTGTACTGGTCGTATATCGCCTCGTCGTCGCCATCCGAGGCGCCGGTGACCTGGGCCGACGAAACCTGGGCCGACGAAACCTGGGCCAAATCGCGAATCGGAGCAACATGGGCCTCATACGATACGGGATCGGTCAGCTCGCTGGAGTCATCCACCACCGGGCGGCCGGCCCGCCGCCGGCGGCCCGCCTGCATGCGCCGTTCGGCGTCGGCCTGCGCGGCCGCCCTGAGCAGCGGCAGGTAGCCGAGCAGCATGACCGATGGCGGCACCACGACCCACCACGCCGCCATCCGCGTGCCCGCGAGCGCGCCGGCTCCGGCGGCGAGCAGGACCAGCAGCCCGAGCAGCCGCCTGCGCGCGGTCAGCACCCGGTTGCCTGCCGGGTCTCGGGGCGCCGCGCGACCCGCGCCGCCGGATTCCTCGCGGCGCTTGTGAGGCACGCCGGCGCCACGCTTGCGGCGCCGCGGCGTGTGAGGCCCCAGATCCGCCGCCCCGGCCGGGGCCTCGTCGGAGGACTGCCCGCCGGACGTACCAGAAGCACCGAACGCATCAGCAGAATCGGTTGAGTCAGAGGAAACGGAAGAAGTGTCGCGCCGGAGCCAGCGGGGGATGAGCACGCCAGCCCAGATGGCAACGATGGCGGCGTACAGGATCGCGCTGCTCACCCGTTCTCCCCCGGGCGCGGTCGAGGGCATGCCGCTGCCACTCCTCGGCGCCTCATCACGTTACGCAAAGTAATAGCTGAAACCGCCCGAGACGAGTAACCGGCCCGGTGTGTCGCGCGGCAATCGACGAGGTCCGCCGAAGGCGGGCACCGGTTCAGGGGTGAATCAGGCGGTGCTCGACCGGGACGCCAGCATGGTGCTCCGCCATCGTGGCATCAGCCCCTGCGGTACCTCCTCGGCCGTCAGCGCGTAACAGATGTGGTCGCGCCACGCTCCGTTGATGTGCAACTGGCGCACCCGGATGCCCTCGTCGCGGAAGCCGAGCTTCTCCACCACCCGGCGGGACGCGTGGTTCTCCGGCCGGATCGACGCCTCGAGCCGGTGCAGGCCGATGACGCCGAAGCAGTGGTCGATGGCCATGGCCAGCGTCGTGGGGATGATGGCGCGGCCGGCGTACGCTTCGTCGATCCAGTACCCGACCTGCCCCGACCGGGCCGAACCCCACGTGATCGATCCCACGGTCACCTGGCCCACGAACACCCCGTCGTACGTCACGACCCAGGGCACCGCCTGCCCCTCCCGTGCCTCCCGCCGCATCGCGCGCACCATCGCGAAGTACGGCCCCAGGCTGGACCGGTAGAGCGGCGTTTCCGGGTTGGTCGGCTCCCAGGGCCGGAGCCAGGGCGCGTTCCGCACCCTGATCTCGCGCCAGGTGCGAGCGTCGCTCATCCGCACCGGGCGCAGCTCGACAGGCGCGCCCAGCAGGTGAGGCTCAGTGAGGGTCACGGGCCACCCACGCATGCGTCCCACGCTTCCATCATTCCCCTGTATCGCGGCTGACGCTACGCGATACCGGCCAAGCGTTAAGCACCGTTGCCGGTCCTCGCGTGGTCACCGCCGTTGATCTGCGAAACCGCGTGCGTGAGCACGGGCGCCAGCACGGCCATGCCGTCACGGACGCCGCCCGTCGACCCGGGCAGGTTGACGATCAGGGTCCGGCCTGCGACCCCGGCCAGGCCACGGGACAAGATCGCGGCGGGCACTCCCGCCGCGGCTCCGGCCGAGCGCAGCGCCTCGGCGATCCCGGGGATCTCCCGGTCGATGACGCGCCTGGTCATCTCCGGGGTCAGGTCGCCCGGCGTGAGCCCGGTCCCGCCGGTGGTGACCACCACGTCATAGCCATCGGCGAGCGCCTGCCGCAGGACCGCCTCGACCGGGTCGCCGTCGGGGACGACCAGCGGCCCGTTCACCTCGGTGCACCCCGCCGAGCGGAGCAGGCCGGCCAGCACGGGTCCCGACTTGTCGTCGTAGACCCCGGCGGCGGCCCGGTTCGACACCGTGATCGCCAGCGCCCTGATCACGGTCTCCGCCACGGCCCGCTCTTCCCGCCTTCCTTCCACTCGACCCGCACGTCGGTGATCACCGCGGCCGGGTCGATGGCCTTCACCATGTCGATCAGCGCCAGGCCCGCCACCGCGACCGACGTGAGCGCCTCCATCTCGACCCCGGTCCGGTCCGCGGTGCGGGCGGTCGCCGTGATGTCCACCCCGTCGTCGGTCACGGCTAGCTCGACGCTGACCGCGTGCAGGCCGATCGGGTGGCACAGCGGGATCAGGTCGGGCGTCCGCTTGGCCCCGGCGATCCCGGCGATCCGCGCGACCGCGAGCGCGTCGCCCTTCGGCACGTCCCCGGCCCGCAGCGCCGCGACCGCAGCCGCCGACAGCAGCACGCGCCCGGTCGCGCAGGCCGAGCGGGCCGTCACGTCCTTGCCCGAGACGTCTACCATGCGCGCGTGCCCGGCGCCGTCCACGTGCGTCAGCCCCCCGGCCGCCGCGGCTTCACTCATGGGACAAACCCTACGTTCCGCCCATCGGACCCGAGCCCCGGATCCCGGCGCGCCGCAGTGCCCTGATGCCGGCGGAGTCGAGCCTGAGCCCGGTCGGGATGGTGGTCACCGCCCACGCCATCGCGTCGATCTCCTCCAGGCCGAAGAGCGGTTTCTCGGCTTGCCCGGAGAACCTCGCCACGGCGGTGACGGCGCCCCTGACGGCCGCGGTGATGACGCTGACCACGGCGAAGATCTGGGTCCAGGCCCGGCCCGCGCCTCGCAGGCCGCTGGCGGCGAAGTAAAGGAACGCGCCCAGCGCGATGGCCAGGATCAGCAGCACGAACCAGTAATGCCCGGCGATCTTCTTGATGACCCTCGCGGACCGGCTGAGCGCGGCTTCGCCCGCGGCCACGTACCCCTCGGGCGTGAGCAGGCCTTGCGACGACTGCGCGCCGACCAGCAAATTGATCCACGCGTCTCCCTGCGGGAGCAGGCTTTTCGTCAGTGTGCCCGTGACCGCCGCCTCCGATTGGCCTCTGCGGAGCCTGCCCGGGCTGTTCTTGTCGAAGATCGCGCTGATGAGGTCGCTCCATCGTCCGATGGACACGCTGACGATGGTCGCGGAGTTGGCGGGCAGGTAGGGAAGCAGCGTGGAAAGCCACTCCTGGATGACGGACACTCGTGACCGGGAAAGCTGCTCAAGCAGTGCGTCGCGCGCGACGCCATCGGGAGCCATCGGCGGGTCCGTGGTGTCGCGGAGCGAGCGGCCCAGCTGATAGGCAAGGCCGTAATCGCGGCCCGCGGGCGCCAGCCATTCGAGGATCTGGAGATTTGCCTGGACGAGAATGTCCGTGTCACTTTGCGCGGTCGCAGCTTCGGCGGCGCTGGTCAGATCCACCTGCGGAACGCCTGGTTGCGGGCTGGGGCTGGGCGGAAGCAACCCGCCGAGCCGGGCCAGGGCCGCGTTGACGCGTATTTCCTCAAGTGCCTTCCGGTCCGCGGGAGACAGTTCGTGCTCGGACGGCAGCCGGTCGGTGACGGACGGCGTGCTGGCCGATGCGGACCGCGCCATGTGGAATAGCACCGCCATCGTCCACCCGATCTCCACGGCGAGCGATATCGCCCCCGATTCCGGCGGCTGCGAATTCCCGTCCGCCTGAGGCTCCGGCTGGGAATTGCCATCCGGTGCGCCCCCGGCAGCACCTTCCGGGGCCTGGCTGATTTCGGTCACGTCACCCTCTCACAGGAATCGCGCTGAGGAGAGAGTACCGACTCAGGGGTAGGAGAGACCTTTTATCCCGAACGATCGGTGGCGCATGTCTCGTGCCGTGCGGCCCGCCCGGGCCGTGCCCTAACGGGAGCACCAGCACCTTGACGGTCTCGCCCCCTGCCATCTGCGTGACCCGTTCGGGCACGATGATCAGCGCGTTGGCCTTGCCGAGGGTCGCCACCTGGTGTGATCCCTGCCCGGTCAGCGGGGTGACCTGGCCGAGGCTGCGGTCGAGCACGCCGCGCAGGAACGACCGCCGGCCGGGCGGTGAGCGCAGCGGCCCGGTCAGCTCGGCCCGGGTCGCCTCCAGGCCCATCCCGTCGTAGGCCTGGAGCGCGCCGATGGCCGGCCTGACGAAGATCTGGAACGACACGTAGGCGCTGACCGGGTTGCCCGGCAGCGTGAACAGCGGTACCTGGTCGCCGTCTCCGGCCGACCCGACCGTGCGCTCCGCAACCTCGCCGCGCTCGGCCAGCCTGCCGATGATGCCGCGGCGCGCCCGGGCCTCGGGGGCAGCAGAGGGGGCCAGGGCCACCGTGCCGAACCCCTGGGGCATACCCGGCTGCATGGCCACCTTGCGGAACCGGACGGTGCCGAGCTGCCGCAGCGCCGCCTTGACCACGTCGTACTCGCCGCCCATGCTGACCCCGCCGGTGGTGATCATCAGGTCGGTGCGGACCAGCTGGTCCTCGATCGCGGGCAGCACCTCCTCCGGGTTGTCGGGCACGATCGACTGACGGTAAGCCAGGCAGCCGGCCTCGCGCGCCGCGGCGGCGATCATGAAGCTGTTGGAATCCCAGATCCGGCCGGGGACGATCGGCGTGCCGGGCTCGGCGAGCTCGCTGCCGGTGGACAGGACCACCACGCGCGGCCGCGGCCGGACCCGCACCGCGCTCCGGCCGGTCGCCGCGATGACCGCGACGTGCATCGGCCTTAGCCTGGTGCCCGCGCTGACGAGCACCTCGCCGGCCTTGGCGTCGTCGCCGGTCAGGCGGAGCGCGTGGCCGCGTTCGGCCGGGGCGTAGATGGTCACCCGGGCCGTGCCGCCGTCGGTCCACTCCACCGGGACCACCGCCTCGGTGCCGTGCGGCAGCATCGCGCCGGTCATGATCCGGATCGCCGTGCCGGGCGGCAGCGCGTACGCGCCGGTGTCGCCGGCCGCGACCTCGGCCACGACGGGCAGGGTGACCGGGGTCCGCGCCGAGGTGGCCGCGACGTCCGCCACGCGCACCGCGTACCCGTCCATCGAGGAGTTGTCGAACGACGGCAGCGGCACGCTCGCCGTGATGTCCTGCGCCAAGACCAGCCCGTGGGCGTCGGACAGGCTCAGCTCGGTGGGCGCCAGGGGCCGGATCGTCCCGAGGATCTCGGCCAGGTGCGCCTCGACGGAGGTCAGCGACTCGTCGGCCTCGACCGACGGGACGGTGTCGGTCACGGCAGGCTGTCCAGGTACTTGCGCAGCCACGGCACGATCTCCTCGGCCAGGTCGGATCGCTCGCAGGCGAACTGGACCAGCGTGCGCAGGTAGTCGAGCTTGTTGCCGGTGTCGTAGCGCCGCCCGTGGAACAGCACGCCGTGCACGCCGCCGCCCTCGGCCGCGCTGGTCTTGGCCAGCGTCATCAGCGCGTCGGTGAGCTGGATCTCGCCGCCCCGGCCTGGCGGCGTGTGGCGCAGCACGCCGAAGACCGCCGGGTCGCACACGTACCGGCCGATCAGGATCCACCGGCTCGGCGCCGAGCCCGGCACCGGCTTCTCGACCAGGTCGGTGACCTCGACCACGTCTTCCTCGGCGGTCGGCATGATCGCCGCGCACCCGTACTGGGAGACCTGCTCCGGGTCGACCTCCATCAGCGCGACCACGCTGCCGCCGAAGCGCTTGCGTACCTCGACCATCCTGATCAGCAGGGGATCGCGGCTGTCGATCAGGTCGTCGCCGAGCAGGACCGCGAACGGCTCGTCGCCGACGTGCTGGGCGGCGCAGAACACCGCGTGACCCAGCCCCTTCGGGTCGCCCTGCCGCACGTAGTGCACGGTGGCCAGCTCGCTGGACTCGCGCACCTGGGCCAGCCGTTCGGTCTCGTCCTTGGCCGCCAGCGCCTCCTCGAGCTCGTAGGCCCGGTCGAAGTGATCCTCGATGGAGCGCTTGCTACGGCCGGTGATGAGCAGGACGTCATCCAGGCCGGCCGCGACGGCTTCCTCCACGACGTACTGGATCGCCGGCTTGTCCACTACCGGCAGCATTTCCTTGGGCGTCGCCTTAGTCGCGGGCAAGAACCTGGTGCCCAGGCCGGCGGCGGGGATCACGGCCTTGGTCACGTCCTTGGCAATAGCCATGCCAGAACAGTAGCGGAGTCTCCGGAGTGGTCTTCGCCGTCGGTGCTCGTGACAGGCATTTTCGGGGCTCGCGGTACGGTTGGAGACGTGTCGGACGGCCACGTCGCGAAGGCTGCCTTGCGCTCGTCCGTGCTCTGCGCCCGGGCCGGGCTCTCCGGTGACGAGCGGGCCGAAGCGGGGCGGCTGATACGGGACGCGCTGCTGTCTTTGCCCGAGCTGGAGATGGCCGGGACCGTGGCTGCTTATTACTCGATCGGCAGTGAGCCGGATACGCGAGGGCTCGTCTACGCGCTGTGGAAGCGCGGGACTTACGTGCTGCTGCCGGTGCTGAGGCCGGACGGGGATCTGGACTGGGCCTCTTACGAGGGGCCGGAGTCGCTCGCCTCCGGGCCGCGGGGATTGCGGGAGCCTGCGCAGGAGCCGCGCGGGGTGGGGGCGGTGGCCCGGGCTGACGTGGTGCTCGTGCCGGCGCTCGCGGTGGATAGGCGGGGGAACCGGCTCGGGCGGGGCGGGGGGAGTTTCGACCGGGCGCTGCCGCGGGTGGGGGCGCTGATCCCGGTGATCGCGTTGCTTTACGACGGGGAACTGGTCGACCGGGTGCCGGTGGAGGAGCATGACACGCCGGTGCGCGCGGTCGTCCGCCCCCGGTACGGGGTCAGCGTGGTCGGGGGGTAACACACGGATCGTTCGGGATAAAATTACGTCGCCACCAGCATGCAGGCAGCGGAATCCCGGGCCCGGCTGCGCGGTTATGTATGCTTAGCAGTCGGATATCGCGAGTGCTAACCTGAACCATTTTGAGTTGTGCCCGGAGGGTCCGTGCCCACATACCAGTACACCTGCACCGACTGTGGTGAGCCGGTTGAGGTGGTGCAGAAGTTCACCGACGAGCCGCTGACCGTGTGCGCGGCCTGCGGGGGCAGGCTCAGGAAGGTGTTCTCCCCGGTTGGCATCGTGTTCAAGGGCTCGGGCTTCTACCGCACGGACAGCAGGAACGGCTCAGGGTCGACCCCGGTGAAGGACAAGCCCTCCAGCGAATCGGCTTCCGGGAGCAGCGGGTCCGCCGACAAGCCCGCCGAAAAGAAGGCCAGCGACAAGAGCGACAAGGTGGGTAGCTCGTCCGGTTCGTCCTCGTCGTCGTCGTCCTCGTCGTCGTCGAGCGAGAAGGTCGCCTGATCCGCGATGGCGGACCTGGCGAGTATCGCCGTCGTCGGCGGTTCTGGCTTTTACGAGTTCCTCACCGGCGCCGAAGAGATCAAAATCGACACCCCGTTCGGCGCGCCGAGCGACCCGATCGCGGTGGGCGAGGTGGCCGGGCGGCAGGTCGCGTTCCTGCCCAGGCACGGCCGCGATCACCGGTTCCCGCCGCACAAGATCCCCTACCGCGCGAACATGTGGGCGCTGCGCTCGCTGGGCGTCCGGCGGGTGCTCGCGCCGACCGCCGTCGGCTCGCTGACCCTCTCCTACGGCCCGGGCACGCTGGTCCTTCCCGACCAGCTCGTGGACCGGACCAGGACCCGGGCCCAGACGTACTTCGACGAGGGCGCCTGCCACGTGCCCTTCGCCGATCCGTACTGCCCGTCCATCCGCTCGGTGGCGATCGACGCCGCGCGGGAGTTCGGCTGGATCCCCGCGGGCTCGGGGACGCTAGTCGTCATCGAGGGACCCAGGTTCTCCACCCGCGCCGAATCGGAGTGGTTCGCCGCGCAGGGCTGGACGCTGGTCGGCATGACCGGTCACCCCGAGGCGGTCCTGGCCCGCGAGCTCGCGCTCTGCTACGCGCCGATCGCGCTGGTCACCGACACCGACGCCGGAGTCGAGGAAGGCGAGGGCGTCACCGCGGCCGAGGTCTTCGAGGTGTTCGCCGCGAACATCAGGCGCCTGCGCGACCTGGTCGCCCAGATCGTCGCCGCCCTGCCCGCCGAGCGCGAAGACGACCTGTGCGCGCACGCCCTGGACGGGCTCCACCTCCCGTTCGAGCTGCCCTAGTGAGCGTTTGATCAATGGATGGAGTGCGGCGCGGCGGCTGCCTGGCCGGTTTGGCCCGCGCTTTGCTGGTTCCTCGTCCGTCCCGCTATCCTCATCCGCCCCTATGCGATCACAGGTACGGGGAGGCCTGGGATAATTCCGCCGCTGGGCGCACCACCGCGCCCACCCGCCTCACCGCCCGCTCGCGACCCACCCTGCGCTGCCGATGCCGCCGGCGGCGCTGAAGCCGGAACCGATCCGCAGCATCAATCAAACGCTCACTTAGCCGGATAAGGTCAGCCTCGTGACTGATCTGACCATCGCGCCGGGCGGGTCCGCGTCGGTGCATGTCGTGCATGACGGGTACGCCGGCCTGGGTGGTGACGACGAGCGGGTGGCCGGCACGGTCACGCTGATCATCGACGGCACCGCGGTCATCGTCGTCGATCCCGGCATGGTCGCCTCCCGCGAGGCCCTGCTGGCCGCGCTCGCGGCCCACGGCCCGGAGGCTGGGGACGTGACAGACGTGGTGTTCAGCCATCATCATCCCGATCACACGGTCAATGCCGCGTTGTTCCCCGCCGCCAGGATCCATGACCACTGGGCCGTGTACGCGGGGGACAGGTGGATCGACCGCGACGCTGACGGCGCGGAGCTGGCGCCGTCGGTCCGGCTGCTCCGCACCCCCGGGCACACGGCAGAGGATATCTCCACGGTCGCGTCCACCCCGGGTGACGTCGTGGTGTGCACGCACGCCTGGTGGACGGCCGGCGGGCCTGCGGAGGACCCGCTCGGCACCGATGCCGCGGCGCTGCATTCCAGCCGGGAACTGCTGCTTTCCTTCGCCTCGCTGATCGTGCCGGGCCACGGCCCTGCGTTCCGGCCGGGGCGGGACACCCCGCGCTAGCGCGGTCCGGCCGCGGCCAGGGGACCGCCCAGGTAGGCTAGAGGTTCCGCAGGCCCCGATAGCTCAGCGGATAGAGCGACTGCCTCCTAAGCAGTAGGTCCCGCGTTCGAGTCGCGGTCGGGGCGCAGGTAAATGGATAGTTTTCAATATTAATGTCGAGTCTACGCGACTTATATGACCTACTGCCCGCAGGCAGCCCCTCGTTTCGGGACATTTCGCCATGCCGGGCCACGTTCACCGACGACCTGCCACGGGTGAAATGCACGGAAGATCACGCTAGCCGCGAACGGGCGTTCGATCCTGACGATACTGAGGGGAGCCAAACGGGGAGCCAACGGTGTAAAGGACCTCGTGCGCGAGCTGCCCACTGCGGCCAGGGCCGCTCGTCGACCGCGTTATGCGCTTGGAGTTCTTGGCCTCGGTAGCCTGCTACTGACATAGGTTCGATACGAACACCCTGCATCAATCAAGGACGCGGAAGCACAGGAGTTGGCCACACGTGAGGCGGCGGGCATGAGGCGGGCTGACAGCGCCTCAGCGCAGCTCATCAGAGATGGGCTCGACGGATTGCCCGCAGACCCGACTGGCCTCAACTGACGACAAGACCAGCAGCTCGCATACGCTGACAGGCCGGATTTGGGAGTACAGCATGAACCAGGGCACCCATCCCGAAGAGCTGCCGGCCG
>Ga0335074_10000134_pt1 | contig 121578 bp, 119 predicted proteins | sample Lox_Sample_23_FD_206715 | JGI IMG/M metagenome (GOLD analysis project Ga0335074, IMG submission 206715) | Soil microbial communities from Loxahatchee National Wildlife Refuge, Florida, United States - Lox_Sample_2.3 | ecosystem: Environmental > Terrestrial > Soil > Wetlands | place: USA...
CGAGCACCCGGTCCACGATCTGCTGCGGGGTCTGCCTCGCGATCGGCCTGCCGCAGATCGGGCAGTGCGGCTTGCCGATCCTGGCGTACAGCAGCCGCAGGTAGTCGTAGACCTCGGTGATCGTCCCCACCGTCGACCGCGGGTTCCTGCTGGCCGACTTCTGGTCGATCGAGACCGCGGGCGAGAGCCCGTCGATGAAGTCGACGTCGGGCTTGTCCATCTGGCCGAGGAACTGCCTGGCGTAGGCCGACAGCGATTCCACGTAGCGACGCTGGCCTTCGGCGAAGATGGTGTCGAAGGCCAGGCTGGACTTGCCCGAGCCGGACAACCCGGTGAACACGATCATGGCGTCCCGCGGAAGGTCCAGCGAGACGTCCTTCAGGTTGTGCTCGCGGGCGCCGCGAACCACGAGTCGGTCAGCCACTGCGCCTCTGCTCTCTGGGGGCTCGGAACGGGTCGGCGGATCGCTTGGCGATCGTAACCGGGGGGTCTGACATTTCCAGGCCGACGCTCCCCTGCCTCTGCCCCGCACCACTAACAAGCACCGAATCATCCGCCGTTATGCCCGCCCCGCTCCTTCCACGATAGCGAAGGACGGCCCGGCGTGCCGCCTAGAAATCGGCGAGGGTGCCGGCGCCCAGGCGGGTCGCCTTCTCGTACAGGTAACGGGCGGCGGCCAGGTCCTCCGCGGCCAAGCCCAGCGACTCTAAGACGGTGATCTCGTCCTCGCCGGAACGGCCCGGCGCCGGCCCCGTGAGCAGTTCGTCTCTCCAAGTTGCGATCCGAGGTTCCGCGCCGGCGGCCGGCCACTCGGGACGACGCGCCGGCGTGGTCGGGGGTCGCCATCTTCGTTCGGTATAGGTTTTAACGGTGACGTATACGGGAGACGTGCGGGTCGGCGGTCCAGCCGACACGCGTGAGATCGACGGCCTGGTGGTGACCAAGATAGCCGTGGGTCCGATGGACAACAACGCTTACCTGCTCCGCTGCGCAAGCACCGGCCAGGGGTTGCTGATCGACGCGGCCAACGAGCCGAACCGGCTGATCGAGCTGATCGGCGACGTGCCCGTCGGCACGATCGTGACCACGCACCGGCATGCGGATCACTGGCAGGCGCTGTGGGAGGTGCAGCAGCACACCGGCGCCGACGTGGTGGCGCACCCCGCGGACGCGGATGAGCTACCCGTCACCGTTACCCGGCGGGTCGAGCACGGCGACGTGCTGCGGTTCGGCGACTGCGAGGTCTCCGTCATCCACCTGCGCGGGCACACGCCGGGGAGCATCGCGGTCCTGTACGACGCCAGCGGCGGGCCGCACGTGTTCACCGGGGACTCGCTGTTCCCCGGCGGGGTGGGCAAGACCGTCACCCCGGAGACCTTCAACTCGCTGCTGAACGACGTGACCGAGCGGCTCTTCGACCCGCTCCCGGATGCGACCTGGGTGTATCCGGGGCACGGGCGGGACACCACGCTCGGTGCCGAGCGCCCGCACCTCAGCGAGTGGCGCGAGCGCGGCTGGTGACCGCGGCCCGGAGCCGGTCGGGTTAAGCAGCCGCGTATCAGGCCGGCCACGCCGTTCCAAGGACCCGGCACAATGGCCCATGTTTCCTGCCTCGAAGTGGATCCTGAACCTGCGCCTCTTGGCACCTAGCATCAGACTCAGAGACCGACCCGGAGCCATGCGGGCGGTCGCGACCGAGTCCGCCACGGAGAGTCAGGACTGATGACTGCTCACGGCCAGCCGCCGGCCCCGCCGAGGGTCGACTTCTACTTCGACCCCGTTTGCCCGTTCGCCTGGATCACCTCGCGCTGGATCCTGGAGGTCGAGAAAGAGCGGCCGATCGACCTGCACTTCCGGGTGATGAGCCTGTACGTGCTGAATGAGAACCGCGAGCTGCCCGACTGGTATCGCGACCTGGTCGACAGGTCGATCGGGCCGGTGCGGGTGGCGATGGCCGCAGCCCAGCAGCACGGCGAGGAAGCGCTGCGCGATTTGTACACGGCCATGGGCAACCGCATCCACCGCCAGGACATGGACGACTTCGATGAGGTCAGCCGTCAGGCCCTCGCCGAGGTCGGGTTGCCGGCGGAGCTGGCCGCGGCCGCGCACACCCAGGCCTACGACGAGGAGCTGCGCAAGAGCCACCACGCGGGCATGGACCCGGTCGGCGACGATGTCGGCACCCCCACCCTCCACGTGGACGGAGTGGCCTTCTTCGGCCCGGTGCTGAACGCCATCCCGCGTGGCGAGGAGGCTCTTGTCCTGTTCGACGGAGTCCTGGCGGTAGCCCGTAATCCGCATTTCTTCGAGCTCAAGCGGACCAGGACCGGCGGGCTCGACGTGAACTGAGCGAAGGGGGCATCAATGACCGTCGAACTGAACCGCACCATCGCTCCCGCGTACGACCCGCGGGCGCCGGCGCAGTTCCTCGCCGGCATCCTCGGCCTGGCCGTGGACCCGCCGCTGGCGCACTTCACGCGGGTCACGCCACCTCATGGAGATCCTCACCCCGATCCAGGGCCACGCTCCCTGATGGGGGCCGCCGTTGCGCCGCTTCGTCGCACCTAGTAGAACGAACGCGTGGGAAGCAAGCTCGCCGCCGTGCTTTACGTACTTGTGATGGTGGCCGTAGTGGTCGTCGTGGACGTCCTTTTCCTCAAGCATCACTTCTGGCCGCGGCTGCTATCAAACGTCGGGATCGTCCTGGTCTTCGCGGGGTTCTACCTGAGATTCATGAAGCGTCCGTGAGGGGCCGGCTGTAACGGATCTCGATGACCCCGCCGAGGCCCTCGAGGGTATGGCTGGCGCCGTCAGGCGCGAACCCGGCCCGCTCGTAGAATCGCCGCGCCCGTGAATTGTCCCTGAGCACCCACAGCCTGACGGACCGGTACCTCCCGGCAGAGCTGGCGGCCAGGACCCGGTCCATGAGACCCCGCCCGGTGCCCGTCGACCACCAGGCCGGATGGACGTAGAGGGCGTACAGCTCGGCGACCTGGCCCTGCTCGCCTCCCGTGCTCAGCGGATGCGGCCAGGGCGCGCCGAGCACGTCCTGTTCCGGTCCGAAGAACGCGTACCCGACGATGCCTGGCTCCGGCTCGGCGGCGACGGCGACGACCGTCTTCTGCCAGGGCCGGGTCCTGAACGACTGCCGGACCCGCGCGCCGCCGTCGGAGGCCGTGACGCGGTCGATGATCTCGGGCGCGATGATGCCCTCGTAGGCGGCCCGCCAGCTGGCCCGCATGACCGCCGCGATCTGCGCCGCGTCGGCCACCGAGGCCGAACGGATCATCGCCACCCGGACAAACTAGCCAATGCGCAGGGCGAGGAAGAAATCCACCTGGTCATCCAGCGTGGACAGGTCACGCCCGGTGAGCTCCTCGATCCGCCTGATCCGGTACCGCACGGTGTTGACGTGCACGTACATCGACGCCGCGCACGCGTGCCAGGAGCCGGAGCAGGCCAGGAACTCGCGCAGCGTGGGCAGCAGCTCGGCGCGGTGGCGCTCGTCGTACGCGATCAGCGGGCCGAGCAGGCGCTCGCGGAATGACCGGAGCACGCTGCCGGGCACGCTGGCCAGCAGGAGCTCGTGCGAGGCCACCTCGTCACTGGTCACCACGCAGACCGCGCCGGCTCCGCTGCCCGCCCGGATCGCGGCGAGCCTGCGCGCGCTCTGCGCCTCGTGCAGGGCGCCGGCCAGCGCGGCGACGCCTTCGGCGGGGGCGCTGACCCCGGCGGTCAGCCTGATCCGCGAGCGGTCAGCCTCCAGGACCGGCTGGGCCGCGCGCAGCCGGGCGGCGAACGCGTGCGCGGCGGAGGTGTCCCCTGCCCCGGCTCCTTCCTGTGCCGCGCTATCCCCCGGTTCGCTCCTGGCCGTGATCGGGACGAGCACGATGATCTGCTCGCCGAGGGGCGCCACGAGCGCGCCTTCCGCGTCCGGCACGGCCAGTTCCGCGGCCAGGTCGCCGCGCCAGTGTTCGGCGTTGGGGCCTGTCACCCGGTCGGCTTCCGCACCGATGGCGGCGACCAGGTAGTTCCCGTCGGGCGGCAGCCCGGCCGGGCGCATCAGGGAGGCGATCTCGGCCGGGGCGGCGCCCTCGCCTCCCTCGGACGCGAGCATGGTCACGATCGCCTCGGCCAGCTTGCGGTCGCCGGCCCGGCCGGCACGCAGCCTGGCTCGCTCGAGAGCGACGTCCGCGGCGAGTTCGACGACGGATTCGCGCAGTTCCTGCGGCCATTCCTGCTCCTGCCCTGGAGCGGCGAGGAACCAGCTGGTCGCCCTCGGCTCGCCGCCCACGCCGAACAGCGAGTACTTACCCTCTCCGGCGTCGGTAGCGCGCGGCGCGCTGATCCGCGCGGTGGCGGGCAGGCGGTCCGCCTTCAGGTATTCGCAGGCCAGCCGGAGCGCCGTCGGCCTGGGCAGGGGCAGCGCGGTCCCGCCGACGACCCGGCCCATCCCGGTGAGCAGCCAGCACTCCGCCCCGATCTCACGGCCCATCAGGCGGAACATCGCGTCCAGGCCCGCCCCCTCGGCCACCGCGGACAGCAGCAGCCTGCGCCGCCCGAGCACCTTGGTCATGGCGGTTGCCCGGTCCCCGTTCAGCCGGCGCGCGACCTCCTCGGTCACGGAGGCGAACGAGGTCTCGGCCGGGACCGCCAGCAGGGTGATGCCGTGCCGTCCGCAGGCCTGGATCACCTCGTCGGGCACGTCGCCGAGCGCCTCCCCGGCGCCGAGCACCCCGGCCCCCGCTTTGACGAGCACCCGGACGAAGCGGTCGGCGTCGCCCGGCTCACGGCACCAGAGCATGCCGGTCAGCACCAGGTCCCCGGGGGTCAGGTAGCGGCTGGGGTCGGGGAGGTCGGTGGTGTAGACGTGGCGAATCGGCCGATCCGCGCCGGAGACATCCGTGAGCAGCCTGAGTCCCAGGCCGGGCACGTCCAGCAAGTCCCGCACGCGCACGGGATCACCTCCTTGCGACGAACCCTTCTCGCGCACCACGACCATCACGCGTTTAGCGAAAGCTACAAAGTGGCTGTTGCCAGGTTACCGTTGATTCATTCGATGGCGCCTACCCCGTGCGCACCAGTGCCTGATTGGATGCTCGCATGGTGAACTCGAGCCCACCGGCGTCCACGCTGGCGGCCTTCAACGCGGCGTCGCCGCAGGCCGCCGAGCGGGATGTGCTCGCGTGCTGCGCCTCGGGGTCGTTCGCGAAGCTGATCGCCGACGGCCGGCCGTACCGGGACGCGGCCGACGTCGCGGCCGCGGTGGACGCCGCATTCGGCGCCCTGAGCTGGGGCGATATCGTCGAGAGCATGAATGCGCACCCGCGGATCGGCGAACGCGCCGCGGGCGGCGGATGGTCGGCGGCCGAGCAGTCAGGTGCCGCGTCCGCCGGCGACCAGGTGCGGCAGGCGCTGGCGGAAGGCAACGTCGCCTACGAGAGCCGTTTCGGCCACGTGTTCCTGATCTGCGCCAGCGGCCTTTCCGGCCAGGAGATGCTCACGCGGCTCGAGGCCAGGCTCGGCAACGACACCGAGGCCGAACGCGCGGTAGTGCGCCAGGAGCTACTGAAGATCACCCGGCTGCGGATGACGAAGCTGCTGAGCCTGTGACGCTGTCCACGCACGTCCTCGACGCGACGACCGGGCGTCCCGCGGCAGGGATCCAGGTCAAGGTCGAACGCAGCGCCGGCGACGGCTGGTCGGCGGAGAGCGAGGGCCAGACGGGCGCCGACGGCCGGCTCCGGCTGCCCGACGGGGTGGCGGCCAGCCCGGGCGTGTACCGCATCACGTTCGGCAGCGGAGCGTACTTCTGCGCGCGCGGATCCTCGTCGTTCTACCCGGAGGTCACGGTGACCTTCGAGTTGACCGGGCCGGGTGACCACTGCCACGTGCCGCTGCTGCTCAGCCCGTACGCCTATTCCACCTACCGCGGGAGCTGAGCCATGGCCATCGTGCTCGGCGCGAACCAGTACGGCAAGGCGGAAGTCCGCCTGCTGCACGTCAGGCGCGACGACACCGCCGACATGATCACGGACCTGAACGTCAGCGTCGCGCTGTCCGGTGAACTGGCCGCGGTCCACCTGACCGGCGACAACTCCGCCGTGCTGGCCACCGACACGCAGAAGAACACGGTCTTCGCGCTCGCCAGGGAACACGGCGTCGGCCAGATCGAGGACTTCGCGCTTCTCCTGGCCAGGCATTTCGTGGCCGCACAGCCAGCGATCTCGTTCGCCAGGGTGACAGTCGAGCAGTACCCGTGGGACCGGCTGGCCGGGCACTCCTTCGTCCGGTCGGGCCGGGAGGTGCGGACCGCGACGGTCAGCCACGACGGCACACATTCCTGGGTGGTCTCCGGGGTGGGCGGGCTGACCGTGCTGAACACGGCCGGGTCGGAGTTCTGGGGTTTCGCCAGGGACCGCTACACCACGCTGGCCGAGACCACCGACCGGATCCTGGCCACCGCGGTCAGCGCGCGGTGGCGGCACGCCAGCGCGGAGGCGTCCGCGGGCTGCTGGGCGGATTCCTACCGCGCGGCCAGGGACCTGCTGCTCGAGGCGTTCGCAGGCACCCACAGCTACTCGCTGCAGCAGACGCTGTACGCCATGGGCGCGCGGGTGCTCGAGGGCAGGCCCGAGATCGCCGAGGTCCGGCTGGCCCTGCCGAACAAGCACCACTTCGAAGTCGACATGTCGCCGTTCGGGCTCGAGAACGCCGGCGAGGTGTTCTACGCCGCCGATCGCCCGTACGGGCTGATCGAAGGCACGGTCAACAGGGATGACGCGCCGCCGCCTGGAAGGGCCTGGTAGACGCGCGTGGAGTTCCTGCAGCCCGGGTCGCTCGCCGAGGCGATCGCGGCGAAGGCCGAGGTTCCCGCCGCGGTGCCGATCGCGGGAGGGACCGACGTCATGGTCGAGATCAACTTCGACGCGCGCCGGCCGGCGGCGCTGCTCGACCTGAACCGGGTCGGCGAGCTCACCACCTGGGAGCGGGCCGACGGCTGGATCCGCCTCGGGGCCGGGGTGACCTACGCGCGCCTCATCTCCGAACTCGGCGAAGTGCTGCCCGGCCTCGCGATGGCCGCGCGCACCGTCGGGTCGCCGCAGATCAGGAACCGCGGCACCGTCGGCGGCAACCTGGGCGCCGCCTCCCCCGCCGGGGACTGCCACCCGGTCCTGCTGGCCACCGGGGCGATCGTGGAGGTCACGTCGGCCCGGGGCCCGCGGCAGATCCCGGCGGCCGAGTTCTACGCCGGCCCGAAACGCAACGCGCTGGCCGCCGACGAGCTGATCACCTCGGTGCTCATCCCGGCCGCGCCAGGCCCCCAGCAGTTCGCCAAGGTCGGCACGAGGAACGCGATGGTCATCGCCGTCTGCGCCTTCGCGCTCGAACTCCGGCCTGCGGGCGTGTCTTCGGCGCGGGTGGGTACCGGGATCGGGTCGGCGGGGCCGACGCCGCTGCGCGCACCGCAGGCCGAGGCGTTCCTGGACGGCGCGCTGGCCGAGGCCGGGCTGTGGGAGTCGGCGGATGTGCTTCCCGAGCCGGTTACGAAGCGGTTCGGCGAGCTCGCGGGGGCGGCCGCCCGGCCGGTCGACGACGTGCGCGGTACCGCGGCGTACCGCCGGCACGCCCTGTCGGTGCTGGCGCGGCGCACCCTGGTCTGGGCCTGGGAGACGTACCGGCAGGATCGGCAGGCAGGCGCGTGAGGGAGGCGGCCCGATGCGGGTGACGATGACGATCAACGGCGAGCCTGCGACCGCGGATGACGTGTGGGAAGGCGAGAGCCTGTTGTTCGTGCTGCGTGAGCGGCTCGCCCTGCCCGGCTCTAAGAACGCCTGCGAGCAGGGTGAGTGCGGATCGTGCACGGTCTTGCTCGACGATATCCCCGTGTGCTCGTGCCTCGTCGCGGCCGGTCAGGCGGCGGGCCGCGATATCGTCACCGTCGAAGGGCTCGCCGCCGGGCAGGACGGCGGCGCCACCGACGGGCGCGACGAGTTGCACCCGGTTCAGCAGGCCTTCATCGAGGCGGGCGCCGTGCAATGCGGCTTCTGCACCCCCGGGTTGATCATGCAGACGCACGACCTGCTGCGGCGCATCCCGGCACCGGCTGACCCGGACATCCGCGAGGCGCTGGCGGGCAACCTGTGCCGGTGCACGGGGTACGAGAAGATCCTCGACGCGGTGCGGCTGGCGGCCAGCCGGATGGCCCGGGACCGCGCATGACGCCGCCGCTGGTGATCGAGAACTGCGCGATCGCGACGATGGACGGCCAGCAGCACGACGAGTGCGGCGCCGAGTACGCGAGCGGCCACATCGTGGTGTCGGACGGGCGGATCGCCGCGGTCGGCGAGGGCCAGGCGCCCGCTGCGGCCGCCGACGGGGCCCGGCGGGTCGACGGCACCGGGTGCCTGGCCACCCCCGGCCTGGTCAACGCGCACCACCACCTGTACCAGTGGCTCACCCAGGGCCAGGCGCAGCAGTCCATCTTGTTCGACTGGCTCACCGAGCTGTACCCGGTCTGGGCCCGGATCGAGCCGGAGCAGGTCCACGCCGCGGCCACCGCGGGACTGGCCTGGCTGGCGCTGTCGGGGTGCAGCACGAGCACCGACCACCACTACATCTTCCCCCCGCGGGACGGTGCGGGTTCCGGGGTCCCGGCCGCCGGACCCCGCGACGCGCTCGAGGCGGAGATCGCCGCGGCTGCGTCCGTCGGGCTGCGCTTCCACCCCTGCCGGGGCTCGATGGACCTCGGCCGGTCCGCGGGCGGGCTGCCGCCCGACGAGATCGTAGAAGACCCCGACACCGCCCTGGCCGCGACCGAAGAAGCCATCCGCCGGTTCCATGATCCGGCTCCCGGCGCCATGGTGCAGGTCGCGGTGGCCCCGTGCTCCCCGTTCTCGGTCAGCCCGAGGCTCATGCGGGAGATGGCGGAACTGGCCCGCAGGCTCGGCGTCCGGATGCACACCCACCTGGCCGAGACCCGCGAAGAAGACGCCTACTGCCGGCAGACGCTGGGCCGCACGCCCGCCGAGTACGCCGACGAACTCGGCTGGCTCGGCGAGGACGTCTGGCTGGCACACTGCGTGCACCTCGACGAGCCGGCCGTGAAGCGATTCGCCGCGACCGGCACGTCGGTGGCGCACTGCCCGAGCTCGAACGCGCGGCTCGGCGCGGGCATCGCCCCGGTCCGGCGGCTGCTCCAGGCCGGCGCGCCGGTCGGCCTCGGGGTGGACGGATCGGCCTCCAGCGAGGGCACCTCCCTGGCCGGGGAGCTGCGCCAGGCCCTGCTCGCCGCCAGGGTCAGGGACGCCGGCGGCGGCGCCGCCGCGCTGACCGCCAGGCAGGCGCTGTGGATCGGGACCCGCGGCGGCGCCCGCTGCCTCGGCCGGGCCGACGAGATCGGCGCGCTGCGGCCCGGCCTGCTCGCCGATATCGCGGTGTGGCGGGTCGACACTCTCGCGCACGACGCTATCGCGCACGGACCCAACGGGGCGGGAGGAGGCGATCCGGTCGCCGCGCTCGTGCTCGGGCCGCCCGCGCCGCTCGAGCTCCTCCTGGTGGGCGGCGCCCCGGTCGTAGAGCGCGGCGAGCTGCGCACCACCGACGTGACCGCCGCCGCCCGTGACGTCCGGGCCGCGCGGCTCCGGCTGGAGGCAGGAATATGACCGAGACGGCAAGCCCCGCCGTCGGCACGCACACCGAGACCCGCCCGCGCGGCGGAATCGGCGAGAGCCCCGTACGCCCCGACGGCCGGCAGAAGGTTACCGGGGCGTTCGCCTACTCCTCCGACCTGTGGCTGGACGGGATGCTGTGGGGGGCCACCCTGCGCAGCCCCCACCCGCGGGCCCTGATTACCGGGATCGACATCGGCGCGGCGCTGGCCATGCCCGGCGTCGCCGCCGTACTCACCAGCGACGACGTGCCCGGGCACAAGACCTACGGGCTCGAGCACACGGACCAGCCGGTCCTAGCCTGGGACCAGATCAGGTACCAGGGAGAGCCGGTGGCGCTGGTGGCGGCCGACCACCCGGAGGTGGCCCGCCGGGCCGCGGCCAGGATCAGGGTCGCCTATGACGTGCTCCCGCCGGTGACCGACGCGCGCAAGGCCCTGGCGCCGGGCGCGCCCCTCGTCCATGAGGCCGGGAACCTGGTCCGCCACGTGCGGATCCGCAGGGGCCGGCCCGACGCGGGCGCGGACGTCGTGATCCGCGGCGAATACGAGGTCGGCATGCAGGACCAGGCGTTCCTCGGCCCGGAGTCCGGCCTGGCGATCCCCGCCGAGGACGGCGGCGTGGACCTGTTCGTCGCGACCCAGTGGCTGCACGTGGACCGGGGGCAGGTCGCGGCCAGCCTGGCCCTGCCCGAGGACAAGGTGCGCGTCACCCTGTCCGGGGTCGGCGGCGCGTTCGGCGCCAGGGAAGACCTGTCCATGCAGATCCACGCCTGCATGCTGGCGCTCCATACCGGCAAGCCGGTCAAGATGATGTACTCGCGGGAAGAGTCGTTCTTCGGCCACGTGCACCGGCACCCGGCCTCGCTCCGGTACGAGCACGGCAGCACGGCGGACGGCACCCTGGTCTACGTCAAGGCCGACATCGTCCTGGACGGGGGCGCATACGCGTCGAGCTCCCCCGCGGTGGCGGCCAACGCGGCGACCCTCGGTTTCGGACCCTACGACGTGCCCAACGTCGCAATGGACTGCTACGCGGCCTACACGAACAACCCGCCGTGCGGCGCGATGCGCGGCTTCGGCGCGGTGCAGGCCTGCTTCGCCTACGAGGCCCAGATGGACAAGCTCGCCGCCGCGCTCGGCACGGACCCGGTCGAGCTGCGCATCAAGAACGCGATGCACGAAGGTTCCGTGATGCCGACGGGCCAGGTGGTGGACTCGGCGGCCCCGGTGGCGGAGATCCTGCGCCTGGTACGGGCCAGGCCGCTGCCGCCCGATCCGGCGGCGGCCGCCCGGCGGGCCGGCGCTTCAGGGCCCGACCTGCGCACCCTGCCGGGCGGCGTGTCCAACACCACGCACGGCGAGGGCGTGGTCCGCGGGATCGGGTACGCGGTCGGGATCAAAAACGTCTGCTTCTCCGAGGGCTTCGATGACTACTCCACCGCCCGGGTGCGCATTGAGCTGCTGGGCGGCGAGCCGACCGCGCAGGTCCAGACCGCCGCCGCGGAGGTCGGCCAGGGCCTGGTCACCGTGCTGTCGCAGATCGCCAGGACCGAGCTCGGGGTCGAACGGGTGGTCATCCTGCCCGCCGACACCTCCATCGGCAGCGCCGGTTCCTCCTCGGCGTCCAGGCAGACGTACGTGACCGGCGGCGCGGTGCGCGCCACCTGCCAGGCGGTGCGACGGGAGCTGGACCGCCGCGCCCGTGAGCGCTTCCCCGGAACCACGCCTGAGCTGGCCGCACTGCTCGACGAGCCGGTCGAGGAGACGCTGGTCTGGCGCCACCGGCCCACCTATTCGCTGGATCCGGAAACCGGCCAGGGCGACGCGCACGTGCAGTACGCGTTCGCCGCGCACCGCGCCGTGGTGGACGTGGACACCGACCTGGGCCTGGTCAAGGTAGTGGAGATCGCGACCGCGCAGGATGTCGGCAAGGCGATGAACCCGCAGGCCGTCGAGGGCCAGATCCACGGGGGAATCGCCCAGGGCCTCGGCCTCGCCGTCATGGAGGAGATCAAGGTCGTCGACGGCGTGGTGAAGAACCCCTCCTTCACCGATTACCTGATCCCTACGATCCTCGACATGCCGCCGGTGCGGCTCGACGTGCTCGAACTCGCCGATCCGCACGCCCCGTACGGCCTGCGGGGCGTCGGCGAGCCGCCGACCATTTCATCGACGGCGGCCGTCGTCGCCGCCATCCGCGCCGCCACCGGGCTGGACCTGACGCGGACCCCGGTCCGCCCCGAGCACATCACCAGGACGTGAGACGCATGCCCTACATGTTCCTTAACGGCGGCGGGATGCGCGGCGGCTCGCTGCACGCGCGCCTGCGGGACGCCCCGCTCGTCGCCGAGACCCGCACCGCGCCGGTCTACCGGTTCTACTCCTGCGGGGACCGCTACCCGGCGCTTGAGCTCGCCGAGGATGGCGGGGGCGGCGCGATCGAGGGCGAGGTCTACGACCTGCCGCTCGACCTGCTACGCGACGACCTCCTGCCCGCCGAGCCGCCCGAACTCGAGCTGGGCGTGATCACGCTCGCCGACGGCACCGCCGCCTTGGGCATGATCCTGCGCCGGCCGGCCCCGGAGATGGACGGCCTAACGGACATCACCGGCTTCGGCGGCTGGCGAGCGTACCTCGCCAGCCGCCGGGAAGGCTGAGAACCGGCCCCCGCCGGTTGACGACCGTGCCGTCCAGGGTCAGAGATCGGCCCGCGCGTCCCTGACAGTGAGACACTGGCGGCTGTGCGTACCCATCGAGGATCCGGCCGGAGGCGGCGCCATGGTCTATGACCTGGTGATCCGGTCCCGGCGAGCGGTATTGCCAGACGGGACGCGCGCGGCCGCCGTCGCGGTTAGCGGCTCGACCATCGCGGCCATCGACGAATACGCCGCGCCCTTCGGGGCTCACCGCGAGATCGATCTCGGCGACCTCGCACTGCTGCCCGGCTTGGTCGACACCCACGTGCACGTCAACGAGCCAGGCCGGACCGAGTGGGAAGGCTTCGCGACCGCCACCCGCGCCGCCGCGGCCGGCGGGGTGACCACGATCTGCGACATGCCGCTGAACTCGGTGCCGCCGACGGTATCGGTGACGGCGCTGCGGGAGAAGCAGGCGGCGGCGGCCGGGAAGTGCTGGATCGACGTGGCGTTCTGGGGCGGCGCGGTCCCGGGGAACGGTGACTGCCTGCTGCCCTTGCACGAGGCGGGGGTGGTCGGGTTCAAGTGCTTCACGCTCGACTCCGGAGTGCCTGAATTCCCTCCCTTGGACGCGGCAGGAATCCGGGCCGCACTCGGCCCGCTGGCCGCGATGGATTCGGTCCTGATCGTGCACGCCGAGGACGCGGGGGAGATCAAGGCCGTGTCCGGCCGTGACTTCGGCTCGTTCGTGGCGTCCAGGCCGCCGGTCGCGGAACGGCGCGCCATCGAGAAGGTGATCTCGGCCGCGGCCGCCACCGGAGCCCGGGCGCACATCGTGCACCTGTCCGCGGCCGAGTGCGTGGCCATGATCGCCGGGGCCAAGGCCGCGGGAATCCGGCTGTCCGCCGAGACGTGCCCGCACTACCTGTACTTCGCCGCCGAACAGGTGCCTGACGGGGCCACCGAGTTCAAGTGCTGCCCGCCGATCAGGGACGCGATTAACCGGGAGGCGCTGTGGCGCGGGCTCGAGGCCGGCGTCATCGACTGCGTGGTCTCTGATCACTCGCCGTGCCCGCCGGAGCTGAAATCGCCAGACTCCGGGGACTTCGGCGAGGCATGGGGCGGTATCGCGTCGCTGCAGGTCAGCCTGTCCGCGGTATGGACCGTCGCCCGGCGGCGCGGGCGGACGCTGGACGACGTGGCCCGGTGGATGGCCGCGGGCCCGGCCGCGCTGGCCGGCCTCACGGCCAAGGGGCGCCTGGTCGTCGGAGCGGACGCCGACCTGGTCGCGTTCGACCCGGACGAGGCGTGGGTGGTCGACCCGGCGCGACTGGAGCACCGGCATCCGGTGACGCCGTACGCGGGACGGACGCTGACCGGGCGGGTCCGGCAGACGTGGCTGGCCGGGGCCGCGCTGCTCGGCGCCGAGAGCAGAGCGCCAGATGGTGAGCCAGCGGGCCGGCTGCTGAACCGGGGCTGACCGGGCTTTCTCCGGGTACAGCTATCTCATGGATGAGCAGTTCCTGCCTGACCTGCTCCAGTTGCGCGGCTCGGTCGTGGCGGCCAGCGACGAGTTCTTCGCCGCGAAGGAGAACCTGATCACGCCCGGCGCGCCGACCTTCGTCCCGCACACGTTTGACGTCAAGGGGCAGATCTACGACGGATGGGAGACCAGGCGCCGGCGCGGACCAGGCGGGGCGCTGCCGGATCGGTCGGTGCGCGACTGGGTCATCGTCCGCCTCGGCGCGCCGGGCGTGATCCGCGCCGTCGTGGTGGACACGGCGTTCTTTACCGGCAACTACCCGCAGGGCTGCTCGGCGGACGCCTGCTCGCTGACCGGGTACCCGTCGGCCGAGGAAGTTGCCGACGGTCCCGGGCTCGGACCCGACGGCTGGCAGGAGATCGTGCCGCGCATCCTGCTGACCGGCGACGCTAGGCACTCGTTCACGGTGAGTTCCGGGCGCAGGTTCACCCACGTCCGGCTGAACATCTTCCCCGACGGCGGCGTCGCCCGCCTGCGCGTGCACGGTGAGGTGGTGCCCGACCCCGCGCTGCTCGAGGGCATCACGGTCGACCTGGCCGCGCTGGAGAACGGCGGCGACATCGTCGCATGCAGCGACCAGTTCTACTCCTCCCCGCGCAACGCCATCTCCCCCGGTCTCTCGCGGGCGATGGGCGAGGGCTGGGAGACGCGCAGGCGCAGGGATCCTGGCCATGAGTGGCTGGTCGTGCGGCTCTCCGGGCGCGGCGTCATCGATCTCGCGGAGATCGACACGTCCCGGTACCGCGGCAATCAACCCGAGGCCGCCTCGCTGCAGTTCATGGACGTCCGCGATGAGGTGACGAGCGACGAGTTGGCCGCCGACAGCGGATGGCACGATCTGCTGCCGCGGACCAGGCTGCTGCCGGACACGCCACACCGGTTCCGCGTGCACGGCGCGCCGGCCACGCACCTGCGGCTCAACATCTTCCCCGACGGCGGCGTAGCGCGGCTCCGCCTGTACGGATCGCTGACCGAGGACGGCCTCGCCGCCGTCAGGCGCCGCTGGGACGAAACCTGCTCTTAACCGAGCGAAGCCGCATTCTCGCCTACCGAGAGAGCGCGGCCGTGATCTGATGGCTCAATGAGCCACGTGGTGGTCGCTCCCGACAAGTTCAAGGGAACGCTCACCGCACCCCAGGTCGCCGCGCACGTGGCCGCCGGAATGCAGCGAGCCCGTCCTGACCTGCGGTGCGTCCTGGTGCCGGTCGCGGACGGCGGCGACGGCACCGTGGAGGCGGCCGAGGCCGCCGGTTACCGGCGCATCGAGATGGGGGTCCGCGGGCCGACCGGGCGGCCCGTCACCGCGGCGTTCGCCTCGGCCGAGGGAACCGCGATCATCGAGTCCGCCCAGGCGTGCGGGCTCAGCCTGCTCCCCGGCGGAGTGCCCGCACCGCTGACCGCGTCCAGCCGCGGGGTCGGGGAACTGGTGCTGGCGGCGGTCCGGATGCGCGCGAAACGGGTCGTGCTGGGCCTCGGCGGAGTCGCCTCTACCGACGGCGGGGCGGGCCTGGTCGCAGCCATGGGCGCCAGGCTCCTCGATGAGTCGGGCGCGGACCTGCCGCCCGGCGGAGCGGCCCTGGCCCGGCTGGCCAGGATCGACCTGTCGAAGCTACGGGATCTGTCGGGCATCGAGATCATCGTCGCCGCAGACGTCGACAACCCGCTGCTCGGCGAGCACGGCGCCGCGGCGGTCTACTCACCGCAGAAGGGCGCTTCGGAGGCCGACGTGACGTTGCTCGAGGACGGCCTGACGCGCTGGGCGGACGTGACCGAGCACGCGGCCGGCCGGGTGAAACGGCACGACCCAGGTGCGGGGGCGGCGGGCGGCATCGGTTACGCAGCGCTGATGTTCCTCGGCGCCACGATGCACCACGGCATTGACGTGATGCTGGACCTGCTGTCGTTCACCCACCGGCTACCGGACGCCCGCCTGGTCATCACCGGCGAGGGCGCGATCGATACGCAGACCCTGCACGGCAAGGCTCCGGCCGGGGTGGCCAGGGCGGTCGCGGCGGTGGACCGCGACCTGCCGGTGGTCGCCGTGGCCGGCCTGTGCTCGCTTACCGAGGCCCAGCTCCGGGCGATCGGCATCGCGCGCGCCTACGCGCTCACGGACATCGAGCCTGACCTGGCGCGACGCCGCGACCAGGCCGGACCGCTGCTGGAGGACCTCGCCGAGCGCATCGCGGACGACTGGATCACGCCCTGACCGCTCCGCCGCCCCGCGTGATGAGGTCGTATTCGGCCAGCACCGCGGCCATGGCGTCGGCTTCGGCGGGAAGCGCGGCAGCCCGGGCCAGGGCGGCCGCTCGCAGCCGGACGGCCAGGGCGGGTTCGGTCAGCACGGCGCGCACCGCGCGGGCCAGCAGGTCCGGATCGCCGGGAGGAACGAGTACGGCCGCGTCCTCGCCTACCAGTGCCGGGGTGCCCCCCGCACGGGTGGCCACGATCGGCACCCCCGCCCGCAGGGCTTCCTGCAGGACGAGCGGCTGGCCCTCCCACGCGCTCGGCAGGACGAAAACGGCGGCGGCCGCCAGCAGGTCCGGCACGTCCGACCGCGAGCCCGGGAAGTCCACCGTGAGGCCGAGCGCGGCCGCCTGCCCCTTGAGCTCGGCCTCGAGCGGACCTTCACCGACGATGACCAGCACCGGCTCCGGGCGGATGTCCTGCCAGCGGGCGGCCGCCGCGAGCAGCGTCCCGAAGCCCTTCTGCGCGGCCAGCCTGCCAACGGCCAGGACGACGGGTCCGCGCGTTTCCGCGGAAACGTCTCCCGGCAGGCTCGCCGCGTTCCCAGCGGGTCGAGCGGTGAGCGATTCCGGGGCTGCGGGCGTTTCCGCGGAAACGTCTCCCGGCAGGCTCCCCGCATCGCCGACCGGTGGACCGGCAGGCGACCCGGGGGCTACGCGCGTTTCCGTGGAAACGTCATGGAGCGGGCTCGGCGCGTCGCCGGCTGGCGGACCGATGAGCCACACGGTGGGCGCCGGGACGACCGCCCGGGCGGCGCGCCGGGCGCCGGCGGCGCGCATCCGCTGTTCCAGGTCCGGTGAGACGCAGAGCACCGAGTCGGCGTTGCGCGCGACGATCAGCTCGAGCACGCGGTAGATGGCGCCCGTGAGGGCGCCCTCGGGCGGCGCGTTATGCACGGTGACGACCAGCGGGGTCGGTGCGCCGCCCCGCCGCCGGGAGAAGGCCAGCGCGATCGCGGTGAGCGCCCCGGCCCGCAGGCCGTGCGCGTGGGCCAGGTCGGGCTGGCCGGCTTCGAGAAGGCGGCGCAGCCTGGCGATCGCCCGCAGGTCCGCCAGCAGCCGCGGCCGGTCCGCGATCTCGACCGCCGCGAACCTGACCGGAGAGGCGCCGCCGGTGAAGCCGAAGGCGCGATCGGTCTGCGCGGGACCGAACACCGCCACGGGCATGCCGCGGGCCGCGCACCCGGCCGCGAGCATCTTGACGTGCCGCCCGGTCCCGCCGGCGCTCGTCCCCAGTACGAACGCGACCTTCATGCCCGTTCCGCCCGGCACAGGACGGCGCGCGGATCGCCGCCGTCGGTCAGGACCGCGGCGCGGCCGATCCCCACGCTCCGTTGCCGAGCACTCCCCCGCCCGGCTACGGGAACGGTCACTCCTGCGGCGGGGCGGTGTCGGTGTCCTCGGCCGGGCGACCCGTGTGAGTGTCCCCGGCCGGACCTATCGTGCCCTGCCGCTGCGCCGGAATCATGATCGCCCGCGCCGGGCTTGCCGGCCTGCGGCCGAGCATGTCGAGCCGGTGCAGGACCGGCGTTCGCGCGATCACGGCGGTGAAGCTGACCTTCTCGCTCGCCGCGGTCAGCGCGGCTATCCCGGCCAGGAGCGCTACCCTGGCCGGGCGGGGCAGGCCGCAGGCGGCGGCACCGAGCATGGCGCCCACGGCGTTGGCTCCGGTGTCGCCGAGCATCGCCCGCTCGCCCAGGTCTTCCGGGAGCACGGCCAGCGCCGCGGCGAGAGGTGGTACCAGCGCCTCGGTTGCGCCAGATCCCGCGGTGCCCGTGCCGCCGAGGACGATGAGCGCGCTGGAGGCGACCGCGGCCTTGATAGCGCGCCCCGGCCGCAGGTCGAAAAGGTTAAGCAGGTTAGCCAACCCGGCCACCAGCCCGGCGTTGATGGCGACATCGGCGGCATCGCCTCCCGTCAGGGCCGCGCTGGCCAGGCCGACGGTGCCGATGCCGCCGAGCTTCACCGCTCCCGTGCTCACCTCGCCGTGGCGGAGCGCGCCGAGGTGCCCGCCGAACCCGCGCCGGCCGGTAGAGCCCGCCAGATCGTCGTAGGCCCCGAACGCTGCCGCTCCGGCCCCGGCGACGGTCATCGCCGCGGCGACCCGCCAGGCCGCCCGGCCCGGGCCCGGGCCGGACCCGGCCAGTGACCGCAGGCTCGCCAGGGCGAGGACGCCCGCTATCGCGCCGGCCGCGGCGGCCGGGCCCTCGAGGAGCGTCACGGCCTCGCCCCGGTGGTTGGTCCGCGACCAGGCCTTCTCTCCGCCCGGCGGCCGGCGCTTCAAGGCGGAGTAGGCGCCCCTGGCGGCCCCGGCGGCGGCCAGGCCGGAGATCGCGACCCCCGCCACCGCCACGCTCAGCGGCCGGCCGGCCGGTGCCCGGGAACGGCGGACGCTCACTTCTTCCCCTTCTTCGGGCCTGACGGGGATGCGGTCACGCTCGGTGATGCGGTCGGGCTCGGGCTCGCCGTGGGCGCAGGGCTCGGGGCGACGGTGCTCGCGCCGTTGCTTGTCGTCCCGTAGCTGCCCGGCTTGCCGCCCTCCAGGAGCACCGCCAGCGCCTGGATGACCACGCTCTGCCCGGATACGAAGTCGGCGTCGTCGACCGTGGACACCTGGTTCGCCACGTTGCTGGACCGCAGGACCGCGATCGGGCTGCCCGGGCCCGAGCCGGCCGACGACCCCGCCACCACGGTGGCCGAACTGTTCGCGGCCAGTTCCTCGGCCAGCGGGACGAGCATCTGGTCGAGCGGGTCCGCGCTGCCGTCGCTGGGCGCCGTCTGCGGGGTCACGATCACCGCGAGCGTGGCCTGCACGGCAGGCTGCCCGCTGGTGGTCAGGAACCCGGAATTGGCGTAGGCCGTGAGCATGGTGGCCGCGTTCGTGTCCGACCCGGTGCCGACCCCGGCGGAAAACCCGGTGCTGGCCTGCGGGCTGGCGGATGGCTGCCCGGAGGCGGACGGGCTGGCCGAACCCTGGGCGGACCGTGAGCCCGGAGCCTTGATGAGGATCTCGCTGGCGATGATGTGCGCGGCCTGCTGCTGATACGTCGTTCCGGTCTCCAGCGCGATCCCGTCGGCCCGGGCCAGGACCAGGTTGGTCTGGTTCAGGTAGTCCTGCGTGGTGTCGCTGGTGTCGAAGAACCTCGGCTGCAGGGCGATCTCCCCGGTGATCGTGGCCCCTGCGAACTGCGTGGCGGCGTCGACGATCCCGGACACCACGGAGGTTGAGGCGCCGGGCTCGGTCACGATCAGCAGCCGCTGGCCCGCCAGCAGGTCATGCAGCACCACGGGCTCGACGGCCTGGGCGTACGACTCACCGAGGTTGGCCTGCGCCTGGGCCGTGTTCCGTTCACCGGTCACCTGGTTAAGGTCGGTCTGCAGCTTGCCGGTCGTCTGGTTCAGCAGGTTGTACGTGGGTCCCTGCAGCTCGGTAGAGCCGAGCACGATCCCGATCGCGAGCGCGAGGAACACCGCCACGATGGAGACGAGGTGATAGCGAAAGTCGATCACTAGAACTTTCCGGTCAGCCAGTAGGTAAAGGAGTGCCAGGTCACTTCGAAGTACCTGGCCAGGACAGGTTCGGCGGGCGAGAACAGCACGGCGACCAGCACGGTCACCGCCGCGGCCAGCACCAGCACGAGCAGCGACCAGCCGGAGATGCGGCTCTGGTAGAGCTGGTGGACGCCACGGGCGTTGACCAGCTTCCCGGCGACCCGCAGGTGCGTGATGAAGGTGCTCGACATGCCGGGCCGGCCCTTGTCGAGGAACTCCTCGAGCGTGTGATGCGTGCCGACGACGACGATCAGGCTGGCTCCCCTGGCGTCGGCCAGGAGCAGGGCGATGTCCTCGCTGGTCCCGGGGGCTGGGCAGGTAACCGCCTCCAGGCCCAGTTCACGGACCCGGGACAGCCCTGGGGCGCGGCCGTCCGCGTAGGCGTGCACGACGAGTTCCGCGCCGGAGCTCAGCGCCTCGTCGGACACCGAGTCCATGTCGCCGAGGATCACGTCGGGCTCGTAGCCGGCCTCCATCAGCGCGTCGGCACCGCCGTCGACGGCCAGCATGACCGGCTTGTACTCGCGGATGTAGGCGCGCAGGGCGGCCAGGTCCTCGCGGTAGTGGTAGCCGCGCACCACCACCAGGACGTGCCGGCCCTCCATGTCCGTGTCCAGCTCAGGCGAGCGGACGCCGTCGGTCAGCAGCTGGTGCTCGCGCCGGAGGAACTCCAGCGTGTTGGCGGCGAACGACTCGATCTGCACCGCCACCATGGCCCGCGCCTCGGCCATCGCCGCGTCCACGGACTCCTGCGTCAGCAGCGTCCCCTTCGCGACGACCGTGTCGCCGAGATACAGGGTCTCCTGGTCCAGCCGGACCATCGTGCCGTCGGTGACGCGGACGAGCACGTCCGGCCCGACGTCGTCGACGACCGGGATTCCCGCGTTGAGCAGCAGCTGCGGCCCGAGGTTCGGGTAGCGCCCGGTCATGCTCACCGAGACGTTGACCACGGCGGAGATCTTCCGCCTGATCAGTTCCTCGGCGCTGACCCGGTCCAGGTCGGAGTGATCGATGACGGCGATCTCGCCCTGGTTCAGGCGCCTCGCGATGTTCTTCGTCTTCCGGTCGACGCGGGCCACGGCGACGATACCGGGCGGCTCCCCAGCCTTACCCCGGAACAGCAGCGGCATCCTCGCGGGCGGCACCTTCATCGCCTTCCATCCTGCCAGAGGGGGCCAAGAGCGCAGGCCAGGTTGTCGATTACGGCGTGTCATGGGGGGTAATGGGACACACGGTACGGCCCCATCCCGGGACCAGACAAACCCATCGGGTAGGGTGGAAATGTGATCAGGGGGGCGCGCTTCACTGAAGCCGACGCCGAAGCGCACGTCCACGGAATCTGCTTCAAGACCGGCCCGCCGGAACGAGTAGGCGTCGAACTCGAATGGCTGGTCCGCGATCGCCGCGATCCAGCCCGGCCGGTGCAGGCGGAGCAGGTCGCCGCCACACTCGCCCGCTTTGGGCCAGGTGAGTCTGCGGGGACGGACAGTCCCCACAAGATCGGGATCCCGGTGAATCGTTCCCCGGGGGCTAGCACAGCTGGCACCGACGGCTCAGGACGCGTAGGCGTTCCCGTTCGGTATAAGCCAATTTCTCTTTCATCTGGCTCCTGCCTGACCGTTGAGCCAGGCGGGCAGCTTGAGCTCAGCTCGGCGCCCGCGGCTACGCTCGGTGAGCTCGTCGAGGAGACCGGGCGTGATCTGGCCGCCCTGCGGGACGCGGCGGCTGCGGCCGGCGTCGAGCTTTGCGGCTACGGCCTCGATCCGCTGCGGCCGCCTCGGCGATTGCTGGACCTGCCGCGCTACGAGGCGATGGAGAAGTTCTTCGACCGCGACGGCCCGTGGGGCCGGCAGATGATGTGCGGAACCGCCTCGGTCCAGGTCTGCCTGGACTCAGGCGACGAGGGGACGGGTAAGTCCGGTTACCGTTCGCGCTGGCGGCTACTGCACGCGATCGGGCCGGTGCTCGTGGCGGCGTTCGCCAACTCCCCGCTGCGGGACGGGCAGCCGACGGGCTGGTGCTCGGCCAGGCAGCAGGTGTGGTCGAACATGGACCCCGGCCGGACCCGTGCTCCGGAACCCCTGGCGGACGGTGACCCGCGCGACGCGTGGACGGCGTACGCCCTTGACGCCTCGCTCATGTGCGTACGGGAACCCGGCTCGGCCGACTGGAGCGCGCCGCCGGGTCTGACCTTCCGCGACTGGGTGCGCGGCGACGCCGCGGGCACGCTGCGGGCGCCCACCGAGGAGGACCTGGACTATCACCTGTCCACGCTGTTCCCGCCGGTCCGCCCGCGCGGGCACATGGAGCTGCGCATGATCGACGCGCAGCCGGGTAACGGGTGGATCGTGCCCGCGGCGGTGGCCGCGGTCCTGGCCGACGACGAGCGCGCTGCCGACGCGGCGATGGCCGCCGCCGAGCCGGTATGGGACCGGTCGGCCGATACCCAGGATGCGTGGCTGCGCGCGGCCAGGAACGGCCCGGCCGACCCGCACATCGGCAAGGCCAGCAAGGAGTGCTTCGAGGCGGCCAACGCCGCCCTTGACCGGTCGGGGGCGCCCGCCCCGGTCCGGCGGGCGGTCGCCGACTTCACCGAACGCTACGTACTCGCCGGCCGATGTCCGGCGGACGACCAACTCAAGGGAGTGACAGTCACATGAGTGAGTCACGGCTCGAGGGGGCCGCCCTTCGCGAGCGGATCGCGGCGGAACTGACCGGCGCGCGCGGGCGCACGGCCCTGCTCACCGGCTGCGTGGACGAGGCTGACCTGGTCCGGCAGCACTCACCCCTGATGTCCCCGCTGGTCTGGGACCTCGCGCACGTGGCCAACCAGGAGGAGCTGTGGCTGCTGCGGGAAGTCGGCGGCCGTGAGCCCATGCATCCCGAGATCGACCCGCTGTACGACGCGTTCGAGCACCCCCGCTCGGAGCGCCCCACGCTGCCGCTGCTGCCGCCCGACCAGGCGCGCGCCTACGGCCACGAGGTCCGCGGCCGCGTCCTGGACCTGCTCGACCGCTCACGGTTCAGCGGCTCGCGGCTGCTCGGCGACGGGTTCGCGTTCGGCATGATCGCCCAGCACGAGGTGCAGCACGACGAGACCATGCTGATCACCCACCAGATCCGGCCAGGAGCCCCGGTGCTGGCCGCCCCCGAACCCGGGCCCGCGCCGGCCGACGCGTCCCGGCTGCCGTACGAGGTCCTCGTGCCCGGCGGCCCGTTCACGATGGGCACCTCCACCGAGCCCTGGGCACTAGACAACGAGCGGCCGGCCCACACCGTGGACGTCGCGGCGTTCTTCATCGACACCACCCCGGTGACCTGCGGCGCGTACGCCGAGTTCATCGCGGACGGCGGATACGGTGACCCGCGCTGGTGGACCGAGGCCGGCTGGGACCACAGGCAGCGAGTCGGGCTCTCCGCGCCGATGTACTGGAGCGCGGACGGCGGGCAGTGGGCCCGGACGGTGTTCGGCAAGACCGAGCCGGTCACGCCGGACGAGCCCGTGGTACACGTCTGCTGGTACGAGGCGGACGCCTACGCCCGCTGGGCGGGCCGGCGGCTGCCGACCGAGGCCGAGTGGGAGAAGGCCGCCAGGTTCGACCCGGCCACCGGCCAGTCCCGCCGGTACCCGTGGGGCAGCGCCGAGCCCGAGGCCTCGCTGGCCAACCTCGGCCAGCAGTTCTTGCGCCCCGCCCCCGCGGGCTCATACCCGGCCGGCGCGGCGCCGTGCGGGGCCCGGCAGCTCATCGGGGACGTCTGGGAATGGACGAGCTCGGATTTCCTGCCGTACCCGGGGTTCGCCGCCTGGCCGTACCGCGAGTACTCGGAGGTGTTCTTCGGGCCGGAGTACAAGGTGCTCCGCGGCGGGTCGTTCGCGGTCAGCCCGGTGGCCTGCCGCGGTACGTTCCGGAACTGGGACTACCCGATCCGGCGGCAGATCTTCTCCGGGTTCCGCACCGCCAGGTCCGCGGAGCCGGATCCCGCCTGATGTGCCGCCACCTGGCCTATATCGGGCCGCCGGTCACGTTGCGTTCGGTCGTCATCGACCCGCCGCACGGCCTGTACACCCAAGCCTGGGCGCCGCGTTTGCAGCGCCCCGCCGCGGTCAACGCGGACGGGTTCGGCGTGGGCTGGTACGCAGCTGGAGACCCCGAGCCGGCCAGGTACCGGCAGGCGGTTCCCATCTGGGCCGATGAGTCCCTCGCCGACCTGGCCAGGGTGACCCGGACCGGCGCGCTCCTGGCGGCCGTCCGCAACGCGACGCCGGGCACCGGCCACGGCCCGGCCGCGGTCGGGCCGTTTCGCCATGACCGCTGGCTGTTCAGCCACAACGGCGTGCTCGACGGGTGGCCGGCGTCCACCGTCGGGGTGGCAGCCACGCTGCCGACCGCCGCGCTGCTGGAACTGGAAGCCCGCGTCGATTCCGCGCTGGCCTGGGCGCTGGTCCTGCACCGGCTCCGCGCCGGCCTGGCGCCCGCGCAGGCGCTTACCGACACGATCGGGGCGCTGCACACTGCGGGCGTGACCGGCCGGTTCAACTTCCTGCTGACCGACGGCCGCGTGATCGCCGCCACCGCGGCGGGTCACACGCTGTACTACCGCCAGGCCGGCGGCGGCGTCACGGTCGCCTCCGAGCCCGCGGACGATGAGCCGGGCTGGATGGTGGTCCCCGGCGGGTCCGTCGTCACGGCGGTTCCCGAGCAGGTCAGCGTCATGCCGCTGCCCGCCGTGAACCTGAGCGTCCCGGATGTCACGCCCACCCTTGATGGAAGGATCGCGATCCGTTGACTTCACTTGACCGCCGACTGCCGCCCGGTTTCCTGGCCGAGTCGCTGCGCGAGGACGCGCGCGGCGGGCTGACATCGGTCCCGAAGTCGCTGCCGCCCAAGTGGTTCTACGACGCCCAGGGCAGCGCGCTGTTCGAGAAGATCACCGAACTGCCCGAGTACTACCCGACCCGCGCCGAGCGGGAGATCCTGCAGGCCACCGCCGGTCAGATCGCCGCCCAGACGGGGGCCAGGACGCTCGTGGAACTGGGGTCGGGCTCTTCGGAGAAGACCCGGCTGTTGCTCGACGCGCTGCGCGCGGCGGGCACGCTGCGGTGCTACGTGCCGGTCGACGTCAGCGAGCCGGCCCTGGTCATGGCGGCGGACGCGCTGACCGCCGAGTATCCGGGACTTGACGTGCGCGCCGTGCTGTCCGACTTCACCTCCTACCTCGGGCTGCCCGCCGACGGCGAGGCGCCCGCCCCCAGGCTCGTTGCCTTCCTCGGCAGCACGATCGGGAACATGGTCCCCGATGAGCGCGCGTCGTTCCTCGCTAGCCTGCGGGCCAGGATGAGCCCCGGCGATTTCTTCCTGCTCGGCACCGACCTGGTCAAGGACCCGGCGACGCTGGTGGCCGCGTACGACGACGAAGCCGGGATCACCGCCGAGTTCAACAAGAACGTCCTGTCGGTGCTTAACGCCGAGCTCGGCGCCGACTTCGACCGTGACGAGTTCGAGCACGTGGCGGTGTGGGACGCCGAGGCCGAGTGGATCGAGATGCGGCTGCGTTCGGCGCCCGCCCAGACGGTGCACCTGCCCGGGATCGGGCTCACAGCGAGTTTCGCCGCCGGGGAGGAGATGCGTACCGAGGTGTCCGCCAAGTTCCGCCGCGAGGGGGTGCAAGCCGAACTCGCCGCGGCCGGCTTCGCGATGCGAACCTGGTGGACGGATTCCGCGGGCCAGTACGGCCTCTCCCTCTCCGTCCCGGCCTGAATTCTCAGCGGTCTCTCCCGCCTCACCCGCTCCTATTCGATCAGGTGTACGGAAGTCTAATGAGTTTCGCGGGAGAATTCGGGCTTGCGGGAGAAAATGGGAGGCTATAGTGCCCCAAATCCTCCCGAGAACCCGGATCCTCCCGGTGACTGGCGCGGGCCGGGAATGGTCGAGAGGTGAGCGAGGAGGTTCTCCGGCAGGCCACGGTGCTGATCCCCTTCTACCGGGACGAAGCGGGGCAGCTTCGGCCCAGGTCGAGATACTCGCCCAGTTGCCCGCGACGCACCGCCAGCAGCGGCTACCTGGTCTGGCCATTCGTGGCCCGCCTGCACGACGTGTCGCCCGCGTCCGCCTGGCGGCCGCAGCCGCCGGAGGTGGCCGAGGTGCTCGACGTCCCGGTCGCGGAGCTGGCCAGTCCGGACGCGGCCCGCACCGAGGCGGACATGCGCTCCAAGCCGGGCGGCTTGCTCAGTAGGGCTCAGCCGATTCGTTCGGCCAAAGATTGATCGTCGAGCACCCGATCGCCGACGCTGATCGTTCCTCCGGACAGGATGTCCGCCCGGAGGCCGGCGCGGTGGATGAGCTCCTTGATGACGCCGGGGCGGGTCATTTTCTGCAGGTACAGGCATGGCTCGCAGAGTTCGGTCCCCAGGCACTCGACCTCGCCGATCCAGAAGCGCTTGCCGACGAGGTCGTTGACGCGGACACCGCGCACCATGACCTGCCGGCGGGACTGCGCTCCGGTCAGGCCGACCTGTTCGAGCACTTCGGCCTCGATCACGGTCAGCGCCTCGCCTGGCCTGGTGGCAAGCCAGTGAATTTTACCGAACGGGAGATGCGTCGCCGCCCAGGCCGGTGGCTCGCCTGATCGCTACGACATTCGGCGAGACGGGCGACGATTATCGTCCCTAACCGTACCCGTCCGGGGCGGTGGCGCCAGGCGATGAAGAAGAGGGCGGCGATGATGGCCACCAGGCCGACGGCGAACACGACGTGCTCGACCAGCTGGAGCAGGGACGTCCCCACCTGGTCGACCAGATGCGAGGCGGCCTGGGCGGGCAGGTGGACGACCGCAGCGGGCACCTTCTTTATCGGCACCTTGGCGGTGTCGCGGCCCGCGAAGAAACCGATGACGGCCGTCACCAGCCACATCAGGAGATCGCCCATATGATGCCCTTCCGGGTTCGTGTGTCCGTTTCCTGGCAGCTTATAGCGCGGGTGAGCACGCCAGCATGATCGGCCGCGTCTACCTCGACCCCGGCTCGCGCATGTCGGGCCGCTACGACCCTCCCCGCCGCTGTGTCGTCCTGACCCGCTGGGGGCCGGGCCAGGCCCGTGCAGCCGCCCTGGGGTCATCGTGCAGGCCGAGGTACTCATTCACAAGCTTGGCTTGATAACGACCGCTATTGACCTGGGAGACGCCGATGTAACCGCTGGTATTGTTGCAGGCCAGCCGCCGGTTCATCGCATTCTGGGTTGCCGTGGCTTTACGAAGGTTTGATCGCCGATTGTTAAGCCCGTTCCGGTCCCAGTGGTCAACCATCGACCAGCCCGTGAGGAACCGGTGCACGAACTTCGTGATCTCTCGCCCTTTGACCCATATGTTCCGCGCCGCGTACCAGTTGCCTGACTGATGCTTCACCGCGCACCACGAGCCAGTCGCCATCACGGCGTCGAAATCGGCCGCGTCGACCCAGGCGAACTTGCCCTGGGTCAGTGGCACGCGGCGCGTTGTGCCACTGACCTGGGATGATAGGTTGAAACATGTGACGGTCGTGATGATCAATGCGATTACGGTGCCCGCCGACAGCGGCGACGAGCTCGCCCGCAGGTTCGCCGCCCGGGCCGGAGCGGTGGACAACCAGGACGGCTTCGAGGGCTTCGAGCTGCTCAAGCCCACCGACGGGCGGACCACCTGGCTCGTAGTGACCAAGTGGCGGGACGAGGCAGCGTTCCAGGCATGGCTGGCCTCCCCGGCGTTCGGGCATGGGCACCGTTCCGCGGCCGAGCGGGCCGGCGGTCAGGCGCCTCCCCCGGTCGGGGTCAGCAGCGAGCTCTGGTCGTACGAGATCGCCGGCGGATCCTCCAGCTGAGCTGTTGTCGTTATGTCGCTCCGGTCGGACCGGTCGTTCCTGCGCGACGTCCAGTACCGGACGGACGCCAACCTGGCCGCGCGCCAGTCCATCTACGCGTACCAGCAGCCGCCGGTGAACCTGGCCGGTCAAGTCCTTGACGTGGCCCTACCGGCCGGCCGGGGCGGGATCGGCGTGGTCGCCGACGTCCGCTGCGGCAACGGCGTCTACCTGGCCGAACTGGCCCGCCGTGAGCGGGCCCGGCACCTGATCGGTGTCGACATGTCGCCCGGAATGCTGCGCGCGGTCATCACGGCAGGGCTCGCCGACCTGGGTCACCGGGCTGTGCCGATGGTCAGCGAAAGGTTCGGCCTGGACCAGGGCGAGGTACTGCTGCGCGGGTTGTTTGCCTCCGTGGCCAGGTACGAATTCCGTGGCCGGCTCGTGGTGCCTGGCCCAGAACCGGTGGCAACCTACGTGCGGAGCATGTCACTGGCCGCAGAGCTCGGCGACCCTGAGGTGCTGGTCAGGGCAGTGGTGCGCAGGCTACCGAGCGGCCCGGGTGCCACGTTCCTCGACACTACCCACAGCGGCTGCCTGGTCTGCGCGTGACCAGTGGACCTTCCACTAGACCTTCCACCCCACCCGCAGGCGTCCGCCCGGAGCCCGATCAGCTCCCCGTAGCCGCGGTGTACCGGTGCGGATCCGCCAGCAGTTCCACGAGCTCGCGAGCGCTCATCGCCGCCGCCGGCAGCGAGAACGTCACGCCTTAAGCCTGCAACCCGCAAGACCCGCGTCAAAGTCAATTCTCGACCACGCGTGTCGATCCCGGAAAATGTCAGCAGGGAGTGTTAAACTCGAACACAAGATCAAAAGATCTCCTTTCTGCCGAACGATACAGCTGAACCCCTAGACGACACCGCGCCCGCCCGAGTCGTGCACCCGGAAACCTACCCGCGCGCACCCCGATCGGAGGTGACCACCACCGGTGATGACCGTCCCCGCTTCCGCCAGCTTGAGCGAGGCGCTGGAGCTGGCCTGCGCGGCCCTGCGGGTCGCGGCCGCCGCCGACCCGGCCGGGCAGCCCGCCGAGGTCCAGGGCCGGTGCCTGCAACTGGCCGAGCAGGCCGCCGGGATCGGCACCGCCGCCCAGGCGCGGATTCTGGCCGCGTTCACCGCCGGGCAGGGCTACACCGCGGACGCGTGCTACGGGGCGGTGCCGTGGCTGATGGTCCAGACCGGGGTGACCAAAGGCGCCGCCCGCGGCCACGTCGGATGGGCCCGCCGCGCCACGGCGCACCCCGAGGTGACCGCCGCGCTGGCCGAGGGCACCGTCTTGTCGGAGTCGATGGCCCGCACCATCTGCCGGTGGACCGGCAGGCTCCCCGAGGACTGCCGGCCGTCCGCGGACGCGATCTTGGTCGCGGCGGCGCGGGCCGGCGCCCGGGAGGATGACCTGGCCGCACTGGCCGCCGAGATCTACGCCCGGTCCCTCCCGCCCGATGGTGACGGCCCGGATGAGGGGTTCGCGGAACGGTCGGTCCGGCTGGAGACCACCTTCGAGGGTGCCGGGGTCCTGGCCGGGGAGCTGACGGCGGAGTGCGCGGCGCTGGTCGGCGCGGTCCTGGATGCATTGGGCGCCCCGGCGGGGGCGGGGGACCTGCGCACGCATGATCAGCGGTACCACGACGCGCTGCAGGAGGCGATGCGGCGGCTGGCGGCCAGTGACCTGCTGCCGGAGCGTGCCGGGCAGCCCGTCAAAGCGCTCGTACACGTGAGCCTGGCTGAGCTGCGGGCGATGGACGCGGACACCGTGCTGGAGGAGGAGTGGATCACCGCCGTCCGCGGCCGGTGGGCCGCGGCCCGGGCCGCGGCCTCGGTCGGAGGGAGTGACGGGGGTGCGTGGCTGGGCGGCGACGCCGCCCGCGGCGTCAGCTGCGACGCCATGCTGGTCCCGGTCGTCACCGGGGAGGTAGATCCCGGCGCGCTGGAGGACCTGCTCCAGCTGTGCGTCACCCTGGCCGGGCACCACGGCCCCGGCGCCTGCGGTCACCACAGCGAGCCCGGCGACCCGGCCGGACAGGGCCAGGCCGGACACGGCGGGCTCGGCGAGCCCGGTCCGGCCGATGACCGCGGCCAGGCCGGTGACCCGGCAGGCCACGACCGGTCCGGGCCCGCGTGCTGCGCCGGCGCGGCGCCGCTGACCGCGCATGCCCGGGAGATGCTCGAACGGCAGATCATCAGCCGGGCCGTGGACCTGGTCTCCGGGCCCGGCGGGCTGGCCTCGTTCCTGCGCCGGCAGCAGCTCGGTGCCCGGCTGGCCGGGCCGAGCCTGCCGCTGGACATCGGCTACGCCGACACCGTCCCGGCCGGGATCCGCACCGCGGTCATCCTGCGCGACCAGCACTGCCAGTGGACCGGCGGCTGCACCCAGCCCGCCGCCGCCTGCGAAGTCCACCACGTCCGGCACAAGGCCGACGGCGGCCCCACCAGCGTCAAGGACTGCATCCTGCTGTGCTGGTTCCACCACCAGGTCGTGATCCACCGCTGGGGCTGGACCCTGATCCTGCACCCGGACGGCACCACCACCGCATGGAACAGGGACAAAACCAAGGTCCTGCGCAGCCACAGCCCGCCATCGCGCCCCGGGTGACCCGCCCGGCGGGCCCCGGCGCCGCCCAGTCAGGCGGGGGCGAGCACCGTCAGCGACGGCTCGGCCGCGCGGATATCGGCGGGATCGCTACTGATCACCGGATGGCCCCGATCTCGCGCACACAATGCGACAGAAACGTCGACCACGTCCGAGATCCCGGTCGCCGCACACCGTGCTCCCACCCGCAGGGCCAGCCGCTGATCGAGCGGGACGACCGAGGTGACCGAAGCCCGCAGAAGCCGAGCGATGCGTGCCTGGCGCCCGCCGCCGCGCCAGGCCTGAGCGATGACCCCTGCCGGGATGGCCAGCTCGGCGTGGCTGGCGAGAGCCTCCTCCACCAGGACGGCCATGCGTCGGCTTCCCGCCTCAAGGGCGATCAGCGCGCCAGTGTCGAGGGTCGCCCCGGTCATTCGGGAAGCCCGAGTGCCTGCCGGGCCCAGGCTCGGTCTGCGGCGGTGGGTGGTCCCGCCTCCGCGTAGATCTCCGCCAGCGTCTCGGCGAGTTCGTCATCGGCAGCCCTGCGGGCCAGCGCCTGCGAGATGTAGGCGGACACAGATGGCGACCGCCCTTCGGCAACCGCTCGGCGGGCGGCAGCCACCTGGTCCTCCGGCAGGGTGATGGCGATCTTCTGCCGTGTCATACCAATCATCATACTGCCCGCGTCCCCTTCCCCGTAGCGCCCCGATCACGCTATGCACCAGCGACGATACGGACGACATGTGACATTTCGCCGCCCCGGCGTCAGCTACTAGGTATTCGCCGCGAGGAGCTGGTGGAGCAGGGCGCTCTTGATGGCCGGGCGCGACCCGAATACCAGCAGGAAGATCGCCTCGCGGGCGAGACGCTGGGCGTGCTGGTCCACGGTGATCGACGTGCTCCCATCCCTGACGGCCAGCGCCGCCGTGGCACGAACGGCCAGTTCCGAGGCGGCGGCGCGGGCCGCCGCCATCGCTGCGGCGTCGGCTCCGAGCGCGTCATCGAGCCGCTTCCGGCAGGCCGCAAGCTGGTCGTCGAGCGGCCCGGGGCCGAGCAGCCTGCAGCACCGGCCCGCCACGCCGAGCGCGAGCGATCCGTTGACGCGCAGTCCTTCGGGCTGGGTGCTGGCGGCCGGGTCGAAGGGCGCCTGGCCGACGAGACGGTCGTCGGGTATTACCACGCCGTCGAAGCCCAGGCGGACGGTAACGCTCGCGTCGACGGCGGATAGCCGCTCGCGGGATACGGTGAGCCTGCGCTGGTCGACGGCGTCCATGAGCAGCGACACCACGGTGTCGTCTGGGCCGCGGGCCACCACCACGAGCAGGTCGATCAGGCCCCAGCCGGTGACCCAGGGGGCTGTGCCGTCCACGCGCCAGCCGCCGTCGGCGGGCCGGGCGCGCAATAGCGGTGGCCCGGGCATCAGCCCGGTGAGCGCGATCCCGCCGCGCGAGGTGCCCCGGCAGGCGGGCTCGAGCCACCGGTCCCTGAGGGCCGGCGGGGCGCCGTCGGCGGCCAGCGTCAGGACCAGCCTGAAGTGCTGAATCCAGACGAACGCGGTGGCCAGGCAACCACCGGCCACCTCCTCCACCACCGCGCTCAGCTCGCGCAGGTCCAGGCCGAGACCGCCGACCTCGCGCGGCGCGGGCGCGCCGAATAGCCCTTGGGCCGCCAGTGCGTCGAGATGGGCGGGCGGCAGCACGTCCAGGCGGTCTACCCGCATCGCGTCGGGGAACAGCATCTCGTCGGCCAGCCTGCGGGCGCCCGCCAGGACGGCCTCCGCGGCCGCCGTCATCGACCCCGTCCGGGCACGCCGTCCTCCAGCAGCCTCGCCACCTTCCCACGGTAGCCGTCAGACAGGGGACCTTCTGGGCGATTTCGGCGCCCGACGTATCAGACGCGCGTGCCGCCCCACTGTCCAGCCTGTCCGCGCAGATTCGGTCGCGACCCATCGGATGACAACCGGCAGGCTGGATCAACGGCAAACGTGGGAGGGTGAGTCATGGCACGTGATGCATCGCAGCTGCTGGGAGCGCAGCAGCTAGGCGCCGGTCCCGCCCTCGATCCGGCCAGGCTCACGGCCAGCGGGACCCAGCGCGGCGGCGGTCGGGCTACTGGTCGCCGCCGGGATACTGGAAGACGTCATCGAGCCCGACCTTGAACACGCGCGCGATCTGGAACGCCACCTCCAGGGACGGTGAGTAACGCCCCTGCTCGATGGCGATGATCGTCTGCCTGGTCACGCCGATCCCCTCGGCGAGCTCGGCCTGCGTCATCTCGCCGTGCGCGAACCGCAGCGCCCGGATCGAGTTGGTGACCTTGGTGGGCTTGCCCACGCTACAGCCCCCGCCGGTAGGCGACGATCCCGACCAGCGTGACCGCCAGCGCCCACACCACGAAGGCGGCGTACATCGCGTTGGCGATCCAGAACTGGCCGGCCTTGGCCATCGCCAGGCCGAACGGCACCGCCATCGCCAGCGCCAGGACCAGGCCGCCGACGTATCCGCCCAGCCGGTTGATGTCTCTGTCCCGCACGTCAGCCTTGGTGGAGCCGCTCGGCTTGGCCGTTTCGACCACCTACGGGGTGGTACCGGCCTCATCAGCCGTAGCCGAACGGATGATGGTAATGGAGCACCAGTCCCACCACGAGGCCCAGCGCCGCCACGCCCGCCGCGACCGCCCCGAACTTCTGCCGCCCCCGGTACGCCGTGACGCCCAGCAGGATGCCCAGCACTCCCCACACCAGCGGCGCGCCGAAGAAGGCCACGACGCCCAGGACGAACGCCAGCACGCTCGCGCCGCCGGCCAGCCTGGGCCGCATGGCCCGTGCGGCCTGGGCCCGCCGCTGCGGGCTGAGCTTGGCGGGATTGAGGAACTGACCGCCCTTGGCCTGGACGTACCGCCTGGCCTGGTCGTCGGCCGGGTACAGGCAGCCGCACACGGTGCAGGACGTGAACCGCATCCGCCTGCCGACCTTGCCCCTCGTGTTCCGTTCGGGCATGGGCAGCCTCGCCGTCAGGCCGAGCCACGGCCCCAGGATCACGTCGAAGACGTCCTGGATGGTTTTCCTGCCGTCGTGGGCGCAGTCCGCGATGATCCGTTCCCGGCGCGACACCGGGGTCTTGGGGCCGAACAACCCGGTTGCCCTCGGATCCTTAGCCGGCGGGTGAGCGGGGTCCAGCGGCTGGCCGGAGTCCTGGGCGGCCAGCATGGCCAGGTCGTTGCGCGCCCGCAGGTTCCCGAGGTCCGCAGCCTGGTGCAGCCAGTTGCGGGCCGCCTGCGGATCCTCGTCCAAGAGCAGCTCGCCGAGCAGGGCCATGCCCGCGTGGTCGCCCCCGTCGGCCAGCCTGGTGTACCAGTCCCTGGCTGCCGCGCGGTTGCCGTCACCGGCCAGCAGCCGGCCCAGGTACAGCATGGCGGCGGTGTCACCCCGTTCGGCGGCCTCCTCGGCCAGCCGCTCGGCGCGCCGGCGATCCGGGTGCTCCAGCAGGTCCGCCTCGACGACCATCGCGTGGAGCTGGCCGGCGTCGGCCGCCTTCTGGACCCACTCCCGCGCGTCCTGGTGACGGTGATCCCCCAGCGCCCCGGCCACCGCGTGTAGCTGCGGGAACAGGTTGCCACCAGGCCCGACCGGGGCCACCGTCATGCCGAGGAGGCTTAGGGCGTACGCCCACATCGCCTCCGCGTCGCCGGCCTCGGCGGCCTGCCTGAACGCATCAGCTTTATCGCTCGCCGCATCCGTACTCATTGACCCACCCCTACCTCATCGCGCCCAGCGGCCCCGCTCCCACCAGCTGGCCACGCTCATGAGTATCCCGCCGCCCGGTCATGATGGAAAGATCGGTGCCCGCGACCGCAGCGCGGGCGGTGCTGGCACCGTTCGGAGCGCGGCCCGGTCGGGTAACGGCCCTGCGATCTCGGCCGCGAGCACGGCGCCCAGCTCCCAGCAGGCCTCCAGGTCGGCCTTTCCCGGCGTCCCGGTGACGCAGACCGGCGGCTGAACCGCGCGCCAAGCCAACCCGGTGGCGATCGACTCGACCCCGCGCACCGCACCGCCGGTGTCCGAAGCGCCGTGCACGTACAGGGCGTACGGCCGCCGTCGGGTGGCCTCCAGGCACGGGTAGTAGATGCCGTCGAAGAAGTGCTTGAGCGCGCCGGACATGTAGCCGATGTTGGCGGGCGTGCCGAGCAGGTAACCGTCGGCCTCCAGCACATCGACCTCCGCCGCGGTCAGGGCCGGCCTGACCACCACCTCAACGCCCTCGATCTCGTCGGTCCGCGCGCCACTGACCGCGGCCTCGAACATAGCCTGCAGGTTGGGTGATGGCGTGTGATGGACGACCAGCAACCTCGGCATGAGCGCTGAGCTTAGACGACACGGGCCACGGGAAGGGACACGGCATGGGCTTCGAACACATCCTGGTGGGGCGTTCCGGCGAGTTCGCCACGGTCACGATGAACCGGCCGCAGCGCCGGAACGCGCTGTCGCTCGAGCACATGCGCGAGCTGATCGCGGCGTTCGACGACCTCGGGCACAGCGACGCCCTGGGCATCGTGCTGGCGGGAAACGGCCCGGTGTTCTCCGCCGGGCATGACTTCGCCGATGTCGCCGAGGCCGACCTGGCGCAGGTCCGCTCGCTGCTGATGACGTGCACGGAGCTGATGACCCTGATCCAGCAGGTACCCCAGCCGGTGGTGGCGCGGGTCCACGGGCTGGCGACGGCGGCCGGATGCCAGCTGGTGGCCAGCACAGACCTGGCGGTGGCCAGTGAGGATGCGGGCTTCGCGGCACCGGGAGGCAAGGGCGGGTGGTTCTGCCACACCCCGATGGTGGCCATCGCGCGGAACGTCGGCCGCAAGCGCGCTATGGAAATGGCCATGTCGGGCGACGTCATCGACGCACGCACCGCACTGGACTGGGGGCTGGTCAACCAGGTCGTGCCCGCGGCACAGCTCGACACCGCGGTGCAGGACCTGCTCGAGCGGGTCACGCGCGGGTCGGCGGAGAGCAAGGGCATCGGCAAGCAGGCGCTGTACGCGCAGATCGACCTGGACCAGCCGAAGGCTTACGCCTACGCCGTCGAGGTGATGGCCGCCACCAGCCAGCTACCCGACGCCCGGGAGGGAATGCGGGCGTTCCTGGAGAAGCGCAAGCCCCAGTGGCGCCGCGGTCGGCGGTAAGCCGTCAACCGCCGGCCGACGTTGGGCCGCCCTCCGGAGATCGCCTGCTACCAGGTCAGCGCCTGCGTCGCGCGCTCGACGATGACGCCGAGGTCATCGCGGCCGGCCTCACGGTAGAGCGGGCCCGTGCCTTCGGACAGCAGCCGGGTCACCATCGCCACCCCGCGAACCGGCACCGGGCCCGGCTCGGCCAGGCGGCTCGCGAGCACGGCGATCAGCCGGGCGGACTGGCTGATCTGCGCCAGGCGGAGCGGGATGCGAGGCGGATGAGCGGCACCGGGCGTTTTGGACGCGGCAACCTGCCGTGCGGCCCGGGCTCTCGGCGACTCCCCCGCCGCCAGGACGAGCCGCCGCAGGCTGGCGGCCAGGTCGCGGCGGAACGGCGTCGACGTCAGCCGCGCGGCCCGGGCCGCCAGGTAGGCGCTCGCCTCCGGGCTGGCGCCCTCGGCGAGCCGGCGGTCGAGGCACCCTGCCTGAGCGCGGGCCAGCAACCTGTGCCACGGCTGAAGGCGCCGGAGCGCCAGGCCGCCCCGTTCGTCATCGACCAGGACGTACATGGTGTACTCCTCGGGAATCTCGTGACCTATTAACATATTATACTAGTCACTAGTGACCTACAAGCTATTTTCAGGGGTCATGAATAGGAACTCCGGTGGGGTCATGGCACGCCGGAGGACCCCGGGCGGGCGCGAGAGGACGAGGATTTCGATGAAGGTCAGGCGGGCAACGGTTCGAGCGGCGGGGTCATGACGACTAGTCTCGACGCCATGACGCTGCCTTCGTGGGCCTCCCACGTCGACTTCAAGGCGGCGCCTATGCCGCTGCTGAGGGTGCAGGCGTTCGTCGACACCCTCGACATCGACCTGCGCACGGACACGCTCGCCGACGCCGAGCAGGCACGCGCGTGGCTGTCCGCCGCGGGGCTGCGCGACTCACGGCCAGGTGAGGCCGAGTGGCCGGGCCCGGATTTCGGTGATGACCTCCGGCTCGCCCGCGCGGCCAGGGAGAGCATCCGGGCGCTGATCGGGCGCGACGCCGGGACCGGGCCGCTCACGCCGGCCCAGCTCGAGCCGCTGGAGACGGTGCTGCGCGAGGCGCAGCCGGGGCTGGAGGTCACCGCCGACGGCCGGGTCCTGCTCTCGCCGGCCTTGCCGGCCGGAAGACCCGTCCGGCTAGCCGACGGCATCCTGGGGTTGCTGCTGATCATCCGTGACGCGCAGGCCGACGGCAGCTGGGACCGGCTCAAGCTGTGCGGCAACCCGGACTGCCAGTGGGCGTTCTACGACCGCTCGCACAGCCGCCGGGGCGCCTGGTGTGACATGGCCTCGTGCGGCAACAGGCTCAAGAACCGCAACCTCCGCGCCCGCCGCCGGCCGGCCGGGCAGGCTGAGCCGACGGTGCCGCCCGGGCAGGCTGAGCCGACCGTGCCGCCCGGGCAGGCTGAGCCGGCAGCGCCGGCGTCACAGGTTCCCTGACCCGTGCCTGGGCGGCCCGCCGAGATCGTCGAGCAGGTTCTTGTGCCAGACCATGATGACGTAGTGGCCGTAGTGGTAGATCTGAGCCGGGCGCCCGAAGGCCGCAAGCAGGTCGCGGGACGGGATGTCTGAGCGGGGACCGTCGACGGAGGTGTTCAGGACGAAGTCCGCGTAGTGCAGCCGCGGGTCAGACCAGGACGCCGCGGACTGGTAGGCGCGCGGGACCGCCCCGGCCGGTTCCCAGGAGGCCGTGATGAGCAGGAGGCGGCCGCCGCTGTCGAGCGTGGTGATGTTGTCCTCGGTGTAGACGCCGAGCCCGGTGTCCAGGTGATGCGCGACCAGCCAGTCGGCCAGGGCCTGGTTGCGCGCGGGCGCGGCGGGCTGCGCGACCGCGAAGCCCAGGGCCGCCGCGTAGCAGGCCAGGACGACGGCGGCGACCGGGGCCAGCTTGGCCCTGACCGCCTCGCCGGCCAGGAGGCGGCCGGCCAGCACGGCTCCGAAGGGCAGCACCGGGGCGATCTCCCTGGTGTCGATGATGGTAACCGGCAGGACGCTGGCCACGTATCCGGCCAGGTTGAAGGCGATGCCGACCACCAGCACCTGGACCAGCAGGTCATCGCGGCTGAAGAAGCGCCGCAGCGCGCGGCACGCGGCCCAGGCCACCAGGCCGACGCCGAGCAGGTGGAACCAGACGATGAGCGCCTCCGCCCCGTGCGGGTGGCCGAACACGTCGGCCCCGAACAGCGCGAGGACGCCCTCGACCGCCAGCCGCAGGTGGCCGGGAATGACCGCCGCGCTGGCCAGGTGCCGGGCCCGCGGCAGCAGCACGAACCCGCCGATCCGGCCGATCTCTCGCAGGACGAGCGTCGAGATGCCCGCGGCGGCCAGGCCGGCCGCGATCAGGGACACCTCGAACCACTGGGCCGCGAGCGGCTTCCCGCCGACCACCACCCCCCGGTACGCCCGGACGGCGCACGCGGCCGCCAGCGGGATGACCGCGGCGAAGAGCGTCAGCGAGTCGCCGATCATAGCCCAGGTGAGCATCAGCCCGATGACCAGCGGCGTCCACCAGCGCCGCGGCGCCCGGTCCAGCACCAGGAACGTCAGCAGCAGCGGGACCCCCGTCCCGACGTGATCCGGTGACCCGAGCAAGATGTAGACGGGGTCGCCGAGCTGCGGCGCCAGCATGAGGCCGGACCCAATCAGCGCCCTGGCCACCCCTTCGCGGCCCGTGGCCCTGCCCTTCGCGACCAGGCCAGCCAGCAGCGTCAGCAGCGTGTAGGTGAACGCGGCCGACACGTGCACCACCCACGGGCCCAGGCCGCGGACCAGCTCCACGGCGATGTACTCCGGCAGCTCTGTGGTGTAGAACGACACATCGGTCAGGGTCCACCCGCGCAGCAGCGGGTTGCCGTGCAGCATGGACCAGGCCTCAAGGGCGTTGGACGCGCCGTCGGGCGCGGTCGCCTGGGTCGCGGACACGCGCAGGTAGCACGCGAACAGCACGACGCCGGCGGCGGCGTACGCGGCGATCCAGGCCAGCCGTCCCCGGCTCGCCCAGCCGGCCAGGCCCGGGCGCTCCCCGGCCCGGCCAACGCCGGCCGCACCAGAAAGCGGCTCGTCGACGACCGCGCCCGGCGGGCCCCGGCGGCCCGTGCGGCCCTGGTAACCCGCGTCGGGCGGTCCCCCCGGGTCCTCAGCGGCCACCGGCCGCCTCCAGCGTCTCCCGCTCACGCGCCGCGAGGGTAAGCAGTTCCTCGGCGTGCGCCTGGCCGAACTCCGAGTCCTCCAGGCCGGCCAGCATCCGGGACAACTCCCGTACCCGGGCCTGCTCGCCCAGCCGCGTCACCCCGCTCGCGGTGACCAGGCCGTCGCCTGACTTCTCCACCACCAGGTGGCTGTCCGCGAACGCCGCCACCTGCGGCAGGTGCGTGACCGCGATCACCTGGGCCGAACGCGCCAGCCTGGCCAGCCGCCGCCCGACCTCGACCGCTGCCTTCCCGCCCACTCCGGCGTCCACCTCGTCGAACACGAACGTGGGTACCGGGTCCGCGCCGGCGAACACCACCTCGATGGCGAGCATCACGCGGGACAGCTCCCCGCCGGAGGCACCCTTGTGCAGCGGGAGCGGCGGCGCGCCCGGATGGGCGGCGAGCCGGATCTCCACGTCGTCGGCCCCGTAGGGACCAGGCGCGTCCAGCTCGGTGAGCGCGGCGGTCAGCGAGGCGTGCGGCATGGCCAGCTCGGACAACTCGGTGGTCACCGCCGTCGCGAACCGCTCCGCGGCGGCCGAACGCAGCGCGGTCAGGCGGCAGGCGAGCGTGGTCACCTCCTCCGCCAGCGCCGACTCCTCCGCGGCCAGCGCCGCGATCTTGTCGTCGGCCCCCTCCAGCTCGGCCAGCCGCAGGCCGGCCCGCTCGGCCCAGTCGAGGACGCCCGCGACGTCACCAGAAGCGCCGCCGTACGCCCGGGCTAGCCGGCCGAGCGCCGCGCGGCGCTCCTGGACCACGGCGAGCCTGGCCGGGTCGGCGTCCAGCGAATCCGTGTACGACGCGAGCTCCGCGGCGATGTCGGACAGCAGGTAGGTGGCCTCGGCCAGCCGGCCCGCGAGCCCGGATAGGAGAGGGTCATGCCCGCGGACCGCCTCCAGCGCGCGGGCGGCGATCCCGAGCAGGGTCAGGGCGTCAGAACCTTCCGCGGAGCCCGACGCCGGGTCGCCGAGCAGCGCCTCGTGCGCGGTCGTGGCCGCCGCGTGCAGGTCGTCGGCGTTCGAGAGCCGCGCGTCCTCGGCGAGCAGCGCCGCGTCCTCGCCGGCCGCCGGCCGCACCGCCCCGATCTCGGCCAGGCCGCGCCGCAGCGACTCCACTTCCGCCGCCCGCTCCCGCTCCGCGCGCGTCAGGGCCTGAAGTTCCTCGCGGACCTCCCGGTGCCGGATGAAGACGCGCCGGTAGTCCGAGAGCGCGACCGCTACTTCGGGCCCGCCGAACCTGTCCAGCGCGTCCCGCTGCCGCCCAGGCTTGAGCAGCTGCTGCTGGTCGGACTGGCCGTGCACGGCGACCAGGTCGTCGGCCAGCACCTGGAGGAGCGACACCGGCACGCCACGGCCGCCCGCGAAGGCGCGCGACCTGCCCTCGGCCGTCACCGAGCGGCTGAGCACCAGGGTGGTCCCGTCGTCATCCAGGTCTCCCCCGGCGTCCTCGACCTCCCGCGCCACCTCCGCGGAAACCAGCAGCCGCCCCTCAACGGCGGCCCGCCCGGCACCGGGGCGCACCCGCGCCGGATCGGCCCGGCCGCCGAACAGCAGCGCCAGCGCCGTCACCACCATGGTCTTCCCGGCCCCGGTCTCGCCGGTCAGCACGGTGAAGCCCGACGACAGCTCGAGCACCGCCTCGTCGATGACGCCGAGTCCGTTGATGCGGACTTCCTCAAGCATGCTCTCCAGCGTCCTCCCAGCTACGGCCGCGCCAGCCGGCCACGGGCAGGCCGAACTTGGCCACCAGCCGGTCGGTGAACCGGCCGCCTCGCTCCCCGGGGGCCGGGAGCCTCGCCAGCAGCACCGGCAGCGCGCCGCGGCGGACTTCCACCCGGGCACCCGGTGGCAAGTCGACCTTACGCCGACCATCGCACCACAAAACCGCGCCCGATGTGTCGACCGCCGCGATCAGCTCCACCGCCAGGACCGACTCCGGTGACACCACCATCGGCGGGGCGAACAGCGCGTGCGCGCTGATCGGGACCATGAGCAGCGCCTCCACCTCGGGCCATACGACGGGCCCGCCCGCGGAGAAGGCGTAGGCCGTCGACCCCGTGGGCGTCGAGCACACCACCCCGTCGCAGCCCCACCGGGACAGCGGGCGGCCGTCGACCTCGATGACCAGCTCGATCATCCGCTCCCGCGCCGCCTTTTCCACCGTGGCCTCGTTCAGCGCCCAGGTGGACACGATCGCCGAGCCGTTACTGCGCACGGTCACGTCGATGGTCATCCGCTCCTCGACCAGGTACTGCCGCTCCACCACCCGGTCGACCAGGTCGGTCAGCCCGTCCGGTTCGGCCTCGGCGAGGAACCCGACGTGGCCGAGGTTCACCCCGATCAGCGGCACCCCGGCCGGACGGGACAGCTCGGCGGCGCGCAGCAGCGTGCCGTCGCCGCCCAGGACGATGACCAGCTCGGCGCCTTCGGCCGCGTCGCCGTCCGGCGGCACCTCTTCCGCACCCGGGAAGGTGAACCCGTCCGCCAGGGTGCGGACGGTAATGCCCGCGGCGATCAGCCGCTCCGTCACCAGCCGGGCGCCGCGCAGCGCAGTCTGCTTCCCCGTGTGCGCCGTCACAAGGACCGTCCGCTTGGCCACTAGCTAGGTCCCTCCTCGATCGCGCGGCTCAGCTCATCCTCATCCATCGGCGGCGCGCCCCGGCGCAGCCACACGAAATACTCCACGTTCCCGGCGGGGCCAGGCAGCGGACTCGCCGTAATCCCCCGGACGCCGAGGCCAAGCTGGCCCGCCGCCTCGCATACCCGCCTTATCGAGGCCGAACGATCAGTGGTATCCCGGACCACGCCGCCGGCTCCCACTCGGTCCTTGCCGACCTCGAACTGGGGCTTGACGAGCAAGACGAAATCGGCGTCCTGCGTCGCGCTGGCGACCAGCGCCGGGAGCACCAGGGTGAGCGAGATGAACGACAGGTCGGCCACGACCAGGTCCGGCACCGGGGTTACGTTCTGGAGCGCCCGCACGTTGACCCGGTCCATGACGGTTACCCTCGGGTCGGTGCGCAGCGACCAGGCCAGCTGGCCGTACCCCACGTCGGCCGCCACCACGTGCGCGGCCCCCGCCCGGAGCAGGACGTCGGTGAACCCCCCGGTGGAGGCGCCCGCGTCCAGGACCTGCCGCCCCGCGACGGGCAGGTCGCCGAAGGCGGCCAGCGCCCCGGCCAGCTTGCGCCCGCCGCGCGACACGTAGCGCGGCTCGCCCGGGTCGGTCACCGTGATCGGCGCGTCCCTGGCCACCTGCGTGGCGGGCTTGGCCGCCTGCTGCCCGGCCACCGCCACCAGCCCGGCCGTGACCAGCTCGCCCGCCTGCTCCCGCGACCTGGCCAGGCCCCGCCTGACCAGCTCCGCGTCGAGCCTTACCCGTGGTGCGGTCAAGGCCGGGCCTTCGCAGGCTCCGGGGGTTCCTGGTTCCCCTCTTCGGCGAGTTCGCCCAGGATGTCCCTGAGCCGGCCGTGCACCTCTTCCAGGACGGCCACGTGGTCCGCCACCGGCTGGCCGCGCAGGCGGCTCAGCCCCGCGACCGACGCGTCCACCCGGTCGTCACCGGTTGATGCCAGGTGCTGGTCAAGTTCATCGTCCATGTGCGCTACCCTCCGCTGGAACGCTACCGTCCGATGCTGACAAGAGCGAGGCGCACATGGCTTCAGCAGAGCAGTGCCGGGAGGCACTGCAGACCTTGGCCAACCGATTGGTTGAGATGGACCCCCAGGACCGGTCCAGCTTCTTCAGCAACCGCACGTTCAGCTGTTACGTGACGGATCTGGGCGTGATGTTCATGACCAGGTTTACCGACGATGGCGCGGAGCCGGTCAAGGAGGTGGGGACCGATGAGCCGCCTGCCGACATCAGGGTGACCGCGAGCAGCGACGATACGGTCGCGCTCGCCGCCACCCCGGCCAACATCGCCCGCATGTGGCTGTCCGGCCGGATCAAGGTCCAGGCCAGCATCAGGGACCTGCTGGCCCTGCGCCGACTGCTGTAACGGAGACCAGCCATGGGCGACCTGATCCTGCTGCGCCACGGGGAGACTGAATGGAGCCTGGCCGGGCGGCACACCGGGCGGACCGACATCCCGCTCACGCCGCGCGGCGAAGCCGCCGCCGCCGCGCTGGCCCCGCTGCTGGCCAAGCGCGATATTGTGGCCGCCTTCTCCAGCCCCGCGCAGCGCGCGGCGCGGACCGCCGAGCTGGCGGGCCTGACCGGCGTGAAGCCGGACCCTGACCTGTGGGAATGGGACTACGGCGGTTACGAGGGCATGACCACGGCGCAGATCCAGCGGCAGCGCCCGGGCTGGTCCCTGTGGCGAGACGGCGTCATCCCCGGCGACGCCGAGCACCCCGGGGAGACGGTGCAGCAGGTGGGCGACCGGGTGGACCGGGTGCTCCGCCGGGTGCAGCCGCTGCTGGCCGACGGCGATGTCGCGCTGGTCGCGCACGGCCACGTGCTGCGGATCCTCACCGTGCGCTACCTGGGGCTCGGGCCAGCCGACGGACGGCTGCTCCGGCTGGACACCGGGACGGTCAGTACCCTCGGCACCGAGCACGCCGAGCCGGTCATCGCGTCCTGGAACGTGCCGCCTGATCCTTAGGCTCGACCTCATTCAGGTCCGCAGGACCAGGCGCTGGTTCTTGCATCCGGTCAGGCAGACCGCCAGGCCGAGTACGCCGACGTCGCGCAGCGCCGTGTCGGACAGCCCGGTAGCCGCCAGCGCGATCACGATCTCCAGCATCAGCAGGCTCGCGACGGCGGCTGCGGCGCGCGGCGCGATACCGGCCAGCAGCGCGGCGGCCAGGACGAGCAGCACCCAGCCGTGGGCCAGCACCAGGATGATGGCCAGCGACGAGGATTCCGATATCACGGGCACGTACCCGGTCCACTCGCCGGGCAGGAGGAGCTCGTGGTAACCGAACCACAGCATGACCAGGCCGAGCAGGATCCGCCCCGCGGTGGGGGCCCAGTCCGCGGCCAGAGCGCTGGCCTGGTCCAGGCCGACCCGCAGACCGCTGGCCGACGTCGCCGGCCGGGGAACGGCGAGGGCCGATACGTCGTCCGGCACCGGGCTGGGCGAGGCTGCGCCGGGTGACCTCCCGGCCGGCGGGGCCGCGGTGACGCCCGCCGGGGATTGCGGCCGGCCACGCGCCCAGCCGCCGGTCCCGTGCCCGCGATTCCTGCGGCCTAGCTGGCTCATGGCACGATCCGCCCTGAAACCGTGGTCACGACGAACCTGCCCGCGCCCAGGGTTTCTGGCCACACGAGATAGCCGGACGAGGCGTACCGCCCGGAGCTGGGCACCGTGCCGACGCCGGCCGTGCCGGCCACCGCGGAAGCGGGTGCGGAGCCGCCCAGTCCGCGCACGCCGGGGGCGGGCAGTCCCGTACCTCGCTGTGACCAGCCGAGAATAGCCAGGAAAATCCCGGTGATCCCGGCGAGCACCAGGATGGCGAGCCCGCGGGGTCCTACCTGGCCGGTCATCGTTACGCTCCCTCCGCGGGGCGCGTCTCGGCCCGCATCCAGCTCAGGTACGCCGCGGACCCGGTCACTATGGGCACTGCGATGATCTCCGGCTCGTCGTAGCTGTGCCGTTCGGCGAGGAAGGCGGCCAGTTCGTCGAAGCGGTCGGCCGGCAGCTTGAGGAGCACGAGCCACTCCTCGGCCCGCTCTACCCCGCCGTCCCACCAGTAGACCGATGCCATGGGCCCCGCCACCTGGCCGCACGCGGCCAGCCTGGCCTCGACCGCGGCGCGGGATAGCTCTATCGCCTCCGCGCGCGAATCGGTCGTCGTCTGCACCTGGAGGTACTGCACCTCAAGGTCCGCCATGGCACCTGATCGTACGCGCACCGGGCGCCACTACGCTGAGGCGAACAGCGGCCTTAGCTACGCGCGAAGGGGGATGCGTGGAACTGGTGCACTCCGGCAAGGTCCGCGATCTCTACGCGGACGGCGACGACGTCATCATGGTCGCCTCGGACCGGGTCAGCGTGTACGACGTCGTGCTGCCCACGCCCATCCCGGACAAGGGCATGGTGCTGACCCAGCTGTCGCTCTGGTGGTTCGGCCAGCTCGCGGGCGTGATCGCCAACCACGTGATCTCCGGCGAGGACGTTCCCGCCCAGTGGGCCGGGCGGGCGATCAGGTGCCGCAGGCTCGCGATGCTGCCGGTCGAGTGCATCGCCCGCGGCTACCTGGCCGGGCTGGGCCTCGCGTCATACCGGGAGACCGGAACGGTCTCGGGCGTGCGGCTGCCGCCCGGCCTCGGCGAGGGTTCGCGACTGCCCGAGCCCGTCTTCACGCCCACGACGAAGGCCGCCGCCGGCCACGACGAGCCGATGACCTACGCCGAGACGGCGGCTCTCGTCGGCCCGGCCGTGGCGGCGGACCTGGAGCGGGCCACCCTCGAGGTATACCGGCGGGGCGCTGAGCTGGCCGCGTCGCGCGGCATCATCATCGCCGATACCAAGCTGGAGTTCGGGCTGGACGCCGACGGGACGCTCGTGCTCGCCGACGAGGTGCTGACGCCCGATTCGTCGAGGTTCTGGCCGGCCTCGCAGTGGCAGCCCGGGCGTCCGCAGCGCTCGCTTGACAAGCAGTTCCTCCGCGACTGGTCGGCCGGCCTGGACTGGGACCGCAAGCCGCCGGGACCGGTGATCCCGCCCGATGTCGTGACGGCGACGCAGGCGCGTTACCGGGAACTGTACTCGCGGCTGACCTCGGGTTAGCATGACCGCCTGGCTCTACGGGCCCGGTGCCGTCCTGGTGACACCGGCCGCGCTCCTGGCTAGCCGGCTGTCTTGACGCAGGTGTAGGCGCCGTACAGCTTCCTGTCGAACTCCGCGGTGACGATCTCGAAGCCCGTAGCGGTGAGCATCGGCTCGAGCAGCCAGCGGAACGTGCTGTGCTCGGTGCGGATGTGCTCGGCGTAGTCACCGGCGGTATATCCGTCGGCGGGATCGTCGGCGGCGTGGTCCAGCCAGAGGCTGAACACCCGGCCGGCCTCGGCCGGGCTGAAGTCGTAGATCAGGTCGCGCAGCCGGAGCACGCCGCCGGGGCGCAGCATCCGCGCGATGCGGTCAAGGGCGAGGGCCTTCCAGAAGTCGGGCAGCTGGTGCAGCGCGTTGCGGGTGTACACGCCGTCCACGGGCCCCCCGGAATGGGAGTAGCTGAGGAACCCCGCCCGAACGCACTCCAGGTTCGCCAGCCCCGCGGCCGCCGCGCGCTCGCGCAGCACCGAGAGCATGGCCGGCGATACGTCCACGGCCGTCACGCGACCGAACCGGCGCGCCGCCGGGAGCGCGAACTGCCCGGCTCCCGCGCCGAGGTCGACCACGGCGGACGTCGCGCCCAGGCCGTGCGCCTCGAAAGCGTCCAGGTCCTCGCCCGGATCCGGATAGCCCTGCTTGCGGTCGAAGCCGACCACGAAGGACGGGTCGAGGTGTTCCGGTCCCGCGTGCGCCATCTCGTCGATCATCCACGCCTCAGCCATGGGGTCATTGTGCCCCGCCACGCGGACTACCGCGGATCCGCCGATACCATATAATCCATTTCCGTGATATCCGAAACTGGAGTACCTGGACCGCCCGAGCCGGTGCTCGCCCTGCACCGGGCCACGCATCACACGCTGCACGCGCTGAGCACCGCGCTGGCCGGGCTGGGCCTCACCGCCGCGGAGATCAACGCGCTCGCCAACCTCGCCGACGGCGGGGTGCACAGCGTCCGCGAGCTCAGCGACAGGACCGGCACCAGGGCCTCCACCCTGACCGGGGTGCTCGACCGGCTGGAGAACCGGGGCTACCTCACCAGGGAGCTCGATGCCGCCGACCGCCGGGCGTTCCGGCTGCCGCTGACCGAGGCGGGCCAGGCGGTGGCCGCGCAGGTGCACGCGGCGGTCGCCGGCCTCGAGCGCAACGCGCTGGCCGGCCTGTCGGCCACCCAGATCGCCGGCTTCCACGCCGTCCTCACCGCGCTGCAGGAGGCCAGTTGATGCCGCACCATGACGAACCAGCCGGCCCGCACGGCCTCCATGACGCACCCGGCTCGGGCGCCTCCCCCGGAGGGCACAGCTCGCCGGATCCCGAGCTGGCCGCGATCCTGCCCGTGATCACCGGGCCCGCCGGGCAGTTCCGGCACCGGCAGCACATCAACCTGGCGTTCTACGCCGTGCGGCGCTACGGCATGCCCGGTGCCATCGGCGCGATCTGTACCTGGATCCGTCAGATCGCGGCTTACGAGCGGGCGCCGCAGAAGTACCATCACACGGTCTCACGGGCCTGGGTGGAAGCGGTCGCATACCACCTTGCCGAGGATCGCGGGTCCGCCGGCTTCGAGGAGTTCGCCGCCCGGAATCCCGGCCTCCTGGACAAGCGCCTGCTCAGCCGGCACTACCGGTCGTCGACCCTGGCCGCCCCGGCCGCCAGGAGCGGCTGGGTCGAGCCCGACCTCGTGCCTTTCCCCTGGTCACGGCCGAGAGCGCAGGCGGCTGACCGCTCCGATCAGGGGAGCACGGCTGGCTGATCGATCACCCATCGCCAGCTGCCATCCGGCTGCTGCCTGGCCACCTCGACCGTGGCCCCGCCGCCTGGCAGCCGCGTCGAAGTGAGAGCCAGGTTGCCGTTCGTAATCGGCGGGTGCTGGCCCGCCGAGGAAAATCGGGGCCGGCCGGCGAGCAGGTCGGCATACACCGTGCGGATTTCCTCGTGCCCGGTGGCGAGCCGTCCGGCCAAGACCAGTACGGCACCTGGCTCGTACAGCGCCACCAGCCCTTCGACGTCCCCCGCGTTGGCCCGCTCGAGGAAGAGCGTGCCGAGGTCCTCCGGCTGTGCCACTGGCTCCGGTTCTTGGCTCGCAGCCATATCCCTTGCTACCCCATCCGTTGAGTACGTTCGCGCGCTGGGACCATCTCATGCGCGAAAGACATTCCGCCTTCGCCGGGCCTGCCCCATTCTGTTACCGTCCAGGCCGCTAGGCCGGAACCGGAACCGTGACGTACTGCTGGTTCTGCTGGGACAGGATCGAGTCGATGGCGGTTACGGCGGTACCAGACGGGGCTAGCGTCGTGATGTCGTGATTCCCGCCTCCGGTCAGGCCCCTGATCTGTAGCTGGGCCCAGCTCGCCCCGTCGGGCGACCGCCATATCGCCGCCGCGAGCTGCCCGGCCGTGCCGAACTGGCCCGCAGCGGTGAAGCCGCCGGGACCCGCGGTCAGCGCGGTCACGGTGGTGTTCGGTCCGGCGGAGACGAACTGCACCTGCTGCCAGGTCTGCCCGCCGTCGGTGGACAGCTCGGCGAGCGGGAGGATACCCGTCACCGTCGTCTGCTGGCCCAGCGCGACGACGCTGTCGCCGCTGATCGCCACCTGCTCCAGCAAGGCGGCCGAGGCACCGGTGGGCAGGGGCAGGACATCAATCTTCCAGAGCGTGCCGTTGGCCGTGGTCCACACCGCGGGCTGGCCGTTGTGCGAGCCCGCCGTCACGAAGCCGTGCGGGCCGGCCGCCACCCCGAGCACCTGGCTCGAACCGGTCGCCGGTGTCGCGGTGTGCGCGCGGGTCCAGCTGGTCAGGTCGGTCGAGAACCAGTCGTCGGCCACGCACACGCCTCCCGCCGCGACCAGCTTGCCATCGATCAGGTACCCGCCGGGACCCGAGGCCGTCGCGACCGCCCCGACGCCGGTCAGGTCCTGCACGATGTTCCCGCCCGCGGGCTGCCAGCTGATGCCGTCCGTCGAGGTGAAGACGACGGGGCCAGGCGTCCCGGCGGCGAGCCACCCGGCCGACCCGTGGGTCACGCTCGACAGGGAGGCCAGGCCAGACGAACCGGAGACCAGGGAAAGCGACGAGACCAGGGTCCAGGACGAGCTGCCCAGTGCCCTGCGCCAGACGGCGGGGTAGCCGTCCGCGCTGCCCACCGCGATCTGCTCGCCATCGGCGACCGCGGTGCTGTTCACCGCGGCCTCCGGGATCAGGGCACCGGGGATGCTCGAGATCGCGACCGACCGTACCGTGCTCCCGTTGGCGTCGAGGAAGACCGGCTGCTGGCTGAGCTTGGTGCCGGCCGTGGATCCGACGATGACGGCCGTGCCGTTCGGCCCCGCCGCCGCGGTAGGAGTCGACCCGCCCGAGGTGTCGCCGAGCGGTCCCGTCGGCCGCCAGGTAGTACCGGTGCCCGTGCTGGTGTAGGCCACGTAGATGCCCTGGCTGACGACGGTCCCGGTCACGACGAAGCCGTTCTTACCGCCCTTCACCACCCCGGGGGTCCAGCCGCCGGCCGGGTCGATGACGCCGGCGAACTGCCACGTCTGGCCGTTCGTGGAGAAATAGGCCACACCATCGGGGGCGCCGCTCGCGGTGGTACCCGGCCGGACCGCGAGCAGGCCGGATGCGTCGAAGCTCAGCCCGGCGATCGTGTTCTTGGCGCCGTGGTCGACCGGTACGGTGACCGGAGTCCACGACGAACCGCCGTTGGTGCTCAGCCAGACGCCGGCGCCGCCGTCGGAGATCACCGTGTCGTTCCCGTGGCTGGCCGCGAAGGAAATCGACTGCGGGGTCTGGCCGTCGTCCGTGAGGCCTAGCTGCCCGGCCGTCGTCCGCTGCCAGGTGATGCCGTCCTGCGAAACCCAGATGACGGCCTCGTGCCCGCCACCGCTCGCCTGGCCCTGGCCGCCGGCCACGAACCCGCTGGCCGTATTGGTCAGGACGAACACCTGGTCGCCGGGCTGCCTCGGCTCGAGCCCGTGCGCGGCCGCGAGGGTCCACGTCAGGCCGTTATGGCTCGTCCATATCGCGTCCGGGCCCCAGCCCAGCCAACCGCTGGGCCCCGCGGCGATCCGGTTGGCGATGGCCCCCAGCGCGGGCTGGCCGCCGCCCGGCGACTGGAGCGGGGCGAGGTGCCAGGTGGCGCCGCCGTCCGACGACGTGAAGAACTGCTGGCGGGCCACGCCGTCGCTGGTCAGCGAGCCCGTCGTGGCGATCGTGTTCCCCCAGGCAGCGACGCGGTCGATCGTCTGGAACACGCCGCGCTGCTGCTGTCCCTGATACGTCGGGAGGGTGTTCGCAGCGGGCGCGTTCGCATTCGACTGGCCCGAGGCGTTCCCCGCGAGCGAGCCCGACTTCGTGCTGTGGCTAGGCAGCAGCACGACGACCAGGACGACGGCGACGGCGACCGCCAGCGCCACCACGCCGATCGTCACGTTGCGACGGCTGGCCGGGCCCTTGCCCGCGGCAGCGGGCCTGGGCGCCGGCCAATCGGCACCCGGCGGCGCGGGCTGGAGCAGGCCGGAATCCTTCGCCATCGGCCCGGTACCGCCTGTGGCCGGCTGCACTCCCGGCATCGGGCCCGTACCCCAGGTCAACGCAAGCACAGTCTGAGTCGGCGAGTCGAGCACACGGTCCTTCTGGACGGTGGTCGCCGGCATCGCCTTCGGATTCGTGAGCCGTTCCAGGAGTTGCTGCGCGGTGGGGCGGTCCTGCTGTTCCTTGGCCAGGGCTGCAGACACCAGCGGCCGCAGCGACCCGGGCACCGCGGAGAGGTCGGCCTCGTTGTGCAAGACCCGGTACAGGACGGCCTCGGTCGGCCCGCCGCCGAACGGCGATTCGCCTGAGGCCGCGTACGCGATCGTCACGCCCCAGACGAAGACGTCGGCTGGTGGGCCCGGCTTGCCCAGTACCTGCTCCGGAGCCATGAACCCGGCCGAGCCGACCATCATGCCGGTCTTGGTGACGGCCGTGGCGTCCAGGGTCTGCGCGATGCCGAAATCGATGACCTTCGGGCCGTCCGCGGCCAGGATGACGTTAGAGGGCTTCAGGTCCCTGTGCACGATCCCGGCCGCGTGGATCACGGTCAGCGCCTCCGCCAGGCCGGTAGCCAGCCCGTAGAGCATGTCGGCGCCGAGCGGCCCGTGCCGGTCGACGTACTCGGCCAGGGAGGGGCCGTCGATGAATTCGGTGACCATGAACGGCCGGGCCGACTCGGTGTCGGCCTCGATCACCCGCACCGTGCACACGCCCTTGACCTGAGTCAGCACGGATACCTCGCGCTGGAAGCGCCTGCGGAACTCGGGGTCATCGGCCAGTTCAGGGCGGAGCACCTTGATGGCGACCAGGTCGCCGTCCTCGGCGGTGCCGAGGTACACCACGCCCATGCCGCCCGCGCCCAGCCTGGCGGTGAGCCGGTAGCCGCCTATCTGCTTGGGATCATCATCCCGAAGTGCCGCCTGAGCCAAGGAATTCCCTCCCGAAATTCGATGGTCGCCCCCCGGAGGGCTGGTGCACAACCATCTAAGTAAACCTTGCCGGGCGCCCATTTTGTTCACCGTCGGGCCGTGGGCCAGGGCCGCACCCGACACGATTGGGTAACTGTTCGGGGGTGGCGCGCCGCCGCGCGGGAGCAGGATGGATGGGTGACGTCCGTCAGGTCTGGCCGGGCGGCAGGGGCCGGTGCCCGGGGTGGCTGCCGCGCCCGATCTGGCGGACGCCGACGGTGACGGCGAGGAGCACGGCGCCCCACGGGCCTGCCACCCACAGCGGCCAGGGATAGATCAGGTGGGCGGTGGTGGCGCTGACCAGAACCCAGACCACCAGGTTGACCGACACGACGGCGCCCCAGATCGTCCAGAGGACCTTGAGGGCGGTGGGCAGGCCGCGTCGGGAGGTGACGACCGGCGGCGGTGCCGCCCGCTCGGCGGCCGGTGCGGGCGGGCGCGGGTCCGGCCGGGCTACCGCGCCGCTCTCCGGGAGGTCGGCGTACAGCGGGGCGAGGTCTGCGTAGGTCACCGCTTCGGAGGCCTGTCCCATGCGGTCGATGTACTCCTCCACCTTGAGACGACCCTCGTCGAGGGCCGTGCGCAGCCGCTCGATGACCTCTTGCCGGTCGGCGTCCGAGGCTCGCATCTTCTGGCGATCATCCATCGCGGCCCTCCGCCCGACGCCCCGTGCCCCCTCGCTTCAGGATAGTAGGGGCGTCGCCGCCGGGTCTCGGCGGCTAGCACGATGACGGCGTGGGATAGGTACGGGCGCCGTACGCCTTCACGTTCACCGAGCACTTCCCGCCGCCCACATCGCGTCTGGACGTCCCCCGTCTGAGCCGATTGCTCAGGCCGGGATGGCGGGGCCCGCCTCGGTCGCCGCTTCCCGCACCCCGGCGGCCGCGGGGCCAGCCGCGGCCTTGCCGTACAGCGGCCCGAACCGGAACAAGCTGCCGGCCACGATCGCGCCGAACGCGAGAATGCCTGCCGTCCACCAGAACGCGGTGTCGTACCCGTGGGCCAGCGCCAGCCCGTCCAGCGCCCTGGGCCCGAGGGTCCGGGCCAGGAGGTAATGCGCGGCGACGTACGAGGTGACGGCGCCAGCGAAGATAGTGTTGAGGAACGAGGTGCCGATCGAGGCGCCGAGTTGCTGGCCGACGGTGACGCTGGCGGAGGCGACCCCCGCGTCCTGCGGCGCCACGCCGTACGTGCCCGTGTTGATGGACGGGGCGATCACCATGCCGAGGCCGAGACCGGTCAAGATGATCGGACCCAGCACGCCCGTGGCGTACCCGGTGTGCGCCCCGATCTGGGCGAACCAGGCCATCGCCCCCGCGGTCACGATGAACCCCGTCGTGACGATCGGCCTGGGTCCGACCCTGGGCATCAGCACGATCGTGGACATGTTGGCGGCGATCGCGATGCCGCCGGCGATCGGCAGGAAGGCAAAGCCCGTGACCACGGGTGAGTAGCCGAGCGTCTCCTGCATGTAGTAGGTCAGGAACAGGAAGGTCCCGAACATGCCCATGGCGCCGATAAGCATCGACAGGTAGGCGCCGCCCCGGTTGCGGTCGAGCGCTACACGGGGGGGCAGCAACGGGTTCGCGGCCCGGCCCTGCCAGAACGCGAACGCGATGAGCAGCAGTACGCCGGCGGCCAGGAAGCCGTACGTAGACGGCGTGTGCCAGTTGTGCGTGGCCGCGTTCGAGAACCCGTACACCAGGCAGAACAGGGCGCTGGATACGCCCAGGACGCCGGGGATGTCCAGGCTGGGCTTGACCGGGGACGGCTGGCGCTTGAGCAGCATCGCCGCCCCGACGAAGGCCAGGCCCGCGAAGACCAGGTTGATGTAGAGAGTCCAGCGCCAGGACAGGTATTCGGTCAGCGCGCCGCCGAGCAGCAGGCCCACCGCGCCGCCGGCCGCGGCGATCGCGCCGTACACGCCGAACGCCTTGCCGCGATCCTTCGGATCGGTGAACGTGGTGGTCAGCAGCGACAACGCCGAGGGCACCAGGATCGCGCCGAACACGCCCTGGCAGGCCCGGGCGGTGATCAGCATGGTGAAGTTGACGGAGGCGCCGCCGATCGCCGACACGCCGGCGAAGCCGACCAGCCCGACCATGAACGTCACCTTCCGCCCGAGCAGGTCGGCCAGCCTGCCGCCGAGCAGGAGCAAGCTGCCGAACGCCAGGGTGTAGGCCGTGACCACCCACTGCCGGTCCGCCGTGGTGAAGTCCAGCGCGCGCTGAGCGGACGGCAGCGCGATGTTCATCACCGTGACGTCCAGGACAACCATGAGCTGTGCGAGGCCGATCACGCCCAGGACGAACCAGCGCCGGTCCCCTGCGCTCGTGCCGGTGCTGACATCAGACATGAGCCTCACCAATCTGGAGGTATCTTCTCCGCTTAGTTCACGCTAGCATGAAACGGAGAAGTTGTCTCCACTTATTTTACTGGAGGGATGACGTGGCTCCCGGTCAGGCCGGCCGTCCAGGGGATGGCGCGGACCCGCGACGGCCGCTGCGGCGAGATGCCGAGCGAAACCGGCAACGCATCCTCAGGGCGGCCTCGGAGGTGTTCACCGAGTTCGGGCTCGAGGTCAGCCTCGACGAGGTCGCCCGGCACGCGGGCGTCGGGGTCGGGACCGTCTACCGGCGGTTCGGGACCAAGGAAGACCTGGTGGCGGCGCTGTTCGAAGACCGGGTCGACGCGATCGCGACGATGGCCGAACGGGCCATGCAGGAGCCCGATCCGTGGAGCGGCCTGGTGTGGTTCATGGAGCATTCGGCCGAGATGCTGGCCTCTGACCTCGGCCTGCGCCAGATGTTCATGTTCGCCACGTACGGCCATGACCACGTCGCGTACGCGCGGCAGCGGATGGCGCCCCTGGTGGGGAAGCTGCTCGAGCGGGCGCAGGCGGCCGGGCAAGTCAGGGCCGACCTCGAGCCGACCGACGTACCGTTCATCACCTTCGTGCTCACCGAGGCGACCGTGCTCGCCAGGCAGGCCAGCCCCGGCATCTGGCGCAGGTACCTCGCGCTCGTCACCGACGGCCTGCGGCCCGCCCGGCAGGGCGTCACCCCGCTTCCGGTGCCGGCCTTGCTGCCGGAGGAGATGGAGATGTCCATGCGCCAGAGCGCGCCGCGGCACCGCTGAGGTTCGCGAGGGATTTCCGCCAATTTAGATTGCATTTGCAAGTGCATGTACAGCGCGTAAACGAAAGCCTGGCCAGCAATCGTTCGCGCTGCCCGTGCGTCATCACTGAATGGAAACGACGCGACGAAGGCTACCTCGTCCTCGCAGCTAGGGGGCCAGCCGGAGAGCGGCGGCGCGCTGACGGAAGCGAGTCTGCGGCGCGCAGAAGTGAAGCAGAGTCGAATGCGACACGCAGAGGCCGGGGTGCGTGACAGGACGGCGAAAAACCTTTAGGATGGCGGATGCGCTAAACGCGGAACTCCGCATCCTCACTAGACGAGAAACCACGTCGATCCGCTTTGACGCTTTCCCCGCTACTCGGTATTCCCCTCCAGGAGACCTCCCGCATGAATCCCGGCCACACCGTCGAAGACGCCAACCCATCCTGTCCGCCCGGGCAGGATGACGCCGGCCGGCTGGAAGATACAGCCGGCTGCGGCGGCGACGGGTCGGTACGGTCGCCCAGGGCCCAGAAGCCGGTGCAGGACATCCAGGACATCATCGACAAGCTCGCGGCCGTCACCCAGCAGCTGCGCCGTCCGGGAAGCCGCCTGCCGGGATCGCCGCGCTTAGGGACACCGCGGCTAGCGCGTGCGCCGCGCTCGTCGGCTCGGCTCTCAAACCGCGTCCGTGGATCTCGTCGACGCCGATTTCGCGTGGCCGGGAGGCTGGGAATACCTGGTCAGCTGAGGTTCTGGAGCAGGTGCGCGCTGTCGGCAGGGCTGAGGGCGGCCGCGCGCAGCAGCGCGAAGGCGCGGACGTAGCGGGCGACGTCGGCCTGGTCCTCCAGGTAGACACCGCCGGATAGCGCCTCCAGGTAGACGACGCCCAGGCTGGGCGCGTCGGGAAACCTCAAGATGGCGAGCGACCCGCTGCCCGCCGCGGCGTGCGCGCCGGCCGAGAACGGCAGCACCTGGATCGTGAGGGCCGGGTAATCACCGGCCAGCTTGACCAGGTGGCCGATCTGCCCGGCGAGCACCCCGGGACCGCCGACCTCCTGATGCAGGGCGCCCTCGCCGAGGATCACGGCGAGCCGGACCGGGGAGCGGCCGCCCAGCACGACCTGCCGCCGCACCGCCTTGGCGGCCACGGCGTCCTCCCGCTGCTGATCGGTCAGGTAGCCCGGCTCGGCGGCGGCGATGGCCCGGGCGTAGTCATCGGTTTGCAGCAGGTCCGGGATGAGCTGCGCCTCGTACGCCAGGATCTCCGAGGCGGCCGACTCCATGATCACGTAGTCCAGGTACGCGTCGGACAGGATGTCCGAGTACGGGTGCCACCAGGTCTGCTGGCCGCCCCGGCTGGCGATGGCCAGCAGGGCGAGCTGCTCGCTGGGCGGGACGCCGTACTCGGTCATCAGCTCACGCAGCTCCTTGGGCCTGATCCCGCGCTGGCCGGTCTCGATCCGGCTGATCTTCGAGCGATCGCATTCGAGGACGCGGGCCGCGTCCTCGAGCGAATAACCCACGTTCTCCCGGTACCGGCGCAGCGCACCTCCGACGAGACGGCGCCGCACGGGGGGTTCTCCGGCCACGGTTCCTGCCTTCCCGCGGTCCTCCCGGCCCGCGGTAGATCTTGTGATACCTATCAGGAAACGTAGCATTAAATGTAGTCCCAACGGCTGTTACGACACGCTGGGATAGGTGAGGAGCGGGGATGCGCGTGGAGTGGCTGCTGGCGAAGCCGGGTCCGGGTGACGCGGGATACGGGCGGGTGAAGGCTGAAGGTTAGGGGTGGCTGAGGCGGTCGAGGGCGGCCAGGACGCGGTTCTCCGACACCGGCATGCGCGTCCCGAGGGTCTGGGCGAACAGGCTGACCCGGAGCTCGGAGAGCATCCAGCGGACGTCGATGACATCCGGATCGGTGCGCCTGCCGACCGGCAGGTCCGCGACCGCCTGGCGGTAGGCCTCCTCCACGCGCAGGGCGACCGCCATGTTCGCCGCGTCCCGCGCCGGGTTCTCCGGAAGCTTGTCGAGTCGGCGCTCGATCCCCTGGAGGTAGCGGGTCAGGTACGGCAGCCGCCGGTACCCGGTAGCGGTCACGAAGCCTGGGTAGATAAGCCCGGACAACTGGGCGCGGAGGTCGGCGACGGCGGGCTGGACGGCGTCGGCCCGCAAGTCGTCCAGCCGGCTCTCGATGGCGTGCGCCAGCCGGAGGGCCGCCTCTACGTGGTTCACGACGTCGGCCGTTACCTCGTGCAGGCGTGGCCGCACCGCCGCGGAGAGCCGGTCGAAACCCTCCCGGTCCCAGGCCGGGCCGCCCGCCTCGGCCATCAGGAAGTCGGCGGCACAGCTGACGCAGTCGGCGAACATCGCCGCGACGCCGCCGTGCGGGTTATGGCTGAGCGCGAGCTTGGCCCGCGTGGACAGGCGGTCCGCGATGGATTTGACCGGGGAGGGCGCGCCGAGCAGGATCAGCCGCCGGGTCCCGGCCCACATGGCCGTCCGCGCCGCCGCCTCGGTCTCGAACAGGCGCACGTCGACCGCGTCGACCGCGTCGTAGAGCGCCGGGTAGGCGACGACGGTGCCCTCGCGGAACACCCGCGGCAGCTCGCCGAAATTCCACGACGAGAGGCCCCTGCGCGTGATGCCGGCGGCCGCCTGGGACAGCACCGCCCGAAGCCGTGGCCGGAGCTGGCGCTGGAGCTCGGCGACGTCCTTGCCTTCGGCCAGGACGCGATCGCCTTCGGTTACCCGGACCGTGACGCGCAGGTGCGGCGGCAGCTTGGACAGATCCCAGGCGTCGCGCGGGACGGTGACGCCGCGCAGCGACCGGAGCTCGCGCGCGACCGCGTCGCGCAGGTCGCCGGACGGCGTTCCGAGGCGGGCCAGGACCTCGCGGGCCACGTCGGGCGCGGGCACCAGGTCGCGTCGCAGCGACTTGGGCAGCGACCTGATCATCTCGGTGATCAGTTCCTGGCGCAGCCCGGCCACCTGCCAGGAGAACTCGGCGGCATCCAGCTGGTTGAGCCGGTTGAGCGGGATGTCCACGGTGACGCCGTCGGCTTCGGAGCCAGGCTCGAACGCGTAGGACAGGGGCAGGGCCTTCAGCCCCGGGGACTCCGACGTCCAGCTATCGGGGTAGGAAGCCATGCTGATCTGCGCGGCGTCGTCGCTGAGCAGGTCGCCGGGCTTAAACGTGAGCAGGCCGGGGTCGGCCCGGCGGGCCTGCTTCCACCAGGTGTCGAAGTGCGCGGCGGAGACCACCTCGGCCGGTATCCGCGCGTCGTAGAAGGCGAACAGCTCGTCCTCGCCGATCACGAGCCCGCGCCGGCGGACGCGGTGCTCGAGTTCCTCGGCCTCGGCCAGCAGCCGCCTGTTCTCCGCGAAGAACCTGTGGCTGGTCCGCCAGTCGCCTTCGACCAGGGCGTGCCTGATGAACAGTTCCCGGGCGGCGGGCGGGTCGATGCGGCCGTAGCTGACCGGGCGGTCCGTCACCAGCGGCACCCCGTACAGGGTGACCTTCTCCAGCGCGACGGCCCCGCCGCGATTGCGCTCCCAGTGCGGCTCGCTGTAGCTGCGCCTGACCAGGTGCTTGGCCAGCGGCTCGACCCACTCGGGTTCGATGCGCGCCGCCGTGCGCGCCCACAGCCTGGACGTCTCGACGAGCTCCGCGGCCACGATCCAGTCGGGGGCCTGCCTGGCCAGGCTCGATCCGGGGAAGATCGCGAACCTGGCGTTGCGGGCGCCGAGGTACTCCGCCTGCGGACGGCGCCTGGCCGGGCCCGCACCGGGGCCGCCTGCCGTCCGTGCCTGCGCGACGGGACGAGCCGGTTCGGTCTTCATCCCCACCTGCGACAGCAGGCCGGCCAGCAGGGACAGGTGCACCACCGTACGTTCGGGGGAAGTTGAATCGACGGCCACCCCCAGGTCAGCAGCCAGCCTTTGCAGCTGCCCCTGGAGGTCCTGCCACTCGCGGACGCGCAGGTAGTTGAGGTAGTCGGCGCGGCACAGGCGGCGGAACGCCGAGGACGACAGCTCGCGCTGCCGCTCGGTCAGGTACTGGAACAGGTTCAGGTAGGCGGTGAAGTCCGAGTCGGGGTCGGCGAACCTGCGGTGCTTGTCGTCCGCGGCCTGCTGCGCGTCCGCGGGCCGCTCGCGCGGATCGGTGATGGACAGGGCCGAGGCGATGACCAGGACCTCGCGGACGCACCCGTTCTTGTCGGCCTCGAGGATCATCCGGCCGATCCGCGGGTCGACCGGCAGCCTGGCCAGCTTCCGGCCGAGGCCGGTGATGCGGCCGTCGACGAACGCGTTCAGCTCGGCCAGCAGGGTCAGCCCGTCGGCGATGTTGCGCTCGTCGGGCGGGTCGATGAACGGGAACTTCGGCACGTCGCCCAGGCCGATGGCGGCCATCTGGAGGATGACCGAGGCCAGGTTGGTGCGCAAGATCTCGGGTTCGGTGAATTCCGGTCGCGACGCGAAATCGGCTTCGGAGTACAGCCTGATGCAGATCCCGTCCGCGGTCCGGCCGCAGCGGCCCTTGCGCTGGTTGGCCGACGCCTGCGAGATCGGCTCGATCGGCAGCCGCTGCACCTTGGTGCGATGGCTGTACCTGGAGATACGCGCGGTGCCCGGGTCGACGACGTACTTGATACCCGGGACGGTGAGCGAGGTTTCGGCCACGTTGGTGGCGAGCACGACCCGGCGGGTCGCGCCCTTGGCCCGCTGTTCGAACACCTTGTGCTGGTCGGCCGCGGCCAGGCGCGAGTAAAGCGGCAGCACCTCGAGCCTGTCTCTTCCGGCGAGGGTGTCCGCGGTGTCGCGGATCTCGCGCTCGCCGGACAGGAAGACCAGGATGTCGCCGGGCCCCTCGGCCGAGAGCTCGTCCACCGCATCGGCGATGGCCTGGGCCTGGTCGGCGTCTTCCTCGACGGGCCGGTAGCGCACCTCGACCGGGTAGGTCCGCCCGGAGACCTCGACGATCGGCGCGTGGCCGAAGGCGGCGGCGAAGCGCTCCGGGTCGATGGTGGCCGACGTGATGATTACCTTCAGGTCCGGGCGTGCGGGGAGGAGCTGCCTGAGGTAGCCGAGGATGAAGTCGATGTTCAGGCTGCGCTCGTGCGCCTCGTCGATGATCAGCGTGTCGTAGCGGCGAAGCTGCCTGTCGCGCGCGAGCTCGTTCAGGAGGATCCCGTCGGTCATGAGCTTGATCAGCGTGTCGCCGGTGGAGCGGTCCGTGAAGCGCACCTGGTAGCCGACGGTTTCGCCGAGCGGGCTGCCCAGTTCCTCGGCGCTCCGCTCGGCCTGGGTCCTGGCGGCGCGCCGCCGGGGCTGGGTGTGGGCAATCTGCCCTTCGACGCCGCGGCCGAGCTCCAGGCAGATCTTGGGGATCTGGGTCGTCTTGCCGGAGCCGGTCTCCCCCGCGATGATCACCACCTGGTGGTCGCGGATGGCGCGGGCGATCTCGTCCCTGCGCTGGCTGACCGGCAGCTCGGACGGGTACTCGATCGGCGCCATGGCGGCCCGGCGGGCCGCCCGCGCCTCGACGAGCCTGGCCCGCGTACGTCCGGCGCGCTCGGTCCGCTCGGGGTGCTCAGTGCGCTCGGGGCGCTTGGCGCGCTCAGTGCGCGAAGGCATCACGGATCGCGGCTCCATGGCAGGGGAAGGGTAAACCGAATAGGCCCCAGATACGTAACAGTTTTCGGCTTCGCATCCTTCCGCGGGCGGCTTGGCCCTCATGATCGCGAAGAGCTGTGCCCCTGGATTGGTGCCAGGAGTCTTCGTGATCACCCGGTGTTACTGGTGGGGCGAGTGGGGCGGTCGGGGTGAGGGCTGGGGGGTGGTTGGATGGGGGGATGAGTACTGCGCTTTCGTTTCAGCCTGTTTTGGGGCGGCTGGACCTGGTGGCGGAGCCGGTGGCGGCTGCGCTGCGCGCGTGGGCCCAGGCAGATGAGGTCGAGGTAGCCGAGATCGACCCGGCCCTCGCGGACACCGCGGCGTTCTGCGAGCGGTACGGCGTCTCGCCGGCCGAATCGGCGAACTGCGTGGTCGTCTTGGGCCGGCGCGGCGAGGTGAGCACGTACGCGGCCTGCATGGTGGCCGCCACCACGCGGGCGGACGTCAACGGGCTGGTCCGCAAGCACCTGGACGCCAGGAAGGCATCCTTCGCCCCGGTCGACGCGGTGACGGCCGCGTCGGGCATGGAGTACGGCGGGATCACGCCGGTCGGGCTGCCTGCGGACTGGCCGGTACTGGTCGACGAGGCGGTGGCGAAGACCCCGTCGGTGGTGATCGGCTCCGGGATCCGCGGCTCCAAGCTCAGGCTCCCCGGGCGCCTGCTCGCCGTGCTCCCCGCCGCACAGGTGCTGCCTGGCCTGGGCGTTCCGGTAGAACCGTGACGGCCGGCAACCTGGCGGCTGCGTTTAGCGTCTAAATTGGGGCGAAAGCGGGTACCAATCACCGATTACCGTGCCGAACCAGGGAGGGAACCATGAAGCGGGGACGCCGTTTTCTGGCCATCGGGGCCGTGTCGATTCCGGTCCTGGGCCTGACCCTCGGCCTGGGCCTGAGCGCGGTTACCTCACCGGCGCAGGCTTCGGTCACTCGCGCGCGCCAGCTTTATTCCGAACAAATCGTGGTGCTCAACTGCCTGGGCAAGGGGCAGGTCAGGCCCTCGAGTTTCATCCTGGCCTGCGCGGACGCCAACGACTACCTCGCCCACCTGCACTGGACGAGCTGGGGCCCGTACCTGGCCAGCGCCGTCGGCACCCAGGAGGAGAACGACTGCATCCCGTACTGCGCGGCGGGCCACTTCCATGCCTACCCCGTGGACGTGATCTTCTGGGGCAGCACGGCCGTTACCGGGGAACCGGGGACGCAGCGCTATGAGACGGTCACCTTGCTCTACCCGGGAGCCCGGCCGCCGATCTACAACGGCCACAAGTACGTCGAAGGGCCGAAAACGGTCACGATGTCCCTGTGGGGACCGCCTAACCCATACCCAGGCGTCAGCCTGGGCTGAATACGCCGGGTAACGCTGCGCCAAGTTGACACCCCGGTCCGTCAGCAGGCATTCTTGGTGCGGCCAGGACTATCCCGCGTCCGGCCCTTGTTTCACCAGCTGTCACGTGGAGGAGTGCCGTCACGGCACGCGGCCTGGCGCCCCCGTGCGTCGCGACAGAAGGGAGGCACGCGATGGACTCTGATAGTCCGGGCCGAAGTTGGCCCATCTCGCCGCTGTCCCATTCTGTTCCGGGCGCACGCCCACTTGGCATCTCCTGAAGGCGCACCCCAGGGTTCCGCTGAACTGACCTGACCCGAACTCCGGCCCATAGGCCTGAGTGAGTGCAGGTCGTCTCGGGTGCCCCCTGGTCAGCGGGGCCGTCTGGCTCGCAGCCGTGGCCGCGAAGGGTTTGTCACCAGGTCCGCAGGCGTGTGCCCCTGATCCCGTCAGAACTGATGACGTGAAAGGGGTGTTTACCATGGCCACCATCATTCGTACCGCTCCCCGCACCGCCGTCCTCGACGACGCGCACGTCGGCGACATCCGCGGTGCGCTGGGCACGATCCCGGTCGACGACTTCGCTCCGCGGGTCGGCCTGTCCGCCAAGCTAAAGACGCTGCTGGCCATCGTGGGGCCCGGGCTGATCGTAATGTGCGGGGACAACGACGCCGGCGCGTTTTCCACCTACGGGCAGGCGGGGCAGGACTACGGGACCCGCCTGCTATGGACGTTGCTGCTGCTGGTTCCCGTGCTGTACGTGAACCAGGAGATGGTGCTGCGGCTCGGCGCGGTCACCGGGGTCGGGCACGCCCGGCTGATCCTGGAGCGGTTCGGCAAGTTCTGGGGCGCGTTCTCGGTTATCGACCTGTTCATCCTGAACGCGCTGACCATCGTGACCGAGTTCATCGGCATCACCCTGGCCGCTGGGTACCTCGGCGTACCCAAGCTGCTCGCGGTCGCGCTCGCCGCCGGGGTGATCATCGCGGCAGCGTTCACCGGCAGCTTCCGCAGGTTCGAGCGGATCGCGATAGCGTTCTGCGCCGGGTCGCTGCTGCTCATCCCGCTGTTCCTGTTCGCGCACCCGTCCGCCGGGCAGATGGCGCACGGCTTCGTGGTCCCGGGTCTGCCCGGCGGTTCGGGGCAGATGGCCACGGTCATGCTGCTGGTCATCGGGATCGTCGGCACCACGGTCGCGCCGTGGCAGCTGTTCTTCCAGCAGTCCTACGTCATTGACAAGAGGATCACCCCTCGGTTCATGCGCTACGAGAAGGTCGACCTGTGGATCGGCATCGTGATCGTCGTGATCGGCGCCGGCGCGGTGATGGGCGCCACCGCCGCCGCGTTCGCGGGAACCAGGGGCTTCGGCAACTTCACCGACTCCGCCGGGCTGGCCGACGGCATCGCGGCTTACGCGGGCCGTGCCGCGGGGGTGGTGTTCGCGATAGCGCTGCTGGACGCCTCCATCATCGGGGCGTTCGCGGTGTCGCTGTCCAGCGCCTATGCAATCGGGGACGTGCTCGGCCTCAAGCACTCGCTGCACCGCGGGTTCCGCCAGGCCAAGGGGTTCTACGCGGTCTACGCCGCGCTGATCTGCGGCGCCGCGGCCGTCGTGCTGATCCCTGGCTCGCCGCTCGGCCTGCTCACCGTCGGGGTCCAGGTCCTGGCCGGCGTGCTGCTGCCCAGCGCCACGGTGTTCCTGCTGCTGCTGTGCAACGACAAGGCGGTGCTCGGGCCGTGGGTCAACCGCCGCGGCACGAACCTGTTCACCTCGGGCGTGATCGCCGTGCTGATCTCGCTGTCGGTGGTGCTGACCGCCTCGGTGCTGTTCCCGTCGATCACGGGCCGGCAGATCGTCGAGATCATCTGCGTGTGCGGGGCGGCGTCCGCCGCGGCCGGGGCCTTTGCGCTGCTGCGCGGGTACCGGTCCCTCGGCGGCGTCGCGGTGGACCGGTCCGGGCGTGACAGCTGGCGGATGCCGCCGCTGGCCATGCTGTCGAAGCCGGTGCTGTCCGCCGGCCGCAAGATCGGCCTGTCCGCCCTGCGGGTGTACCTGGCGGTCGCGATGATCCTGGTCATCGTCAAGATCGTCGAGGTGGCCATGGGCCACTGAGGGCCCGCAGGGCCGGTGCGGCCACACGGGGCGAGGCTGGCGTTTACTGTGGGTTAGCGTGAGCTTATGACCCGACCGTTCAGTCAAGTGGATGTGTTTACCTCAACCCCGTACCACGGGAACCCGGTAGCGGTGGTCCTCGACGGTAAAGGGCTGCCCGCCGAGCAGATGCAGCGGTTCGCGAATTGGATGAACCTGTCCGAGACCACCTTCGTGCTGCCGACCACCGACCCCGGTGCGGACTACCGGGTGCGGATCTTCACGCCCGCGGCCGAACTGCCCTTCGCCGGGCACCCCACCCTCGGGACCTGCCACGCCTGGCTGGCGGCGGGAGGGACGCCCCGTCGGCCCGGCGTGATCGTGCAGGAGTGCAAGGCGGGACTGGTGACGCTGCGCAGGACTTCGGACGGGCTCGCCTTCGCGGCGCCGCCGGTGCTGCGGGACGGACCGGTGGACGGCGAACTGCAGGAGCGTATCGCGTCGCTGCTGGGCATCGACGCCTCCGCCATCGTGGACGCGTCCTGGGCCGACAACGGCCCGGGCTGGGTCGCCGTGCTGCTGGACAGCGCGGATGCGGTGCTGGCCATCAAACCCGGCGCCATCGACTTCGATCTGGGCATCGCGGGACCCTACCCGGCCGGGTCGCCGGTCGCGTTCGAGGTGCGGGCGTTCTTCAAAAAGGACGGGACCGTGGCCGAGGACCCGGTCACCGGGAGCCTCAACGCCTCGCTGGCGGCGTGGCTGCTGCGGACGGGCCGGGCCACCGCGCCTTACGTGGCGGGCCAGGGCACCGCACTCGGGCGCTCCGGCCGGGTCCACATCTCGCAGGATGCCGACGGCACGATCTGGGTGGCCGGCGGCACCGTTACCTGCGTGACCGGTCAGGTCGAGCTGTAGCGCGGACGGCCCGCCTGGCCGGCGGGCCGTCTCGTACGCTCCCTGAGCTCCTAGCGGTTCCCGTAGTTGTCGTCGTCCTGGGGACCGGTGTACCTCGGGACTTGCCTGGTCGGCGGCTCCTGGCCGGCGTAGCCTCCGCCGCCTGGCGGGGGTGGCTGGTAGCCCTGCGGTGGCTGCTGCCACCCGCCACCCTGGGTGGGCTGGTCCCCCTGGTAGCCCTGAGGCGGGGGCGGCTGCTGCCACCCGCCACCTTGGGGCGGCTGCTGCCACCCGCCGGGGGCCTGCTGGGTGGGCTGGTTCCCCGGGTAGCTGTCCGGGGGCGGCGGCGGCCACCCGCCACCCTGCGGCGGCTGCTGCTGCCACCCCGCACCCTGCGGTGGCTGCTGGTAGCTTCCGTAGCCGCCGTCCTGCGGCTGGCCGTAGCCACCGTACTGGCCGCCGCCCGCGGGCGCCATGCTGCCGGAGAGCCGGTAGTACATCATCGTCACGACGAGCGCGATGAACGGGGCGACGAGCGTGCCCGAGATGACCGAAGCCAGGCCGCTGCGGATCGCGTAGGGCACGAACGAGAAGATCACGCCGAGGATGATGTCGACGACGAACAAGATGATCCACACCAGGACCAGCGTGCCGAACACATGCCAGGCGCGACCGCGGACCAGTTCGCGGCTGCGCCCGAAGGAGGCAAGCGCACCCGATCCCTCGATAACGATGACCGGGACGAACACCGCCCACAACGTGATCAGGATCAGGCCGGGGACGATGATCAGGGCAAAGCCGATGCCGATCGCGATGGCGGCCAGGATCCCGGCCCCGATGACACGCGGGAGGTACGGCCTCGCCTGGTTCACGGTCTCGCTGATCGACAGGTCCGCGCGGCCGTCTCGGACGTCCTGCACCGCCTTGACCAGCGTCGCCTGCAGGAGGAAGAGCGCGACGATAGTCACCAGAAGGGCGAGAAACAGGCCGGCTCTGCCCAGCAGTCCGAGAACCGCAGAGAGGATCGCCGCGGCCAGGTAGATGACGAATGCGATGGCGAGAAGGTGCTTGGCGTGGGCCTTGTACATCTGCCACGCTTCGCCGATCACGCCCGACAGTGGGTTCATGGGCGTGATGGTACAGCTAGCACCCAGCTCATGGGGGATACGCGGGGGCCTAAATCACCGCCGAAATGACTGACATGCTCGTTTATGCCCGTTATGCCTTCGCGTACTTGGCCTTGAGCTCCGTCTTCATCAGCTTGCCCGCCTCGCTTCGCGGCAGGTGATCGACGAAACGCACGGTCCTGGGCGCTTTGAACCCGGCGATCTTTGACTTAACGAACGCGATGATCTCCTGCTCGAGCTCGGGTCCCGGCACCACGCCCGGGGCGGGCTGGACGAAGGCGGCGACCGACTCGCCCATCTCCTGGTCGGGAACGCCGATGACCGCGACGTCGTAGACGGCCGGGTGGAGCGCGAGCACGTTCTCCGTCTCTTGCGGGTAGATGTTGACGCCGCCGGAGATGATCGTGAACGCCTTACGGTCGGTGAGGAACAAGAAACCGTCCTCGTCGACGTGCCCGATGTCGCCGAGGGTGGTCCAGGCCGGGTGCTTCGGGTGCTGGGCCGCGCGGGTCTTGTCCGGGTCGTTGTGGTAGGCGAACGGAATCTCATCGCGCTCGAAGTAGACGCCGCCGGTCTGGCCCGCAGGCAGCTCAGCGCCGTCTTCCGCGCAGATCCGCACTGTGCCGTAGATGGGACGGCCGACCGTGCCCGGCCGCGTCAGCCAGGTCCTGCTGTCGACGGCCGTCATGCCGTTGCCCTCGGTGCCGGCGTAGTACTCCACGAGGACCGGCCCCCACCAGTCGATCATCTTCTGCTTGACCTCGACCGGGCACGGCGCCGCGGCGTGGATGGCGACCCGCAGGCTCGAGACGTCGTACCGTTCCCTGACCTCGGGCGGAAGCTGGAGCATCCGCACGAACATGGTCGGCACGAACTGCGCGTGCGTGACCCGGTGGTCGGCGACGGCGGCCAGGGCCTGCTCGGCGTCGAATCGCTTCATCATGACCACGGTCCCGCCGAGGCCCTGGATCGCGCCGCACCAGCGCAGCGGCGCGGCGTGGTAGATCGGCCCGGGCGAGAGGTAGACGCAGGCGCGGTCGACGCCGAAGAACATGCCCGCCAGCATCATCAGGGGTTCGCCGGGCTCGGACACCTGCATCTCCGGCAGCGGCGGGCGCACCCCCTTGGGCCGTCCGGTGGTGCCCGAGGAGTACAGCATCGTGGCGCCGCGCGGCTGGTCGGCGAGCGGCTCCTGCGGAGCAGCGGCGATCGTGTCCTCATAGCTCGCGTACCCGGTGACGGGCCCGCCGAAGGCGAGCCGCAGCATCACCCCGGGTGTCTGGCCGGTGATCGCCTCGGCGGTAGCTGCCTGCTCGGCGGACACGACGAGTACCGTCGCACCCGAGTCGTTGACGATGTAGGCGACCTCGTCCGGCTTGAGGTGGTAGTTGACCGCGGTGATGTACAGGCCCGAGCGCACCGCGGCCCAGTAGACCTCGAAGGCGCGCAGGTTGTTCTCGGTCAGCAGCGCCACCGCGTCACCCGGGCGCAGTCCTGCCTCGCGCAAGACCCGGGCCAGCTGGATGGAGCGCCGGTCGAGCTCGCCGTAGGTGAGCGTCTCGCCGGTGCCCGCCATGACGGCAGCAACCGAGTCCGGCGCCTCGGCTGCGTACGTGCCTGGGTACATGGTGGCAGTGTAGATAACTACAGGGGAGGTAAGTCGTGAGCACTCTTTCCGCGGAGGAACGAGCGGTCGTCGAGACGGTGGCGGAGTTCGTCGACCGCGACGTCCGCCCGGTGGCACGCGATCTCGAGCACGCCAACCGGTACCCGGAGCAGCTGATCGAGCAGATGAAGGCGATGGGGATCTTCGGGCTCGCGATCCCCGAGCCGTACGGGGACGCGCCGGTCTCCACGCCGTGCTACGCGGAGGTCACCGCCGAGCTGGCCAGGGGGTGGATGAGCCTGGCCGGGGCGATGGGCGGGCACACGGTGGTGGCCAAGCTGCTGCTGGCGTTCGGCACGCAGGAGCAGAAGCAGCGCTACCTGCCGCGGATGGCGACCGGCGAGGTGCGCGCCACGATGGCCCTCACCGAACCGGGCGGCGGTTCTGACCTGCAGGCCATCACGACGACCGCGCGGCGCGACGACGGCGGCTTCCGGATCGACGGCGCGAAGACCTGGATCACCAACGCGCGCAGGTCTCAGCTGATCGCGCTGCTGTGCAAGACCGACCCGGCCGCGCGGCCGCGGCACCGGGGCATCAGCATCATGCTCGTCGAGCACGGCGAGGGCCTGGTGGTCTCACGCGACCTGCCCAAGCTCGGGTACAAGGGCGTGGAGAGCTGCGAGCTGTCGTTTGACGGCTACGTCGCCCCGGCCGGTGCGCTGCTCGGCGGCGAGCCGGGCCTTGGCTTCGCCCAGATGATGAAGGGCCTGGAGATCGGGCGGATCCAGGTCGCCGCCCGGGCGGTCGGGGTGGGTCAGGCGGCCTTCGACGACGCGTTCCGTTACGCGCAGCAGCGGGAGAGCTTCGGCGCGCCCATCTGGAAGCACCAGGCGGTCGGCGGCTACCTGGCCGGGATGGCGACCAAGCTCACCGCGGCCCGCCAGCTCGTCCTGTACGCCGCCGCGCGGTACGACGCGGGCGAGCGTTGCGACATGGAGGCCGGGATGGCCAAGCTGTTCGCCTCCGAGGCCGCCATGGAGATCGCGCTCGACGCGGTCCGGATCCACGGCGGCTACGGGTACTCGACGGAGTACGACGTGGAGCGGTACTTCCGTGACGCGCCGCTGATGATCGTCGGCGAGGGCACCAACGAGATCCAGCGCAACGTCATCACGGCCCAGCTGATCGCCAGGGGCGGGCTCGATCGCTGAGGAGTCCGCCGCCGGTTAGCCGGCGCGGGGCTCGAGCAGCCGGTCCAGGACAGCGGCCGCGTCGAGGGGATGCTCGATGGCCGCCCATCGCGCGCCTGCCTCTCGGGCCAGGTGGGCGGCCTGCTCGTGATCGTCGGCCGGGGCCAGGATGATCAGTTCCGGCAGGGCGCGGGCGGTCTGCGCCGTGCCGTCGTCATCGGTGCTACGGCAGTCGGACAGCAGGATGACGACCTGGCGCCGCGCCCGGGCATGGGCCAGCTGATCCTGCGCGGCGTGCAGCGCCTCGGCCAGCCTGGTCACGCCGTGCCCGCGCAGCCGCAGCAGCCGCTGGGCGACGGCGGCGGGCGCGATATCGCTGACCAGCGGGCGGATGACGTCGACGGAGCCGGCGAAGGACAGGACGGCGTGCTCTTGCGGGGCACGCAGGGCGCAGGCGGCGGCGACCGTGGCGGCCGACGTGAGCCGCGCGCCGCTCATCGAGCCGGACCGGTCGACGACGACCGCGAAGGCGGTGCGCGGCCGGGCCCACTGGAGCGTGGTCAGGTCGTCGTGCGCGACCGGACGCGCCTGGGTCCTGGCCGCCGAGACGCCCTCCACCGAGGCGTCTATGTCGAGGTCGCCGTCGGTGGCGCCGCGGACGGGCCGCAGCCGCGAGATCCCGCGCGCCGAGGCGCGCCCGGCCCGGGCGCGCTCGAGTACGATGCGCGTGCTGAGCCGGATCGCGGCGGCCCGCAGGCGTTCGTCGGTGGCGGCGGTCATGGCCGCGAGAAGCTGGAAGGCCGTCGGATCCTCGGCGAGCGCCCGGGCCATCGCCCCCTCGTCGAGTACCCCGACCTCCGGGCTGATCTCGGCGAAGCGGGCGTGCCCAGCCAGCTCGCGCCGCCCGGTGGTCCCGGCCTCGCGCCGCCCGGACTTGGGTCGCCCGGACTTGGGTCGCCCGGCCTTGGGTCGCGGCCCGCCGGCGGCTGCAGCGGCCGGCGGGCCGGTCATTCCCCCGGCCCGGGTTCGCCTCCGGATGCGGCGCCGCCCGGCCGCACTCGCCGGTATATCTCCTCGATGACCTGGTCGGCCGACCTAGGGCAGGATTCGTGCAGCCGGATACGGCCGGACAGGGTGGTCAGGGCCGCGTCCAGGCCGGCCCGCCAGTCGTCGGGCGGCACGGCGCGCAGGTCGGTGAGCTCGGGCACCAGCCGGGCGTAGTCGATGGCGCCCCGGACCGAGGCACCCCAGCGCAGGTCGGGATGCTCACGGGTGGCGCGGGCCAGCGCCACCGCCTCGGCGACCAGGGCGGGCTTGGCGCGGGAGGCCGCGAGAGCGACGATCTCGCGCTCGTGCTCGGCGTCCTGGTATCCGACCGAGATCCGGCACGTCCGGTCGTACAGCGCCATCGACAGCCGGGACGTGCCCACCGAGTCGTACGGATTCATGGCCGCGACCAGCCGGAAGTTCGTGTCCGCCACGACGCGGCCGAGCCGCGGCACGTTGATCTCGCCCTCGGACATGACGGTCAGCAGGACGTTGATGGTCTCTTCGGGAACCCGGTTGAGCTCCTCGACGTACAGCAGCCCGCCCTCGCGCAGGGCCCGGACCAGCGGCCCGTCGGAGAAGTTCTCCGGCCGGTAGCCCTGCTCCAGGACCAGGGCCGGGTCGAAGGACCCGATCAGGCGGGGCGGGGTCAGCTCAGCGCTCCCCTCGACCAGCACGAACGCGGTATGCCGGGACTCGGCGACCTGCCGGAGCAGGGTGGACTTGCCGGTGCCCGGCGGGCCCTCGATCAGGATGTGGGCGCCAGACGCGAGCGTGGCCCGGACCAGCTCAAGCTCGCGCCGGCGCCCGACAACCTGGATCGGCACCGCTCAGTGCTCGTGGACGATGACGCCGCGGACGTTCTTGCCGGCCATCAGGTCCTCGTAGCCCTCGTTGACCTGGTCCAGGGTGTAGGTCCTGGTGATGATCTCGTCCAGCTTGAGGTCCCCGGCCTGGTACAGCCCGAGGATCTTCGGGATGTCGTAGGTCGGGTTGCAGTCGCCGAACAGGCTGCCCTTCAGGGTCTTGCGGAACAGGGTCAGGATCGTGCCGGGCAGCTGGATGGTCGGCTCGAGCAGCTTGCCCAGCCCGGTGACGACCACCACGCCGCCCTTGCCGATCGCGTTGAACCCGGCCCCGATCACCTCGGCCGTCATCACGTCCACGGTCAGGATGGCCGAGTCGGCGCCCTGGCCCCTGGTCAGATCGGTGATCGCCTGCTGGGCTTCCTCGGCGGTCGCGAACGCGTGGGTGGCGCCGAGTTCCATCGCCTTCTCCCGCTTGTTCTCCAGCGGGTCGACGGCGATGACGTTCTTCGCGCCCGCGTAGCGCGCGCCCTGCACGGCGTTGATGCCGATGCCGCCGATGCCGTAGATCGCGACGGTGTCGCCTGGGGTGACGGCCGCGGAGTACACCGCGGAACCCCAGCCGGTGGGCACCCCGCAGCCGACCAGGACGGCCTTGTCCAGCGGCAGGTCCTCGTCGACCCGGACCGCCGAGTTCTGGTGGATCACGCCGTACTGGCTGAAGGTGCCGAGCATGCACATGGTGCCGTACTGGCCGGCCGGCCCGGTAAGCGGGAACCGCTCCCCCGGCAGGTAGCCCTGCAGGATCGTCGCGCCCCAGTCGCAGATCGACTGGCGCCCCGTGGCGCAGTAGCGGCACGTGCCGCAGTTCGGGATGAACGAGCACACCACGTGGTCGCCGGGCGCCACGCGGGTCACCCCCGGCCCGACCTCCTCGACGATTCCCGCGCCCTCGTGGCCGAGCACCATCGGCATGCGGGCATCGATATCGCCGTGCAGGATGTGCAGGTCGGAGTGGCACAGGCCCGCGTGGGTGTAACGGATCAGGACCTCGCCGGGCCCCGGCCCGTCCAGGTCCAGCTCCTCGACCTCGATGCGCTGGCCCGGCTCGCGGACGACAGCAGCCTTGGTCTTCATCGGCGCTCCTTCGGGTTGGGTGACCCTGCTAACTCTTCCACGCAAGCGGTTCGGGCAGCCAGGGCGTGTCCCGTAGATCATGCGGCGGGTCTCGCCGGCCAGATCCAGATCGGGACCACCGTCCGTTCGGGATAGAAATGATTGTGATTTCCACGCGAATCGAGTGGGTCCGCGAGCACTGCCGGCTACTGCGCGGCATCGCGGAAGAGTTCAGGCGGACGCGGCCGTTCGCGGGCCTGACCATCGGCACCGGGATCCACCTGGAGGCCAAGACGGTGGCGCTGCTGCTGACGCTGCGGGACGGCGGCGCCGCGCTGGTCTCGACCGGGAACCTCAACAGCACCCAGCCGGACGCGGTCGATGCCCTGCGGGCCGAGGGCGTGACGGTCATCGGGGAGCCGACCAAGGATGCCGAACGGCACGGGTCATACCTGCTTGAGGTGCTCTCCGCCCGGCCCGACCTGATCCTCGACAACGGCGGCGACCTGTTCACCAGGTACCTTGACCGCCCGTACGACGGGCTGCTCGGCGGGACCGAGGAGACCACCTCGGGCCGGATGCGGCTCGAGCCGCTGCACGGGCGGCTCCGGCGGCCGATCCTGGTCATCAACGACAGCCCGATCAAGCAGTTCGCGGAGAACGATCACGCGGTCGGCCTCAGCTCGCTGGAGTCCTTCCTGCGGCTGACCAACCGCACCACCAACGGCGAGCAGGTCACCGTGTTCGGGTACGGGGCGTGCGGGCGGGGGGTGGCGGCTAACTTCCGCGGCGCGTACGCCCGGGTGTCGGTCGTGGACACCGACCCGGTGGCCAGGCTCCGCGCCCACCTGGACGGGTTCGGCACGCCGCCGCGCGACGCCGCCGTCGCCAGCGCTGACGTCATCATCACGGTCACGGGGGCCAGGGGCGTGCTGACCGCCGCCGACCTTCCGCTGCTGCGGGACGGGGTCGTCCTGGCCAACGCGGGGCACTTCCCGGCCGAGATCGACGCCGCCGGCCTGATCGGCGACGGCCGGGTGGCGGGCATCCGGGAGTACGCGGATGACCTGCTGACGCTGGAGCTTGACGACGGCCGGCGCGTCCACCTGATGTCGCGCGGGCACATGTTCAACCTGGCCGGTCCCCGGCCGCTCGGCAACTCGATCGAGTCGATGGACCTCGGGTTCGCGCTCCAGGCGCGGTGCCTGGAGGCGGTGGCCAGCGGCAGCGTGGACGAGACCAGCTGTGTCGTGCCGGTGCCGCGACCCATCGACGCGGCCGTCGCCACCAGCTACCTCGACCTGAAATACCCGCCGGCTCCTTAAGTGACGCCGGAGTGGTCGCTCGCTTCGCCCTGGCCCGTGAACTATCCTTCACGGAGAGTTGGCCTGCGGTTACAGAGAGCGCGGGTGAGGGATGAACTTCTGCACGGCGTGCGGTTGCGAGCGGACCGGCGTCAATCATTACTGCGACGGATGCGGCGCGGAGTTCGGCGAATCGAGCCGCTTGCAGGAGCCGGACCTGCTCGGCGATGCGCCGCTGCGGGCGGGCCGCCACGAACTTCAGACCGCTCCGGACTCGTGGGCCGGCGGCTGGGCCGCGGCTCCCTGGCCGGACCGGGACACCGAGAGCCAGCCGGCTTCAGTCTCGGTGACCAGGCCCGACTTGGGTATCGGCCTGCTCGACAGCCTGCTGGTGCCGCCGCCGGCACCTGCCTGGGAAGGGTGGTACGACTACCCCGCGGCTGACGACGGGACCCGCGGTCAGCCGTCTTCCGGCTGGCGCAGGCGGATCGTCATCGCGATGGTGGCGGTGGTCGTCGTGGCCGCAGCGGGCGGGGCGGCAGCCTACGAACTGCGCCACGGTCACGGCCGGCCGGGCCCACCGGCCGCCGACGGCAGCGGTGCCGCGGCGCGGCCTACGACGACTCACGCGGGCGCGTCAGCCCCGCCCGGCGCCGCGGGAGGCGGCCTGGCCGTGGAGGCGGCGCCCTCGGTGGCGGGCAATCCGGCCTTGCCGCAGGTCATGACGCTGCTGCGCCGCTATTTCTCGGCCATCAACTCCCATGACTACGCGGCCTATTCGAGCCTGCTCAGCCCGCAGTTGCTCGAGCAGAGCACGGCGGCCGCGTTCGATTCCGGCGACGGGTCCACCGCCGACTCCGGTGCGACGCTCACCGGCATCTCGGCCACGGACGCTGGAGGCGTGGCGGCGGCCGTCACGTTCACCAGCCACCAGGAGCCCGCGGACAGCCCCGATAACAGCGCCTGCGATAACTGGTCGATCACCCTCTACCTTGTGCCGGACGGTGCCGGATACCTCATCGGGCCGCCGCCACCCGGTTATCGGGCCACCTACGTGGCCTGCTAGCGGGCCGCGTCGCCGGCCTGGAGGACGCCGGCGAACTCGGTGATCGCGGCCAGGAGCTGATCGGGGGTTTCGATCTGCGGCAGATGGCCGGTCGCGGCAAGCAGCCGGAACTGGGCTCCCGGGATGGCGGCGGCGTAGGCGCGGCCATAGTCGGGATCGACGATCCGGTCGGCGTCGCCCCACACCACCAGGGCCGGGACCGTGACGCCGGACAGCCGGCCGGCCAGGTGCGGGTCGGCGAAGGTGGTTCCTGCGTAGACCGCCAGGCTGGCGCGGTTGCCAGGCATCGCGGCCTGGACGGCGGGCGGCAGGGTGGCGAGGTCGATCCCGAACTTGACCGGATCGTGGTAGCTCAGCTGCGAGACCTGGTCCAGGGTGAGGGAGAAGAAGTCCGCGGCCGGATGCCCGGGGACCTCGATGCCCGTCGCGTCGACCAGGACCACGCTGCCGACCCTGGGCGAGCGGACCAAGGCCATTTCGGCGGCGATCCACCCGCCGATGGAGTTGCCCACCACGGTGACGTCGGTCAGGCCCATCTCGTCCAGCAGCGCGGCGTAGAGCGCGGCGAGCCCGGCGACGCTGGCGAGCTTGTCCGGCCGGGGGGTGCCCGCGAAGCCGGGGTGGGTAGGCGTGATGACCCGAGCCTGGTTCGAGAGCAGTCCGGCGAAGGCGGCGACCGTCTGCGGCCCGCCGCCGCCGTGCAGCAGCAGGTACGGACGGCCGGCTCCGGCTTCGGCGACGGTGAGCTCGACAGGGCCGGCCTGGCGGCCGGTCAGCTTGACGGTCTCTTGCGTGGCGGTCATGGCGACTCCTTGAGTTCTATATCAACTTCCTTATATAAGGTAGCTTATATAAGGAACCTGGTCAATGCGCTATGCTGTGTGGATGGCCGGGCCGGTTCAGGAGGTTTCGCTCCAAGACGTCGGCCTCGCGGTGAAGCGGCTCCAGTGGCGGCACCACCGCGAGGCGAACGCCAGGCTGCTGGCGGAGGTCGGGCTATCGCTGCCCCAGTGGGACGTGCTCAGGCACCTGCGCGAGCGGCCAGGCGCATCCCTGCACGAGCTTGCGCAGCTCACCTTCCAGACCGACCAGTCGATGGGTACGCTGGCCAGCCGCATGGTCGATCGTGGCCTGCTTGAGCGCGTCACCGGCCCGGGCCGCGCCGTCCGGCATGCCATCACGGCTGCCGGCGAACGCGCCCGCCGCGCAGGCAGCGACATCATGGACGAGGTCCTGGCCGGATCCCTGGGGAGCCTCCCCCCAGCCGAGCGCGCAACTTTGTACCGCTTGCTGACCGCCGCCGTCAGCGCCCCCGTCGGGCGCGGCCAAGACGAGACCTGACGGAGTTCCCAAGCGCGTGCGGGTTAGGTAACTTGCTGACCTGATGGTTTACCGGGGAACGTTCACGCTGTCCCGGCTGAACGCCCACCGGGCGGTGCTAGCCGCTGCAGCACTCACCACGCTCGTCGCCGCCGCGCTCGCGACCACCCTCGTGGTGTTCTCCGGCCAGGCCCTGCCCCGGTCGGTGCGCCAGGACCTGACTACGGCGTCCGGCACGTCACTGGTCATCAACGGCCCCGTCACCAGCGCGGACGCGGAGGGCTACACGGCAGACCTGCACGCGGACCTGACCAGGGCCCTGGCGGGCGCGCCGTCGGCGTTCTACCACGCCTACTGGTCAGACCCCCTGGGCCTACCGGTCACGGGCGGGAAGAACATCCCGATCGCCGAGGCCGCCACGCTCGGCGATGTCACCTCGCACGCACACCTGCTGACCGGCGCCTGGCCGGCCGCCACCGCGCCCAGCGGGCCGATACCGGCGGCGCTGCCGGCCTCCGCCGCGGCCCTGCTGCACGTATCCCCGGGCGACGTGCTGCGACTGCGGGACCGCGTCACCAAGAACGAGGTGTCGTTCCTGGTCACTGGCCTGTTCCAGGCCACCAGAGGGGTGTACTGGAATCTGAACCAGATCGCGGCCAGCGGATCGAGCGCGCTGGGCGGGTTCGTCACCTACGGGCCGCTAGTGGTTAACCCGGCGGTCCTGCCCGGCCGGCTCGCCATCTTCGAGGGTTCCTGGGTGGACCAGCCGGACACGCCAGCGATTCCGCTCGGCAACTTCCGGACGGTCGCCGCCAGGGTCTCCGCGCTCCGTCAGACGGTGTCCAATTCACCCGCGATCGTCGGATTGACCCTGGACACGAACCTGGATTCCGTGCTGACCGGAACGGCGACCAGCCTCGGCGTGTCCCGGTCACTGCTGGCCATCACCGCAGTCGAGCTGTTCCTGCTGGCCGGTGCGGCCCTGGTCGCGGTCGCGCAACTGCTCGCGGCGCAGCGGGAGGGCGAGTACGCCATCCTGGCCGCGCGTGGCGCCACCCGCCTGCAGCTGACCCGGATGGCGATGGCGGAAGCCGTACCGCTCTGCCTGATCGCCGGCGTGGGAGGGGCGGCCGCCGGGGTCTGGCTGGCGGGCCGGATAGCCGCCCGGGCCACCGGCACGCTGGCCGGAGCGTGGTGGGCGCCGACCGCGGTGGCGGCGAGCGCCGCCATCATCTTGATAGCGCCCGCGGCCCTGGCACCCACGCCGGGAGCCGCCCGGATCCGGCGGGGCCGGCAGACGGCCGCCTCCGCGGCCACCCGGGCCGGAACCGACGTCGCGGTGCTGGTGCTCGCGGTACTCGCCGGATGGCAGCTTCGCCGCTACTCGGCCGTGTCGGCCGGGCCGAACGGCAGTACCGGCATCGATCCGGTCCTGGCCCTGGCCCCCGCGCTCGCGCTGGCCGGCGGGACGATCGCAGCGCTGCGGATCCTGCCCGCCGCGGGCAAGGCCGGTGACTGGCTGGCCGCCCGGGGCCGGCGGCTGACCACGGCCCTGGCCAGCTGGCAGGTCAGCCGCCAGCCGCTCCGCCAGGGCGGCACCGTTCTGCTGATCGTCCTCGCCGTCGCCACCAGCACGCTGGCCCTGGCGCAGCACCAGAGCTGGCTGAGGTCCAACCGAGACCAGGCGGCGTTCGCCGCGGGCGCCGACGTGCGCGCCGACCTGTCCCAGCCCCTGCCGATCGCCCAGGACGGCCGGCTGGCCAGGGTTCCCGAGGTGCTCGGGGCCACGCCCGTGGCCATCGCCGATTCCGCCACCAACGCGGGCAGCCCGCTGGTCGCGCTCGACCCCGGCCGGGCGGCGCAGATCGCGCTGCTGCGCCCCGATCAGTCGCCACTGCCGCTCGGGGCGCTGTTCAGGAAGATCCAGCCCGGCGGCACCCGGCCGGGCGTCGTGCTGAAGGCGCAGGCCGACGTGGTCCGGCTCACCGCGGCCCTCGGTCCGGCGCGGCTGCGCCTGTCCCCCGCCACCGTGCTGATCACGATCGACGACGCCGACGGTAATGCCTACCAGCTCACCGCGGGAACGCTGCCGGGCGACGGCCGGCCGCACACCCTTGCCGCCCGCGTCGCGGGAGCGGGCAGTCAGACCATCTATCCCCTGCGGGTGACCTCGATCACCGTGGACTACGCGCTGCCGACGGCCCCGGCTAAGGCGGCGGCGACGTTCCGGGTCCTTTCGGTAAACTCCGCGGCAGGTAACGCGCTGTCCGGCTGGCGGGCAGGCACCTCATCCGACGAGCTGACCCAGCTCAGCGAGGCGTACGGGGCACCGAACGGCAGTTATGGATTCCCGGCGATCCTGTCGTCTCGGCCGGGCGGCGGGGCCTCGTGGACGACCACGTTCGACGCCGGGTGGGGGTCCGCCGGGGTGTTCGGCCTGGAGTACGCGCCCGCCGGCCCGATAGAAGGCGAACTCGGCCTGGCCGCACCCTCGCCGCTGGCGGCGGGTCCCATTCCGGGCATCGCGACTCAGGCGTTCCTGGCCGCCAACAGCGCCAGCGTGGGCGACACGGTATCGGCGACGGTAGGCGCCGACGCCGCGCTGTCTGTGCGGATCGTCGCGGTGGTTTCCACCTTCCCGACGGTGACCTCTCCGTACGGCGCGGTCATCGTCGACCTCCCGTCGATCCAGGATTACCTCGCCAGCCAGTCGCTGGCTCCCCTGCCGGTTACGCAGTGGTGGCTGGCTACCGCCGGGTACCGGGTGCCGCCGGGGCTGCAGGCCGCCCTGCCGCCGGGATCCTCCGTCACCAGCGTGTTGCAGCTGGCCGCCGGGCTCGCCGCCAACCCGATGTCCGCCGTGCCGCAGCAGGCGCTGCTCGCCATCGCCATCGCCGCGGCCGTACTAGCCGTCACCGGCTGCTGTGTGGCCATCGCGGTCGGCATCCGCCAGCGCCGCGCGGAGAACGCGCTGCTGGCGGCGCTGGGCGTGGCGCCCGGCGGAGCCGCCCGCCAGCTCTGCCTGGAACGCCTCATGCTCGGCCTGCCGTCAGCGCTGGCCGGCCTGGTCCTCGGCGCGGTCATCGCCGAGCTGCTCGTCCCCGCCGTAACCCTGACCGTCAGCGCGAGCCTGCCGGTGCCGCCGGTGATCATCGCGTTCGACTGGGCCCAGACGCTGCCGCTGGCGCTGGCCGTCGCGGCCCTACCGGTGCTGGTAGCGTCGGCCGTCATCGCGCGCAGGCCAGATCCGGCCGCCGAACTGCGCACGGCGGAGGCGGCATGAGGCTATCGTGGCTGCGCGCGCAGGTCGGCGGCACGACGGTGAGCGCTGTGGCGCTTTGCCTGCTGGTACTCGGGTGCGTCTTCGTAGCGGTGGCGGGCCCGAGGTACAGCCTGCACTCGCGGACCCGGGCGCTGCAGCACGAGCTGGCCGGGGTCACGCCCGTAGACCGGGCGGTCCAGGTCACTGAGGACTGGTACACATTCGCCAGCACGGTCAGCTCCTCCCTTCAGCCCGTCGTGGACGACAGCCAGCTCCGCGCATCGCGGAGCCAGATTGCCCGGTTCCTGGCGGCGACGCCGCTGCCGCTCGGGCCAGGCCAGTGGGCCGGGCTGTCGACGAGCCCGCTAACCGTGACCGCGGGCGCGGCGCCCAGCGCGATATCCGAAGGAACCCCGCCAGAACTCGAAGTCATCTACCGCGACACGCTGCCGAGCAACGTCACGCTCGTCGCAGGCTCGTTCCCGCCGGCAAGCAGCCTGGGCAGCACGCTGCACGTCGCGGTGACCGCAGCCACCGCGACGCGGTTCGGGCTGCACCCTGGATCCTTGTTCAAGCTGCGCGTGAGCACGACGAGCGTACCGGTGATGGTCACTGCGATCCTCCGTCCGCGGGTGCCCACCTCGGCGTTCTGGAACGTCGACGCCGCCGCCCTGGCTCCCTCGTACAACATTCCTGGTCCGACGTCTCCCGTACCGGCGTTCTGGGCGGGTGCGGTGTTCGCCGATCCGGGCGAGTTCACGGCGATGCAGACCATCTTCGGCCTGCTCCCCATGAACCTCCAGTGGGAGTTCCCGCTGAGCCTCGGCGGCCTGCAGGCCGACCAGGTTCCGGCGATCGAGCATTCGCTCAACCGCGCCTCGGGCGCCGCCGTGCCCCTGTCGGGTGACCTGGCGGGCGCCACAGTGCCGCTGACGGCCCACACCGAACTGCTTGCCCAGCTCACCGCGTTCACCCTCACCGACACCGCCGTGCAGCAGGTGCTGTCGCTGCTGTTCGTCAGCCTGGCCGTCGTCGGCGCGGCCGTGCTGCTGCTCGCCGCGCGGATCAACGAGGCGCGCCGCGCCGTCGAGCTCGAGATGCTCCGTTCCCGCGGCTCCTCGTTGAGGCAGCTGGCCGCGCTGACGCTGCGCGGCAGCGGGCTGGCCTGCGTTCCCGGGGCGCTGGCGGGCGGCGGGCTGGCGCTGCTCGTCACGCCCGGACCGGCGGCCAGCCTGGCCTGGTGGCTCGGCGGCCTGACGGCGCTGACGGCGCTGCTCGGCCTGCCCGCCATCGCGGCGTGGCGGTACCGCAGGCCGGCCCCGGCCGCGAACCCGGGCGTCCGCGCCCGGCGCGCCCCGCGCCTGCCGCGCCGGGCGGTAGCCGAGGTCACCGCCTGTGCCGCCGCGGTCGGCGGACTGGTCGTGCTGCACGATCAGGGGGCGCCGCCCCCCGGAACCGTGAACCTGTACGTCGCCGCGGCGCCGGCGCTGGTCGCGATCCCGGCCGTCGTCGTGGTGGGCCGGCTCTACCCGCCGGCCATCCGCGGCCTGCTCCGGGTGTACGCCAGCCGCGCGGGAGCGTCCGGGTTCCTGGCGCTGACCCGGGCGGCACGGGCCTCGCTAGCCAGCGCCGCGCCGGCCTTCGCCCTGGTCCTGGCGCTGACCGTGGCGTCGTTCGCCGGCATGGTGCGCGACGCCGTGACGCGCGGCGAGGTCGCCGCGTCATGGCAGCTAACCGGCGGCGACGCGGTGGTCGACGCGACGCGGGTCACCGCGATCGTGACCCCGGGTGCGCAGCGGGCGGTCGCTGCCGTGCCCGGCGTCGAAGGCTCCGCCGCCGCCTGGCTGATGGCCTGGCAGGTGCCGGACGGCCAGATCCTGACCGTCGTGGCCGTCGACCCCGCCAGCTACGCCGCGTACACCGCGAGCGTCCCGTTCCCGGCCGCCCCGCTGGCCAGGCTCGGCTCCTCGGCCGGGGTCACGACCGTGGTGGCGTCCCCTGCGGCGGCCGCGCTCATCGGCTCGGGGGTCGGCGAGCTGACCTCCAATTCCGGTATGGGCCCGCTCCGGGTGCGGGTCGCCGGAACGGTGGCCACCACTCCGGCCGCGATCGGCTCCGGTCTGTTCATCATCATGCCGCTCCAGCGCATCGTCGGCGAGACCGGTCCGCCAGCGACCAACCTGCTGCTGCTCACCGGGCCGGGAATCAGCCGTCCCGCCTTGGCCGCGGTGGTGGGCAAGGACGTGCCCGGCGCGGCGGTCAGATTCCGTTCGGCGCTACTCGGCGCGCTGGCGAGTTCGCCGCTGCAGGCCGCCGCCGACGTGATCATGCGGCTGTCACTCGTCGTGGCGGCCGGGTTCGGGCTGGTCATCTTGCTGCTCGGGCTGGCCCTCGGCTCGGCGGACCGTGACCTGACGCTGGCCAGGCTGACCACGATGGGCCTGCAGCAGGGACGCCAGATCTGGCTCGTCCTCGGGGAGGCGCTGCTGTCCGTCCTCGCCGCCATCGTCGCGGGGGTGGCCTGTACGGTGGTGCTGCCCATGCTGACCTCCGGGGCGCTCAACCTGTCGGTGTTCACCGGTTCCACCGCACCGGTGCCGATCGTGCCCGACCTGGTGGCCCTGGCCGGGCCGGCCGCCGCGCTGGCGCTGCTCGCCGCGGTCGCGGTGGTCGCGGAAACGCGGCTGCTCCGCCGGCGCGGTGTCCCGGCACTGCTGAGGATCAGCGCGTGAACCTGCCCCTATCGCGAGGCGGCCGCCATGCGTCATGATCCAGCCATGGCGCCTGAGCCCCGGCAGCGGAGGATTGATGAGGGATGAGACGGTCGGCCGGCCGGCCGTGCAGTCGCTCGCGCTGGCCGAACCGACCACCCATGTGCGGAACCGCTGGATCGTCGGCCTCGTCCTCGCCAGCCTGGGCATGTGGATGGCGAACCAGACGCCGTCGCAGGTCCTGCTCGCGATCCAGCTGCAGGACATCACGCCTCGCCATAAGATCGCCGCCCTCGGGGTGGTGACCGCGGTCAACGCCGTCTCCTCCGCCCTGGCCACCCCGATCATCGGCGCGCTGTCCGACCGCACCGCACACGGACGGCGGCTTGGCCGGTTCAGCGGCCGCCGGCATCGGTGGACGATCGCCATGGTCCTGCCGGCCGCGGTCTGCGTGGGGCTGCTGGCCAAGGCGGGCACGGTGGTCGTCGTGGCCCTGCTGTGGTTCTTGTACGGCGCCTTCCAGAACGGCGAGTACGCCACCCTGAGCGCGGCCATCCCCGACCACGTACCGGTCCGCCAGCGGGCCACGGTGTCCGGCTGGGTGGGCATGCCGATCGCGCTCGGCCTGGTCCTGGGCACGGTCCTGTGCGTGGAGGTCCTCGACCAGGACCTGCTCACTAGCTATATCGCGCTGGCGGTGCTGATGGTGGCGCTGGCGCTGCCGTTCGTATTCTTCACCCCCGACTATCCGCTTCCGCCGGAACACCGGGAGCCGTTCTCCTGGCGCCGGGTGGCCTCCTCCTACTGGATCAGCCCGCGCCAATACCCCGACTTCGGCTGGGCCTGGCTGACCCGCTTCCTGGCCACGCTGTCCATCGCCATGGGCACCTTGTACCTGCTCTACTTCCTGCGCGACAAGGTGCACTACTCGCGGCTCTTTCCTGGCCAGACCGCCGCGGACGGCCTGCTCATCCTGATCCTGATTTACACCGGCGGCGTGGTGGTGGCCTCGATCGTCGGCGGGATCATCTCCGACCGCCGCGGTCGCCGCAAGATGATGGTCACCGTGTCCGGCCTGCTGATGGCGGCGGCCGCCCTGCTGCTGGCGTTCGTGGAGACCTGGCCGGCGGCGCTGATCGCAGCGGTGCTCTACGGCATCGGGTTCGGCGCCTACATCGCGGTCGACCAGGCGCTGATCACCCAGGTGCTGCCGAAGGCCCGCGACCGGGCCAAGGACCTCGGCATCATCAACATCGCCATCGTCACCCCGTACGCCATCGGCCCGGCCATCGCCGCCCCCATAGTCTCGCTGGCCGGCTACCCGGCCCTGTTCGGGGCGACCGCGGTGGTCGGCATCGCGGCCGCGATCGGGGTCTGGCGGATCAAGAGCGTCCGCTGAACTCCAGGCCCGCGAAGTCGCCGGACCTGCGCCACCGGTCGATGTACCGGAAGTAGGCCGGGGCGCCCAGGTGGTACCCGCCGCCCAGCGCGAACTGCCGGCCCTCGAACTGGCCCTCGTTGTTGTAGTAGCCGGGGGTGCAGTCGGCCAGGAACGAGGTCATCAGCGGGTTGGGCCTGACCTGCGCCATCCAGGCGTCCTCGGCCTGTTCGGTGACCTCGACCACGTCGTAGCCGTTACCGGCCATGTGGGAGACGACGGCCGCGGCGGTCTTGGCCGAGTCGGTCAGGTTGTGCGGCACGTTGGCCACGACGTTGCCGCCCTGCCATAGCTGGACGTGGAACGCGTTGGGGAACCCGTGCACGTGGACGCCGTGCATGCTGCGCATCCCGCCGGACCAGTAATCTGACAGCTTGACCCCGCCGCGGCCGGTCATGTCGAACCCGTAGCGCCTGGTCGCCTCGGTGCCGACCTCGAAGCCGGAGGCGTAGATGATGCAGTCGACGGGGTACTCGACCCCGGCGACGACGACCCCGGCCGGGGTGATCCGCTCGACCCCCCGGCCGTCGGTGTCCACCAGGTGCACCGAGGGCAGGTTGTACGCGCTGAGGTACTCGTCGTGGAAGCAGGGCCGCTTGCACAGCTGGCGGTACCAGGCCTTCAGCCGCTGCGCGGTCCGCTGATCGGCCACGATCCCGTCGACCCGGTCGCGGATCTCGCTCATCTTCTCGAAGTCGGCGATCTCGAAGTCGTCGAGCAGTTCGGCGAATCCCGCCGGGCCCGAGCGCGGTGCCGTCAGCCGGCCGCGGATCCGCTTGGCCAGGTCGGTCCAGCCGTCATTGACCAGGTCCTCGGCGGGGAACTCGGTGGCCGCCATGTTGGCGACGAAGTTCTCCAGCCAGCGCTCCTGCCAGCCGGGCGTGGCGACCCCGGCGAACCACCGCGGGTCGATCGGCCGGTTATCGCGAACGTCCACCGACGACGGCGTCCGCTGGAATACGAACAACTCGCCGCACGCCTGCGCCAGGCGCGGGACGCACTGGATGGCGGTCGCGCCCGTCCCGATGATGGCGACGCGCTTGCCGCCCAGGCGGTCCATCGGCGCGCCGTCCGGGTCCCCGCCGGTGTAGGCGTAGTCCCAGCGGCTGGTGTGGAACGCGTGGCCTGCGAAGGTCTCGATACCGGGGATCCCGGGCAGCTTCGCGACGTGCAGCGGACCCGTCCCGATCCCCACGAACTGGGCGGTGAACGCATCACCCCGGTTCGTCCGCACGATCCACCGGAGACCGGAGGCGTCCCACTCCAGGTCGGTGACCTCGGTGTGGAACAGGGCGTCGTCGTACAGACGGTACTGCCGCGCGATCCGGTCGCAGTGCGCGCGGATCTCCGGGGCGTGCGCGTACCGCTCGGTGGGGATGTGCCCGGTCTCTTCCAGCAGCGGCATGTAGATCATCGCGGAGGTGTCGCACTGCGCGCCGGGGTAGCGGTTCCAGTACCAGGTGCCGCCGAAGCCGCCGCCTTTCTCCACGATCCGCACGTCCCGCACGCCAGCCTCCCGGAGCCTGGCGCCGGTCACCAGCCCGGCGAAACCGCCGCCGACGAAGGCGAACGTCACGTGGTCGCGCTTGGGATCGCGCTCGTCCCGCGGGGTGTAGGGGTCATCGAGCAGCTGGCGGAACTGACCCGTGAATTGCAGGTACTGGTCGTTGCCGTCCGGCCTGAGCCGCTTGTCCCGCTCCTGCTCGTACTTAAGGCGCAGCTCGGCGCGTTCGGCTTCGATCATGGGCGCTCCTCCAAGCCGGGAGGCCAGCTGCTAGCCGCGTTGCCGTCCGGGACTACCGCAAGTCACTCACGGCCTCGCGCGAATCGTCAAGTGCCGCAGGCTCCCGCGCCAGCCGGCTGCTTCGCCCACCCCAGAAGACCCGTCTTCCGGCAGCACTGCCTGGCGGCCGGGCGCGACCCGGACAGGCCGGGGTGACCGTGCTCGACATCCCGGCGATCGGCCGCGACCGCGACGATGCCGCATCGATCGTGGGGAGACTGCGCGGCCGGACCACCGCCGCCGCCTTCGCCCGGAGCCACCACGCCGGCACCCCCGGCACCCCCGGCACCGTCGGCACCGTCGGCACCGTCGGCACCGTCGGCGACCATATCGGCCGCTACCGGCTGCTGGCCGGCCGCGGCGTGAAGACGGTCTTCGTAGTGCTCCCCGACCTGACCCGCCCCGAGGACCTGCTGCGCCCAGCCCCGGTCGCCGCGGCGTTCGGCTGAGCGCACACTATGACCGTAACCTCGCTTGTGCCGGCGCCTGATAAAAGGGGAACTATCACTCCATGTCGATCGCCATCTCTGAAGAACACCGGGCCCTCGCGCAGAGCGTCGCCGACTTCCTGACCAGCCATGAGTCCCGCGCAGCGGCCCGAAGCCTGCTGGGGGCCGACGCCGATGCGCGGCCCGCGTTCTGGGCTGAGCTCAGCGGTCTTGGCCTGCTCGGGCTGCACGTGCCTGAGGAGTTCGGCGGCTCGGGCTTCGGGCTGCCCGAGACGCTCATCGTGGCCGAGCAGATGGGCCGGTACCTGGCACCCGGGCCCTTCACCCCCACGGTGATCGTCAGCGCCGTGCTGGCCGCGGCCGCGCCCGCTGACCTGCAGAAGCGGCTGCTGCCCGGGCTGGCCGACGGCAGCGTGATCGGCGCGGCGGCGCTGAGCGGCGAGGTAACCCACTCCGGCGGCGCCGCGACGGGGCAGGCGGGCGTCGTGATCAGCGGCCACCTGGCCGACGTGCTGCTCGTCCCCGCGGGCGACGACGTGCTGGTAGTCGAGACGTCGGCGGGCGGCGTCCGCGCCGAGGTGCCCGCCAGCCTGGACCCGAGCCGGCGTGCGGCCCGGGTCAGCCTCGACGCCGCGCCGGCCACGGTGCTGGCGGGCGCGCGCCGGCTGCTGACCGACGTGGCCCGGGCCGTGCTGGCGGCGGAGGCGGTCGGCGTCGCCGCCGAGACGACCGAGCAGGCGGCCGCGTACGCGAAGATCCGCCAGCAGTTCGGCCGGCCGATCGCGACCTTCCAGGCGGTCAAGCACCACTGCGCGAACATGCTGGTCGCGGCGGAACTGGCCACGGCCGCCGCGTGGGACGCGGGCCGGGCCGGGCTCGGCGGCGGTGACCAGCTCAGCTACACCGCGGCCATCGCCGCGGTGCTAGCCGCGTCGGCCGCGGTCGGTAACGCCAACCTCAACATCCAGGTGCACGGCGGCATCGGGTTCACCTGGGAGCACGACGCTCACCTGTACCTTCGCCGGGCCACGGCCGTCGCCGCGGTGCTGGACGCCGAGCGGGCCGCCGTTGATGTAACCGACCTGGTCCGCCGCGGCGTGCGCCGGGCGGCGGCGATCGACCTGCCCCCGGAGGCCGAGGCGATCCGGGCGGCGATCGGCCCCGACGTGGCCCGGCTGCGCGACCTGTCCGGCGACGCCAGGAAGCAGGCGCTGATCGACACCGGCTACGCGATGCCGCACTGGCCGGGGCCGTGGGGCCGGGATTCGGGCGCCATCGAGCAGCTCGTGATCGAGCAGGAGTTCGCCACGGCCGGGATCAAGCGGCCCAGCCTCGGCATCACCAGCTGGATCATCCTGACCCTGATCCAGCACGCCAGCCCGGATCAGATCGCGCGCTGGGTCCGCCCGGCGCTCAGCCAGGACGTGATCTGGTGCCAGCTGTTCAGCGAGCCGGGCGCCGGGTCCGACGCGGCCGGCATCAGGACCAGGGCGACCCGGACGGAGGGAGGCTGGCTGATCAACGGCCAGAAGGTCTGGACGAGCGGCGCCCACCGGTCCGACTTCGGCCTGGCCACGGTGCGGACCAACCCGGACGCCCCCAAGCACGAGGGCATCACCACCATGGTGATCGACATGCACGCGCCCGGCGTCACCGTCCGGCCGCTGAAGATGCCGAACGGGAGCTCGGACTTCAACGAGATCTTCTTCGACGACGTGTTCGTGCCCGACGCCGACGTGGTCGGGCCGGTCGACGCCGGCTGGACCGTGGCGCGCGCGACGCTCGGAAACGAGAGCGTCAGCATCGGCGGCGGCGACGGCGGCCGGACCATGCCGGTCGAGGCGTTCATCCGCCCGCTCGACGCGCACCCCGGACGGCTGGCCGGCGGGGCGGGGCGGGTCGGCAGGCACATCGCCCGGACGCAGGTGATGGGCGTACTCAACCAGCGGGCCGCCTACCGGGCGGTGACCGGCGGCGGCCCCGGGCCCGAGGGCAACATCACCAAGCTGCTGCTGTCCGAGCTCGGCCACGAGACGGCCGCGATCATGGCGGAACTCGCCGGCCCCGACGCCGTGTTCCTTGACGGCGACGGGGCGATGGGAGCGAGCCTGATGCTGATGAACCGGGCCTTGTCGATCGCGGGCGGCACGTCCGAGATCAAGCGCAATCAGATCGCCGAACGGATACTCGGCCTCCCACGCGACCCGCTGATCAAGTAGCGGTCTTTAAGCTTCCTCGATCGCCCGGGCGACGCGCTCACGGGTCAGCGGCAGGTCGCGGACGCGCACCCCGACCGCGTCGGCGACCGCGTTGCCGATCGCGCCGGCCACCGGCCCCTGGGCGACCTCGCCGGCGCCGGTCTCGGGCTCGCCGGGCGCGTCCACGATCCGCACCTTGACCTCCGGGACGTCGGTGAACCGGAGGATCGGGTAGGTGTCCCAGCTCGCCGAGGTGATCGTGTCCCGGTCGAACCGGACCTGCTCGCACAGCGTCCAGCTCGTGCTCTGCACGGCGCCGCCCTCGACCTGGTTGATCACCCCGTCCGGGCTGATCACCCGGCCCACGTCCGCCGCGAGCCACAGCCTGCGCACCCGGATATCGGTATCGGCCGCCACCTCGGCCACGGCGGCGCAGTACCCCGCGTTCCCCTTGTACCGGGCCACCGCGATCCCGTAGCCGGTGCCGTCGCGGCGGGCCCGGGTGTCCCAGCCGGCCATCCGGGCGGCCTCGGTGAGGACCTGCCGGGCCCGCGGGTCGGCGAGGTGGGCGAGCCGGAACGCGACCGGGTCGGCGCCGGCCGCCTCGGCCAGTTCGTCCATGAAGGACTCGATGGCGAACACGTTGAGGTGCGCGCCGAGCGAGCGCAGCGAGGACGTCCTGATCGGCATGTCCAGCAGCCGGTGCCGGGTGACGTGCAGGCCCGGGATGTCGTAGCCGGGCACCGCGTTACGGGTGGCGCCCATCGCGCCGGAGGGCGGGCCGTCGGGCGCGGGCGGCATCGGGACTCCCCCGGCGAGGTGGGTCAGGGCGAGCAGGCGCGGTTCCCCGCCGCTAGTCGGCCGGCCGATGAAGCCGTTGCTCCACACGTCCTGCCGCCAGGTCACGATCCGGCCCCTGGCGTCAAGACCGGCCGCCAGGCGCGCGAGCATGGCCGATCCCAGCGGCGCCCAGCCCATCTCGTCCTGGCGGGTCCACTGCACCCGCACCGCCCGGCCCGGGACGGCCCGCGCCAGCAGCACCGCGTCCATGGCCACGTCGTCCGCGCCGTTCTGGCCGTAGACCCCCGCGCCCTCCAGGTAGTGCACCGTCACCTGCCCCGCTGGTAGCCCCAGCCCGGCCGCGATCGCCGCGCGCAGCGGGAAGATGCCCTGGCTGTGGCACCACACGGTGACCTCCTCACCGTCCCACCGGGCGATCGCGCAGCTGGGCGCCATCGACGCGTGGGCGATGAACGGCCGGCTGAACTCGGCGGTCAGCGTGCGGACGGCCGGACCCGCGGCACCCGTATCCTGGTCCACCACCGTCTGCGTTTCCGACGGCGCCGCCAGCATGAAGGCGCGCAGGTCGCGCGAGTCGGGCAGCGACGGGCGCGTCCGCCATCGCGCCGCGCGGGCGACCCGCCGGGCGGCCCGCAGCGCGGCACGGTCGGTCGGGGCCACCACGCCGAGGAACGAGCCGTCCCGCACCAGCACCGTCTCGCGGCCCAGGTCCTCCTCAGCGAGTCCGGTCAGGCCGACGACCCGCGCAGGCGGACGCACGACCCGGCCGTAGGCCATGCCCGGCAGGACCAGGTCGTGCAGGAACCGCGGGCGCCCGGTCACCTTGTCCGGGATGTCCAGCCGCGGGGCACTGCTCCCGGCCACCGACCACTGGCCGTGAGGCCGGGACGGCACCGGGGCGTCGGCGGGCCGGTCCAGCATGCCCCGCCGCGCCAGCGTCCAGTAGCTCAGCCCGGTCGGGCCGTCGGCCAGGATCTGCCCGTCGGAGGTGGCCAGCGCGGCCTGGCTGACCCCGAGCTGCGCCGCGGCGGCGTTCAGCAGGACGTCCCGGGCCTGCGCGCACGCCTGCCGGAGCGCCGAGCCGGAATCCTGGACCGACATGCTGCCCGCCGTGACGCCCTCGTCCGGGCTGGCGTCGGTGGATACCGGGGCGACCCGCACCCGGGCCAGGCTGACCTGGAGTTCCTCCGCGGCGACCTGAGCCAGCGCGGTCCAGATCCCCTGGCCGTACTCCACCTTCCCGGTCCGGATCGTGACCTCCCCGTCCCGGCTGAAATCCAGCCACCGGGCCAGCACCGGATTGGCCGCCAGGTCCTTCGGGAGCGACGGGATCGCCGGCGGCGCCGCAGGCGCGGCGGGCGCCCCAGCCTCGCTGGCGGGAAGGAACGGCCGCGCGGGCAGGTCCAGGGGTACGGCCGGCGTATCCGGACCCCGCGCCGCCGCCCTAAGCACCGCGCGGATGATGCGGCCGTGCGTCCCGCAGCGGCACAGATTGCCGTCGAGCGCCTCCCTCACCTGCTGCCCGGTCGGCGCGGGACGCTCGCCGAGCAGGCCGACGGCGGCGATCACCATGCCGGCGGTGCAGTAGCCGCACTGGGCGGCCTGCTCGTCGATGAACGCCTGCTGGACCGGGTGGAGCCGGCCGTCGGCACCCGGCAGCCCCTCCACGGTGGTGACCGCGCCGTCGACGGCCGATACCGGCAGGTCGCAGGACGAGCGGGCGCGCCCCTGGATGAGCACAGAGCACGCCCCGCACAGCCCCATCCCGCAGCCGAACTTCGGCCCGGCCAGGCCCAGGTCGTGGCGGAGCACGTCGAGCAACGGCGCCTCCGGCGCGCAGGTCACGCTGCGCTCGGTACCGTTCACGATCAACCGGAACTCGGCCGCTGGCACGCCTTCCCCGGCGGGGGCGGTCATGTCAGGCCGTAGCAGCACTGATCGTTCGGTTCATGCATGTCATTGTGCCGAACGGGCGGTGGTATCACCTCGCGGCGGTGGGCCGCCGGGCCGCCGCGGTGTCCGCCGACGTCAGGTCATGCAGCACCGCATCGACCTGGCCTCCGCGCCGCGGGCGGTATCGTTCGGCCAGGTCGCGCCGGTGGCGATGATGCTCGCGTCCCCCGGAACTGCTGCGGCCCTGGGTGTCCGGCACGGTGGCCGAGCTGGCCACGGACGGCGAGCACCACGCCCGCATGCGCGACACCCTGTGGGTCTTCCTGGAGTCCGGGGGCAGCTACAAGACGACCGCCGAACGGCTCGTGCTGCGCAAGAACACGGTCCAGTACCGGATCCGCAAGGCGGAGGAGAGCCTCGGGCGGCCGGTGGGCGACAGCCGGCGCGACGTGGAACTCGCGCTGCTGGCCAGCCACTGGCTCGGGCCGACGGTGCTGCGGTCGAAGTGACTAGGCGGACTTGCTCAGCTGATGGACGTGCACGCCCATCGTGATCTGCGAGAACCCGTAGATCATGGCGTACAGGCCGAACAGCAGCGCGAGGGTGACCGCGCCGAGACCGGGGCGCGCGAAGAGCACGACGCCGAACGCGACGGACACCAGCCCGGCGATGAAGAACAGCGTGCGGGTGCCCGCGCTTTCCCCGCTCTGGAAGCCGGCCAAGACCTCGGCGAAGCCGCCGACTAGCGCCCACGCCGCCACGACGATGACCAGCACGAACGCGGTAGGCACGGGCCAGGCCAGGGCGACCACGCCCGCGATCAGGTCCACTATGCCGAGCAGCAGGTGGCCGAGGACGGGTGGGGCGGATCGGCTCCGGAAGGCCCGTCCGGCCTGCAGGCCGGCGGCCATGAACGCGTAGACCGCGAACAGGATGACCAGCGCGAGAATCGTGACGCCGGGCCAGGCGATGGCGGTGATCCCGACGATGACGGCGAGAATGCCGAGCAGGATCATTGCGGTCGAGCTTCTCTTGAACATGGGCATCCTGTCCGGGCTTATGACCATCCCCCCTGACCAGAGCATAGAACGTGGTGCGCCGGCGTCCATTGGCCGCTCATCACGAACCCGGCGCCCGGCTTTGGTTCGGCAGCCACATCCTGCGGCCGCTACCTGCCGCGCGCGATCGCGGGTCAGCCCAGGTGCTCGGCCAGCCACGGCCCGGTCACGGTGGCGGCGTCACGCGCGTCCTGCTCGGGCAGGCCTGCGGCGAAGCCGCGCAGCTCGCCCAGGCCGAGTGCGCTGATCTCGGCGAGATTCCGGCCGCCGAGGTGCGAGGTCGGCGTACAGGGTGCCCATGGCCAGCGACGTCTTGCCCGAGCCGGACACTCCGACCACCGCGACCGTCCGCCACAGCGCCACGTCCACTGAGGTGAACGCGGTCAGGGGTGCACGGGTCCGCTGGGCCCGCGGTCCAGGCGCAGCGACTGCATGATGGCGAACGAGGTGGTGTAGGTGAATTCCTCGATGTCTGCGGCGGCGAGCACGCCGGTGTACTTGGCGACGACGGGCGCGGCGGTGCGCTCGGTGACGGCGTCGAGGTGGGCCTTGACCCCGGCCCACATGTTCGGCCAGGCCTGGGTGTAGAAGGGCACCGGGTCGACCGAGGCCAGCGCCTCTTTTGCGCTGGCCTCGATGTCGGCGATGTACTGCTGGTGCACCGCTACGTCGTCGCGGGTGGCGAGCCGGCCGAGGTGCCCGCTGATGAAGTGGGTCCACGGGTAGGACAGCGCAATGGCCGGGGCACCCATGTACCCGACGACGTCCTCGGACAGGTTGGTGTTGTAGATGGGCACCCAGCCAGCGTTGACGACGTCGATGAACATCAGCGTGTCGTGGCCGGGAAAGTGGATGTAGATGTTGTCCGGCGTGTGGTTGGGGCCGTGCCAGGCCAGCTCGACGCGCTCGCCCCCGACCTCAAGCGTGAAGCGGTCGCCGAAGGTGATCTCCGGCGCGGGCCGGGCCGGGTTGTTGTCGCGCAGCAGCAGCCGGCGGGTCTCCTCGTGGCCGATGCGGACCACGTCCCCGCCGAACAGGAAGGACGCGCCGCTGTGGTCGTCGTGGTGGTGGGAGTAGACCAGGTGTGTCACCGTGTTGGTCACGCCCTCGGCGGCGGTGACCTCGTCGATGGCCCGCTGCAGGTTATGGCCGATGGACGGGGGGGCGTCGAACAGCACGACGCCGTCCCTCGTGGCCAGGAACGCGCAGTTGTAGACGCTGTCGGTGACCCAGTAGAGGTTGCGCTCGACGCGCCCTACGTAGTACCCCTGCTCGTTGACGGCCGGGCCGAGTGCTGACTGCGGGATCGGCGCGTACTCGGGCGAGTCTGGTGTGGTCACGGTATCTCCCTCGGATCTGGCGCACGTGCCCAGGCGGCCGTGCGAGTGTATGCAGCGGATTCAGGCTGGCCGCCGGGCAGGTGAGCGGTCCTCACCGGATCCTGGTGATTCACGCGCGGCTTGCTCAGGCGCCGTAGGCCGGGAGTATCGCTCCGCTCACCGGCGCCGCGGCGTCGCTGACCAGGAAGGCGATCACGGCGGCGATCTCCTCCGGTGCGACCGCGTGCGCCATCGTCTCTGCCGGGAATATGCCCCGGTTGGTCGGGGTGTCGAGCAGCTGCGGCGCGACCGCGTTCACCCGGATCCCGTGCGGGCGGAGCTCGATGTCGAGGATGCGGGTCAGGTGGACCAGGGCGGCCTTGCTTACGCCGTACGCCGCCATGCCGCCGGTCGGCTCGAGTCCCGGGCGGGAGGTCACGTGCACCATGGCACCTGAGCCCTGCTGCTGCATGTGCCGCGCGACCGCCTGGCTCAGCCAGAGCGCAGGGCCCAGGTTGACATCGATCATGAGCCGCAGCGTCTCGGGCGTCACGGTGAGCGCGTCTCCCAGGCCGAACACGCCGATCGTGTTCACCAGCACGTCCGGGGGACCGATCTGGTCGGCGATCCGGTCGACCAGCGGCGCCGCCACGGTAGGGTCGGTGGCGTCGGCCACCTCGCGGTGGATGCCGTCGGGCAGTTCAGCCAGCCCAGGCTCGTTCCGGTCGACCCCCACCACGGTGAGGCCGCTGGCGGCGAGGGCCACCGCCGTCGCTCGTCCAAGCGGACCGCCCGCGCCGACCACGATTGCTACATGAGAGCTCATGGCCCCACGCTTGCCGCGCGTCAGGTGACAGGTCGTCACCGGATCCTGGTGATTCGCGCGCCGTTGACAGTGCGCGGGCTGGCCTGGTACCGAGAGGACTAGGTGCCCGGCGGTAGGGCGTCGGGCGTAGAGACCAAGGCAGGCCTGTGACGGTGGCTCAGACAACCCCCGGGTTGATAAACAGGGCTGATCTTCTCGCCGCCCTGGATCGCGCGGCGTCGGGGAAGGTGACGATCATCTCGGCTCCGGCCGGCAGCGGGAAGACGTCCCTGTTGCGGGCTTGGGCCGACCGTCAGGGACGGCCGTACCGGCTCGCCGTCGTGCAGGTGCAACGCGATCAGCAAGACGCCCAGCAGTTCTGCCTGGCCCTGCTCGGAGCGGTTCGCCGGGCCACCGGGGCCTTCAGCGACGCGGAACCGCAACCGGCGACGCCCGAGTTCAACGCCCGGGCGATGGCCGACAAGGTGCTCTCGGAGCTCGCCGAGGCTCGCGGTGACATCACCCTGGTTATTGATGATCTCCACGAGCTGACTTCGCCGGATGCGCTCGGTCAGCTCACGCGGTTGCTGACCAACCTTCCCCCGCATGCGCACGCGGTGCTGACCACCCGTCGTGATGTCCCCCGCCTGCGGCTGCATCAGATGCGCCTGGCGGGCGAGCTAACCGAGATCCGCGCGGCGGACCTGCGTTTTCCCGAACGCGAAACCCGCGAGCTCCTCGAAGCCTCGGGGATCGCGCTGTCCGAGGCCGGCGTGGCGCTACTGCACCAGCGGACTGAAGGGTGGGCCGCGGGCCTGCGGCTCGCCGCGATCTCGCTGGCTGGCCACCCGGACCCGGAGCGGTTCGTCGCGGAGTTCTCGGGCAGCGATCGCACGGTCGCCGAGTACCTGGTCGATGAGATGCTGGACCGCCAGCCGGCCGAGATCCAGGACCTGCTGCTGCGCACCTGCCTGCTCGACCGGGTCAACCGGGAACTGGCGGACCTGCTGACCGGCCGCCCGGGCTCGGAGCGGATCCTGCTGGAGCTGGAGGACGCGAACGCGTTCGTCGTGTCGCTGGATCCCGAGCGGACGTGGTTCCGCTACCACCACCTGTTCTCGGATCTGCTGCGGCTGGAGCTGCGCCGCAGGATGCCGGAGGAAACGCCGGCGCTGCACCGGCGGGCCGCCTGGTGGTTCAGCCGGCATGGCCAGGTAGTGGACGCCATCCGGCACACCCAGGCGGCGGGCGACTGGCCAGGCGCGGCGCGGCTGCTCGCCGACCATACGTTCAGCCTGACCCTGGACGGGCAGGCGGAGACGATGCAGGCGCTGGTGCGGGCGTTCCCGCCGGGCGTGGATCACCCCGAGCTGGCCCTGGTGCGCGCGGCGGGTGATCTGGTCCAGGGACGCCTGGACGAGGCGGCCGCCCACCTGGCCGTGGCGGAGGCGCACGTCGAAGCGGCGCCGCCGGATCGCCAGCGCCGCCTGCGGGTGGCCGTCGCGGCGCTGAAGCTGTCTCTGGCCCGGCGGCGCGGTCACCTGGCCGGCGTCCTGGAACAGGTCAGGTTCCTCGACTCCCCGGTCACCGGGCAGTCCGATGAGGACATCGCGCTGGGCAGCGACCTACGGGCCGTCGCGCTGATGAACCTGGGGGCGGCTGAGGCGTGGTCGCTGGGGCTCCGCGACGCCGAACGTCACCTGCAGGAAGGTGCTGCCCTGGCCCGGGAGATCGGCCGGCCCTACCTGGAAGTCGGCTGCCTGGCGCAGCTCGGGTTCGCGTCGAAGGTCGACCCGTTCGCCACGACCCAGCGGCGCTGCCGCGAGGCGATCGGGCTTGCCGAGCGGTACGGCTGGGGCACCGAGCCGGTGATCGCGCCGGCGCTGGTCACGCTGGCCGGCACGATGGTCTGGACGGGTGAGTTTGACGAGGCGGAGCGGTGGCTGCAGCGCAGCGCACAGGCCCTGGAAACAGACACCGGGCCCGAGATCCGGCTGCTGATGCATCACACGACCGGGATACTGCACGCCTGCCGCGGCCGCCACGACGAGGCGCTCGAGGAGTTCAGCGCGGCCGACCGCCTGCGATCGCAGCTGGAGGGCTCGCACGCGCTGGCGAATCAGGTGACCGGCTGGCTGCTGGCCAGCCAAGCCCGCGCCGGGATGCCCGGCCAGGCCCTCGCCGCTCTGGCGGCGCTGGGTGACGAGCGGGCCAGCTCAGGGGAAATCCGTAACGCCCGCGCCGTGATCTGCCTGGAGGAACGCGATCCGGCCGGAGCGCTCGGCGCGGTACGGGAGGTCCTGGACGGCACGGCACCGGTCATCGGTTACGTCACGCTCGTTGAGGCTCAGCTGCTAGCCGGGCTCGCCCACGGTGAGCTCGGTGACCAGCGCGCGGCGAACCAGGCCGCCGAACGCGCACTCGCCCTGGCCGAGCAGGACAGGCTGGTCCTGCCGTTCGCGATAACGGGCTCACGGGAGCTGCTGGAGGCCCTGCCCCGGCACGAGACGGCGCACGCCGCGCTGCTCGCCGACATCCTGGACGTGCTGCACGGCTCATCCCGGTCGGCCAAGGACCGGTCTTCATCGCCGCCGGCGGAGGAGCTCAGCCCGGGCGAACTGCGGGTGCTGCGGTTCCTCCCGACCAACCTGTCCCGGCCGGAGATCGCCGGCGAACTGTCGGTCTCGGTGAACACGGTCAACACGCACGTCCGCAGCATCTACGCCAAGCTCCGGGTCCGGGACCGGTCCTCGGCCGTGCAGCGGGCCCGGGAGCTTCGGCTGCTCTCGGCCGGGCTCACACGTTAGCGTCACCATGGCGCTCACCTGATCCTGGCGATGCGGTTTCACCTGCCCGCCTTAAACCATGGCCGCATGGACCCGGCACCTGCCCTGTACACGATCCGGATCCGGGGCCGCCTCGGCGCGACGCTGCTGTCGGCATTCCCGGCGCTGGCGTCGCGGCAGCACGGTGCGCACACCGTGCTCACCGGCCCGCTGGACCGGTCGGCGCTCTACGGCGTGCTCGCGGAGATCGAGGCGCTCGGCCTGGACCTGATCGAGGTCCGCCAGGTCATGTTGGAGCGCGGATCACCGGAATCTGGTGACTGCCGCTCACCGTGATGGCGGCTAGCTTCGGGCACACCCGACCCCGCTACGAGAGATGACGCTCCCATGACCAGCGCCCCGATTCGCGACCCGCTCGCCGACCATCTCCTCACGCCGGAAAACGCAGCCTTCCTGATCATCGACTACCAGCCCGCCCAGCTGGCCGAGGTCCACTCGATGGATCGCGCGCTCCTGCTCAAGAACGCCGTCTCGACGGTCCGGACCATCAAGGCCTTCGCCGTCCCGGTCGTGCACTCGACGATCAACGTCGCCACCGGCCGGGGAAAGCCAACCCTGCCCGAACTCGCCGGGCTGCTGGAAGACGACAAGCCGCTCGACCGGACCTCGACCAACGCGTGGGAGGACATCGAATTCGTCCAAGCCGTCCACGCGACCGGCCGGCGCAAGCTCATCATCTGCGCCCTCTGGACCGAGATCTGCATGGCCTTTGCCGCCCTGGATGCGCTGCGCGAGGGTTACGAGGTCTACCCCGTCGTCGACGCCATCGGCGGCACCTCGCCCGACGCCCACCGGGCCGGCCTCGACCGCGTGATCCAGGCCGGCGGGCAGCCGATCAGCTGGGTCTCGCTCGCGGTTGAGTTGCAGCGCGACTGGGCCCGCCAGGACACGGTCGACGCGGTCATCGAGATCGTCCTCACCGACCGCCTCCTGAAGGAGGAATAGCGACCCATGGCCGCCGAGACTGCCAGCCGCGTCCGGGACCGGCGCTGGCTCATCCTGGGCGTAATCGGCCTGGCGCAGCTCATGGTGATCCTCGACCTCACGGTGATGAACATCGCGCTGCCGTCGGCGCAGCGCGCGCTGCACTTCAGCACACCCGACCGGCAGTGGGTGGTGACCGCCTACACTCTGGCGTTCGGCAGCTTGCTACTGCTCGGCGGCAGGCTGGCCGACCTGCTGGGCCGGAAGGTCACGTTCCTGATCGGCCTGGTCGGCTTCGCCGGGGTCTCCGCCATCGGCGGCGCCTCGGTCAACTTCGCGATGCTGATCACTGCCAGGGCTTTCCAGGGTGCGTTCGCGGCCCTGCTGGTGCCGTCGGCGCTGTCCCTGCTGACCACGACGTTCACCGAGCCGAAGGAACGCGGCACGGCATTCGGCATCTACGGGGCGATCGCCGCGGCCGGCGGAGCGCTGGGCCTGCTGCTCGGCGGCGCCTTGACCGAGTACCTGTCCTGGCGCTGGTGCCTGTACGTGAACCTGGTCTTCGCCGGGGTGGCGTTCATCGGCGGGGCGCTGCTCCTGGAGCGGCAGCCATCCCCGGTTAAGCCCAGGCTCGACGTCCCGGGCGTGCTGCTGGTCTCCGGCGGGGTGTTCTGCCTGGTCTACGGGTTCTCCAACGCGGCCGCGCATAACTGGCACACGCCGTCCACGTACGGCTTCCTGGCCGTCGGCGTGGTGCTGCTTGCGGTGTTCACGCTGTGGCAGGGCCGGGCGGCCCACCCGCTGCTGCCGCCCCGCGTGGTGCTGGACCGCAACCGCGGCGGCGCCTACCTGTCGTTCTTTATCGGCGCGGCCGGGATGTTCGGGATCTTCTTGTTCCTGACCTACTACCTGCAGCAGACGCTCGGGTACTCGCCGCTGGTCACCGGCGTCGCGTTCCTGCCGTGGAGCGGCTGCCTCATCGTCATGGCCAACCTGTCCACGATCGTGCTGATGCCCAGAGTCGGGCCCAAGCCGCTGATCGCGTCCGGGATGCTGGCCTCGGCGGGCGGGATGGCCTGGCTCGCCCAGCTTGGCCAGCACACCAGCTATACCGCCGGCGTGCTCGGCCCGCTCATCCTGGCCGGGATCGGCCTGGGCCTGATCATCGCGCCGGTGATCAACACCGGTACCTTCGGCGTAGCCCCGCAGGACGCGGGAGTCGCCTCCGCGACCGTCACCGTCGGCCAGATGCTCGGCGGCTCGGTCGGCACCTCGCTGCTGAACTCCATCTTTGCCGGCGCGGTTGCGTCCTACCTCGCCGCGCACCTGGCCCTGGGCAGGCTCATCGGCCGCCCGGCCATGACCAGGCTGGCGCTGGCCCATGGCTACGACACCGGGTTCTGGTGGATCGTCGGCATCTTCGCCGTCGGTGCGGTCGTCGGCGGCGGCCTGCTCCGCCGCGGGCCGCTGCAACAGAAGGGCGCGCCATCGCAGGCCGACGGCAGGGTCACCACGGCACAGGCGCAAGCGGTCCCGTCGGACTAATAACCGAAACCACGTCACGAAAGGCAGACCACAATGACCATCTCGGACAGCACGGTGGCCATCATCGGCACCGGCAACATCGGCAGCAGGCTCGCGGCGAACTTCGCGGCCGGGGGTCGGGACTTCCTGCTGGCCGGCCGCGACCAGGAGGCCGCCCTGAAGATCGCGTCGGACCTTGACGGGCATGCGGAAGTGGTGAGCGTCGACGAGGCGGTCGACCGGGCCGACGTGCTCGTGCTCGCCGTCTGGCTCGACGCCTTCGAGCAGCTCATCGCCGAGTACGGCGAGCGGCTCGCGGGCAAGGTGATCGTCGACCCGACCAACCCCATCGAACCCGATGGCAGCGGCGGCGTCCGTAAGGTCATCCCCGAGCAAGAGTCCTCGGGCCAGATCCTGGCTGGCTTGCTCCCGGCCGGGGCGCGGCTGGTCAAGGCGTTCGGCACGCTGTCGGCCCCTACTCTGTCCGCGGCCGCGCGGCGGGAACCTGAGCGCGCGGTCGAGTTCTACGCCGCCGACGACGACGCGGCGGGCAACCTGGTCGCCGACCTGATCCGGGTCGGCGGCTACGAACCGGTCCGCGTGGGCGGCCTGGACCAGTCCATTCGCATTGAGATGCTCGGCGACCTGCATGAATACGGTGCCCTGGGCCGGGTGGTGACCAAGGCAGAGGCGCTGGCGGCGATCTGACTCGGCGATGTCGTCAACCTTCGCCCTCAGCCGCGTGCAGGTCAGACGGTCGGGGTACGGTGCGATGCAGCTCGCCGGCCCGTTCGCGTTCGGGACGCCACCTGACCGGGCGACAGTCGATGAGGGCGCTCGAGTGCCTGGTCACCATCGTGGATCAGGGCTCGCTGACGAAGGCGGCGGCGGTGCTGCACATATCGCGGCCTGCGCTATCCCACCAGATCGCCGCCATCGAGCGGGAGCTGGGGACGCCGGTCATCGAGCGCCTGCCGCGGGGCATCAGGCCGACCGCAGCCGGTCTGGCGGCGCCGGTTCCCCGGCGTCGAACGCCGCTACCCGCCGAAGGCCATCCTGGGCACGGCTTATGAGCTCGCCAACGGGTCGGCGCCTGATCCCCGGTGATTTCGAGGGCGGGAAGACCGGCGCCGTCAAGGTGCTCGGAAAGGCTAGGACTCACCGTCCAGCACCTTTCCTGAGTGCGGCTACCGCGTCTGGGTAGTTGGCGAGCTGATACGGCTTGTTTCCCGGCTGAGGCGGGCCAGAATACGACTTGATTGATGGCGGGTTCGGGACGATAGGCACGCTGAGGACCAACTGGTAGCCCGCGCCTTCCCACGGGACGAGCACCGGCTGGTCTATGTCGCCGGAGAACCACTGGTCGTCAGGCAGGTAAACGCCGGCGTACTGCACGCGGCCGCCCATCAGCGCACCCAGCGCGTTGACCTCGCCCGGGGTGTTGTCCTGCGCCGACGCGCCCTGGTTGACCAGCAACGGACCGCTAGCGGTCGGGGCCGGGGTGACGTGCGACCCCTCCCAGTAGAGCCCGATGGCGTCATGTGCCCTCATCCACGCCATCATGTTCGTGATGAACTGCGGGTCGTCCTGACCGCCGAACGTATGGAAGTCGAGTCCCCACTCCGGGATGATGATGGGCTTGCCCGTCGCGGCTGAGAATGCCGCCGTCCAGTTCAGGCCGCCCGGCTCGGTGGTGAGGATCTGCTGCCACTTCGCCGCGTGATCGAGCGCGCCGGATGCGGTGTGCGGGTAAGTGCCGTCCGGGCCGCCGTACCAGTCGAAGATATCGGTGCCGATGTAGTCAACGTACGCACTGCCGGGCCAGGATTCGGCTACCGACTCATCGGTCATGTAGGCGGTCCACAGGAACTTGAAATCCTGACCGGGCACCGACCGCATGGTGGTGACGATCTGCCGCCACGCGAGGATGTAAGCATCCGGCTCGGACGGCGGCGCGCGATGCTCGCTCCATTCGTACCAGGCCCCGTTCATCTCGCGGCCGAGGTCAATAATGGTGTTGCCGAGCCCGTCCATGACCAGCAACTCGCCGAGGTTATAGAACTCCGAGTTGTAGTCTCCCGCCGCCGCCGCGACGAGAGTCGAGCTTGTCGCCTCGAAGTAGCCGTTCGCCGTGTCGCCACGGCCCTCATTCAGCAGGGTTTGCATTTCGGCGGCTACCTCGACGGATACGGTAATAGCTCGAGGGTGAGCAGGCGGAGCAGCAAGCAGGGCCTTCCACGTTTTCCGGCCGACAATTCCGTCGATCGGCAGGTCCTTGGCTATCGCGAACGCTTCGACCGAGCCGAGGGTTAGCGGACCGAAATCGCCGTCAACGGAAAGCCTCGGCTGGACATTCCACAGGTTAAGCCTGGTCTGCAGGGTCTCAACGTACGTGCCTTTTGCGCCCTCTTCGAGGGTTGGGTAAGCGGATAGCTCGACCGGGCCGGTAGCCGCGTGCTTACCGATAGTCGCCCGAAGCAGCGCTGTGATCCCTAGTGCGCCAAGGAACAGCAGCACGATCAGGATGCCGAACATCCGCCATGGGGTCTTCTTCGTTGCGGGCGTGTGGTTCATTTACTGGAACCGTTGAGCCTGACTCCTTGGCTTCGTGGCCTACGGTCGATCATACGCCAGATGATCCGGCCCGATTCCGGCCAGGAACCCTGGACGCGCGACGTCCGGTTTGGGGGATTTGCTGCCGGGTACCGGACAGGACCGTGCGGCTGATCCTCAACGTGATCTGGCTGACCCTGTGCGGCTGGTGGATGGCGCTGGCCTACGCGGTGGCCGGCCTGATCTGCGTCGCCCTGATCATCACGATCCCGTTCGGGATCGCCGCGTTCCGGATCGGCGGGTACGTGCTGTGGCCGTTCGGCCGGCAGATCGAGGCACGGGAACGGGCCGGGCTCGGCGCGGCGGTCGGCGACATCATCTGGATCGTGCTCATCGGCTGGTGGCTGGCACTCGGCCACCTGGTCAGCGGCATGGCGCTGTGCCTCACGATCATCGGCATCCCCCTCGGCCTGGCCAACTTCAAGATCATCCCGATCTCGCTCATGCCGCTCGGGGTCCGCATCACGTCCGGTCGGCCGTTCTAACCGGCCCTGGGTGCCCTTGCCGGCCCCCGGCGGAGCGAGCAGCAGCAGCCTCACGACGCGGTGAGGTCGGCCGGGATGACGATCTCCCGCTTGACGATCTTGCCGGTCCCGCCCTTGGGCAGCGCGTCGACGATCCACACGTGGCGCGGGTACTTGTAGGCCGCAACCTGGCCTTTGACGTAGTCCCGCAGTTCCTCGGCGGTGACGACGGCGCCGGGCTTGAGGGCCACCGCAGCGCCGACCTCCTCGCCAAGGGACGCGTGCGGCAGGCCGATCACGGCCGCCTCCGCGACCGCGGGATGCTCGTAGAGCACCTCCTCGATCTCCCGCGGGTAGACGTTGTAGCCGCCGCGGATGATCAGGTCCTTCTTACGGTCCACGATGTAGAAATAGCCTTCGTCGTCGACCCGGGCCAGGTCGCCGGTGTGGAACCAGCCGTCGCGGATCGCCTCGGCGGTCGCGTCTGGGCGGTGCCAGTACCCCTTCATCACGTTCGGCCCGCTGATGACGATCTCGCCTACCTCCCCCTGCGCGACCTCGTGGTCGTTGTCGTCTACGACGCGCATCCGCACGTCCCGGATGGGCGTGCCGATCGAGCCGGGCTTCCGCTCCCGGTTGGGGTGGTTGAACGAGGCGATCGGCGAGGTTTCCGACAGGCCGTATCCCTCGAGCACCGCGACGCCGAACGCCTCCTCGAACCCGCGCAGCACCTCCACGGGCAGGGCCGCGCCGCCGGAGATGCACATCCGCAGCGAGGAGGTGTCGTAGTCCGCGCGGTCAGGTGCGTGCAGCAGCGCCACGTACATGGTCGGCACGCCCTCGAAGACGGTGACCCGGTGGGCGGCGATGATCCGCAGGGCGTGCCCGGCGTCAAACCGCGGCAGCAGGGTCAGGCACGCGCCCGACGCCACCGCGACGTTGAGCGCGACCGTCTGCCCGAACACGTGGAACAGGGGAAGCCCGCCGAAGATGACATCGTCGGGGCCCGCGCGGACGATGTCGGCGCGGGCCACCTCCGTGTTGCTGATCAGGTTGCCGTGCGTGAGCTCGGCGCCCTTCGGGTGGCCGGTCGTGCCTGAGGTGTAGAGGATGACCGCGGTGTCCTCGTCATCGGCGTCCGCGACCTCGTAATCAGCGTCGACGGAGGCCAGCAGCTCCGGGAAGCTGGCCCCGTCCACGACGATGGCCTCGGCCTCGGCCTGCTCGGCGCCGGCGCGAGCCTGGTCCGCGAACGCGGGAGCGGCGAAGATAAGGCCGGCACCGGAGTCGCTGAGGTAATAGGCGACCTCGCGTGACTTGAGCAGCGGGTTCATCGGGACGACGACGCCGCCGGCGCGGAGCACTCCGTAGTACACGACGGGGACCTCGGCGACGTTGGGCATCATGATCCCGATCCGGTCGCCGGGCTTGAGGCCGCGCTCGTGCAGCAGCCCCGCGACCCGGGCGCTCGCCTCGTCCAGTGCCCGGTACGTCATCGCCGCGTTGTCCACCCGCACGGCAACCCGTCCGGCATGGGCCCGGGTGGTGTTCGTCAGGTTTGTCGCCAGGTTCGTCACGCTGCTCATTGTCCGGCGGCAGGCCCGGGCGGTCGTCGGTCCCCGGTATCAAGCCTGTCCCCTTGCGTTGGTATGGCGGCACAACCGTTGTGCCGCTGGCCCGACGAAGCGGCCCATCCTCGTGTTGCCAGCACGTTAACCCGCGGTTCGCCGCGGTTTAGCGTCGCGGATCACACCCGAAGGGAGACCGGGATGGACACCGTCCGGCGCTACTCCATGCTCATCGACGGGGACTGGGTCGATACCGACGACCGGTTCGAGATCCGCAGCCCGGCCACCGAGGAGGTGGTGGCCAGCGTAGCCAAGGGCGGCCGCGAGCACGCCGACCAGGCGGTGGCGGCGGCCAAGGCAGCGCACGAGGACGGCCGGTGGCGTCGGACGTCGCCGCAGGAGCGGGGCGCCGTACTCGACGCGATAGCCCGACGGCTCGGCGAGCAGATCAATGAGCTCGCCGTCACCGAAACGCTGGAGAACGGCGCGCCGATCCGCCAGGCCCAGGCCTTCCAGATCGGCTTCTCCATCGGCCACCTGCGCTACTTCGCCGACCTGGCCCGCACCTACGCCTTCGAGCGGACCGGGCCGCTGCTGCGGGTGCCCACGCTGGCCAGTGGGATCGTCCGCCGCGAGCCTATCGGCGTGTGCGCCGCCATCGTGCCGTGGAACTTCCCGCTGCTGCTGGCCATGTGGAAGATCGGCCCCGCGCTGGCCGCGGGCAACACCATCGTGGTCAAGCCCGACGAGCACACCCCGCTGACGCTGCTGGAGTTCGCCAGGATCGCGCAGGAATGCGGGCTGCCGCCCGGGGTCCTGAACGTCGTGCCAGGCGAGGGTCCGTCGTCGGCGCCGAGCTGGCCAGCCACCCCGACGTGCGGAAGATCGCCTTCACCGGCTCGACGGCCGTAGGGCGGGAGATCATGCGGATGGCCGCGGGCAACGTCAAACGGCTGACGCTGGAGCTCGGCGGCAAGGGGCCGAACATCGTCCTCGACGACGCCGACGTGGAGCTGGCCGCGGACGGCACGCTGTTCGGCGGCCTGATGAACCAGGGGCAGGCGTGCGAGTCGGGCACCCGGATCATCGTGGCCTCGGCCGTGCACCACAAGTTCGTCGAGCGGCTGATCGAGCGGACCAGGACGATCACGGTCGGGGACCCGCTCGACCCGGCCACGGATCTGGGCCCGGTCATCTCGGCCGAGGCGCGCGACCGGATCCTGCGCTACATCGACTCCGGCCAGAAGGCAGGGGCCACGCTGGCCTACGGCGGCGGCGTGCCGACCAGACCTCAGTTCGAGCGCGGCTTCTGGGTCGAGCCGACGATCTTCACCGAAGTCCGCAACGACATGACGATCGGGCGCGAGGAGATCTTCGGCCCGGTGCTCTCGGTGATCCGCGTCGAGAGCACCGACCAGGCGATCCGGATCGCCAACGACACCGAGTACGGGCTGTCCGCCGGGGTCTGGAGCACCGACAACCAGCGGGCCCTGGACGTGGCCGGGCAGATCGAGGCCGGCACGGTGTGGATCAACGACTGGCACATGGTCAACGCCGCCTACCCGTTCGGCGGGTACAAGCAGAGCGGGCTCGGCCGCGAGCTCGGGCCGCACTCCCTCGACGAGTACACCGAGGAGAAGTTCGTCCACCTCGACCTGTCCGGCCGGCTCGACCGCCGGGCCTTCGCGCTGCTGCTCAGCACGCCGCCGGACTGAGCACCATGGAATTCGACGTCCTGATCGAGATCCCGCGGGGCAGTAGGAACAAGTACGAGGTCGACCACGACACCGGCCGGATCCGGCTGGACCGGACGCTGTTCACCGCGACGCAATACCCGGCCGACTACGGCTTCGTCGAGGACACCCTGGGCGAGGACGGCGACCCGCTCGACGCGCTCGTACTGGTGCTGGAACCCACGTTCCCCGGCTGCGTGATCCGCAGCCGCCCGATCGGCATGTTCCGGATGACCGACGAGAAGGGCCCCGACGACAAGATCCTGTGCGTGCCCGCCAGCGACCCGCGCTGGGAGCACCTGCGCGACCTGCACCACCTGCCCCAGTTCGACCGAATGGAGATCGAGCACTTCTTCCTGATCTACAAGGAACTGGAACCGGGCAAGAGCGTCGAGGGGGCGTCCTGGGCCGACCGCGCCGCCGCCGAAGCCGAGGTAGAAGCCTCCCGGCACCGCCTGCGGGAGACCCAGGAGCCCGGGTCAGGCTGATGAGGCCCAGGTCGAGCGGGCCCAGGTCGCGCAGGCCGTCGAGCGGTTCGGCGGGATCGACGCATGCGCCCAGCGCGGCCTAAGCGGTATCAGCCGCTTGCTGCGAAGCGGGTTCACCCGCGTTCGTTGATCCACACCGAGATGTGGGCCCGGTTCCAGCGCCCGGTGCACGACACCGGCCAGGTCATCGCGGACCGAATCCAGGTCTACGGTGTCCTTCAGTCGCGCCGCGAACCCGGCCACGATTAGCTCGGCGTCGTAGCGGGCCCGGTTGAACCGCCGGTCCACCACCCGCTGCACCCGCCGCCGCAGCGGAGTGAACAGGGCCGCCGCGGCCAGGGTGGCGGCGGCCACCGCCACCGTGCTGTGCAACCCGAGCACCTGGGTGGCCAGCAGCACCAGCCCGGCGTAGACCCCGACCAGCAGCCCGGTGATGATCGCGTACGCCAGCGTCCGGCTGATGATCCGGTCGATGTCGTACAGCCGGTACTTCAAGATGGCCACGCCCATGCTGGCTGGGACGGCCAGGATGGCGATGAGCGCGACGGCCGCCAGCACGTGCCCGAACACGGAGTTGCGGAACGGGTGCTCCACCGAGACGGCCGCGCCCGCGCCGGCCAGTACCGACCCGGCCAGCAGCCATTTCAGCTGCTGGCGGCGCTCACCAGAAGAGCGGCGGTAGCTGACCACCTTGGCGGCCACCGAGACAAGCCAGCCCACGGCGAGCAATGGGAAGAACAGGCCATTGACCACTCCCCACCAGGCCGAAAACCCGGCCGGGCGGTCGAACAGCAGCAGATTCCCGCCGGAATCAACGGCCGTGCGGTGGGCGGCGATGGCATAGACGGTGACCACGATCGTGCCCGCCGCCCACAGCGCGGCCACGCCCAGATACGGCCACAGCAGCCACCGCAAGCGCGGCAAGGCTAGCCGGCCATCGGGGAACAGGAAGAAGACCAGCCCAAACAGCACGATCGCCGGCGCCCAGCCGGGCTGGGCCAGCAGCGCCACCCAGCCGAACGGCAGCCCGCCATGCCGGAGCCGGTAGTCGGCCACCACGTAGAAGCTGGCGTCCTCGCTCAGCGCGAGAAAGCTCGCCCCCGCCAGGATGATCCAGCCGAGCGGGGTTGCCCGGCTTGCGCCAGGCCACCACCAAACCGACCACGGCGAACGCGGCGGAGAACCAGACCGGCAGTGAGGCGTTGCTGGCGTCGATGTTCTGCCGGGTCAGGATAGCCAGCGGCGGCTCGGCGGCCATCATCGCCAGGACCAGGCCGCCGAGCACCGCCGCCGACCGCGGTGAGGCCAGCCGCGAGCCGCTGGACCGCCCGGCCGCTGGCTGCTCTGCTCGCATAGACCAGACACTACGTCCGGACCGTTCCGGAAACGTTACCGCCAGCACGCCCTCCGCCCCGCCTGCGCCGGCCACCCGCCGGCCCGCGAAAGCCTGAGCGAAATGCCGGTCTCCGCCTCCGACCATAGTGGTTGATCCGGTGCATTCCGACGCGCCAAATACTCCGGGAACCCCCATCTCCTGGCAAGTCGCTAAAGCATCGCCTGCTGGGGTGGCGTGCGCACCACGATGACCGTCGTGGTGTCGGCGCCTAGGGCCGTCTTGAACTCCTGCTCCAGCTCCTGCGTGGTCGCGACGCCGACCGCGCTGCGGCTTGCCCGACGCGCGCTCCAGCCGGCACTGAGCCTGGTGCGACTGACGATACCCCGGCGCCTCGTGGTGAGCCCGGGACCGGATTTCGTGGGAGGACCGGGCTTGCGGGAGGATCCAGTGCGCCCGAGGGCCATATGCCAACTGTGAAAGCGGCCGCCGCCTGACCATCGAGGCGACGATCCGGCTTTAGCCCGGATTTGCGTGGAAGTTCCGTGCCTAGCGGAAGAAAGGGCGCCGTATTCGACGCCTTAATTTCCGTCAGGCACCGATCCTCCGTGATCTTTTGGTGCGCGAAGGGCTGCGGAGCCTGCTGAAACGTGGCGGGACGTAACGCATAAGTTCCGTGCAGGGTTTCGAGCAGTCAGGAGAACCCGGCTGAAAACGTGATAGAAGCCGGATCGATTTTCCCGGCCATCGGTCAGGAACGGCAGTAACGGATCGGTCCTAGCTGCCGGAGGCCGCCGTCAGGACTGCTCGAATTGCTCCCGGATCTTGCGCGACGTCGCTTCTGCGGCGCTGAACGAGGTCGTAAGAGGGGGCTGCTGCGCCAGGTAGGCCACGCCCCGAAGTTCTCCCTCGTCCTTCTTCGGTACGAGCCACAGGTGGAAGTGAGGCGCGCGCTCCATCACCGCCAGGAGATAGACGCGCTGGACCCCCGTGGCCGCCTTGATCGCCGGAACGAGCCGGCGGGCGACCGCACCGAACTCGGCAAGCTCGGCCGGAGTCATCTCACCCCAATCCAGGACATGCCGCCTGACCTCGAGGATGACCGTTCCTGCGCTGGACTCCTGGAGCGGGGCGTGCTCGGCGAGGAAGTGCTCGCCTTCGACGATGTAGCCCCCTGGACGGGGGACGTCCAGGAGCTCCGACCCCGTTTTCAGGCCGTCTTGCTTCCGGCAGATGTTGCAGTCGGACCGGTGATGATACGGAGGCGGGCCGACCTCCACAGGACTGGACATTAATCTCCTCGGTCGGTCGGTCAGTCGGGTCGGCTAGCCAGGAAAGGCAGGAACTCCGCGAGGAACTGGTCAGGAACCTCAAGGTGCGGGATATGCCCGCACTCGGGTATGACCGTCCTCGTCGCGCGGGGAATATCGCCGACGGCCGCCACGGAAAGCGCCACGAAGTCACCGAGCCTGGCCGCGTCCTCCGGCTTGGCGTACTGGCCGAGCGGCACGACGTGGTCCTCGGCCCCGACGATCAGCAGCGTCGGCGGCGCGATCAGGTGGTACTCGTAGCGGACCGGCTGCTGGTAGATCATCTGGAAGGTGAGCGCCGCGGCCCGGGCCCACCGTGGGTAGTCCGGGCTCAAGGTGACTCGCACCAGGACCTCGGCCAGCGGTTCCCATACGCTGGGCTTGGGATGCACGAAGTACCCCTCGACGTAGGCGCGGATGACCGCCGGGTCGGTCCAGTGCACTTCGTGCTGGTAGAGCGTCTCCTCCGATTGCGGCGGAATGCCGATCCGGTAGTCCGCCAGGCCCAGTGGGTCCTCGAGGACCAGATGCGTGACCCGGTCGGGGTTCATCAGCGTAAAGCGCGCCGCGGTCATGCCGCCGGTCGAGTGGCCAAGGACAGCGACCTCCCCGACGCCCAGGTGATCCAGCAGCGCCGCGGTGTTGGCGGCCAGCAGCTGGAAGCTGTAGTGGATTTCGGGCTTCGGTGACTTGCCCCAGCCGATCTGGTCGGGGGCGACCACCCGGTACCCGGCCCCGGTCAGTGCCGGGTCAGTGCCTCGATGACGTTGCGGAAGTAGTAACAGCCGAAGGCCTTGCCGTGGATAGGGACCACCGTCTTCCCGTTCGGCTCTTTGCCGGGCGGGATATCCATATACGCCATCTTCAGCGGCTGCAGGTCAACACTGAGGGGAAAGAACTGGACCGGATAGGGGTACTCGTATTCCTCGAGGCAGATTCCTAGGGCGGGCAGGTCGTGCGCCATACGTGCGTCCCTTCCTAGGTGAAAGCGCCGATGCCGGTGATGGCGCGGCCGACGATGAGCGTCTGCATGGTCTCGGTGCCCTCGAAGGTGTGGATAGCCTCCATGTCCACCATGTGCCGCATGACCTGGTAGTCCAGCAGGATGCCGTTGCCGCCCAGCATGTCACGCGCCTGCGCGGTGATCGCGCGGGCCTTGCCGGTGTTATGCATCTTGGCTAGCCCGGCCACGGTCGGGGTCAGCCGGCCGGCCTCGGCCAGGCGGCCGATCTGCAGGCAGTACAGCTGCATCGCGGTCAGGTCCGCCAGCATCGAGACCAGCCGCTGCTGGATGATCTGGAAACTGGCCAGCTGCTCGCCGAACTGCCGCCGTTCCAGCGCGTACCGCAGGGCGGCGTCGTAGGCGGCGGTGGCGTGACCCAGCGCCGCCCAGGCGCAGGTGCTCCGGGTGGTGGCCAGGACCCGGGTGGTGTCCTTAAACGAGCGCGCCCCGGGCAGCCGGTTCTCGGCCGGCACCCGCACGTCGTCCAGGGTGATGTCGGCCTGCCACACCGAGCGCAGCGACACCTTCCCCTCGATGACCTTCGCCTGGTAGCCCGGCGACCCCTGCTCCACGACGAAGGCGTTGACCTGCCCGTCGTCGGCGTTGCGCCCAGACGACGATCAGGTCGGCGACGGTGCCCAGGCCGATCCACCGCTTGCGGCCGTTCAGCACCCAGCCGTCACCGCCCCGGCGGGCCGAGGTCTCCAGGGCGACCGAGTCCGAGCCGTGCTGCGGTTCGGTCAGCGCGAAGGCCCCGAGCTTGTCCAGCCGGGCCATGTCCGGCAGCCAGCGCGCCTTCTGCTCCTCCGAGCCGCACATCGCGATCGACAGCATGGCCAGGCCCGCGTGTACGCCGAGGAACACGCCGAGGCTGCCGTCGCCGCGGTGCAGTTCCATCGTGACCAGCCCGCACGCCATCGGGCTCATCCCGGCGCACCCGTATCCCTTGATGTCCTCGCCGACGATGCCGAGCTCGGGCAGCCGCCTGACCAGCGGCCAGCAGATCTCGGCCCGTTCCCAGTACGCGCCGACGACGGGCACGACGTCCTCGTCGACGAACCGCCGGACGGTGATGAAGTGCAACCATTGCTCGTCGGTGAACTGCTCGCGGACGGAGAAGAAGTCCGTCCCGAGGGCTTCCCCGAGATGCTCGCTAGCGATCTGGCTCATTGCTGGCTCCCTCCGCGGCGAGGTCGGCATCGAGGAATGCCTCCACTGTGGCGGCCAGGCGTTCCGCGTCCGTGGCCAGCTCGAGGTGGCCGCCGTGGTAGACGTGCAGCTGGCTGCGCGGGATCAGCCGGTGCATGATCCGCGCGTTGACCAGCGGGATGATCGGGTCGTCGTCGCCGGCCAGTATCAGGGTGGGCGGCCGCAGCCTGGGCAGCAGCGGCAGGCTGGTCCAGCCGATGGTGGCTATCAGCTGGTAGAAGTAGCCCCGGACCGGGCCCAGGCGGGTGGTGGCGTGGAGCAGGTCCCGGGCGACGACCGGGTCGTTCCGCGCGCTGCCCCCGTACAGCTCGCCGGCGATGCGGACCGCGTATCCCGGGTCCCGGTGGCGTCGCGGCGTGAGCATGCGCAGCAGGACCCGCGGATGCGCGGGAACCATCAGCGCGCCAGGCGCGGTCGCTACCAGCACCAGGCGGCGCACCCAGTCCGGCCGGCTCAGCGCGAACTGCTGCGCGAGCCCGCCTCCCCAGGAGATGCCCAGGACATCGGCCTGCTCATGGCCGAGCTGGTCGAGCAGGCCGGCCAGCAGCGGCGGCAGGGTGACCAGGTGGTAGGGGACGGCCGGGGTCGGCGAGCCGCCGACGCCCGGCATGTCGAACCGGATGACAGGCCGCCGCGGATCTAGCGCGTCGACGAACGGCTGGAGCAGCTCCAGGCTGGCCCCGAGGCCGTTGCACAGCAGCAGCGGCGGCCAGCCCGCGGTCCCCTCCCGCACCGAGACGCGCAGGGCCCGGCCGCCAACCGTCAGGATCCTCATCCGCTCAGCCCGGCCAGCGCGCCGCCGCCGGCTTAGCATCCGGCTCGGGCCAGATCCTGGGCGGTCGTCCCCGGTCGGCCCGGGCTCGGACGGGTCAATGGTCGTAAACATACGTGCCCGGCGCTTCGCAGATCGGCTCCAGCCCGCTGCCGCCCGGTTCCGCGGGCGCGGGCTTCTCCTCCCCGCAGCGCTCGGCCAGCCAGCCGGCGTAGTCCGGCCACCAGGACCCGTGGCAGGTCTCCGCCAGGCGCAGCCACTCCTGCGGATCCTCCGGGCATTCCTTGGCCATCTGGTAGCTGGCCTTGGCGTTGTCCGGCGGGTTGACCATCGCGGCGACGTGCCCGCTGGTGGACAGAACGAACCGCTGGCGGCCGGACAGCAGCTGCGTAGACCGGTAGCAGCTCTGCCAGGCGCAGATGTGGTCGGTGATCCCGGCGACCAGGTAGGTGTCCCGGTCAACCGCGGCCAGGTCCACCGGTGACCCGAGCATGGTCGCGCCGCCTGGCGTGACCAGTGCGTTGGCGGCGCCCAGCCGGAGGAAGTCCCGGTGCAGGCCCGCGGTCATCCGGGTGGTGTCCGCGTTCCAGAACAGGATGTCGAACGGCGGCGGCTTCCGGCCGAGCAGGTAGTTGTTGACCCAGTAGTTCCAGATCAGGTCGTTCGGGCGCAGCCAGGCGAATACCTCGGCCAGCGACCGTCCGTCCAGGTAACCGCGGGCGCTGGACGCCGCCTCGGCCAGCCGCGCGGTCCGGTCGTCGATGACCGCGCTGGCCAGGCCCGCGTGCGCCTGGTCCAGCACGGTGACCATGAGGGTGGCCGCCGCCAACCGGTCCTGCTGGCCGGTGTGCGCCAGGTGCGCGGCGGCCATCGCGGCGATGATGCCGCCGGAGCAGGCTCCGGCGAGCACGGTCTGCTCGCTCCTGGTGATCCGCGCGGTTGTGTCCATGGCGTCCAGGACAGCCTGCCCGTACGTGTCGAGATCCCATTTGGCGTGCCGGGCGTCCGGGTTGCGCCAGGAGATCATGAGTACCTGCAGGCCGCGGCCGACCAGGTACTCCACCATGCTCCGGCCGGGCGCCAGGTCCATCACGTAGAACTTGTTGATCACCGGCGGGACGATCAGCAACGGGACCTGCCGGACCGCGGGCGTGGCCGGGCGGTACTGGATCAGTTCGAACACCGGCGTCCGCAGGATCACTGACCCGGGCGTGACGGCCAGGTCCACGCCGACTTCGAACGCGTCCGGCTCGACCATGGACGGCACCCGGGGCGGCACCGCCATATCGGCGACGAAGTGCCGCAGGCCCGCCAGGACGCTGCCGCCGCCGGTGTCGATGGCGGCCTTCACGGCCGCCGGGTTCAGCAGCAGGTTATTGCTCGGGGCCAGCGCGTCGATCAGGTTGGTCAGCGCGAAGCCGACGCGTTCGGAGTCGGCCTCGTCCAGGCCGGCCTCGGCCACGATGCCCTCCGCGGTCTGCGCCGCGGCCAGGTACGCCTGCATCGTGCGGCGCAGCAGCGGGTTGCCCGCCCATCCCGGGTCGGCGAACCGGCGGTCCCGCCGGGACGGCTCAACCTGCGAGCGCCCCACGGCGATGCGGGCCAGCTCGCCGAGCAGCTGGCGCCCCCGCCCGGCGACCACCCGGGGCCTGGCCGCCAGCCCGGCGGCCAGGCGCAGGCCAGAGCCGCCCGGGTTCACCCGGCGCAGCATGCCCGTGGCCGCGTCGGCAAGCAGCAGGTCCAGGGGCGCCGCCGGGACATCGGCCCCGGCTGGCCTGGTCGGATCGGTGTCGGCGCTCATTACCAGCCGAGCGTAGGCCGCAGGGCACGTTCTTCCATTGGTCGCCCGTCACGAACCGGGGGCCGGGTCTGGTCCCGCGGGCACAGGCGTTACGGGCGGTCAGGAGTCCGGGGACCGGGCCGCAACGTCTTGAGCACGGTGCTCACAGGCAACCGCACGATATGAGCCAGCGCATCAGGCACCCCGATCAGCCGGCGGAGGAGGAGGGGCAGGCCGAGGATGTCGCCGCGCGCCGCCGCGGTCAGCAGGTCAACCAAATCCGGGCCGGGTTGGCGGGGCGGTTCTGCGAGTTCCACGCGGGCGGTGACCACCGGACCGTGCGATTCGGTCTCCACCTGGCCGAGGCTGGGGAGCAGCGCGAGCATGGTCCGGTTCTCGGCGAGGACCTCGGCCGTGAAGTACTCGATCCCGGTCTCCAGGGCGCGCTCGCTCAGGCGCGCGAGAAGCGCGGAACCGAGCCCGCGGTGCTGCCATGCGTCCACCACGGTCACCCCGACCTCCGCCGTGTCGCGCTGGTCCGCCAGCCGGATGAAACGGCACTCTCCGACGATCTCCGCCGACAGCAGCGGCACGGCGACCAGCGCCTCGTGGTCAGCGTGATCGACCTCGACCGCCGCCTTGACGATGGCCTCGGAAAGCTCGGGCATGACGGTGAAGAACCGCCGGTAGCGAGATTGCTCGCCCAGGTTCTCGTAGGCCCGGACCAGGGCCTGCGCATCATCCGGCCGTATCGGCCTGATCCGCACGACGTCGCCGGAACGGAGCGTGACAAGCTGCGGCCGGCTCGCCGCGGTCATGGCCAGCCCCTTTCTACGCCGTTCCGAGCGGGTATCGACCCCAAACACTACGGCAGACCCGGTGCGCGCGCGATATGTGTAAGACTCCGCAGGTGGACATGGAGGGCATCGCGGTCGCCGAGCTGGTGGCGAGCGTCGCGACAGCGGTGAGCCGCCAAGCCGCCGCGGTGTCAGAGAACGTCTATGACGTGATCCTGCGGGAGATCCCTGAGCTGCACGACGACCAGGCGGTACTCGCCCTGCTCGCCTCGAGCGTCTACAGCAACGTCGCCACCTGCCTGCAGATCATCCAGCACCAGATCGACCTGAGCGCCGTGCACGCCCCGGCCGCGTCCCTTGAGTATGCCCGCCGGCGGGCGCAGCGTGGCACGCCGCTGACCGCCCTGTTGCGGGCTTACCGGCTCGGGCACTCCTGCTTCTCCGACTGGCTCTACATGGAGCTGGCCAGGCAGGCGGACGACGCCCACATGATCACCGCCGCCACGCTGGGCATCTCCAGGATCGTGGCCGGGTACGTGGACCAGACCTCCGAGGAGATCGTCGCGGCTTACACGCGCGAACGCGAGAGCTGGCTGCGGAACCGCAGCGCCGCGCGCGCCACCCGGATCCGTGACCTGCTTTCTGGCCAGCGCGTCAACGTGAGCGCGACCGAGGCCACGCTGGGATACCGGTTGCGCCAGTACCACGTGGGCGTGGTGTGCTGGGGGGACAACGCCGCGGGCACCGCCGACAACATCACCCGGCTTGAGCACGCGGTCGGCCACGTGGCGGCGCAGGCGGCCTGCGGCGGGGATCCGATCTTCCTGCCGCGCGATGAGTCCAGCGCGTGGGCCTGGCTGCCGCTGGGGATCAGGGACACCTTCGATGCCGCAGGGGCCAGCACGGCCGGGGCGGACCCCGACATTCACTTCGCCTTCGGCGACGCCGCCAAGGGCACCGCCGGGTTCCGGCTCACCCACCAGCAGGCCATCGCCGCCCAGGCCGTCGCGCTTGCCGGGTCTCCCCCGCCACGGGCGGTGGCGTTCGGCGAGGTCGCACCCGTGGCGATGATGCTCGGCTCCCCCGGCCTGCTCCGGGCCTGGGTGCTCAGCACGCTAGCGGACCTAGCCGCCGACGACGAGCAGCACGCTCGCCTGCGCGACACCCTGCTGGTCTTCCTGCAGACCGGAGGCAGCTACAAGGCCACCGCCGAACAGCTGGTGCTGCACAAGAACACGGTCCAGTACCGCATCCGCAGGGCCGAGGAGAGCCTCGGCCGGCCAGCCGACCAGAACCGGGACGACGTGGAACTCGCGCTGCGGGCCACCCGCTGGCTTGGATCGTCCGTGCTGCAGCGCTAGTTATTTGACCAGGCAGCCCGCGGACGTGGCTGCTGCGCTCACCACTCGCTGGTTTACTCGCGGCCATCGCAGGGCCGTGTCTGGCATCATCGCTAGGTGGCCACCCTCATTGAACGCCTCGCGCAAACTGCCTACGAAGCCCACCGTGCCGTCCTTCCCACAGCTGTCGCGCCGTGGGAAGACCTCACCAAGCAGGAGCAGCAAGCCTGGAAGGCCGCCGCGTCCGCCGTCGCCGGGCAAACCGGCACCACCATCCCCGAGGGACCTGACACCCCGCCCCTGGTCATCCAAGTCGGAGACGAGCGTCATAGTTTCGATACCGACTTCACCGCTGGTCGTGAAGGCAGTCTCGTCATCGACGACGACTTCGCTTCCATCCATCACGCCCGCTTCCAGACCGTTCGTGGCGTGTGGTACGTCAACGACCTCGGCTCAACCAATGGCACGGTGCTCAACGGGCGCCGCATCCATGGGCCCCAGTTGCTGACTAAGCGCGACAAGATCAGGATCGGTCACACGGTCATGACTGTGATGTCGGCATGACGCCGCGCTCCCGAGCCGCCCGAGTCCGCCACCGGCCGAAACTCACACGCCCCGCTAGCTCTCGTCTTTCGCTTTAGTTTTCCCCAAATCCCTATCTATACTCAATGGTTGTGGCACCCTACCGAAAAGAGCCATCCTGAACAAATCCCCCAACCGTCCGGCCAGCCCCGTGCGCCGTCTCATGGTCGAAGCCGCGTACCCGCTCTGATTTCGAGCCGTAGCGGGGCCGCTCCGTACCGGGAAGTGACCCGCCCTTCCCAACTCGCGTGCAGGCGGCTACGGGCGGGCCTGCGCTGTGGAGCGTCTGACGGCGCGTGCCGCAAGACCCGCGCGGTGCGCCGGGCAGCGCCGCCGCACCCTTTACACACGGCGACCGGTCCTCACCAGGCGACGCCGGTGGTGGAGAAGCCGCGCGGCAGGCTGGTCGGCAGCAGAGCATGAATCTGCCCGGTGGCCAGGTCTAGCTCGACGGGCTTGGCGCTCCGTACGACCGCGTGGTCACCGCCCGGGTCGGTGCTCATGCCCTGAATCAAGGGGACCACGATCGCCGTGGAGGTGCCCGGCCTCGCCGCGTGGATCTGCTGACCGTGCGGGTCGCCCACTACATGATTAACCTGATGAAGCCGACCGACCGGGCCCTCCGCCCCGCCGGGAACATCTGGCGGTCCGGGGAGGACCCGGTGACCCTCGACTACAGCGGGACGGTCTAGCCCGCCGGATTCACCGGGACCTTCCTGATCCCGCCCGTGACCTGGAGCGCGAAGCCGGGCTCCTCCGTGCGGCGGACGTCATCGAACTCCACCCGGTCGCCGGGCGCCAGGGCGCGGAACCCGTCCATCTCGATCTGCGCGAAATGGAACCAGGCGTCCGGCCCGCCGCCGTCCGGCGCGACCGCGCCGCAGCCCTCGTCCTCGTCGTAGGCCCTGACTGTGCCGAGCATCTCTGCCCCCCTTCAGATGGTGATGCAGCCGGTCTCGCTGGCGGCCGGGATGGCCTGCCACACCCGCTCGACGACGAGCAGGTTGAACGTGTGCTCCGCGTGCACCGTGAACCGCTCGCCCGGCGGGACGTTCCGGATCGACCCGTGCGGGTTGCGCGTCTCGAACAGGACGGCCCGGTGGAACCCGGACCCGGTGTTCTTGCCGTTCAGGTACGTGCTGACGCTCCAGTCGCCGAACAGAAGGTCCGGCGGCTTCAGCTCGATGACCCAGTTTAGCGTGCGGCTGGCGCTCTCCTGCACGGCGATGTAGCCGCCGTTGCCCTCCCACGTCACCCGCGCGCAGCTCGGGGGCTCGGCCGCGCGGGCCCCGCCGGCCGGGGCGGCCAGCTCCGCTCCGCCCAGCAATGGCTCCCGGCAGGCTGGTTCCTCGCCGCAATCTACTGGGACATCGAATCCGGCGGCCTCGACCTGGAGCAGCGCAGCCAAGGCCACGCCTACACCCACTTCACCGACACGGACTTGCCCCGCGACGGCGGCATGGCCGACCTGCTCGCCGAGGCCTGCTCACCCACCCCGAAATTCGCCGCCGTCATCTGCGAAGACATCGAGCGGTCCGGCCGCGACATGTTCAACGCGCTGAAACTGGAAAAAGAACTCTCCCGGCAGGGCATCCCACTCTTCGCTACCGACGAGCCCGCCGACATCGAAGGCGTCAACGCCACTACGGTTCTGGTCCGCCGGGTCAAGCAAGGCGTCGCGGAATGGTACCGGCTCCAACTCAAGGAAAAGATCTGGAAAGGACTCATCGAGCATTCCCTCGACGGCTGGAACATCGGCACCCCGCCCTACGGCTACCTCGCTAACCGGATCCCGCACCCGGTCCCGTTCAAGGCCGCCCAAGGACGCACCAAAACCCGCCTGATCCTCGACCCGGACCGCGCCCGCGTGATCGACCGGATCTTCACCTGGCGCGCCATCGACAAGCTCGGCCTGCCCGCCATCGCCGCCCGGCTCAACGCCGACACGGCCCGGTACCCGGCGGTAACCCCGGCCACCGGATGGACCGCCCAGAACCTGGCCCAGATCCTGCGCAACCCCAAGTACACCGGGCACATGGTCTACGGCCGCCGCCGCAACCGCAACGGCCGCATCATCCCCGTCCCCCCAGACCAGTGGCTCTGGTCACCGGCCCCGGTCCACCCGGCCATCATCGACCGGCAGACCTGGGACGACGCCCAGACGGTGGCCGCCGGTCACCGGTCCAGCCGCGACGGGACCGGGCTGAACGCCCACCCGGCCACCGTCCGGTTCTACCCCTACCGGAACCGGTCCGGTGCAAGGACTGCCAGCGGCGGATGGCCGGGAACACCTACACCGTCAACCAGAGCGCCTACTACCGGTGCCCGCACGACTGGGCCAACCCCAAGCACGCCGCCAGCCACCCTGACCACCCCCGCAGCGTCCAGATCCCCGAAACCCAACTCGACCGCCTCGCCGCCCTGTTCTTCGCCGAGCGCGTCTTCGGCCCCGACCGCGCCGCCCTGCTGACCGCCCAGCTCCCCGCCACCGACGCCGCCGCAGCCGCCGACCAAGCCGCCCAGGAGAAGACCCTCAAGGCGAGGATCGCCCGGATCGAGACCGCCCAGCACTCCAAGATCCTGGAACTCGAAGACCTACCCGCCGACCGCAACGACACCGGCAACCAGGCATACCGCGCCCGCATCCGAGCCCGATTCGCCGAACTCCACGACGAACGCGAACAACTCGAAGCCCAGCTCACCGCCCTAGCCAAGACCACCCCGCAGGCCGCCGACACGGCCCTGCTCGACCGGCTCCCGCTCGCCGGGGACATCCTGCCCGGACTGCCGCCCAGGCTCAAGGCCCGGCTATTCGAGATCTTCGACGTGTCCCTGTTCTGGAACAAGACCGACCGGCAGGTCACCATCCGCGCCGAACTCACCGAAACCACACTCCGCTACCTCGCCGACGTCCTAGACCCCAACAAGGACGGCTTCGACGACACATGCCCCGACCAGCCCGAACCCGCAGGGGATCTGGGCAACACCCCTAGAACCGTTAGGCTGCCGCAACCATCGATGCGGGCTTCTGGTCTGATGGGGCGATCGGGGCTGAAGTGACTGGCGCGGCGCCATCGAGAAGAGCGCCGCGGCCAGGTCGAACCACGCGATCATCCCCGCGACGACCGGACGGCCTCGGTAATTCCTCGGGCCTGCTCGGCCGGTACTTCACGGACCAGACCCCGAGCCTGCTGTTCGCGTCGGCGGCGGGATTCCCCGGGAGCCTCGCGATCGGCGCCGCTATCCACGAGTGCGGCGGGGCGCGGATGGGCGACGACCCGGCGCGTTCGGTCCTTAATGAGTACAACCCGTCCTGGGACGTCCCGAACCTTTCCGTCACGGACGCCAGCTGCTACGTTTCGACCGGCGCCGTCGGCCCGACGCTGACGATCATGGCGCTGACGGCGCGGGCGTGCGAGCACCTCGCGCGTGAGCACGCCGCCGGGACGCTCTGAGCCTGGAGTTGGCATGCCACCGATGCACGAGATCGCCCACCTGGCCCACGTCGAGCTGCTCACCCCGGTGCCCGAGCAGAGCCTGGAGTTCTTCACCGGCTACCTCGGCCTGACCGCGACCGGGTCGGCCGGGGACTCGGTGTTCCTGCGGACCTGGGACGACTACGAGCAGACGACGATCAAGCTCACCGCGCACCGGACGTCCGGCGTCGGGCGGACCAACCTGCGGGCCGCGAGCCCGGAGGCGCTGGAGCGGCGAGTCAAGGCAGTCGAGGCCTCCGGCCGCGGCGTCGGCTGGGCCGAGGGCGACCCGGGCTACGGCCCGACGTACGTCTTCACCGACCCGGACGGTCACGAGTTCGGCGTCTACTACGAGTCGCGACGGTACGCCCCGCCGCCGGAACTAGCGCCGTCGCTGAAGAACCAGGCCCAGGCCTACCCGGCGCACGGCGTGGGGGTCCGCCGCCTGGATCACATCAACTTCCTCGGCGCCGAGGTGATACCCAACCGGGACTACCTGCGGGACACGCTCGGCGCGATGGTCACCGAGCAGATCGTGCAGGACGACGGCGCCATCGCCGGCAGCTGGGCCACCTTCACCAACAAGGGGTACGACGCGGTCTACACGCGCGACTGGACCGGGACGCACGGGCGGCTGCACCACATCGCCTTCGCGGCCGACACCCGCGCCGACATCATCCGCGCCGCCGACCTGGCCCTGGACCACGGCGTGTTCATCGAGACCGGCCCGCACAAGCACGCCATCCAGCAGACGTTCTTCCTCTACGTCTACGAGCCGGGCGGAAACCGCATCGAGCTGGACAACGCCGGCGCCAGGCTGATCCTGGCCCCCGACTTGGAGCCGGTCAACTGGACCGAGGCCGAACGGGCCAAGGGCCAGGCCTGGGGCCTGAAGACCATCGCGTCCTTCCACACCCACGGCACTCCCCCGGTCCCCTGACGCCCGTACTCGCGCCCCACCGGGCGGCGTGCGCGAGGAAGCAAGGGCTACTGGGCGGCCGAGGTCGTTACGGGCCGGGAGGCGGAGTGAAGACGGCGCGGGTCCCGATCCGCCCCAGATCTCCGCAGGCAGGTCGGCATGCGGCGATGCGTTCCGCCGGGACGCTTCAGGGCAGCCTGCTGCCGTCGATCGTGTCGAGGTCGCCGTTGAAGCCGCCGATGCCGTTGGTCACACCGCCGCCGCCGGACCACTGCCACATCAGCGCGTACGGGCTGGAGCTGGTCTGCCCGCCGAAGAACTCCGCGCACGGCCCGGCGCCGTGACCCAGGCACCAGCCGTGCGGGTTTGCGCCGGCGTAATCGGTGGTCTCCGGTTCGTAGGTCCACTCGTAGGTGTCGGGGATCAGCGAGTCGGTGCCGGTGCCGAAGATCGCCGACCAGACCCCCGCCGAGGAGTACACGCCGACCTTGTACGACGAGTGCGCCGCGACGTAGTTCGCGAACCCGTTGAAGTCGGCCCGGTCCAGGGATGTCGGTATGGAGGACTGCCTCACCGCGCCGCTGCACGGCGAGGTGTAGACGGTGTTCCAGCCGTTGTCGGGCGCTGGCGCGAGGCCGGGCAGCTCGACATCCATCCAGACGACCTTGTAGTCAAAGGTGCCGTTGGCGATGTCGGCCAGCGCCCGCGCCGCCTGCCGGGCACCCCAGCTGCTGGCCTCTGACGTGGTCCCGTTGTAGGCCGGGTCGACGCCAGGGCCGCCCATGAACCAGTACGCTCCGGACCCGACGCCCAGATGGTGGGTGACGTAGTTGGCGTGCGCCTGGGCGTTGTCGGTGGCCGAGAAGGCGAGGAAGTGTTCCTGGCCGGCGCAGCCCAGCCAGTACGCCCAGTTCCCGGTCATCCCGATGTAGCCGCCGTAGGCACCGCCGAGATACGGCATGCGGTACGGCGCAGTTCCCGGCACGGTGACCGGGAGGCTGTCGGTGCCCCACCAGAACCCGGGCGGCCCGTCGCCCGCCGGACGCGCCTGCGCCGCTACGGCCGGGGTCGCGGTGGACGCGGACGCGAGGGCTCCGGTGAGCAGGAGTGCTGCGCAGGTCCCAAGGCCGGCGAGGGCCCGCCGTGAACGTCTGATCATTTTCGTCATCATTCCGGCTCTTGCCCGCCTTGACCATGCTCGCCGGCGCGCTCGCGGCTTTGGCTTATGTCCGTTTGCTACCCGTCTGCACCCTAGGTGCACCAATGGTGTAACCCGACGACGGGACTCTGGGTCTGGACACCGGAGCAATCGATTGCTCCGGTCGGGAACTCAGGGGGCGTTCCATGATTGGCCAGCAGCAGGAGATATGTTCGCCGGCCGACGGCCGGGAAGAAGCTGGCGCGGCCGTTACGTTCACGCTCAGCAACCTCGTCACGTGCCGCGGCGGGACCCCGAGGAAAAGCGTCAGCGCCCAGCTGGAACGCCGTCCCAGCCTCGCGGAAATCAACGGGCGAGCGCAGCAGGACGGGGTGGCCTTCTTCCTGCCGGCCTACAACGAGGCGGTGAACCTGCGGCACATCGTGCCGGGGATCGTCGACTACTTCGGCCAGCTGGCCTGCCCTTTCACGATCATCATCGTGGATGACGGCAGCACCGAAGACGACACCTTCGAGGCGGCTGAGCAACTAGCGCGCCGGTATCCCGGATACGTCCAGGCCGTGCACCACAGCCGGAACAAGGGCTACGGCGCCGCTTTGCGGACCGGAATCCGCGCGGCCCTGGATACCGGGCACGGCCTGATCGGGTTCTGCGACGCCGACGGCCAGTTCGAGATCGCGAGCTTCGGGACGCTACTTGCGGCGCTTGCCGACCGGGAGGCAGACCTTGCGGTTGGCTACCGCATCGCGCGGGCCGACTCGCTGAAGCGGCGCGTCATGGGGCGCAGCTGGCACTGGCTGTCAAGCCTCGTGCTCGGCGCCAAGACGGCCCGTGACGTCGACTGCGGATTCAAGCTCTTCACCCAGGCCGTCCTGCGGGATGTCGAGCCGCGGATCAGCGGCGGGTATGCCGCGGTTTCCCCGGAAATCCTTAGCAGGGCCACATCGGCCGGCTACACGATGGCCGAAGCCGGCGTAACGCACAAGTCCCGCACCCACGGGCGGCAGACCGGCTCGGACCTCAAGGTCGTGATCCTTTCCCTCGTCTACCTCTTCCGGCTCCGCCTGACCCTGCGAACGGGAAACTGACGTGGCGGCCGGCACCTTGCCGCGGCGGCCGCTGCCCGTTAGTCATGACCGTGCGGAAGTACGGGCCAGGCACGACCTTACGGCCTGGGGCGTCGCGATAGCTGCGGCCGTCATATCGGTGACCGCCTACGTCATCACCGTCCGCCTGCACGGGGTTCTGCTCTACGTCGACTCCATCTCGCATCTGGAGATCGCGCGCCGCGTCGTCAGCAGCACGAGCCCGGGCCTGGCTCAGCTCGGCTATGTCTGGCTGCCGCTGCCGCACCTGCTCATGCTGCCCTTTATCTGGAGCACGCCGCTTTACCAGAACGGCTTCGCCGGCAGCATCGTCTCAATGGGCGCCTACGTGGCGGCCGCGGTGCTGATCTACAAGATCGCTTTCCGGCTCTCGGGCCGGAAGTTCGCCGGTGTCGTCGCCGCGGGCATTTTCGGGCTGAACGTCAACATGCTCTACATGCAGA
>Ga0335074_10000136_pt1 | contig 119669 bp, 116 predicted proteins | sample Lox_Sample_23_FD_206715 | JGI IMG/M metagenome (GOLD analysis project Ga0335074, IMG submission 206715) | Soil microbial communities from Loxahatchee National Wildlife Refuge, Florida, United States - Lox_Sample_2.3 | ecosystem: Environmental > Terrestrial > Soil > Wetlands | place: USA...
GCAAACGCCCACGACGGCATCCGTTTCGGCTTGGGATCCCAGAACGAGTGGTCCGCGGAGTCGCCACCGATCCGGAGCACCATCGGTCCGTCTCCCTGTACATGCAGCAGCGCGAGCACGCGATCGAGCACCGGCGAGTCGCGCTCGAACAGGGGCAGCGCCCAGTACTCGGTCGAGATGCCAAACCACGAGGCCGGCACGGGGGTCGTGGCGGCGTCCGCGGCGATGGTCAGCGTGGCGCCCGGCAGCGACGGCCCGCGTCTGGTCGCGTGCGCCCGATGCGCGGGCGTCGCGGGGTGGACCGGCCTCGACGTGCTCGCGTAGATCACCTGATCGCGCGACCTGGCGACGGCGCGCGTGATGCCGGCGCGGTTCGGCAGCGCCAGCGGCACGAGCACTGCGCCGAGCGCGGCGACCATGGCCGCGACCGACACGAGCCCGGCGGTACGGCGCCGGCGCAGGTGGCGCGGACCCCAGGACGCGGCGCGTGCGAACGCAGTGGCCAGCGAGCGAAGCGGGCCCCCGACGCGAACACGATCGTCGGAGCGCCGCCGTGAGTGACGGGGTCGTGCATGCTCCTTCGAACGGTTCACACCTGGCATCCGGGGCTCCCTCCCATTGGCAAGGCTTTATGCCCAGCATACGGGCGGCACCCGTGTATCGGTCCCCGTTCCGGGCCGCCTTAACCCCGGCGGCGGTGACCATAACGGCCCGCTAACCGAACGGTGGCGGCCCGCAAAATCGCGCGCCACGCCGCCGGCCCGCAAGGTGAGAATTGTCATATCCAGGGCCGGTCCCCCGACCATCCGGCGCCGGCGTGGGCCCGGCGCCGGTCCAAAGCCCCAGGAATGGACGCGACCCCGCCACCCCGGGTCGAGAGATCCCGCCACCCCGGGTCGAGAGATCCCGCCACCCCGGGTCGAGAGATCCCGTCACCCCGGGTCAAGCGATCCCGCGCCCCCCGGTCAAGAGGTCGCTCCACCCGGATAACGGCGCACTCGACCACCCCCGTGGACGTGAATGCCGGTTCCCCCGGCTATAGCACGGGCAACGGGACAGTCGAGCCACCGGGCTCAACGAGTGTGCCGTTATCCGGGCTCGGCAGCCCGTTATCCGGGCTCGCGAGCCCACCTTGAACGCGCTGGGGCACACGCGCTCTCGGGCGCAGTCCGCCGGCGCGCCTCAGCTGCCGCCGATCACAACCTTCATGACCTCGGTCGGGTTCGCCATCGCGAACCGCAGTGCCTCGGGCGCCCGCTCGAGCGCGAACCGGTGGCTGATCAGCCCGGCCAGCACGCCGGCGTTGCGCTCGACCACCCCGACCGCCTCGCCGAACTCCTCGCCGGTGCAGACGCTGACGCCGAGCAGGTCGAGCTCCTTCTCGGTCAGGCTGCCGATGCGGAGCGTCACCTCCTCTCCTGACATACCCACCTGAACGGCCCGGCCAGCCGAGGCGACCATGTCCACCATCGCCCGGACCGCGGCCGGCGCACCCGTCGCGTCGATCGCCACCGGCGGCCCGGCCGGCCCGGCCCAGCCGCGGGCCGCGGCGACGACCTCGGCCGCGTCCGTCCACACGAGCGTCTGCGCGCCCATCGAGCGGCTCAGCCCAAGCCGGCTCTCCTGTAGGTCGACGACGAGCACCTCGGCCCCGCGTTCACGCGCCACCAGGCAGATGCACTGGCCGATCGGGCCGGCCCCCAGCACGACGACGTGCTCGCCCGAGGCCACGCGCGCCCGGTTCACCGCGCGCACCGCGATCGACACCGGCTCGGCCAGCGCGGCCAGAGCTGGATCGTCCACCGCGATCGGGTAGAGCTGCGAATCCGGCACGACGAGCTGGTCCTGCAGCCCGCCGTCGACGTGGATTCCGATCAGCTCGAAGTTGTCGCACGTGTTGGGCCGTCCGACGCTGCACGGGTAGCAACGGCCGCACGCCCGCAGCGGCCACAGGGCCACGCGCTGACCCGCCGCGAGCTCGTCCCCCGAGCCCGGTCCGACCGCGACCACGGTGGCGCCCACCTCGTGGCCCTGCACGCGCGGAAACCGCGAGCCGCCGGCCGCCTCGGACAGCTCGCCGGCGAAGAAGTGGTAGTCGGAGCCGCAGATCCCGACCGCCTCGGGCGCCACGACGACCTGACCCGGTCCGGGATCAACCGGTTCCGGGCGGTCGACCACCGCCATCGCGCCTACGCCTTCTGTTACCGCGGCCCGCACGAACGCTCTAGCCCCACACCTCGGCGGCCGTCTCGACCACGAGCTCGAGCTTCGCTCGCTGCTCGTCGGCGGTCAGCGCGTTGCCCTCGACCGTGGAGGAGAAGCCACATTGCGGCGAGAGGCATAGCTGCTCGATCGGCACGTAGCGCGCCGCCTCCTCGATTCGCCGCTTGAGCAGGTCCTTGGGCTCGAGCTCGCCGCGCTTGGTCGTGACCAGGCCGAGGACGACGTACTTGCCCTTGGGGACGAACCGCAGCGGCTCGAACCCGCCCGAACGAGGGTCGTCGTACTCCAAGAAGAACCCGTCGACTCCTAGACCGCCGAACAGCGCCTCGGCCACGAAGTCGTAGCCGCCCTCGGCCGCCCACGAAGAGCGGAAGTTGCCGCGGCACAGGTGGGTGGTCACGGCCATGCCGTCGGGGCGCCCCTCGAGCGCGCGGTTGATGTTGCGCACGTACTGCTCGTGCAGGTGCTCGACGTCACCGGTGCCCCGCTGCTTGATCTGCTCGCGCTGGCGCGGATCGTTCAGGTACGCGAGCGAGGTGTCGTCGAACTGAAGGTAGGTGCAACCGAGCGATCCGAGCGCGCGCAGCTCGTCGGCGTAAGCCGCACACAGGTCCTCCCAGAACTCCTCCATGTCCGGGTACACGCGCTCGTCGACGGCGGCCCGCCCGCCCCGGTAATGGACCATGTTCGGCGAGGGGATGGTCAGCTTGGGTGTCTGGCCGGGCTCGACCACACCCTCCAGGAACTCGAACGCCTCGGCGAAGATCGTGTGGTCGAGGTGGACCCGTTCGGAGACGTGCAGCGTCGCGGGTGTCCACTCCACGGTCCCGCTCTCATTGCGGAACTGGACCTTCATCTCGCCCGGCGCGGCCTCGAGTCCCCCCAGCTGGTAGATGAAGTCCATGTGCCAGGTGGCCCGGCGGAACTCGCCGTCGGTGGCCGCCTGCAGGCCGACGTCGCGCTGCATGGCCACCACATCGCGGATCGCCGCGTCCTCGACGCCGCGCAGCTCATCGGAGTCGATCCGGCCGGCCTCGAACGCGGCGCGCGCGTCGAGCAGCTCGGGTGGCCGGAGCAGGCTGCCCACGTGGTCGGCCCGGAACGGCGGCGTCGTTCGCCGTCCCGTGCCTGTCTGCACCGCTGTCTGACCGTCAGCCATTCCTACCTCGCTTCGTCCTCTGGGGAAACTGGGAAATTGTCGGGGGCGCCTGATGGCGACGCCTGAGTCATGAAGTTGATCTCCACCCGGACCCCATTTGGATCCTCGATGAACACCTGACGCGGCCCACCGGGCACGGCGTTCGTCACCGCCTCGATCCCCGCTCGCGAGAGCCGCTCGAGCAGCTCATCGTAGTCGCCCGAGCCGGCGCGGAACGCGACGTGGTCGACCGGCCCCACTCCGGCCCCGGCCGAAGGTACGGCGAGCCCGAGGCCCGCGGCGTGCGACGCGTAGGCCCGACGTTCGGCCACGTGCACGGACGCCGTGGCGCCGGCGTACAGCCAGTAGCCGGGAAACTCGAGCGGCGGGCGCTCGCCGACCGCGAGCCCCACCACGTCGCAATAGAAGTCGCGCGTGCGCTCGATGTCGTCGCAGAGCACGAGCACGTGCTCCAAGACGACGACCGTCATGTGGTCGAGGGCGACCCGGTCTGCGACTCGGGGCCGGCCGGAGCGGCCGGGCCGGCGGACGGGCCGGCGGACGCGCCGGCGGATGCGCTCGGCACGGCCGAGTGATCGGCCCCGTTGCTGCGGCCCCGCAACAGGTAGGCCGAGTGCAGCAGCGAGGGATCATCCCGGAGCTGGCTCGCCGACCCGGAGAACTGAAGCCGGCCGCCCTCCATCACGTACGCGCGCGTGGCCAGCCCGAGTGCGACGGTCGCGAACTGCTCGATCAGCAGTACCCCGATGCCCGACTGCGCGACGTCGCGGATGGTCGGGATCAGGCGGTTGACGACGACCGGCGCGAGGCCGAGCGAAAGCTCGTCGATCAGCATGTAGCGCGGCTGGGAGACGAGCGCCTGGGCGAGGACGACCATCTGCTGCTCGCCTCCGGACAGCGACCGGGCGGCCGAGCCGAGCAGCCGCTGGAGTTCGGGGAACAGCTCGAGCGCCCGCTCGCGCCCGGCCTGCGCCTGCGCGCGCGGGAGGGCGTACATGGCCACGCGGATGTTGTCCTCGACGGTCAGCTGGGGCAGCAGACGCCGCCCCTCCGGGACGATCGCCACCCCGGCGTTGCGGATCCGCTCCGGACGGCGTCCCGCCCAGTCGCGTCCGTCGAGCATCACCGCGCCCTTGCGCGGCCGCAGGACGCCGCCCACGGCCAGGACGAGGCTCGACTTGCCGGCGCCGTTCGGTCCCAGCAGCGTGGTGACCTGGCCCGGCGGGATCTCGATCGTGACGTCGCGGACCACATCGCGTCCGCCGCGCTGGACGACCATCCCCTGGAGCTTCAAGCCTTCGTCGGTTCCGGTGGCGCTCACAACGTCTCCTCGGTCCCCAGGTAGGCACGGACCACCCGCTCGTCACGGAGCACCTCGGCGGTCGGACCCGAAGCGAGCAGCTTGCCGAAGTCGAGCACCGCGGTCACCTGGCAGCACGACGAGACGAGGCTCATGTCGTGATCGACGAGGATCGTGAGCGCGTCGGAGTGCTCGGGGATGCGGCGGATCACGTCTCCCAGGTGCTCGGTCTCGTCGTCGGGCAGTCCCGCCCCTGGTTCATCCAGCAGCACCAGCCGCGGCCGTCCGACCACCGCGCGCGCGACCTCGACCATGCGGCGCTGCCCGGCGCCCAGCACGCCCACCTTGGTCTCCGGGTCGATATCGAGCCCGACGAAGCGGATCGCGTCGATCACCTCCTGCCGGCGCGTGCCGCCACCGAGCTTGGAGTGCTCGTGGATCATCGCCACGTTGTCGTACACCGAGAGCTCTTCGATCGCCTGCTCGGTCTGGAAGGTTCGCCGCACCCCCCAGCGAGCGCGCCGGAAGTGGACCATCCCCAGCAGATCCTCGCCGAACGCGGTCACGCTCCCGGCCACCGGCTTCACGAAGCCGCTCAGCACGTTGAAGAACGTGGTCTTGCCGGCGCCGTTGGGGCCGATCAGCCCGCAGGTCCCCTGCTCGAAGCGCAGGCTCATGCTGTCCAGCGGGGTCACACCACCGAACCGGACCGTCATGTCGGAGACCTCGATCACGTCTCACCGCTCGTCGACGGGGTCGGCCGGCGCACGAGCCGGATCACAAGTCGTCCGAGTCGCGCCATGTCCTTGGGCATCTGGTCGACGATCCCGCGCGGCGCCGTGGTCAGCACCTGAAGCACGCCGATGCCGAACAGGATCGTCAGCCAGTCGGGTGAGACCCCCCAACTGTTGAACAGCTGCGGGAAGAACTGGAGCAGGATGCCGGCCACGATCGCCCCCCACAGGCTGTACGCACCGCCCATGAGCACCACGGCTAACAGCGTGATCGAGTCCTGGGTCTGGAAGTCGATCGAGTACAGGTAGTGCAACGAGCCGGCCAGGACCCCGCCGGCGACGCCGGTGACGAACGACGCCAGCGCGAACGCCCACAGCTTGTAGAGCGTGGTGTTGATTCCGGCCGCGAGCGCCGCCGACTCGCTCTGGCGGATCGCCGCCCACGCGCGCCCCGGCTTGCTGCGCAGATGGGCGAGCACGAGCAGGAACATGAGGATCGCCACGACCACGGAGTAGCGGAAGAACGCGTTGTCGCCTTCGGCGATGCTCGGACGCCGGATCGGCGGGATGTGGACCGACGCCCCGTTGTAGCCGAGGAAGCCGTGGCCGCCGTTGGGGAAGTTCGTCGTGGCGAGCACGACGGTGATCGCGCCGGCCAGCATCAGCGTGATCAGCGCCAGGTACAGGCCGCGCAGTCGTAGCGCCGGCAACCCGACCAGCGTTCCAAGCACCATCGTGATCAGGCCGGAGGCCAGTAGCACGATCGGGAACGGGAGCGAGGTGGCGAACAACAACCGCGCGGCCACCCAGGCGCCAATCGCCAGGACGGCGGCCTGGCCGAGCGAGACCAGGCCCACGCGTCCGACCAGCACTCCCAGCCCGAGGGCAACGATGGCGTAGATCGCCGTCTGCGTGCTCGCGTCGACGTAGTACGTGCTGAACAGCGACGGCAGCGCGAGCAGCACGAACAGCAGGAGCGCCACGATCACGATCGGGCGGATCAGGTTCCTCGGCTCGAGCGAGCCTCGGCCTCTCGTCAGTCGGCTCTCGCCCTCCGCCCCTGCGGTCTGCTCGGTTCGCTCCACCTCGGTGGAAGCCACGCGCTAGATCCCCTCTCTCGATATTGAGATCACGCGTTTGCGGTTCAGCACGAGCAGGGCCGCGGCCGCGAGCACGAACGGGGTCAGGTCTCGGTAGTTGGTGATCGAGTTGATCGGGGTGATCAACGCGTCCACCGTCCCCACCACGAGGGCCGCGACGAACGTAACCGGGATCGAACGCAGCTGGGCGATGAGTGTCGCGGCCAGCGACGAGATGACCAGGAACGTGAGCGTCGTGGCATCGAGCGCCACCAGGTCGGCCAGCAGCACGCCGGCGATCCCCGACAAGACGCCGCACCCGAACCACGCCGCGGCCTCCACGCGGCGCACCGGCACCCCGAGCGTGGCCGTGATCTCGCGGTCGTTGGCCATCGCCCGCATCGCGGTGCCGAGCTTGGTGTAACGCAGGAAAGCCGACGTCGCCACCGCGATGACAAACCCCAACGCGAGGGCGATCACGTTCGTGTACTCGACCTGGATGCCGCTGATCATGAACGTGTTGTTGTCGGTCGGCAGCGTTATCGAACGCGATGCGCCTCCGCTCGAGGTCCACAACAGGTCCATCACGCCGAGCAGGATCAACGTCAGCCCGAGCGTGGCGGTGGCCTTGACCAGCGGATCACGCTTGGCCAAGGCCGGGCCGAACACCATCCCATAAACCAGCGTCAGCACGCCGCCGAACAGCACGCAGACCAGGTACGCCAGCCACTCGTTCCAGCCTGAGTGGTTGATCAGCGACCAGGCGATCAGCGCGCCCATGGCGCCGACTGCTCCGAAGGCCAGGTTCAGCACCCCGGTGGCCCGATACAGGACCACCATCCCGACACCGGACAGGGCGTACACCCCGCCCAGCGACAGCCCGGTGACGAGGAACGGCTGGAAGTCCTGCCAGCTCGGCAGACCGAGGATGCCGAAGTGAAAGAGCATGTCAGCTACATGGATCGCGCCGATCGCCCGTGGATCCTACTTCCTCTCCTTCGAGCGGCTCACCTTATGACCCACTCGGCTGTCCGGGCGCGAGCGGTGCCGTGCCGGCTGCGGCGCGGTACTGAGCGATCTGCGGATCGACCGCGGAAATCAGCGTGCAGCCCTGCTTGAGCACCATCTTGCCGTTGTCCGGCGTGACCGTGTAGTCCTCGTTGTTGGCGATGTGGAGTGGGTAATCGCCGAACGTCCACAGCTGGCACAGCATTCCGGTGTTGTAGTTCTTCACGGCCTTGAACGCCGCGTTGACGCTCGCGACCGTGTACGGACCCGTGATGGAACTCAGCGCGTGCTGCGCGATCTCGCCCATGGTGAATCCCATCTCGCTGAAGGCGCCGATCCCGCCCGACACGTCCGAGCCGTACTGCTTGAGGATCGCCTTGTACAGGTTCATCGTCGGCGTGTTGGTCGCGTCGGGGTCGGCCAGCTCGGCGTTGACGAAGAACTTGCCGTCCCACTTCGGACCCAGCGACGTGGCCAGGAAGTCGGTGTTGCACGGGGTCGAGCACGCCCAGGCCTTGACCCGGTCCTCGAGTCCGAGCTTCTGGGCGGCCTGCAGGATCACCAGTGCCTCGGGCGGGGTGAAGTTCAGGACCACGGCGCCGTTCGGCCCCGCGTCGTCGACCTCCTTGAGCGCCACCGAGTCGGCGTCGTTGATCGGCACGTTCTCGGTCAGCTGGGTGATCGGGATGTGCGCGTTCGCGGCTAGCGCGGCGGGTCCGGCGGCGATGTAACCGGTGCCCGGCACGTTGGACTGATCGAACACGATCTTGCTCGGGTGCAGCGTGAGCACGTACTGAACCGCCCCGTCGGAGCTGTACCGCGGCCCCATGTTCACGTCGGCGTAGTTCGGCGTCGAGTAACACTCGGGCGCGATCCCCGCCGCGATCACGTAGTAGTGGAGCTTCTGCCAGTACGCGGAGTTGATCGTGCACTCGAGGATGCTCGAGCTGCCGGAGACCCCGTCGACGTGATCGGTCTGGACCAGCTTGCTCGCATCAGCCGCGATCTGTGCCGGCTGGGTGGCCTCAGTCAGCTTGATCAGGTTGATCGGGTGGCCGTTGACGCCGCCGTTCGCGTTCACGCACGCGAAGTAGGCACCCTCCATGTTCTCGATGTCGGTGAAGTCCGTGCCGGGCTCCTTGGTGTTGATCGCGCCGAGCGAGATCGGCGTGCCGGTCGCGGCAACGCCGGGCTTGGGCCCGCACGACGATGTGCTCGTCGACGCGGCAGCCGCAGTTGTGGTGGTAGAGCTGGACGCTGCCGCCGGCGTGGAGCTAGACGTCGAGCTCGCGCTACTGCTGCTCTTGCTGCTCCCGCAGCCGGCCACGAAAAGTACTCCGAGGACCGCCACCATAGGCAGCCCCAGCCGCGCACGCGGCACGTGATGGAACATCCTCACCGATCTCCTCCTCCTCGAGGATTGTGTTCGTACCCGCCCCAGGGTTGGCGAGCGGGGCGATAGTAATCGGTGACCAAACTGTATGCAATAGCTCCTAACACGAACTGAAGAATGCGGTTGAGGCGGGTGCGATTGTCGGTTTTGCATGCAATCGCGGTATCTGACTAGACTGCCGCGACGCCGATCGACGGCGCGCACTGAGTGAGGTGAGAGTTGGCGGATCGAGCCAGCAGAAGTCAGATGACGCGAGCGGTGCTTCGCCTGCGCGAGCTGATTTTGCGCGGTGAGTTCGCGCCCGGCGAGAGGATGTCCGAGCTGCGGCTGGTCCAGCGGCTCGGCGTGTCCCGGACGCCGCTGAGGTTGGCGCTGGCCGCGCTCGAACACGAGGGGCTGCTGCGCGAGCTCGAGTCCCGCGGGTACGTGGTGCGCGAGTTCACCGAATCCGACATCGCCGACGCGATCGAGCTCCGCGGCGTGCTCGAGGGCACCGCCGCCCGCCTCGCCGCCGAGCGTGGCGCCGCGCCGGCCGCGGTGGCCTCGCTGCGCGAGATCTGCGACACGATCGCCGAGGCGGTGAGCCGGGCCGACTACGAATCCTTCGAGCAGTTCGTCGCGCTCAACGAGCTGTTCCACGCCGGGATCGTCCAGATGGCGGCGAGCCCGATGCTCGAGCGCGCCCTGGAGGGAATCATCGCGCTGCCGTTCGCCAGCCCCAGCGCGTTCGTGATGGCCCAGGCCGTGTTGCCCGAGTCGCGCGAGATCCTGACGATGGCTCATCGCCACCACCTCGGGCTGGTCGACGCGATCGAGCGCGGGCAGGGCACCAGGGCCGAGAGCCTCGGCCGTGAGCATGCACTGCTCGCGCGCACCAACCTCGAGGTCGCACTCGACCATCCCGACGTGCTCGAGCGGATGCCGGGCGCGTCGCTGCTCGCAGTTCCCGAGCGGGGTCGGATCCCCGGGGCCTCGCTCGAGCCGGTATGACATGGGTGACACGTGCCGCGGTCGGAGCGCCCGGGCCCTGGAGGTGCGCCAGCACCGTTTCCCGGGCGCTCCGATTCCTTTCAGGCCGCTAATTCACCGGCGGCTCCGTCGACGGCGCTTCGCCCGCGACCTTGCGGTAGGCGGCGATCTGCGGATCCGCGTTGGAGATCGGTGTGCACCCCTGCGCGGTGATCATCTTCCCGTTGTCCGGCGTCGTCGTGAAGTCGGAGTTGTTCGGGATGTGGAGTGGGTAGTCGCCGTACGTCCACGGCTGGCACAGCAGCTCCGACTTGTAGTTGGTGATGCCCTTGAACGCGGCGTTCACGCTGGCCATCGTGTACGGACCGGTGACCCCGTCGAGCGCCTTGGTCGAGAACTCGGCCAGGACGAAGCCCATCTCGCTGAACGAGCCGATGCCACCGGCCACGGCTGAGCCGTATTTGGACAGGATCGCCTTGTAGAGCTGCATCTCCGGTCCGTTGTGATCGTCGGGATCGGTCAGCTCGGCGTTGACGAACAGCTTGTGGTTCCACTTCGGTCCCAGCGCCTTGGCCAGGAAGTCGGTGTTGCAAGGCGTCGAGCAGCCCCAGCCCTTGACGCGGTCCTCGAGGCCGAGTTTCTGGGCCGCCTGGAGAATGACGAGCGCCTCGGGCGGGGTGAAGTTCAACACCACCCACCCGTTCGAGCCGGCGTCGTCGACCAGGTTCAGCGCCACCGAGTCGGCGTCCTGGATCGGGACGTTCGAGGTCAGCTCGGTGATCGGCACGCCCGCCGCCTTCGCGAGTGCCGCCGGTCCGGCCGCGATGTAGCCGGTGCCGGGGACGTTGGACTGATCGAACACGATCTTCGACGGGTGCTGGGTGAGGCCGTACTGGACCGCGCCGTCGGAGCTGTAGCGCGGGCCCATGTTGACCGCGGCGCTATGCGGCGTGGACCAGCACTCCGGGGCGATCCCGGCGCCCATCTCGTAGATGCCGAGCGACTGCCAGTAGCTCTGGTCGAGCGTGCACTCGAGCAGGTCGAACACGCCGACGATTCCGACCACGTGATCGCTCTGGATGAGCTTGTGCGCGGCGGCCGTGATCTGCGAGGGCTGGGACTGGTCGTAGAACACGAACAGCTTGAGCGGATGCCCGTTGACCCCGCCGTTGTCATCCACGCAGGTGAAGTACGCGTTGATCATGTTCGGCCCGTCGCTGAAGTCCGTGCCCGGCTGCTTGGTATCGATCGTTCCGATGTTGATCGGCGTCCCGGTGGCCTTCACGCCTGGCTTCGGCCCACACGAAGAAGTGCTGGCCGAGCTCGCGGCGGTGGTCGCGCTGGCGGTCGAGCTCGTCGCACTCGATGCGGCGCTCGAGCTACTGGTGGCGCTGCTCTTGCTGCTGCTACCGCAGGCCGCGAGCACCAGCGCACCGACGACCACGACCACGGGCAGCGCGAGCCGCGCGCGCAGGCGTAGCGCATGGTTCTTCACCCTCACCCTTGTCCTCCTCCTCTGAATGGTTCGGTCGACCCGCCCCGGCTGGGCGAGGGAACGATCTTATTGTCAAACATTTCTGTATGCAACTGCAGCCTCAGCAGGCCTAACAAGACCGAAAAGATCGTTTGCAAGGCGCTCATCGCCGGCTCTTGCATACAGGAGTTTCGGCGGCCATACTCGCGGCGCCGATGGTGAACCAGACCAGCCGGACGCAGATGATGCGGGCGCTGTTTGCGCTCCGCGAACTGATCCTGAGCGGCGAGTTCAAGCCCGGTGATCGAATGTCCGAGCTGCCGCTCGTCGAACGCCTCGGGGTGTCGCGCACCCCGCTCCGGCTCGCGCTCGCCTCGCTCGAGCACGAGGGGCTGCTCCGCCTCCTCCCCGCCGGCGGCTACGTGGTCCGCGAGTTCACCCAGGCCGACATGCGCCAGGCGATCGAGATCCGCGGCGTGCTCGAGGGAACCGCCTGCCGCTTCGCCGCCGAGCAGGGAGCGAGCCGCCGTGACCTCCGCGCGCTGCGCGCGATCAATGAGCAGATCGAGCCGCTCGTGCACCGCGCCGACTACGAGTCGTTCGAGCGCTACGCGGCGCTCAACGCGGAGTTCCACAAACGATTGATCAAGATGGCGGGCAGCCCGCTGCTCGAGCGCACGCTCGATACCGTCCTCTCGCTGCCCTTCGCCACCCCCAACGCGCTCGTGCTCCAGCATGCCCAGCTGCCGGAGTCACGGGAGATCTTGATCGTGGCCCACCGCCAGCATCTGTGGCTGGTCGAGGCGATCACCAACCGCGAGGGTTCGCGGGCCGACAACGTGGCCCGTGAGCACGCACGGCTGTCGCTCACCAACCTCGAGATCGTCCTCAGCCGGCGCGGCCTGCTCGGGCAGGTGCCGGGCGCGTCGCTGCTCGCGCTCGACGCCGAGCTCGAGCCGGCTTAGCCGGGGCGTCGCCTAGAGACCCCAATCCATTGCGGTCTTCGCCGCTTGGACGATGTCCGCGGCGCCGGGGCGGTAGGCATCCTCGAGCGGAGGGCTGACCGGGACCGGTGTGTAGGGAGCCCCGATGCGCTGGATCGGCGCCTCGAGGTAGTCGAACGCGGCCGCCTGGAGCTGGGCGGCGAGCTCGGCGCCGAAGCCGCCGGCCGTCACCGCTTCGTGGGCGATGATCCCGCGTCCGGTCCTTCGCAGCGACTTCGCGAGCGTGTCGAGATCGAGCGGCACGAGCGTGCGCGGGTCGATCACCTCGGCCTCGATCCCGCTCTCGTTCGCCAGTGTCTCGGCCGCTTGCATCGCATCCTCGACGAGACGGGAGAGCGCGACGATCGTGACGTCTTTGCCGTCTCGCAGCGTCTGTGATTGCCCGAGCGGAATCGGCTCCGGCGGGTCCGCCACCGCTTCCTTGCGGAAATACAGCGACTTGTTCTCGACGAACACCACCGGGTTGGGGTCGGCGATCGCGCTCAGCAGAAGGCCGGCCGCGTCCGCCGCGCCGCTCGGCATGACCACCTTCAGCCCCGGCACGTGCGTCAGCCACGCCTCCAGGCTCTGCGAGTGCTGGGCCCCGTTGCGCTGGCCCGATCCACCTTGGGTGCGAACTACGAGCGGAACGTTCAACTGTCCCCCCGACATGAAGTGCGCCTTGGCCGCCTGGTTGACGAGCTGGTCGAGCGCCAGCGTGATGAAGTCGATGAACATGATCTCGACCACGGGCTTGAGGCCCGACTGGGCGGCCCCGACCGCCACGCCGCACACCGCGCCCTCGCTGATCGGCGTGTTGCGCACCCGCCCGCGCCCGAACTCGTCGGCCAGACCGGCGGTGACGAGGTAGGGGCCGCCCTCGGCGACGTCCTCGCCCAGCACGATCACGCGCTCGTCCTCGCGCATCGCGTGCGCAAGCGCGCGGTTCACCGCCTCGACGAACGTGGCCTCGGTCATTTCGCGTAGACCAGCTCGGCCGTGATCGTCGGATCCGGGAACGGGCTGTCGCGGGCGAAGCGCACCGCGTCCTCGATCTCCTGCGCCACCTCTCGCTCGATGGCGGCCGCGGTCCGCTCGTCGATCACTTCATCCCCAATCAAAAAATCGATGAACCGCGTTACCGGATCTCGCTGCGCCCACTCCTGCTCGGCCGCGGCATCCCGGTACTTCTGCTGGTCGCCCTCGTAGTGGCCGCGCCGGCGATAGGTCAGGCACTCGAGCAGGAACGGCCCCTCGCCTTTCCGTGCCTCGCGCAGGAACCGTCCGAACGCCTCGTAGACGGCGGGCACGTCGGAGCCGCTCACGGTCTCGCGCTCGAAGCCGTACGGCGCCACCACGTCGCTCACGCGCTCGATCGTCGAGTGCTCCTCGCGCGAGGTGAACTCCGCGAAGCCGTTGTTCTCGCACACGAAGATCAACGGCAGCCGCCACAGCGCCGCGAGGTTGACCGTCTCGTTGAAGTGCCCCGCCTGGACCGCGCCGTCGCCGAAGAACACGACGCTCACCTGATCGCGGCTTTGCAGATGGTGCGCGAGCGCGGTGCCGAGTGCGAGCGGAAGGTTGCCGCCCACCACGCCGGTGGCGCCCATGAAACCGTGCTTCTTGTCGACCAGGTGCATCGATCCACCGACGCCCTGGCACAGGCCGTCCACGCGACCCATCAGCTCGGCCATCACGCGGTCGACCGGCGCCCCCTTGGCGATCGCGTGCCCGTGCGCCCGGTGGCCGCTGTAGACCGCGTCGTCGTCGCGCAGCTGGCCGCACACCGCGGCGGCCACGCCCTCGCCGCCGATGCTCAGGTGGATCAGCCCGTGGACGACGAGCGTGCGCTTGAGCTGGGCGACACGCTCCTCGAACAGGCGGATCCGCCACATCGCGCGCAACAGCTCACGCGCCGTCTCGGCGTCGGGCGCGGGAGGCTGGGTCATCTACGCCGGGACGGGCGCCTGGGGTGGGCGGGCCTCCATCATGGCGCGCACGCCGGCGGCGATCTTCTCCTCGTTGGGCAGCACGTACGCCTCCATCGGCTCGCTGTAGGGCACGGTCACGTCGAGCGCGGTGACCTGCCGGATCGGCGCCTTGAGCGATCCGAACCCGTGCTCGGCCACCTCGGCCGCGATCACCGCCGAGGCGCCGCCGTGTCGCGTCCCCTGGTCGGCGATCACGAGCCGCCCGGTCTTCTCGACCGAGCTCAGGATCGTCGCCGTGTCGAGCGGGTTCAGCGTCCGCGGGTCGATCACCTCGGCGTTGATGCCCTCTTTGGCCAGCGTCTCGGCCGCCTCGAGCGCGCGCCCGACGGTCCAGCCGGTGGCGACGATCGTCACGTCCGAGCCCTCGCGCCGGATCGCCGCCTCACCGAACGGCACCACGTACTCGCCCTCGGGCACGTCGCCGTGCTCGAGCACCATCAGGTAGTTGATCAGGTAGCAGACCGGGTTGTCGTCGCGGATCGCCGCGGCCATCAGGCCCTTGGCGTCGGCCGGCGTCGCAGGCAGTGCGATCTTCAGGCCCGGGAAGCCCATGAACATGCCGTAGATCGAACCCGTGTGCTGGCCGGCCCAGCCCGCCGTGAACCCGTAGCCGGCCTTGAACACCGCCGGCACCTTGACCTGGCCGCCGCTCATGTACCGCAGGCGCGGCGCCTCGTTGACGACCTGGTTCATCGCCACCAGCATGAACTCGGCCATCAGCAGCTCGACCACCGGGCGGTAGCCGGACAGGGCCAGGCCGACTGCCATGCCGATCTCGGCCGTCTCGGAGATCGGCGAGACGCGCACCCGCTCGCGCCCGAACGCCTGAACCAGCGGGTCCTCGTCGCTCGGCGCGACATCCTGGCCGTAGAACACGACGGTCGGGTCGCGCTCCATCTCGACGCGGATCGCCTCCTGCACCGCCGCGATGTAAGGGATCTCTCGTGCCATGGTCGTCTCCTCGGCGCTAGGCGTAAACGTAGTCTTGGCGGGCGGCGGCTTCGGGTTCGGGGAACGCGTCGTCGAGCCCGAACTGGACCGCGGCATCCATCTCCTCGCGGACCTGGTCGGCGAGCTTGTCGGCTTGCGCCGGCTCCAGGACACCCTGCTCGACAAGGCGCGCCCGGAACCTCGGCACCGGATCGCCACGCAGTGCGGCCTCGTACTCCTCGCGGTTGCCGAACGTGGTGATCGCCTCGTGCTCGGGGTAGTGGAGCGGGACGCCGGGCGGGGCGATGATGTTGCCGTGGGCCGACAGGCGGTAGACCTTTGACTCCACGAGCGTCGGGCCGTCGCCGGCGCGCGCGCGGTCGGCTGCCGCTCCGACCGTCTCGTACACCGCGATCGGGTCGCCGCCGTCCACCGTGACTCCGGGCATGCTGTAGGCCGCGGCCTTGACCGACAGCGGCTCGCCGGCGGCCGCGTTGGCGTCCTCCTGCTCGGAGCGCGTGGACACGTTGTAGTTGTTGTTCTCCATCACGTACACGACCGGCAGCTTCCACAGCGAGGCGAGGTTGAGCGACTCGTGGAACGCGCCCTGCTTGGACGCGCCGTCACCGAAGAAGGAGAGGACGACCTGGCCTTGCTTTCGAAGCTGGGCCGCGAACGCGACGCCGGTGGCCTGGGGGATCCCCTGGCCGACGATCCCGCTCGTGCCGAGGAACCCACGGCCCGGATCGACCAGGTGCATGGATCCTCCGTAACCGCCGCACAGGCCGTCCTTGCGACCATAGATCTCGGCCATGATCGCCTTCGTGTCGGTCCCGAGCGCGATCGGGTAGCCGTGGCATCGGTAGGTCGCCATCAGCTGATCGCCGGGCTTCATCGTGGCCAGCGCGCCGACGATCGAGGCCTCCGCGCCATCGGCGAGGTGAGTGTGCCCACGGATCACGCCGGGATGCTCCTCGAAGGTTCGCTTGACCCGCTCCTCGAACTCGCGGATGCGCAGCATCTGGGTGAACATCCAGACGAGCCGTTCGTTGTCGAGCTGTTCCATGTCTCTCTCCGTCCTGAGAAGGATTGTCGGCGGCGCCTGACGGCGGCGCCTTAGGTAACGGTCGCGCGGAACTGCGCCGCGGTCGTCTCATAAGCGCGCTCGAACGCTTCCTCGATCGGAAGGGCGCGCAGCTCCGCGGACAGGATCTCGACCCCCCACGGTCCGTCGTAGCCGACACTCCGGCACGCCTCGATGTAGCCCGGGATGTCGAACTCCCCCTCGCCCGGACAGCGGCGGTGGTTGATCACCTCGTCGAGCGGGTCGTCCATGTACTCCACCGGGCCGTCCGAGAGCTCGACCCAGGCCAGATATTCGCCCGGGATGGCGCCGAGGGCCTCGGGTGGGATCCGCAGCTTGCCCATGTGCCAGGTGTCGATCGCCAGCCCACCGTTGGCGCGAGCGGCCCCGGTGACGAGTGCGATACCGGTCTCGAGCGTGTGCACGTTGGGGTCGAACGGAATGATCTCGTAGGCGACCTTCGCGTCCGTGTGCTGGGCAGCGTCGTCGCACAGCGCGGCGTATTCCTCGATCAGCCGGTCGAGCTCGCACGGCGTCTCGGGGATGTTGCCCACCTTGATGTGGTGGGCGTCGAATGCGGCGGCCGTCTCGAACAGCTGCTTGCGCAACCGGTCCGAGTCGACGCGCTTGGGCTCGCCCTCCGGGACCCAGAAGTCGGCCAGGAACTCGACCTCCATGTACCTCAGGCCGGCGTCGTCATACACCGTGCGCATTTCCTCGAGCGTCGTGCCCGTCTCGAGCTGATGCGAGACGTCGGCGTGCCACAGCCCGATGCCCTCGAACCCCGCCTTGGCCGCCTGCTCGCACCGGTCGCGCCAGCTGTACCGGCTCCATTCCCGGCCGGCGTGGATCTCGACCGGACCAGCCGTGGTCCAGTACAGCGCCATCAGGGATGCATCCGCCATCGTCGCTCCTCTCGTGTGAGAGCGACGGTACCGCCGCGCGCCGGACGGCGTCCAGTCATCCCGCGCATCCGTTCTTGCCGATCAGCGCTCCCGCCGGGCGCGCGATTACGGACAACGTCTCACTCGCCACCCCGCCGGGCGTGAATGCCCGTTCACCCGCCTCTGGCACGGACAACGTCTCACTCGCCACCCCGCCGGGCGTGAATGCCGATTCACCCGGGCTCTTGACCCGGACAACGTCTCACTCGCCACCCCGCCGGGCGTGAATGCCGATTCACCCGCCTCTGGCACGGACAACGTCTCACTCGCCACCCCGCCGGGCGTGAATGCCGATTCACCCGGGCTCTTGACCCGTACAACGTCTCACTCGCCACCCCGCCGCCGGTGAATGCCCGTTCACCCGCCTCTGGCACGGACAACGTCTCACTCGCCACCCCGGGAACGACGAGTGTCCCGTTATCCGGCAGGCGTGGTCGACGTCGCGGTGGACGTCGTATCCGGGGTGCTCGTCGTGGACGATGGCGCGGGCGTGGTAGACGTCGCGGGCGTGGTAGACGTCGCGGTGGACGTCGTTTCCGGTGTACTCGAGGTTGCCGTGTCCGGCGGGTTGGTCGCCGCCGGCGTGGTCGCCTGACCGGACGATGACGATGACGAGGACGAGGACGATGACGACGTCGAGGTCGACGGCGCAGCCGTCGAGGATGCCGGCGTTGTCGACGTCGAGGTGTTGTTGTTCGACGCCGGCGGATTGGTCTCGAGCCCGCTGCTCTGGAGGGCCGACTGGATCTCCTGCTGCACGGTTGCCACCTGCGAGGCCACCGCCGCCGGCGTTCCGCCGGCGCCCAGCGCGGGCAGCGCGTTCAGCTGCTCCAGGTCGTTCTCGAGCGTGGCGACCAGCGTCGCCGAGGGCTGGGACTTCAGCGTCACCACGAGCTGGTTGGCCAGCGCCGTGGTCGTGCACGCCGGACAGTCGTAGTTGAGTGCGCCGGCGGCGTTGATCGGGTCGATCACGTGGCTCTGGCCCACGACCAGCACCACCTGGAAGGACACCGCCACCGTCGTGCATGCCTTGCAGTGGGCGATCGCGTACGCGCTGTTCGTGTTCGTCACGTTCGCGCCACCGCCAACCGTCACCAGCGCGTAGGCGACGTCATACAGGACGCCGCCGTCCGTGGTGTTCGTGGCCAGCGCCTGGGTGCCGCCCGGGCCGGGAGCGGAAGGAAGCGCGAACGGGAACGCGGTGGCGTCCGCGGCCGAGGACGGCGGAGCGGACGCGGTGGTGGCGCTGCTCGAGCCGGCCTCGTCCGTCGGCGCGTCCGACGGATTGGGCGCGGAGCTCGAGACGATCGCCACGGGCGGCTTGCGCTGCCCACTCGAGATCACGAACAGCGCGGGATGGCCCTTGCTCGCGCCACCCACCGGGATCATCGCCACCGCCAGATGCTTGCCCGGCACGAGCTTGACGGGTGTCGCCACCGGCGCGGATCGCGCATCGCCGCTCGCCACCGGCTGTCCGGCCGCGACCGAATCCGCGCTCGGACGCGCCAGCATCCCCGGCGACGAGACCCAGCTCACGAGCGCGCCAACCGTGCCGCGATCGCTCGGGCGGACCGGCTGATACTGACCCGAGGGCAACCAGGCCCACGCCACGCCGGCGACGGCCAGGCCGGCCCCGGCCAGCGCCACGCCCCGGCGGACAGGACTGCCGGCGCTCCACGACCGAGCGCGACCCCAGGTCGAGCGCACGATCTTCTGGCTGACGAGGACGCTTCCGGCCACGGGCAGTGCCAGAGCGAGCAGACGCACGATCGAGGCGAGGATGTCGAGCACCTCAACGTGGCTGACCTCGTGCGGGATCCCGAGCACGAGCAGGCGGCCGCTGTCCCAAGCGCTCGTGGCCAGCTTCGGCAGGACGAGCACCGCCCCGATGGCCAGGCTGAGCAGGACCGGCACGACGATCAGCACCCACGCCGTGACCAGCCAGCGTTGCCAGCCGCCCAGGGCCGAAGGCTCGTCGCGATGGCGCGGCAGCAGCGAGCGCAGCGTCGGACCCATGTGCGAGAACAGGTCCGGGACGCCCGTGGCGTCGGACAGGATGTGGTAGCCGTCCGCGCGGATGATCGGCGAGAGCTGCTTGACCATCTGGAGGACCTGCAGTGCGACCAGCAGGAGCAGCGCGTCCTTGCGCCACACCAGCCACACGCCCATCGTGACCACCGCGACGAGCGCGTTGAAGTAAAGCCCGCCGAGGTCGACGCGCAGCCGGTCGCGCCGCGGCAGCCGGTAGGAGTCGGTGACGTCGGTGTAGAACGCCGGCCACACGAGGTACAGGCCCATCCCCATGCCCCCCGGCGTGGCGCCGCCATAGCGACAGGCGGAGGCATGGCCGAGCTCGTGGAAGCCGGCCGACGCGACCGCAAGCGCGAACACCAACACCAGCAGGCCCGGGCTGTGGAAGGCCTCCGCGGTAGCGGACGCCACACCTTTGTGGAAGAGGACGAACCAGAACACGCCGACGAATGCGGCCAGCACAGGCCACATCACCCAGGGCCGGAACAGCCACGTGAACGGAGCGGTGAGCCGCCGGGTCAGGACCGGGTTGGTGACCAGGACCTTCCAGCGCAGCGCGAGCAACGGGTTGCGCTTGGGCGGCGCGTACCGCTCGAAGCCGGCCAGGAGCCCCTGCGCCGCCAGCTTCTTGGCCAGCGCATCGACGTGCTCCTCGTCCAGGCGCCGACCCAGCCGCTCCGACATCGCGGCGGCCAGCGAAGAGCGGTCGCGCTCGCCGTCCGCCGACTCGAGCAGCGCGTACATGAGCGGCCCCAGCTGCACCATCTGCCCGTCGCCGCGCCGCACGAGCGCCGCGCCGTCGCGGTATCCCGACCCGTGGACCGGGCCTAGCAGCTCCACACCCTCCCCCCGCGCGAGGGGAGGGTGTGTGGCCGCCCGGAGCGTCGATCGGGGAGGCTCAGCTGTCGCCGTCATCGCGCCAGATCCGTTCCGGTGATGGTCAGGTGCTACTGCTGCTGGACGTCGGCCTGCTGCTCGGCCTCGGCGTCAGCCGTCACGTGGTCGAGGTTCTGCGAGACGTCCATCTCCTGCGGCGCAAGCGCCTCGGACACGGCATCCGGCGAGCCGACATTGGCGCCGACCGCCGCGTCGATCGGAGCCGCCACGTTGCCGTTGGCCGCGACCGCGCCGTCGATCGGCGCAGCCAGGTCCGCGTCGGCGTGGATGTTGACGTCGGCGTCCAGCAGGCTGCCGCCGTTCAGCAGCGAATCGACGCCGCTGCCAAGGTCACCGACGGTGCTGCCCACATCGCCGACCGTGCTGCCCGCGGCGCTACCGACATCCCCGACGGTGCTGCCGACGTCACCGACGGTGCTGCCCGCGGCACTGCCGACGTCACCCACTGCGCCACTCGCCGCGCTGCCGACCTCGCCGGCCGCACCGCTCGCGGCAGAGCTCGCATCGGCCGGCGCGTTCGAAGCACCCTCGACCGGCGTGCTCGCCACCGGCTCGACCGGGGTAGCTCCAGGCGACTCGACGGGGGCACCCGAAGCGGCGTCGCTGCCATCCGCAACGGGCTCGTTCGGCGTGCTCGCCGCGCCGTCGCCCGCGGTTCCGGTCTCGCCCGCAGTTCCGGTCTCGCCCGCAGTTCCGCTCTCGCCCGCAGTTCCGGTCTCACCCGCGGCCGGCGTGCCGGTCTCGCCCGCGGTCCCGGTCTCGCCCGCAGTGCCGGTCTCGCCCGAGGTACCGCTGCTGGTCGTCCCAGCGGCCTGATCCACGCTCGCGTGCTGCGGCGCGACGGCGTCCGCGGTGCCGCTCAGCGACTGGTCGATTGTGCCGTGCTGCTCGGCGTAGCCGACCGCCTCGGCGCCCTCGCTCAGCACGTTCGCCGTCGCGGCAGCCTCGATCGGCGCCGCGACGTTCAGGTTCGCCGCCGCCGCCAGGTCCACGGGCGCGGCCAGGTCCAGGCCAAGGTCGACGTTGGCATTGACGTCGAGCAGGGAGAGAACTTCCTTGTTCGGAAGTGAAACGGCGTCTTCGGCCTCGATCTCTTCCTTTGACACGCGCTCTTCCATCACGGCCTCCTTTTGAAATGCCGGTCCCTTGGCATCTGGCGAGGGAGATGCCCGCTCTGAACTTCGGCAAAACGGCCCCGTCAATCGCGATTGCCGCTCCGTCGCGCGGGTAGTTCCCGGCCATGGCCGCGCCTCCCGGGACCATCGAGCAGCTGGCCCGCGAGACGGTTCAGATCGATGATCCCGAGACGGCCCTGCGCGCGCTCACCGCACTGCGCCGCGAGCTCGACGCGACCGAGCCCGAGATCGTCGTCCGAGCCCTCCAGCGCGGCGCTTCGTGGAGCCAGATCGCCCGCGCCCTCGGGATCAGCAAGCAGGCGGCTCACCGCAAGTACCGACACCTGTTCGACCCGACCGCCGCCGTCGCCGCCGATCAGCGGATCGCCGTCAGCGAGGAGGCCCGGCAGTGCATCCAGTTCGCGCGCGAGGAGGCCAAGCGGCTCGCTCAGCCCGCCGTCGCCACCGAGCACATCTTGCTCGGCATCCTACGCTGCGACGGCAGTCAAGCGCGCGAGGCGCTGAGCGCCGAGGGGGTCACGCTCGACGCGGCCCGCGGCTGTTTGCAGACCACCATGCCCGGCCTACCGCCAGATGAGCACGAACGGCCGGCCGAGGAGTACGCGGTCAGCGCCCACGCGCGCCGCATCGTCGAGGGCTCCCGCCGCGAGGCCCGAGATCGCGGCAAGGACTCGATCGGCGTCGAGCATCTTCTGCTGGCGCTCCTGTCGGACTCGCGTAACGGCGCCGTGCAGACGCTCGAGGAGCTGCGCACGACCTCAGAGCGGATCCGTCGCCGTCTCGATCGCACCGCACCGCCCGACGTGGGCGTCGCAGAAGTTCAGGTCACCTCGCGCAGCCGGCCGGTCTCGACCTCGTAGACGAACCCCCGGACCGCGTCCTTGCGCGGCAGGAACGGCGAGGCCTTGACCCGCGCGATCGACTGGCGCACGTCGCCTTCGAGGTCCTCGAACGCCTCGGCCGCCCAGGCTGGTCTGATCCCGCTGTCGCGCTCGATCGACTGGCGAAACTCATCGTCGCTGAAAGTCAGCATGCCGCAGCCCGTGTGATGGATCAGGATGATCTCCTCGGTTCCGAGCAGCCGCTGCGAGATCGCCAACGAGCGGATCGCGTCGTCGGTGACGACGCCGCCGGCATTGCGGATCACGTGCGCGTCGCCCTCCTGCAGACCGAGCGCGGCGTACACGTTCAGCCGCGCATCCATGCACGCGACGACCGCCACCTTCCTGGCCGGTGGTATCGGCAGATCTGCGTTGTCGAACGACGCCGCGTAGGCCTCGTTGTTCGCGAGCAGTTCGTCGGTCGAGCTCATCGTTCTCCTTGCTGCCTGAGGGGGTTCCGAGTCAAAGTATAAAAAGTCAATTGAATTACTTAAGATGCGGTCGCTGGCCCTCTGCGTTGCCGCCGCGTCGAGTGGGTGCGCCACGGGACAGGGAAGCAAACGAGGAGCAAGTGACATGCCTTACCGAATCCAGACCGATGAGGGGCTGCGGCCACCGTCGCGGCCGCCGCGCCTTCGAGCGCGCCCGCCGCGAGGGCACCGACGCGAGCTTCCACGAGCGGCGCAAGCGCACCAAGGACCTCTGGTACTACCTGCGGCTGCTGAAGCCGACGGCCCCCGGGATCATCGGCGGTCATGCCGACGATGCGCACACGCTGTCGGACCTGCTGGGGGACGTCCACGACCTGGCCGTCCTGCGCGACGCGCTGGTGGACGGCGCCGGCGCATGCGCCGCTACTGGAAGGCTTCGCGCAAGCCGTCCGTGCCGGTGGGCGCTATCCAGGGATAGGGGCTGCGCTGCGCGCAGCGTCCATGGGTCCGTCGAGGGCCCGTCCTGACCCGTTCGAGACCATGTACGCCGCCTCGTCGAACCGCCGCGTCTGCTGCCAGAACCGCCACGTGAAGTCCGGCCAGATCGTGCTGTTGCGCCCGTTGGCGTCCAGGTACCAGCTCGAGCAACCGCCCGTGTTCCACACCGTCCCGTCCAGGCGCGCCTGGATGTGGTCGTTGTAGGCGTCGTAGGCGTCGCGCCGGACCTCGATTCGCGTCGCGCCGTGGCGCTCCATCGCCCCTAGCGCGCCCAGCACGTAGTTGAGGTGCGACTCGATCATGAACACCATCGAGCTGTGCCCAAGCCCGGTATTCGCCCCGATGATCCAGAACAGGTTGGGGAAGCCCGGCACCGCCGTGCCGCGGTACGCCTCTGGACTGCCCTGCCACAGGTCCGACAGCGAGACGCCGTCGCGCCCGTGGATGAACTCGGCGAACGGCGCGTCGGTGACGTGGAAGCCCGTGGCGAAGATGAGCGTGTCGGCCTCGTGCTCGACGCCGTCGGCGCCGACGATCCCGCCGGGGCGGATCTCGGTGACCGCGCTGGGCACGACCTCGACGTTGGGCTGCGTGATGGCCGGATACCAGTCGTTGGAGGGCAGCATGCGCTTGCAGCCGAGCACGTAGTCGGGCGTGAGCTTCGCGCGCAGGACCGGGTCGGGTACCTGCTTGGCCAGGTGCGCCTCGGCCGCGCGTTGCAGGACGCGCATGATCTGTGGCCGGAACACCAGTGCGGGCACTAGCAGCTCGCGGCCGAGGTAGACCGCCGTGCGCACCGCGCGCTGCGCTGCCGGCGCGCCCTGGTACAGCCGGCGCTCGAAGTCGCTGATCGGGCGGTCGCGGTGCGGGAGGACCCACGGGGGCGTGCGCTGGAAGACGGTGACCTTCTCGGCGATCGGCTGGATGCGCGGCACGGTCTGGATCGCGCTCGCGCCCGTCCCGACCACGGCGACCTTGCGTCCGGTCAGGTCCTGGTCGTGATCCCAGCGCCCGGTGTGGAAAACGGGGCCGCCAAAGTCCTCAAGGCCGGGCAGATCGGGTGTCGAGGGCTCGCTGAGCGGACCCGGGGCGGCGATCACCACGTTCGCAGAGAACGGTCCGTCGCTCGTCTCCAGTCGCCAGGTCTGCTCATCCTCGTCCCAGTCCGCGGTCTGGACCTCACAGTTCACGCGCAGATGCGGCCGCACGCCGTAGCGGTCGGTGCAGTCGTGCAGGTACTCCTGGATCTCGGGCTGGAGTGGGTACGTGCGGGTCCAGTTGGGATTCAGCGCGAACGAGTAGCTGTACAGGTGCGACGGGATGTCGCACTGGCAGCCCGGGTACGTGTTGGCCCACCAGGTTCCGCCGACATCCGCGTCGCGCTCGAACACGACGAAGTCATCGAACCCGGCCTGCTTGAGGCGGATCGCCATGCCGAGGCCGCCGAACCCGGCGCCCAGGATCGCCACACGGAAGTCGCGTTGGTTAGTTGCCGTCATCCCGTCTCCCGGTCAGTCGAATAAACAACAGTGTTCTCCAGTGTACAATGATGTTCCCATGAGCGCCACCCCCGAAACGGAGATCCTCGCAGTCCTCCCGCGCGGCCGCCACGCCGCGCCCCGGCCGGTGGTGCGTGAGACGCAGCGGGCGCGCATGCTCGAGGCGATGGTCCAAGCCGTGGCCGAAAAGGGATTCGCCCGCGTGGCCGTGGCCGATGTGATCGAGCGCGCCGGCGTGTCGCGCAAGACCTTCTACGAGCAGTTCGCCAACAAGGAGGACTGCTTCCTGGCCGCCTACGACGCCGGCGTGGACCGGCTGCTGGCCGCGATCGATGACGCCCTCGACGCACTCGCGCCGGACTGGCTGGCCGGCACCCGGCGCGCCGTCGAGGTCTACCTCGGGGCGATGGCAGCGAGCCCCGCCTTCGCCCGGGCCTTCCTGATCGAGGTCCTGGGCGCCGGCCCCGAGGCGCTGTCGCGCCGCGACGCCGTCCAAGAGCGGTTCGCGGCCCAACTCCAGGCCATCCATCGCCGTGCGCGTGCCGACATCCCCGAGATCCCGGCGCTGGCGCCCCATACCTTCCGCGCCGCCGTGGGCGCGGTCAACGAGCTCGTCACCGCCCACGTGCTCGAGCACGAAGCCCACACCCTGCCCGAGCTCAGCGACGCGATCCTCGACGTCCACCTCGCCCTGCTCGTCGGCCGCGAGCTCGCCGCCCGGATCGCCACCGCCCCGTCCTAACTCTACGCCCGCCGGTGCCCCACTCGCGTGTGGAATGGCGGAAATTGCCCCCCCACGTCCCGCGTCGGAGGGCGGGGACTCGGGGCGGGGCTAGGTCGCGAGGCGGTTGAGCGCCGCGACCAGCTCGTCGGGGCGCGACGCCCACACGCAGTGGTCGGTGTCGATCTCGATCACCGGATCGCACCCCGCGCGCTCGAACATCAGCCGCTGCAGCGCCGGCCTGATCGCCCGGTCCTGGAGGCACGTCACGTAGGCGCGTGGCAGCGTGTCAAACGCCTCGTCCCCGGAGAGCGCCACCGAGTGCGTGAACGGCGCCACCGGCTGGGAGCCGCGCAGCGACTGCGCCCACGCCGCCGCCTCGTCGTCGCAGCAGTGCATCAAGCCCTCTCGCGCCGCGTCGGGCGGCATCGTTGCGACCGGCGGATCGCCGTCGACCACGAGCCCGGACTGCACGGCGTCGCCGGCGCCCTCGGGTCGCTGGGTCAGGTCGATCAGGCTCTCGCCGTCCGCCGGCAGAAACGCCGCGACATACACCAACCGGTCCACCCCCGCGGGACACCGGGCCGCGGCCTGGGTGATCACCATCCCGCCCATGCTGTGACCCACGAGGACGGCGGGCGGTCCGTCGGCGAGCACGCCGCACACGCGCGAGGCGTACCGGTCGAGCGTCACCTCGGCCACCGGCGTCGGATCCTCACCCTGACCGGGGAGGTCGATCGCCTCGACGTCGTGCCCCGCAGCGCGCAGCCCGGGGATCACTCGATCCCAGTTGGCCGCTCGCCCGAACGCCCCGTGTACCAGCACGATCCTCGCCATCGGGCGGATCCTACGTGCTGTGATTCGGGCACGGCGCCCCGCGCGGCAACCGTTCACTGACCGGCAACTACGCAGGGTTAGACTCACCGGGCCGAGAGCAACGACGAGACGGAGAGGGATGGCTACAACAGCGCCCAAGGCCGGGGCATTCCCGAGCCCGTACGAGATCGAGACTCCGCCCGGGTGCGAGGGCTGGGAGGAGATGTATCCCTACTACGCGCTGTTTGACGAACGCCGGCGCGACACCGACGAGAACCGCTTCTGGTTCTGGAACTCGATGCATTTCCCGGTGCCGATGCCGGCCTTCGATGTGATCTGCATCGACTCGCCCTACCAGGCGGTCGGCGCGTGGCAGAACCGCGTGTTCGCGGTCCCGCCCGCGATGGGCATCGACTACCGGTGCGTCAACGGCTACATCTACATCTCGGGCAACCCGGTCACCGATCCCGCCAAGATCGCCGAGCGCGCCGAGTTCTTTCAGCGGCGCGCCGGTCACTATTTCCAGAACTGGCCGGAGCTGTACGCGAAGTGGCGCGCCAAGATGGAGGCGCTGATCCGCGAGCTGGGCGAGCTCGAGGTCCCCGATCTGCCCGAGTACGAGCCCGACGAGGTCGCCTTCGGCGATGACCGCAACACGGCCTTCTACGAAGTGCTCGACGCCTACGGCCGAGCGCTCCGGCTGGGCGACCTGATGTGGCAGCACCACTTCGAGTTCCTGCTGCTGGGCTACGGCGCCTACGGGACGTTCGCCGAGTTCTGCAAGGGGCACCTCCCGGACATCCCCGACCAGCACATCGCGCAGATGGTGGCCGGCATCGACGTGATCCTGTTCCGTCCCGACGCCGAGCTTCGCCGCCTCGCGCGGCTGGCCATCGAGACCGGCGTCCACCAGGCCTTTGAGCAGGGGCGCTCTCCAAACCAGATCGACGCCGAGCTCGCCGAAACCGAGGCTGGCCGGAACTGGCTCGCGGAGCTCGAGAAGGTCAAGGACCCGTACTTCAACATGGCCACGGGCGACGGCCTGTACCACTACTACCGCAGCTGGCTCGACGACCCGAGCATCCCGTACGCCTCGCTGATCGGACACATCAGCGCGCTCAGGGCGGGCGAGCAGATCGACCGCCCGACCGACGAGATCGAGCGCGAGCGCGACCGCCTCGCCGAGGAATACGGCGCGCTGCTCGACGACGCCTCGCGCGCGAGCTTCAACGACCTGCTGGGCCTGTCGCGCACCGTGTTCCCCTACGTCGAGGAGCACAAGTTCTACTGCGACTACTGGTTCCTCACCCGCTGGTGGAACAAGATCCGCGAGTTCGGCGCGCTGCTCGCACGCAATCAGTTCCTCGAGGACGGCGAGGACGTCTTCCAGCTCTCCCGCTACGAGGTGGCGAGCGCGCTCGACGAGCTCGTCCTGACCTGGGCCACCGGCGGAAGGCCGCTTGGGCCACAGCACTGGCCGCCGATCGTCGCGCGGCGCAAGGAGATCCTCGCCAAGCTGGCCGACTGGACGCCACCGCCGGCGATCGGCGTCACGCCGGAGGCCGTCACCGACCCGATGACGATCATGCTGTGGGGGGTGACCACCGAGCGCGTGCAGGAGTGGGCCCGCCAGCAGGACGGCGGCCGAACCCTGACCGGCGCGCCCGCGTCGCCTGGCACTGTCGAGGGGCTGGCGCGCGTGGTCCGCTCAGTCGATCAGATCGGCGACGTGCGCGACGGCGAGATCCTCGTGTGCGGCTCGACCTCGCCCGCGTGGGCGCCGATCTTCTCCAAGATCAAGGCCACCGTGACCGACGTGGGCGGCGTGATGTCCCACGCGGCGATCGTGGCTCGTGAGTACGGCTTGCCCGCCGTGGTCGGAACCGGGCGCGCCACCGCCGCGATCCAAACCGGTCAGATGATCCGGGTGGACGGCTCCGAGGGAACGGTCACGTTGCTGTGAGCCGCTACACCCGGCCGCTGCAGCAACTCTCCCGCAGCGATGAGCCGAGCGTCGGTGGCAAGAGCGCGAACCTCGGCGAGCTGCTCGCCGCGGAGATCCCGGTGCCGCCCGGCTTCGCTCTGTCGACCGCAGCGTTCGAGGCGTTCATGGCCGAGGCGGACCTGGAGCGGACGGCCGAGGATGCGCTCGCCGCCGAGATCCGGGCCACGCCGGTGCCCGCAGCGGTACGCGAGGAGGTCACGCACGCCTACGCGGCCCTCGCCGAAGCGGTCGGCATCGCCGACCCGCCCGTGGCGGTCCGCTCGAGCGCCGTCGGAGAGGACAGCCAGCAGGCGACGTTCGCCGGCCAGCAGGAGACATATCTGTGGGTGCGCGGCGGCGAGGGCGTGTGCGATGCCGTCCGCGACTGCTGGGCCAGCCTGTACAGCCCGACCGCGATCGCCTACCGCGCGCGCCTGGGCGACCGGGCCGGCGCCGCGGCGATGGGGGTCACCGTACAGCTGATGGTCGACGCGGACGTGTCGGGCGTCATGTTCACCTGCAGCCCGGTGAGCGGCGACCCGAGCATGGTCGCGATCAACGCCAGCTGGGGCCTCGGGCTGGCGGTAGTCGGGGGCGAGGTGTCGCCCGACGAGTACCTCGTGAGCAAGGTGACGCGCGAGGTCGTGCGCGAGCGCGTGCACGCCAAGGACGTCCAGTATGTGCCCGACGCCGGCGGGAACGGGGCGGTCCGCGTCGATGTCCCCGATCACCGGCGGGAGATGCCTTGCCTCAATCAGGCGGCGCTCAACCGTCTGGTCGACGTCGCCCGCCGCATAGAGCGCTACTTCGGCTGTCCCCAGGACATCGAATGGGCTTTCGCCCGCGACGATCCCGACGGCCTGTTCGTCGTCCAGGCGCGCCCCGTGACCGGCCTGGCGAAGAAGGCCGAGATGCCCAAGGCCCAGTCGGCGATGTCCCTGATCATGAGCTCGTTCGGCGCCGGCCCGGCCAAGGACCCCTGATCGGATGCCGCTCACCGACGAAGACGTCCGCGAGATCCTGCGGATCATCGACGAGTCGGATCTGTCCGAGCTGCGCATCGACACCGACGGGTTCTCGCTGCACGTCGTGAAGGGGGACCGCCCGGCCACGGAGTCACCGTCGGCGGGAAAGCGATCCGCGCCGAGCGAGCCCGCACCCCAAGGGGAGGCCGAGCAGCCAAGCCCCGACCCCGAAGCCAGCGGCCTGACCACGATCGAGGCCCCGATGCTCGGAACCTTCTACCGGGCGCAGGAGCCGGGTAAGCCGCCGTTCGTCGAGGTCGGGAGCCGGGTCGAGCCCGACACGATCGTGTGCATCATCGAGGTGATGAAGATGATGAACTCGGTGCCCGCCGGGGTGTCGGGCACGGTCGCCGAGGTCCTCCCGGACAACGCCGAGCTGGTCGAGTACGGACAGCCCCTGTTCCGGGTCAAGTCGTCGTGAAGCGGATCAAGCGCGTGTTCGTGGCCAACCGCGGCGAGATCGCGTTGCGGATCGTCACGGCCTGCCAGAAGCTCGGGCTCGAGACCGTCGTCGGCGCCTCCGAAGCCGACCGGGACGGTCTCGCCGCGCGCCGAGCCGACCGGGCGGTCACGATCGGGCCGGCGCCGGCGTCCCAGAGCTACCTGCGCGACGACCTCGTCGTCCAGGCGGCGGTCGGGACCGGTTGCGACGCCATCCACCCGGGCTACGGCTTCCTGTCCGAGAGCCCGAAGCTCGCGTCACGCGCGCGCGAGCAGGGTCTCATCTTCGTGGGCCCGCCGCCCACGGTGATCGAGCTGAGCGGCGACAAGCTGCACGCCCGCGAGGAGGCGGCGAGGGCGGGCGTCCCGGTATTACCCGGCAGGGAAGTGGCATCCGAATCCGAGGCGAAGAAAACCGCGCGGGAGATCGGCTATCCGCTGCTCGTCAAGGCGGCGGGCGGCGGCGGCGGTCGCGGCATCAAGCTCGCGCGCGACCCCGACGAGCTCGAGCACCTCCTCGGCCTCGCCCGCAGTGAGGCCGGCGCCGCGTTCGGCGACGACCGTGTGTACCTCGAGCGGTTCATCCCCGCCGCCCGTCACGTCGAGGTCCAGATCGCCGCCGACGAGCAGGGCGCCGTCGTCCACCTCGGCGAGCGCGACTGCTCGGTGCAGCGCCGCTACCAGAAGGTGATCGAGGAGGCTCCGGCACCAAGTCTCGATCCGGCGACGCGCAACGCGCTGACGGCCCAGGCGGTCGCCTTCGCCCGCGCGATCGGCTACCAGAACCTTGGCACGGTCGAGTTCGTGCTCGACGTCGACACGGGCGAGCACTACTTCCTCGAGATCAACTGCCGGATTCAGGTCGAGCATCCGGTCACCGAGGCGGTCACCGGCCTTGACCTCGTGGCGATGCAGCTTCACATCGCGGACGGCGAGCCCCTCGGCTTGGCACAACATGACGTACGGTTCGACGGCCACGCGATCGAGTGCCGCCTGAACGCCGAGGACGTCGCGCACGGATTCATGCCGAGCCCCGGAACCCTCTCGTTCTTCTCGGTTCCCGATCTGCGCCAGCTCAGAGTCGACACGGCCCTGTGCGCGGGCGCCACCATTCCGCCCTACTACGACTCGCTGATGGCCAAGCTGATCGCCCACGCCGAGGGCCGCGACGCCGCCATCGACGTCGCGCTCGAGGCGCTCGAGGACCTCGACGTCGAGGGCGTCGAGACGAACCGCATGCTGCTGATCAGCGTGCTCGGCCACGACGACTTCCGCCGCGGTGCGGTGACCACCGACTGGCTCGAGCGCGCGATCGTATGAGCCTGGCGAGGGCAAGAAGAATCGGCTTCGTCGACACGACGATGCGCGACGGCAACCAGAGCCTGTGGAGCGCCACCGGCCTGACCACGCCCGACGTGCTCGCGATCGCGCCCACCGTCGACCGGGTCGGATACCAAGCGTGCGACTTCACCTCGAGCACGCACATGGCCGTGTCGGTGCGCTTTCACCGCGAGGACCCCTGGGAGCGCATCCGCCTGGTCAGCGCCGCGATGCCGAACACCCCGCTCAGCATGATCACTCCCGGCCTGCGCTTCATCGCCTGGGTGCCGGCCGAGGAGGACGTGATGGGGCTCGTGTTCAAGCTCGTCGTGCGCAACGGGATCCGCCGGCTGCAGATCGCCGACCCGTCCAACGACGTCACGCGTCTGCGGCGCATCGCCGAGCTGGCCAAGTCACACGGCATGGACGAGGTCGTGATCGGCCTCACCTACTCGATCAGCGACGTCCACACCCACGCCTACTACGCCGAGCGCGCCGCGGCGCTGGCCGACTGCCCGCACATGGACCGGCTGTACCTCAAGGACCCCGGCGGCCTGCTCACCGTCGACGCGGTGCGAGAGCTCGCCCCGCACTTCGTCAGCGCCGCCGGAAGCCGGACGGTCGAGCTCCACAGCCACTGCACGATCGGGCTGGCCCCGATCGTCTACGTGGAGGGCGTCAAGGCGGGCTTCGAGGTCGTGCACACGGCGTCCGGGCCCCTGTCGCGCGGGACCTCGCAGCCGGAGCTTCAGAGCACCGTGCGCAACCTCGAGGCAAACGGATACGCGCACGACCTCGACCTCGAGGCCGAGGCGATCGTCGCCGAGCACTTCCGCCAGCTCGCGCGCGCGAAGAACCTACCCGCTGGCCAGCCGCGCGAGTTCGACGCGGTCTACTACCGGCACCAGTTGCCGGGAGGAATGGTCACCACGACGCGACGGATGCTCGACGAGCTTCGCCGCCCCGAGCTGTTCGACGCCGTGCTCGAGGAGATCACCCGGGTCCGAGCCGAAATGGGCTATCCGATCCTGGTCACCCCGGTCTCGCAGTTCGTGGCCAGCCAGGCGGCGCGGAACGTGATCGACCCCGAGCGGTGGGCCAACGTCTCGGATGAGACCGTCCGCTACTTCCTCGGCCACTACGGCGACTCGCCGGCGCCGGTCGACCCGGACATCGCCGACCAGGTCCTCGGGCGACCCCAGGCGGCCAAGCTCCGCGACCTGAAGCCGATCAGTCTCGAGGGCGCGCGCGAGCGGTTCGGCCGGCGCATCTCCGAGGAGGAGCTGCTGCTCAGGCTGACCATGCCGGGCGAGCAGGTCGACGCGATGGTCGCCAATCGCGACCACGGCCCCGCACCGCCCGCCGCGCGTCCTGGCCGCGCCCCGCTCGTCAGTCTGTTGCAGGAGCTGGCCAAGCGGCCCGCCGTCTCGGAGTTCGAGCTCACCCACAACGGCGACACCCTGGTGTGGCGCCGTGCGTGACGGTCTGCTGAACGACGTCCGCGGGTTCGTGTTCGACGTCGACGGTACGCTCGCCCACCGCGGCCCCGACGGCCGCGCACACCCCCAGCCCGGCGCGGTCGAGGTGCTCGAGCGGATCCGGGCCTCGGGCCGTCCCCTCGCCGTGTTCACCAACGGCAGCCACGTGACGTCCGAGACGATGGCCCGCGCCCTGCGCGAGGACGGCATCCCGGTGCACGACCACGAGATGCTGACCCCGATCGAGAGCGCGATCACCTACATCCGCCGGCGCTATCCGGACCGACCGGCGCTGCTGTTCGCCCACGACGTGATCCGCGAACGGATGGTGGCGGCGGGAATCCCGGAGGCGGAAGAAGACGACGCCGAGGTGGTATTCGTCGCCCACGTCAACGAGGTCGAGCTGGCCGTGATGGACCGCGCCGCCCACGCCGTGGCCCGCGGCGCGCCCCTCTTGACCGGTAGCTACGCGCGCGGCTACGCGGGGGCGAACGGGATCATCTACAGCCGGGGCGCGATGGTCACGGCCGGCATCGCCAAGGTGACCGGCGCCCGTCCGCGGATCGTCGGCAAGCCCTCCCGCGCCGCGGTCGAGGAGGTCGCGACGCGACTGAAGCTGCCGACCGAGGAGATCGCGGTGATCGGCGACGACGCGGCGATGGACATCGCCCTCGGCCGCATGGGCGGCTCGCGCACGGTGCTCGTGCGCACCGGGATGAGCGGGCAGGTCGATGTCGACGAGCTCCCCGACCGACACCGCCCCGACGCGGTCATCGACGGTGTCGCGGAGCTGCTGAAAGCACTCTGAGAAATCAGCCGCTCATACCGCCGTCGATCGACAGGCGGTGGGACGTGACCATCGCGCTCTCGTCGGCGGCCAGATAGAGCATCCCCTGCGCGATCTCCTCGGGGGTCGTGTGACGGCCGAGTGGGATCATCGTGTCGAACGCCTGGGCGGCTTCCTCGCGCGGCAACTGCGTGGCGCGCATCTCGATGTCGTCCTGGAACGGGGTCGAGGTCGGGCCCGGGTGGATCGTGTTCACCCGGATGCGGCGCGGAGCGAGCTCCTTGGCCGCGGTTCGCATCAGGCCGACCTGGCCGTGCTTGGCGGCGACGTACGCCGATACGCCGGGCGGCCCGATCAGGCCGGTCACGCTCGAGGTGATGATCACGCTGCCGCCGTCGGGGATGTGCGGGATCGTGTGCTTGAGGACGTGGAAGGCGCCGAGCACGTGGACGGCAAGCGTGCGCGAGAACACGTCGGAGGGGTAATCGACGATCGGCGCGACCGCCCCGCTGATGCCGGCGTTGCTCACGACGACGTCGAAGCGTCCATATCGATCGACGCCGGCAGCGACAGCGCCCTCAACCGCGGCCTCGTCGGTGACGTCGGCCACCGCCGAGAACGCGTTGGCCGGACCGAGCTCGTCCACGGCGGCCCCCAGCTTGGTCTCGTCGATTCCGACCAGGTGGACCTTCGCGCCTTCGGACACGAACAGACGCGCGGTAGCGAGTCCGATTCCGCTCTCGCCCCCGGTGATGAGGACGACCTTTTCATGCAGTCGCGGCATGGCCACCTTTCTTCCTCTCGATCCTTATCCTCCGAATCGTCTCATGGCGACGACCGAGCAGCCCACTCCCGCCACCGTCCTCGCCGAGCACGGGCTGACCGCCGAGGCGCTGTACGACGAGCTGACCGCCGGCGCCACGAGACCCCGTCGCCTCGACGACCTGCTGTACGCGGCGGCCGAGCGCGTTCCCGGGGTGGCGCCGACTCGCGACGAGATGGAGCAGGAGCGCGCGCGCAAGCTGGCCGACAAGCAAGGAATCGAGCTGAACCAGGGCCTGCTCGCGGGCGAGTTCCTGGCCGACCCGCGCACCGGTCGCCACCTGGTCGAGTCGATGCTCCGACCGACGGACCTCGCGCTCGAGCACGCGGAGGAGCTGCGGCTGAACGGCAGCGTCGACCTCGGCGCGGCGCGGGTCACCCGCCAGGGTCGCGCGGGCGTGCTCGAGCTGTGCAACCCGCGCCACCTGAACGCCGAGGACGACACGACGCTGGCCGCCACCGAGGCGGCGGTCGATCTGGTCACGCTCGACCCCGACATCGAGGTCGGCGTGTTCCGCGGCGGGGTCGTCGACCACCCGCGCTACGCGGGCGAGCGCCCGTTCGGCGCCGGCATCAACCTCACCCACCTGTACTACGGCCGGATCGACTTCCTGTTCTACCTGACCCGCGACCTCGGCTATGTGAACAAGATCTACCGGGGCCTGACCGGCGGCATCGAAAAGCTCTGGGTGGCGGGCGTCGAGCGCTTCGCGATCGGGGGCGCCTGCCAGCTCCTGCACGTCATGGACCACGTGATCGCGGCCAACGGCTCGCGCCTGTACCTGCCGGCGCGCAAGGAGGGGATCATCCCCGGCGCCTCCAACCTGCGCCTATGGCGCTCGGTGGGCGACCGGGCCGCGCGCCAGGCGATCCTGTCGGGTCGCGAGTGGACCGCCGGCGAGCCCGACGCCGACCTCATCTGCGACGAGATCGTCGAGCCCGGAGCGATGGACGACGCGATCGACCACCGCGTCGATGCCCTGACCAGCTCCGGCCTGATCAACGCCTCGGCCAACCGCAGCGCGATGCGAGCCGGCCAGGAGCCGCTCGACCTGTTCCGCGAGTACATGGCCAACTACGCGCGCGAGCAGGCCTACTGCCACCTGAGCCCGGCGCTCGTCCGCAACCTCGAGGAGCACTGGAACGCCGACCGCCGCCGTATCTGACCCGGACATCTGGGACAGCGTCGAGACCCTCCCGCGAGAGGAGCTCGCGCAGCTCCAGCTCGAGCGCCTGCGCGCCGCCGTCGCCCGCGTCCTGACCGGGCAGCCGCTCGGAGCCCAGCGCCTCGCGCAGGCGGGGATCGCAGACCCGCGTGACGTAACCGCGCTCGGCGATCTGACCAAGATCCCGTTCTTCCTCAAGACCGACCTGCGCGAGAACTACCCCTTCGGGCTGCTTGCCGTTCCCCGCGAGCAGCTCGTGCGCGTGCACGCGTCGAGCGGAACGCACGGCCGGCCGACGGTGGTCGGCTACACGAAAGCCGACCTGGAGACGTGGACCGACGTGATGGCCCGGTCGATGACGATGGCCGGCGTCCGGCCCGGCATGGTGATCCACAACGCCAACGGCTACGGCCTGTTCACCGGCGGACTCGGCTTTCACCAGGGCGGCGAGCGGATCGGCGCCACCGTCGTCCCGGTCTCGGGCGGGCGCACCCAGCGCCAGGCCATGCTGCTGCGCGACTTCGGCGCGCAGGTCCTCGTCGCCTCGCCCTCCTACTCGCTCGTGATCGCCCAGGCGCTCGACGATGAAGGCGTGGACCCGGCCACGAGCACCCTCGAGCTGGGGCTGTTCGGCGGCGAGCCGTGGACCGAGGGCCTGAGAGCCCAGATCGACCGCGCCCTCGGGATCAAGGCGATCAACTTCTACGGCCTGTCGGAGATGTGCGGCCCCGGCGTGGCCACCGAATGCCTGACCGCTCGGGACGGTCTTCACGTCAACGAGGACCACTTCCTCGTCGAGGTGATCGACCCCGAATCCCTGGCCCCGGTGCCGCCGGGAGCCACGGGCGAGCTCGTGTTCACGACGCTGACCAAGGAGGCGCTGCCACTGCTCCGTTACCGCACGGGCGACCTCGGCGCGATCACCGTCGAGCCGTGCCGGTGCGGACGCACGAGCGTGCGGCTGACCCAGCTCGGCGGTCGCCGCGACGACATGCTGATCATCCGCGGCGTCAACCTCTACCCCTCGCACGTCGAGCAGATCCTGACGGGCGTCGACGGCGTCGCTCCCCACTGGCAGCTGATCCTCGAGCGCCCCGGGCCGATGGACGAGCTCACCCTCGAGTGCGAGCCCAGCGCGCTCGATGGCGACCGCGCCGGCCTCAAGCAAACCCTGGAGAAAAATCTCAAAGAAGCCACCGGCGTGCGGATCACCGTCTCGGTGCTCGAGCCCGGGTCGGTCCCCCGCAGCGAGGGCAAGGCGGTCCGCGTCGTCGACCGGCGGTAGTTAGCGCCCTTCGAGCGCCTGGTGGCGCACGTCGCTCGGCGTGACGCCATAGGCGCGCTTGAACACGCGCGAGAAGTGCGCCGCGTCGCAGAACCCCCACCGAAACGCGATGTCGGTGACCGATCCGCCGTTCGGGCGCTCGAGGTCCTCGAGGCAGCGGGCCAGACGCTCGGTGCGAACGAGCCCGGCCACCGAGGCATCGACGTCCTCGAACAGCGCGTGCAGCGCGCGCACCGAGATCGAATACGCGCGCGCGATCGACGCGGGCCCGAGCTCCGCATCCTGGAGGTGCGTGCGCACGTAACGACGGATGTCCGCGCGCATCGTCTCGCGAGCAGCCGTGCGGCTCGTCGGCACGCACGGCTCGACGGCGGCGCGCAACAGCTCGAGCGCCGCGTTGGCCGCGGCCACGCCGGCGGCGCCTTCGAGCTTGGGCTGCTCGATCGCGAGCGCGTTCATGTAGCGGACGAGCAGCCGCGCCGGGCCGTTGTCCTCGATCGGCGGGAGCGCGCTCAGATCGGCCAGCCGGGGGCACACCGCGATCACGCGGTCGCGCGGGAACAGCAGCGTGCGCTTGTGGAAGGCCTCGACGATCTCCACGTCGGTCGGCTGGTGTCCGTCCCACACGACCACATCGCCAGCCTTCAGGGCCAGGCTGCGGGAGCCCTCCCGGACCGTCTCGATCCCCTTGCCCACGAACTGGAAGCCGAGGACGTCCTCGTGCGAGGTCTCGGGGGTCATCACGGCGCGCCCGCGGTGGCCGAGGAACGGGGAGGCCGCGCAGTCGACGAGCATCAGGTCACCCACCGGTCGCCGCGTGACGGCGCCGCGGAACCCGTCGGGTGTTTGGTGGGTGGGGTGAACCTCGAAGGCCAGGTGGGTGGCGGCGAGGATGTCCGACCAGGCGTCGAGTCGATGCGCGGTGTCTCCGCCCGAGACACACCACCGCTCCGGCTCCTGGACCGCAGGACCAGCTGGCACATCAGATGCGAGCGTGTGGGTCAGAACAGATCCTCCCTGTCGATCTCCCTGTAAAGACGCGCGCTACCGGCGCAAATCCTAGCGCCGCTACCCGGGGCCGCTGACCACTTCCTCGGCGGCGGCGCGCTGTGCCGCGAGCGCCACGAAGGCATCCAGGGCGGCCGGATCGACGAGCGAGTCGCGACTCGCCACCCGCTCGGCGGCCTCCCCGCGCAGGATCCGCTTCACCGGGGCCTCCAGCTTCTTGCCGGTCAGCGTGCGCGGGATCCCCGGTACCGACAGGATCGTGTCGGGCACGTGGCGCGGGGAGAGTTCGCTGCGCAGGGCCCGCGCGATGTGCTCGCGCAGCGGGTCGTCGAGCTCCGCGCCGGGTGCCGGCACGACGAACAGGACGAGCTCGCCGGCCCCGCCGCCCGCGTCCTCGAGGTGCACCACGAGCGCGTCCACGACCTGGGGGATGTCCTCGACCACGGCGTAGAACTCGCCCGTGCCGAGCCGCACGCCGCCGCGGTTGAGCGTCGCGTCGGAGCGCCCGGTGAGGACGCAGCTGCCCCGCTCGGTGAACATGATCCAGTCTCCCTGCCGCCACACGCCGGGATACATGTCGAAGTACGAGGCCCGGTAGCGCTCGCCGTCATCGTCGTTCCAGAAGGCGACCGGCATCGAGGGCATCGGCGAAGTGATCACGAGTTCGCCGAGCTGCCCGGCGGGCGTCTCGTTGCCGTCGAGGTCGAACGCGTGTGCGTCGACCCCGAGGCAGGCTCCCGTGATCTCGCCCTCGTACACCGGCTGGGCGAAGCTCCCGGACACGAGCCCGGTGCAGACGTCCGTGCCGCCCGAGCCGTTGTTGAGGAGCATCCGCGGACCGAGCTGCTCGTAGGCGTACTGGTAGCCCTCGGCCGGGAGCGGCGAGCCCGCCGTGCAGAGCATGCGGATACTCGACAGGTCGCACTCGCGTCCCGGCTGAATCCCGGCCTTCCGGCAAGCCATCAGATACGGCGGGCTGACCCCCATGACGGAGGGCTTCAGCTCCTCGGCCAGGCGCCACTGCTCGAGCAGATCGGGCCAGGCCGGGTCGCCGTCGAGCATCACGATCGACGCGCGCAGGAGCAGCGCCGAGACGAGCGCGTTCCACATCATCCAGGCGGTGGTCGAGAACCACAGCAGGCGGCCGCCCGGCTTGAGGTCCCAGCTCACTCCCTGGTTCTTGTGATGCTCGATCAGCTGGCCGCCGTGGCCGTGCACGATCGCCTTGGGCAGCCCGGTCGTACCCGAGGAGAACAGGATGTAGAGGGGATGGTCGACAGGTACCGGGTCAAACCGCAAAGGCGCGCTCTCGGCCGTCAGCTCCTCCCAGCTGATCGCGTCCTCGACCCAAGCCTCGCCGTAGGGCAGGCCGACCACGTGCTCGACCGTCGGCAAGCGGTCCCGGATCGCCTCGACCTCGGCCCGGCGGTCGACGTAGCGGTCGCGGAAGCCGTAGCCGCCCACCGTGAGCAGCACGCGGGGCTCGATCTGCCCGAACCGGCCGATCACGCTGCGCGCCCCGAACTCGGGCGCGCACGCGGCCCAGATCGCGCCCAGGCTCGCGGTGGCGATGAACGCCGCCAGCGTCTCGGGGATGTTCGGCATGTACGCGGCCACCCGGTCCCCGCGCTGGACTCCCAGGCGCTGCAGCCCGGCGCGCACGCGCCCGGCCAGCTCGCGCAGCTCGCCGAAGGTCAGCTCGCGCGGCGCGCGTGTCTGCGAGCGCGCGACCACGGCCACTCGGTCGAGGTCCTCGTCGGCGCCGACCAGATGCTCGGCGTAGTTCAGCTCGGCGCCGGTGAACCACCTCGCCCCCGGCATCGTGCGGTCGGACAGCACGCGGTCGTAGGGCTGGGCGGCCCGGATCCCGTAGAACTCCCACAGCCCGCCCCAGAAGCCCTCGAGGTCGGTCACCGAGAAGCGGTGGAGCTCCTCGTAGGTGGCGAAGTCGCCCCGCCCGTGGTCGCGCAGCCAGTCCATGAAGCGGCCGAGCTCGGTGCTCTCGCGCCAGTCGGCGGGTGGGGTCCAGAGGATGTCGCCGGTCATCGAGTGGTCGCAGGATACCCACGAGCGCTTCAATCAACTTGTCACTCAGCGCTGGATCTGAACAGGCTATGAATGCGCGGCTCGCCTCCTCGATTCGGCCCTGCGCCGCTGCGACAATCCAAAACATGGAGGACCATGTCCGGGGCTCCGTGCTCGTCGTCGACGATGAGCCGACGATCACAGAGGTGGTGGCGCGGTATCTGAGCCGGGCCGGCTACGCGACGCGCGTCGCCGCCAACGGGCGCGAGGCGCTCGACGCGGCCGCCGTCCACCGCCCCGACCTCGTCGTGCTCGATCTGATGCTGCCCGGGATCGACGGCCTCGAGGTCATGCGCCGCCTGCGAGACCAGGACCGCGACCGGATCGCGGTGATCCTGCTGACCGCCAAGAGCGAGGAGTCCGACCGGGTGATCGGGCTGCGCCTGGGGGCCGACGACTACGTGGTCAAGCCGTTCTCGCCCGCGGAGCTCGTGGCGCGGGTCGACGCCGTGCTTCGCCGCTTCGACACCTCTCGGACGCAGGAGGCGCCGATGGAGCTGAGCGACATGACGATCGACCCGTCGTCCCGTCGCGTTCATGTGCGCGGCGAGGAGGTGCAGCTAACCCACCGAGAGTTCGAGGTGCTCCTGTTCCTGGCCCGCCACCCCGGCCAGGCGTTCAGCCGCAATCAGCTGATGGACGCCGTCTGGCAGTACTCGTTCTACACCGACACCTCGACCGTCACGGTGCACATCCGCCGGCTCCGATCGAAGATCGAGGTCGATCCCGCCCGCCCGCAGCACATCCAGACGGTGTGGGGGGTCGGCTACCGCTTCCAGCCATGACGAGCCGAGGGCCCGTCGGCTGGATCCGCGCTCGCGCGGGTTCGTTGCGCCGCCAGTTCGCGCTCGTCGTGGCGATCGTCGTCGCGCCGGTGTTGATTGGCCTGGTCGTGGGCGACGCGCTGATGGTGGTCTCCGGGCGCGGGGTCGTGATCGTGGCGGCGATCGTGATCGGCGCCGGCCTGATCGCGATCGTCGCGGCGCGTACCGTCACCGGCGGCATCCTGCGCGACGTGCAGGCGATCCGCGACGGGCTGTCCGCCGTCGGGCGCGGCCGGCGCGACGTGACAATCGAGACTTCGGCCCATGACGAGCTGGCCGAGCTCGCGAGGGCCGCCAACGCGATGATCCACCAGCTGCGCGACGAGGAGTCGCGCCGCGACCAGTCCGACGCCGCCCGCCGGAACCTGATTGCCTCGGTCTCGCACGACCTGCGCACGCCGATCACGTCGCTGCGCCTGCTGGCCGACGCGATCGGCGACGACATCGTCGAAGACGCCGCCACGCGCCGCGGCTACCTGGGCCGGATGGGCACCCACATCGACGCGCTCAGCGTGCTGATCGACGACCTGTTCGAGCTCTCCCGGCTGGAGGCCGGCGACATCAACTGGTCGCTCGAGCAGGTGCCGCTGCGCGAGCTGGTCTCGGAGACCGTCGAGGCGATGCGCGTGCAGGCCGAGGCCAAGGGAGTGGCGGTCCTGGCCGACGTCCCCGAGACGCTGTGCCCGGCCCGGGCCAACCCCGAGAAGCTCCAGCGCGTGCTGTTCAACCTGATCCAGAACGCGATCCGTCACACCCCGGCCGACGGCAGCGTCGTCGTCCGCGCCGAGTCGGTCGCGAGCGGGATCGAGTTCGAGGTGGCCGACACCGGCGACGGGATCGCTCCCGAGGAGCGCGAGCGGGTGTTCACCGCGTTCTACCGCGGCGGTGCCGACGCGGCGCGCACGAGCCCCGGGGCCGGGCTGGGGCTGGCCGTGTCGCGCGCGATCGTCGAGGCCCACGGCGGCCGCATCTGGCTCGCCGACGCCCGGGTCGGGACCCGGGTTCGGTTCAGCCTCCCCGCTGCGTAGCGGCAGGGGGAACTTTGGCGCTGGACTCTCGCCTACGTCAGGTGCATCGCCAAACTCCAGCCCGGCGAGCAGGGCGGGAAGGAGTGCCAAGAGTCTGGCGTCTACTAATCGATGTCGGTTGCCGATGCGTTACCCCTACCCACGGGCGTCGCCGCCCCGGATCGACAGCTCGACCCCAAGCGCCTGGGCGATCACGTCGACCGCCTCTATCGCGCCGCGTGGGCGCTGTGCGGCAGCCGCGAGGACGCTGAGGACCTGGTCCAGGACACGTACGCGCGCGTGCTCCAGAAGCCGCGCATGCTGCGCTCCGACGACGATCTCGGCTACCTGCTCCGTGTGCTGCGCAACACGTACTTCTCGCGTCTGCGCGCCGCCGGGCGCCGGCCCCGCACCGATCCTCTCCCGGACGAGCTCGACCGCATCGAGGACCGCAACGCCCGCGGGCCAGAGGCGGCGCTGGGCTCCTCCGAGCTGTACGCGGCGATCGCCGCGCTGCCCGACCCGTTTCGCGAAGCGGTCGTCGCGATCGACGTGGTCGGGCTCTCCTACCGCGAGGCGGCCCGCGCCCTGCGCGTGCGCGAGGCGACCATCACCACCCGGCTGTACCGAGCTCGCCGCCGGCTCGCCCAGGCGCTTGGCGACTGATCACTTCTCCAGGTACGGACCGAGCAGCGACAGGTCGGCCTCGCTCAGGCGGTCTGAGGCCGTCTTGGCCTGGTGCCAGTGGGGGTAGATGAGCGGCGGCCGGCTGACTTCCTCGAGCCGCCCCCGCTCATCCGCGGTCAGCTCAAGCGATGCCGCGGCGAGATTGTCGGCCAGCTGCTCGTCGGTGCGTGCGCCCACGATCACGCTCGTCACGCCCGGCCGCGCGAGCAGCCAGGCCAGCGCGACCCGCGCCGGCGATACGCCCCGTCCCTCGGCGATCTCGACGAGCACCTCGATCGTGTCGTACAGCCGGTCGGGGTCGTAGATCGGTGGCTCATCCCATTCGCTTGCCTGCCGGGTGCCGGGAGGCGCGTCCTGCCCGCGGCGGTATTTCCCGCTCAGTAGCCCGCCGGCCAGCGGGCTCCAGATCAACAGGCCCAGGCCCTGGTCGATCGCCGAGGGCACGATCTCGTACTCGGCCGTGCGCTCCTGGAGGGACAGGTAAATCTGCTGGCTGACGAACCGGGGCAGCCCGGTCCGGTCCGCGATCCCCAGCGCCTTCATCGCCTGCCAGCCGGCGAAGTTCGAGCACCCGACGTAGCGGACCTTGCCGCTCTGGACCAGATGGTCAAGCGCGGCGAGCGTCTCCTCGAGCGGCGTCTGACCGTCCCATTCGTGCACCTGGTAGAGGTCGATGTGGTCGACGTCAAGCCGGCGCAGGCTCGCCTCGCACGCCTCGATCAGGTGCTGGCGTGAGAGGCCCGCGTCGTTGGGGCGGTCGCTCATCGGCATCCGGGCCTTGGTCGCGATCAGCACCCGGTCGCGCAGGCCGCGCACGGCCTGACCGACGATCTCCTCCGCCGCGCCGCCCGAGTACACGTCGGCGGTGTCGATCACGTTTACGCCGGCGTCGAGTGCCATTCCGACCTGGCGCCGGGCGCCCTCGACGTCGGTGTTGCCGACGCTGGCGAAGTTCCCGCGGCCGCCGAACGTCATCGTGCCGAGCGTCAGCTTCGAGATGCGCAGCCCGGCGCGGCCGAGCTGGCGGTATTCCATCACGGGCGAAGCACGATCTTGCCGAGCGTGTGCCGGCGCTCGAGCTCGGTGTAGGCGTCACGCACCCGATCGAGCGGATACGCGTTCGCGATCGGGATCTCGAGCTTTCCTTGGTCGATCAGCTTGGCCAGCGCGCCGAGCACCTCGGGGCTCGAGCCCGCGAGCGACCCCTCGGTCTTGACCCCGTACTTCCCGGCCGCCTCCCAGTCGATGATCGTGTCGACGCGATCCGGGGCCACGCCGAGGTCCTCGACGGCAAGCTGCACGTAGCCACCGCCGTAGGTGTCGACGAACGCGTCGACGGACGCGCCCGCGGCCTCCCGAATCCGCTCGGCAGCGCCGTCGCCGTAGGCCACCGGGGTCACGCCGTGATCGCGCAGCCACTGATGGTGGCTCTCGCTGGCCAGGCCGATCACGTTCGACGCGCCTGCCTCTACCGCGAGCTGCACCGCGATCGACCCGACGCCGCCGGCGGCACCGGAGACGACGACCGTGTCTCCGTGCGTGACGCCGACCGCGTGGACCGCGGCATACGCCGTGACGCCGGCGACAAACAGCGCCCCGGCGGCCTCCCACGAGACGCCGGCCGGCTTGAGGACGAGCTGGCCGACCGGAACGATTACGAGCTCGGCCTGACTTCCGCGCTCGTCTGTCCACCCGATCACCTCGTCGCCGGCCGAGAACTGCTCGACGCCGGGGCCGGCCTCGTCGACGACGCCGGCCAGATCGCTGCCCTCGCCCGATGGGAAGGTGGCAGGCCAGCGCTCGTGCAGCAGGCCCCTGCGGATCGACGCCTCGCCCGGATTGATGCCGGCCGCCTTGACCCTGACCAGCACCTGGTCACGGCCGGGCGTCGGACGCTCGACGTCGACGACGTCGAGTACATCGACGTCTCCGTAGTGGTCGAAGCGGACGGCGCGAGGCATCGCTTCAGGTTCTAGCAGGAACCCTCTACGCGCCGAGATAGCGCGCCGGCAGCGGTCGCTCGCTCACGCCGCCGCCAGGCGTCCGCAGCACTCTGTAGGCGCCGGCGCCGGGCCGGGAGGCGACGACCTCGGCCAGCTCGTGGCCGGCGAACACGAGCCCGGCGCCATCGTCGGCGGCCCAGCCGTCTGGCATTTCGCCGCTCGCGACCAGCCCCGTGAACGTCGGTCGCCGCTGCTCCTCGCCGTCGTAATGCGGGCACGCGCTCCCGGGAAGGAGCCCGAGGCCGTCGTGCAGCGCCGCGAGCCGGGCGAGGTCGAACGAGTCGGTGACCGACTGCTCAAACCAGCAGTTCATGCCGGCGCTCAGGCCGCACAAGACCACCCCCTGCTCCCAGGCCGTGCGCAGGACCCGATCGAGCCCGTGGGCCCGCCAGACCGCGAGCAGGCTCGCCGTGTTGCCGCCGCCCACGTAGATCACGTCCTGCGCGAGCACGAACGACTCGAGGTCGCCGATCGTCCGCTCGAACAGCTGGAGGTCCGTGGGCCGGCAGTCCAGCGACGTGAACGCCCGATAGAAGCTCGCGACGTATCCCTCGGCGTCGCCGCTCGCCGTCGGCACGAAGCACACGCGCGGGGGAGAGGATCGGGCAAGCGATAGGACGAACCGGTCGAGCAGCAGGTTGTCGGGCTCCATCGAGAACCCGCCGCCGCCCATCGCCACGATGCGCCGCTGTTCCATCGAGTCCTCCTCGGGTCGGGATCCGCTGGGCGGGTGGGCCTATTGAACCCGAACGAGCTCAGGCGTAGAACGAGACGCTGCCGGCCGGCATCCCGCCCGCCACCGACCTCGCGTTGCTCCCGTACAGGGCGGGCACGGCGGTCTGGGCGCTTGAAGCCTCGTCTCCGGATGTCTCGTCGGCCTGGCCGTCCACGTTTTCGACCACCTTGGCCGCCTCGGCCGCCTCGGCCGCATTGGCCCGCGCCCCGGGCGCGGGGCGCCCGTTCTGAGCTCGGCCGGCGCCAGCCCCGCCCTGCGCGAGCGCTCCTTCGCCCGCGTTGCTTTCAGCCCTCAGCGGCGCGGAGGATGCCGCGGTGGCGTACGCGTTAAGGGCGCTCGTCGACTGGATGGCCACGAAAGCGGTTTGTTCGGTCTGGATCGGCTGGGGTCCGGCGCCCCAATGATCGGCACCGGCCGGGCAAATCTTCAGCCGATGAGCGCTGGCCGCATCGCCGGATCGCGTCGGTGCTGGGTGGCGCCTGCCGGTTGCGCGTCATGGAGTTCGAAGGGCGACGGCCGTATCACTTCCTCGAGCCGCATCACGCCGAGTCCCGCCGGTGGGAGATGTGGATGGATTCCGATCAGGCCCGAGCTGTCAACGCCGAGCGTCGCGGTTCACCGGCTTCGAGCGGCTGTCCGGCGAGCTGACCTCCGGCGCAGTCCTCGCAGGGCACCACGCGCCGCGGATTGACGATCCCGACCAGGCCGATCAGGCCGCCGAGCGCGACGAGGACGGCCGAGATCCCGATCCCGACGCGGAACGCGTGCACCGACGCGACCTGCACGGCGTGGGCCACGACGACCCCCGTGTGCGCGGGGTTGACTCGAGCCAGCGTCTCCTGTCGGGCCTGCGCCACCGCGCTCCGCGCCGCCGGCGACAGCGAGATGCCGGCCAGGCCGTGCGACAGCGTCGATTTGAACTGCGCCGAGATGACCGCCCCGAGCGCCGCGATCGCGATCAGCCCGGCCACGCGCGCGATCGCGTTGTTGATCCCCGAGGCGATGCCGGCGTCACCTTCGTCGGCGTCGGACAGCACCGCCGCGGTCAGCGGCGCCACCGTGGTGGCCAGCCCGAGCGAGAACACGATCAGCCCCGGCAGCAGATCGGTGAAGTAGTTCACGTGCGCACCCAGCCGGAGCATCAGCGCCAGCCCGACCGCCGAGAGCAGCGGGCCGAAGCCCATGAACAGGCGGGGACCGAAGCGGTCCGCCAGGCGCCCCATCCGCTTGGACAGCAGGAACATCACGATCGTCGAAGGCATCAGCGCGAACCCCGCCGTCAGCGCGCGGTAGCCCGCGACCTCCTGGAGGAACAGCACGAGCAGGAAGAACGTGACGCTGAGCCCGCCGTACATCGAGAACGTCTGGACGTTGCCGACCGCGAAGTTGCGCCGCTTGAACAGGCTCAGGCGCAGCATCGGGGCCGGGGTGCGCTGCTCCCAGGCGATGAACACGCCGAGCAGAAGGAACCCTCCCAGCCCGGGCACGAGCACCTCCCAGCTCGTCCACCCCGCCACGGGCTGGCGGATCAGCGCGAGCACGGGTCCGGCCAGACCGAGGAACGTCAGCCCCGCGCCCACCCAGTCGACGCGCGTGTGCGGGCGGCCGGGCGCGCGCGGCGGCACGGCGATCCTGACGATCGCCAGCGTGGCTATCACGAATGGGACGTTGATCCCGAAGATCAGCCGCCACGAGACCGCGTCGACGAAGTAGCCGCCGGCGAGCGGCCCGATCACGGTGGCGATGCCCGACCATGCCGTCCACGATCCGATCGCCGCGCCGCGTTCCGCACGCGGGAACGCCGCCACGATCACGGCCAGCGAGCTGGGCATCAGCAGAGCGCCGAACACTCCTTGCAGGCCGCGGCAGACGATCAGGAACCCGATGCTCGGCGAGATCGCGCACAGCAGTGACATCACGCCAAAGCCGCCCACGCCGATCGAGAAGACCCGTCGCTCGCCGAACAGGTCCCCGAGCGAGCCGCCGATCAGGATCAGCGATCCGAGCGTGAGCAGGTAGGCGTTCGACACCCACTGCTGACCGGCCAGGCCGCCGCCCAGGTCGGCGCGGATCGCCGGCAAGGCCACGTTGACGGCGCTCGCGTCGAGCCCCGCGACGAACGAGCCCAAGATCGCCGCGACCAGTGAGAGTCGCTTCTGACGATCCGTCATCCGGTCACGTTACAGCCGCTCGAGCAGCTAGGCGAAAGCTCGTCCGGTCGTATCGTTTCTCTGCCATGTTCGATCACGTGACGATACGGGTCAGCGACTTCGACGCCTCCGAGCGCTTCTACAGCACCGTGCTCGAGGCGCTCGGGATCGAGCCGAGCGCGCGATCAGACGGGTTCGCGCGCTGGCAGGATTTCATGATCAACGCGACCGATCCCGAGCACCCGCCGGCGAGGCGCCTACACGTTGGCTTCGTCGCGCCGTCGCGCGAGCTCGTCGACGCGTTCTGGCGGGCCGGCACCGAGGCGGGGTATCGCGACGACGGCGCCCCGGGTTTGAGGCCCGAGTACGGACCCGACTACTACGGGGGCTTCCTGCTCGATCCCGACGGCAACAGCGCCGAGGCCGTCCACGACGGTGATCTGCGCCGGGGCGGGATCGTCGACCACGTGTGGGTCCGCGTCGCCGACCTCGGGCGGGCGCGGGACTTCTACGACACGATCGCGCCTCACGCGGGCCTGCACAAGGATCGTGACACGGCCGATCGCGTCCAGTATCGCGGCCCCACCGGGTCGTTCTCGCTTGTCGGGAACCCGCCCAACGGGCCGACCGAGTATCTCCACCTGGCCTTTCCGACCCGCGACGACGGCGACGTTCAGCGCTTCCACGCCGCGGCGGTCGCGGCCGGGTACCACAGCAACGGCGAGCCCGGTGAGCGCGCGCAGTACCACCCGGGCTATTACGCCGCGTTCGTGTTCGATCCCGACGGCAACAACATCGAGGTCGTGAATCACCACCGCGGCTAAGGCGCCGCCGTCAGGCGCCGCCGACATGATCGATGATGAGGCGTAGCATTCACTGTCGTGAGCGCTGACGAGACGATCGCCAACCGGATCGAGAGACTGGTCGCCGAGGAGCACGACCTCCGCCACCGCGAGGAGTCCGATCGCAACGACGCCGACCGGATCGAGGGCGATCAGGAGCGGCTGCGCGAGGTCGAGGTCGAGCTCGACCGCTGCTGGGACCTGCTGCGCCAGCGCCGGGCGCTGCGCGACGCCGGCGCCGATCCAGACCAGGCGCACGTCCGCGACCCGGACACCGTCGAGCGCTACTGGCAGTAGCCCGCGCGTCCGCGGTGCAAAACGCCCCTTGACGACTCTGCCAACGTCGAGGACGACACCGCAACTCAGGAGACGAGGGCAATGGAGCTGGACGGGATCCACCACATCACCTGCATCACCGCCGACGCCCCGGGCAACGTCGACTTCTACGCGCGCGTGCTCGGCCTGCGGCTGGTCAAGAAGACGGTCAACTTCGACGCCCCCGACGTCTACCACCTGTACTTCGGCGACGAGGGCGGCGCGCCCGGCTCGATCCTGACCTTCTTCGAGTTCCCCGACGCCGCCCCGGGTCGCGCCGGCGCAGGCATGATCCACCGACTTCGTTGGCGGGTCGCCTCCAAGAAGGCGCTCGCCTTCTGGGCCGACCGCCTGGCCGCCGAGAACGTCGAAACCCACGAACTCGACGACGCGATCCGGTTCGACGACCCCGAGGGCCTCAGCCTCGAGCTCGCCGTGACGAACACCACCGACGAGCCGCTGACCGCGCGCGCGCAGGACATCCCGCCCGAGCATGCCCTCCAGGGCTTCGACGGCGTTCGCGTGTACGCCCCCGCGCGCGGCGAGGAAAGCAAGCTCCTGACCGGGACGCTGGGCTTCACGCTCGATGCCCCCGGCGAGTATCGGCTCACCGGTCGCCGTACCGCGACCTACGGCTACGACGATCCGCCGCCCGCGGTCGGGCTCCAAGGTGCCGGCACCGTGCACCACATCGCGTGGTGCGACCGCGACGACGAGCACGCCGCCTGGCGCGCGCGCCTGCTTGAGGCCGGCGAGCGTCCCACGCCGGTCATCGACCGCCAGTACTTCCTGAGCATCTACTTCCGCGAACCGCGTGGCGTGCTGTTCGAGCTGGCCACCCCGAGCCCGGGCTTCGCGATCGATGAGGATCCCGAGCACCTGGGCGAACAGCTCCGGCTGCCGCCCCAGTACGAGAACCTGCGCGATCGGCTGCAAGCCGAGCTGACCCCCCTTGCCAACCCCCGTCAGAACAGAGCCCGCTCATGACCGCCACCAACGAAACCGCCACCAACGATCTGGTAACCAAACTCAGCCCGCATTCCGTCCCCGACACCGTCAAGCGCCTGACCGACCTGATCGAGAGCAAGGGCATCAAGCTGTTCGCGGTGTTCGACCACAGCGGCGAGGCGGCCGCCCACGGCATCGAGCTGCGCGACACCAAGGTGGTGGTGTTCGGGAGCCCGGTGGCCGGCACGCCCGTCATGCAGGCGGTGCCGCAGGTGGCACTCGATCTCCCGCTCAAGGTGCTCGTGTGGGCCGACGGCGATCAGACCAAGCTCACCTACCTCGCGCCGGCGGCCCTCGCCGCCCGCTACGGGATCCCCGACGAGCTCGCCCGGAATCTCGCCGCGGTCGACCCGCTGACCGACGGCGTGATCGCGGCGTAGACGCTACGCGGCCAGGGCCGGCGCGGCGACGCGATCGAATTCGGTCCGTAGCTGCATCACCAGCGGCGAATCGGAAAGCAGCCGCTCGAGCAGCTCCAGGCAGCGGCGGTAGTGCGTCAGGCGACGCCGGGGAACCTTGGCCTGCGACCGCGCCAGCCGGAGCTCGCGGACCTTGGAGATCTTGTCCGCCGCGAACACCATCAACGCCTCGGGTCCGGCGGCGGCGACCTGGTCACGCAGCGCCGCCTTGCGCCTCGCATAGGTCGGGATCCCGGGATCCTCGCTCAGGGCCGCGACGAGCCCCGCCGTGTGGGGACCGAACCGATCCTCGAGCTCCCCGACCGAGGCGCCGGTCTTCTCGATCGTGTCGTGCAGCACCCCGGCGGCGATCACGTCGTCCGGCGCGCCGGCCCAGTACAGCAGCCAGCCCACCTCGACCGGGTGCTCGATGAACGGCGCGCCGTCGGCCTTGCGCCGCTGGCCGGCGTGGCGCTCCTCGGCGTACGCGAGCGCCGCCCGGGTCCGGGGCAATCGCCCTACCAGATCGCGAAAACGTCCACCACCGGCCACGAGCGGCGCGAGTCTAACTGATGCCGCAATTTACGAGGATTTTTTTGATTGATTTGGGTTCCCGCCCGCCCAGCGTGGACTCCATCGAGCGAGAGCGAGAACTCAGCTTGGCGTCGCGACCGCCGGCTCGGGCTCCGGCTGGGGTTCGGGCGGCGCGGGCATGGGGACTCCGGCCGCGGCGTACGCGGCCGGCGCGTCGAGTGTCTCGGCCAGGAGCAGGGCGTGGGCGAGGCTCTCGAGCTTGGCGCGGTGGCCGGTCAGCAGCTTGGTCGTCTCGGCGTGCATTTCTTCGACCAGCTTCTGGACCTCCTGGTCGATCAGCCATTCCGTTTGGGGCGAGACCTCACTCGCGCCGGGCAGCAGCGGACCCTGCCCGTCCTGCGGAAGCAGTGTCAGGGGCCCGAGCTTGTCGCTCATGCCCCACCGGCCCACCATCGACCGCGCGATCTGGGTGAGGTGCTGCAGGTCGGACTCGGCGCCGGTGGTGATCTTGTCGTACACGACCTCCTCGGCGGTGCGACCTCCCAGCGCGACCTTGATCTGGGCCTCGAGCTCATCGCGCGAGTAGGACACCCGGTCGGCGTCGGGCGTCGACAGCGTGACCCCGAGCGCCTGGCCGCGGGGAATGATCGACACCTTGCGCACCGGGTCGGCGCCGGGAGTGAGCATTCCGACGAGCGCGTGCCCGGACTCGTGGTAGGCGGTCCGCTCGCGGTCCGCCTTGTTCAGCATGATCCCGCGCGGCGCGCCCAGGATGATCTTCTCGAGCGAGTCGGTGAAGTCGGCCATGTGGACCTTCTCGTGGTTTCGCCTGGCCGCCAGCAGCGCCGCCTCGTTGCACAGGTTGGCCAGGTCGGCGCCGACCATCCCGGGCGTCGAGGACGCGAGCGCCCCGAGGTCGACATCCTTATCGAGCGGTATCGAGCGCGTATGCACCTCGAGGATCTTGACCCGACCGTTCCGGTCGGGCGGCTGCACGGCGACCCGCCGGTCAAACCGACCCGGGCGAAGCAGAGCCGGATCAAGGATCTCGGCCCGGTTGGTCGCGCCGATCACGACGACCGCCTGGCTCGGCTCGAATCCGTCCATCTCGGTGAGGATCTGGTCGAGCGTCTGCTCGCGCTCGTCGTTGGCGCCGGTCACCGAGACCGACCCCTGGCGCGAGCGGCCGATCGCGTCGAGCTCGTCGATGAAGATGATCGCCGGTTCGGCCTCCTTGGCCTTGGCGAACAGGTCGCGCACGCGGGCGGCGCCGACGCCGACGATCGCCTCGATGAACTCCGACGCGGCGATCGAGAAGAACGCGGCGTGCGCCTCGCCCGCCACGGCGCGCGCCAGCAGCGTCTTGCCCGTGCCGGGCGGCCCGTACAGCAGCACGCCGTGCGGCATCCGGCCGCCGAGCTTCTGATAGCGCTCCGGCTCCTTGAGGAAGTCGACGATCTCGGTCAGCTCGGCCTTGGCCTCGTCGATCCCGGCCACGTCGTCGAACGTCACGCGGATCGTCTGCGGATCGACGCGCCTGGCCTGCGAGCGCCCGAAGGCTCCGAGGCCGCCGAGCCCGCCCCCGCCGGCCGCCGACGCGCGTCGCAGGCCCCAATAGATCAGCCCGAACAGCAACAGCGTCGGGGCAAATCCGACGAGCAATTCGACCCCCACCGAGGTGCCGGTGCTCGGGTTCTTGGCGTTGACCTGGACGCCCTGCGATCGCAGCTCGCTCACCAGGTCGTTGCTGTTCCAGAACGACGGGATCTGGGTGGCGAACAGCGTCGTCGGCGTGGCCTTCGTGTCGCCCGCGGGGTACGTCACCTTGGTCTTGAACGTGCCGTCGATCGTGTCGTTCTTGGTCGTGATCGAGGTCACCTGGCCGTCCTGGACCTGGTTGAGGAAGTAGGGGCTGAACGGCACCGTGACGCGCGGCTGCCCGGCCGGCTTGAACACCAGCACCGACAACCAGTTCAAGGCCAGCAGGACGATGAAGAAGACCCACAGCCCGCGCCACCGATGGGGCGGCGTCGGCTTGTGCTCGTCCGGAGTGCCTCTGCCGTCCGGAGCCGGGGCGACGCGCCATCCCTGCCTGTCGCGCGGCATCGGCGCGCGCGAAGTCGACTTGTTGTCGGAGTCCGTCGAGGACCTGGGGGTAAGTTGCGAGTCGCTCACGCACACTCATTCTGTCGCTTGAGAACGCCAGGCACAATTAAGCTCATCTCAGCGGGACTCGCCGGTGCTTACCCCATCGTCCGATCAGGAGCAGAGCATGGCATCAACCACCCAAGCGCACCTTCCGGCCCTCGCCGATCCGCATCAGCGCGACGACGTCGGCAATCAGATGCAGGCCACGCTGGTAGAGCTGGTCGATCTTTCGCTGCTCGGCAAGCAGCTGCACTGGAGCGTCGTCGGGCCGCTGTTCAAGCCCCTGCACGAGCAGCTCGATGAATTCGTCGACTCGTGGCGCGAGCTCTCAGACCTGGTCGCCGAACGCGCCGTGGCGCTCGGGCACTACGTCGATGGCCAGAGCGCGACGGTGTCGGCGAGCAGCGGGCTTCACAAGGTGCAGCGCGGCGCGGTCGCCGATCACGTGGTGGTGCGCGAGGTGACCGAGCGCCTCAACATCGTGGCCGACAGCGTGCGCGAGCGGATGGATCGCATGGGCGACATCGACGCCGCGAGCCAGGACGTGCTGATCGAGGTGCTCCGCGAGCTCGAGAAGCAGCTGTGGATGATCCGCGCCCAGTTCCCGCCCGTGGGTGGCCGCTGATGTCCCCGATCTCGCGTGGGTTCCACGGCCGGCGCCAGCCGCCGGCCGATCCGTCCCGATTACCGCCCGGGCAGTACGTCGAGACGGGGTTCCCGGTGCTGTCGGCCGGACCGACGCCGCACACACCGCTCGATCAGTGGAGCTTTCGGATCGACGGCCTGGTCGACAACTCGGCGTCGTGGACGTGGCAGGAGTTGCTCGCCCTACCGGCCGAAACTCCGACCGTGGACATCCACTGCGTGACCAAGTGGTCGAAGTTCGACACGCACTGGAAGGGCGTCTCGATCGACACCCTGCTCGCGAACGTCGGTACCGAGGCCGCGTGGGTGACCGCCTTTTCGGACGGCGGATACACCACGAACCTGGGGCTTGACGACATCACCGGCGGCAAGGCATGGGTGGCCTACGAGTTCGACGGAGAGCCGCTGCACCCCGAGCACGGGGGCCCGGCCCGGTTGCTCGTCCCGCACCTGTACTTCTGGAAGAGCGCGAAGTGGGTGCGGGGACTGACGCTGACGCCCGACGACGAGCCGGGGTTCTGGGAGACCTACGGCTACAACAATCACGGAGACCCATGGAAAGAGCAGCGCTACCAGGGGGACTAGGCGCTCCGCTGACCTGGCAGCTCGCCACGGTCGTCGAGCTGATGGTCGAGACCGAGCGAGTCACCAGCCTCGTGCTCGATCCGCCTGACTGGCCGGGACACCGGGCAGGCCAGCACGTCGACGTACGGCTGACCGCGGAAGACGGCTACGTGGCCGAGCGCAGCTACTCGATTGCCTCGGCGCCGGAGGACGAGCACCTGATGCTGACCATCGAGCGCCTCGACGACGGCGAGGTCTCCCCGTATCTCGTCGAGGAGCTCCGCCCGGGCGATCAGCTCGAGCTGCGGGGCCCGATCGGCGGCTACTTCGTGTGGGAGGAGTCGCTCGGCGGCCCGGTCGGGCTGATCGGCGGCGGGTCTGGCATCGTGCCGCTGCGCGCGATCGTCCGCCACTGGATCGCCACCGGCCCCGAGGTTCCGGTCAGCATGGTCTACTCGTCGCGGTCGTGGAGCGAGGTGATCTACCGCGACGAATTGTTGAGGGACGCGGACACCCACGAGAAGTTCGAGCTCCGGTTCGCGCTGACCCGGGAGTGGCCCGACGATTACGCCGGCCACACAGGACGGATCGACCGCCCGCTGCTCGAGATGGCGATCGGGGCAGTGGCCGAGATGCCGCTCGTGTACATCTGCGGGCCGAACGCGTTCGTCGAGGCCGCCTCCGGCTGGCTCGTCGAGATCGGGCACGACCCCGGCCGGATCAGGACCGAGCGCTTCGGTCCGACCGGGACTTGACGGTCGTTCGCCCGCGCTTGGTCGGACGCCGGCGCGGGCGCTTGCGCGTAGCGTGGACGCGCGCCTTTCGCTTCCGGGTCCGCCGGCTCGACCGCGCCCGGGTCGGTCGCGATCCGGCCGTCACGTGGACCCCGCTGGCGGCGGAGGAAGTCGCCGCCGGGGACGGCGACGCGGCCGCCGGCGGCTGGGCCGCATCGATGCTCGTCGCCTGCGTGGAGCCCGCGGCGTTGGTCGCCGTGACGACCGCATAGATGCTCGTGCCGGCATCGACCGCGCCGAGCGTGTAGCTCGCGCTCGTCGCGCCCGGCACCGGCAGGCAGATCCCGAGCCAGCACCGCTCCCACTGGTAGGCGTAGCCGGTCGGCCCGCGACTCCAGCTCCCCGTGGTCACGGTCAGTGTGCCCCCGACGGTGGCCGACCCACTCATCGCGGGGCGGATCCGGTTGCCGGGCGCCGCGTACGGCGGATCTCCACCCGCCAGGGCCACGGCGGCGGCCGCGTCGAGCTCGCCGCCGCTGACCGATTCCCCCGCGAGCGGCGGCTCGGGATCGACGCTCGCGAGCAGGTCGTCCTTGAGTTGGGCGGCCGACAGCGACGGATTGCGGGCCAGCATCAACGCGAGCGTGGCCGACACCATCGGCGTGGCCATCGACGTGCCGTCGCCGTAGGCGTATTGGGCGTAGCCGCCGCTCGAGAGCCACGTCGAGAGGATGTTGACGCCCGGTGCGAACAGGTCGACGGTGTTGGCACCATAGTCGGAGAAGCTCGCCGGCTCGTCGTTCTGATCGGACGCGCCGACGCAGATCAGGTTGGGCGCGGTGTAGTCGCACGGATAGAACGGCGTGTCGTCGTTGTCGGTTCCGTCGTTGCCGGCGGCGACGACGAACAGCGTGTTCGGGTTGGCGGCGATCGCCTGGTCGATCACGTCCGACGGAGTGGTGCTGCCCAGGCTCGCGTTGACGATCGGGACGCCGTGAGCGGCGGCGTAGTCGAACGCGGCGGCGACGTTCGCATCGGTGCCGCTTCCGGTGGCGTCGAGCACCTGCAACGGCATCGCGTGCGCGCCGGGCGCCACGCCGCTCACGCCGATCCCGTTGTTCTGTGCCGCGGCGATGATCCCGGTCACGTGGGTGCCGTGGCCGTTCTCGTCCTGGGTGTCGGTGTCGCCGTTAACCCAGGAGTAGCCGGGCACGAGCTGTCCGCTCAGGTCGGGGGCGGTGGAGTCGACGCCCGTATCGACGACCGCAACCGTCACCCCAGCGCCCGTCGAGTGGGGCCACACATAGCTCGCGCCGATGTCGTCGCCGGCGGTCCCGCTCGCCCCGTTGACCGTCTGCCCGGTGTTCTGGAGCGCCCACTGCTCGGGGAAGTAGGGATCGTTCGGGGCGGCGGTGGCCTGCACCTCGCCGTCGGGCTGCGCGTAGGCCAGCTGCGGCTCGCGCTCGAGTACCGCCACCGCGGCGGTCAGCTGTCCCGCCGCGCGGTCGAGCTCGGTACCCGGCAGGGGCCCCGGCCCGAGGTAGGTGACGCCGGCCTGGGCGCGCAGCTGGGCCATCTGCGCCGCCGACACCCCAGGCCTGCGGTCGAGGACGATCTCGCGCACGCCCTGCGCCTGCATCGAGCGGACCTGCGCGGTCGACATCGCCGGTCCATAACTGGACGCGTGGGCGGCCGGGGCGAGGAACAGGGTGGCGGCCAGCGCCGCGGGAGCGGCGCGCAAGTAGGTGCGAAGCGAAGGCATGGCTCGGACCTACGTCGGCCGGCCATCCGCGCGGCTACTGCTCTGCGGCCTTGGCTCGACGAGTCATCGAGCCAAGGCGCGGCCGCCAGGCGCCGCCGCTGAACACCGTTCACGCACGTAAGATCGGGCCGCGTGTCGTTCTCCCTCTCGCCGACGCGGGCGGCATCGGTCGCTTCGAACGCAATGGTCGCCACCAGCCAGCCGCTCGCGGCGCTCCACGCGCTCGATGTCCTGCGCGAGGGGGGCAGCGCGGTCGACGCCGCGATCTGCGCCGCGGCCGTGCTGTGCGTGACCGAGCCGCACGCCACCGGCGTGGGAGGCGACCTGTTCGCCCTCGTCCGTGAGCCCTCCGGCGTGTTACACGCGCTCGATGCGGCCGGGCCTGCGCCGGCCCTCGCTCCCCGCGAGCCACCCGATTGGTCCGGCCCCCGCTCGGTCGATGTCCCCGGCGCAGTCGCCGGCTGGGGAGAGCTCGCCGACCGCTTCGGCCGCCACGGCCTCGAGCGCTGCCTGCGGCCGGCCATCGAGCTGGGCGCCGGCGGGGTTCCGGCCGGCTTCAACTGCGCGTGGACCTGGCGCGCCACCGATCGGGCGCCGGCCGCGATGGGCCCGCCGCCCCGATTCGGGCAGCGCTACCGCCTTCCCGGGCTCGCGGACACGCTGCGCGCCGTCGCCGAGCACGGACCGCAGTACCTGTACGGCGGACCGCCCGCCGAGGCGATCGCCCGGGCGAGCTGGTTGACACTCGAGGACCTGGCGGCATATCGCCCGCGTTGGGTGTCGCCGCTCTCGTTCACCTACCGCGGTGTCGAGGTGGCCGAGCTGCCGCCTCCCACCCAGGGCATCGCCGCGCTCGAGGCCCTCGCGATCCTGGGGGATCGAGACGCCGGACTGCGTGACCAGGTGGTCGCGGTCGCGTTGGCGCTCGAGGACGCGCTGGCCAATGTCCGCGACGGCGCCGACGTCTCGCATCTGCTCGCCCACGAGCACATCATCGCTCGCCGGTCCGAGCTCCCCGGCCCGGTCGCCGAGCCGGCCGGCGGGACGGTGTGCGTGTGCGCGGTCGACCCCGACGGGATGGCCGTGTCGCTGCTCCAGAGCCTGTACGAGACGTTCGGCTCGGGTGTGGTGGCCGGCCACACCGGCGCCGTACTGAACAACCGGGCCGCCGGCTTCGCCGTGCAGGGACAGGTGATCGGCGGCACGCGTCCCTACCACACGCTGATTCCGGGGATGCTCACGCGCGACGGCGAACTGGTCGGCCCGTTCGGCCTGATGGGAGGGTTCATCCAGGCCCAGTCGCACGTGCAATTCCTCTGCTCGTTGCTGGGTGGCGGCGACGCACTCGGCCCGGGCGATCCGCAGGTCGCCCTGGACCGGGGTCGCTTCCGCGTCGACGGCCACGCCCTCGGCCTCGAGCAGCCGCTGTGGGAGCGGGCCGGCGAGCTGTCCGACCTCGGCCTCGAGATCCGACGAGAGACGGCGCGCTCCCCGTTCGGCGGCGGGCAGGCGATCGTCCTGCGCGACGGCACGCTGTTCGGCGGCTCGGACGCGCGCAAGGACGGCTGCGCCCTGGGCTTCTAGTTTTCAGCGGCGGGCGGCCAGCCGCCGGACCCGGCGCTGCTTGGCGGGATCCAGCGACGACAGGCTCCGCGCGAAGTGCGCCAGCGCCACGTCGCCGAACTGCTCGACGAGCCCCCGGACCTCGGCGCCGGCGCGCCGCTCGAGGTACTCCTCGCGCGTGAGCGTGGGCTCGTAGGCGTCGCGGCGACCGCTTCGCCGGCGGCTCAGCAGCCCCTTGTCGTCGAGGCGGCGCATGACCGTCATGTACGTCGTGTACGCGCGCGGCGGCTTGGCCTTGCGGTTGAGCGCATCCATGACCAGCTTGACGGTGGTCGGCCCCTGATACCGCCAGACCTGTTCCATGATCTCCGCCTCGAGCTCGTGCAGCCGCGGCGGCACCTTGGGTGCGCGACGGGCCATCGGACACCAGGATAAACCCGCCTCTGGAATGGAACGGGCCTCGACGGCGTCTAACGGAGAAACAGCACGTTCGCTCAACCTCCTCGGAGATGACCCTCATGAGACGCAGCAGCTCCGCCGTCACCTCATCAATATCGAAGCTCATCGACGCGGTCATGGATGGCTACGTCGGCTGGCGCGAGGAGAGCGTCGCCGTGGACGCGGCCTACCGCGAGTGGGTCCGAGCGGCATCCGCGTGGCGAGCGCTCGCCTTCGAGGATTACTGCGCCGCGCTCGACCGCGAGGAGCGGGCCGCGTCCGAATATCAGCGGCTGCTCGCGATCGCGCAGTCGGCGACGGCGTAGCCGGTGGGCGCGCCGATCGCGGCGTCCTATACTTCATTTTGTGAAGCGCATCGGCTTTCTCTCCTTCGGGCACTGGCAGGCCGCGCCGTGGTCGCGGACGCCGACCGCCGCCGACGCGCACCGGCAGACGATCGAGCTCGCCGCGGCGGCCGAGGCGCTCGGCATCGACGGCGCGTTCGTCCGCGTGCACCACTTCGCCCGCCAGCTCGCCTCGCCGTTCCCGCTGCTCGCCGCGATCGGCGCTCGCACGTCCCGCATCGAGATCGGCACGGCTGTGATCGACATGCGCTACGAGAACCCGCTGTACATGGCCGAAGAGGCGGCCGCCGCGGACCTGATCAGCGGTGGGCGGCTACAGCTTGGAATCAGCCGCGGGTCGCCCGAGCCGGCGCTGGACGGCGCGCATGCGTTCGGTTACGTCCCGCCCGAGGGCATGAGCGACGCCGATCTGGCGCGCGAGAAGACCGCTCTGTTCCGCCGCGCGATCGCCGGTGACGGCGTCGTCCAGGCGAATCCGGAGATGACCGGCGCAACCGGCCTGCTGCCGATTCAGCCGCAGTCGCCCGGACTCCCCGAGCGAATCTGGTGGGGCTCGGGCAACCGCGAGAGCGCTCGGTGGACGGGTCAGCAGGGGATGAACCTGATGAGCTCGACGCTGCTGCTCGAAGACACCGGCATCCCGTTCGACGAGCTCCAGGCCGAGCAGATCGCAATCTTCCGGGAGGCGTGGGCGGCGGCCGGCTGGTCGCACGAGCCGCGGGTGTCGGTCAGTCGCAGCGTGATCCCGATCGTCACCGACGAGGACCGGTCCTACTTCGGGGGCCGCGCCGGCAATGGCCAGGATCAGGTCGGATATCTGGACGGCGCGCTCGCGCGGTTCGGTCGCACCTACACCGGCGAGCCGGACGCGATCGCCGAGGAGCTCGCCCGCGACGCAGGAGTGCAGGCGGCCGACACGCTGCTGCTGACGGTGCCAAACCAGCTCGGCGTCGAGTACAACGCGCGGCTGCTCGAGACGATCGCGCGTGACATCGCGCCGGCTATCGGCTGGCGGCCCGCAACGGATACGATCAGCGTGTGACCAAGCCGGACGCAGTCGTCGACGACGTCGCCAACGAGCTCGCCACCTGGCCGGGCATCCACATCGAGCGGCGCGCCGACGGCGCCGCGGTAGTCCGCTACGAGGACTCGGAGCTCGGCTTGCTCTATCCCGATCGGGGCGTGGCCGAGTTGCCGTTCCTGGAATCCGAGGCCGACGAGCTGATCGAGCACGGAGATGCCGAGCCGGCGGAGGAGGAGGGCGGACAGCAAGCGTTTGGCGTCAGCCACGACCTGCGCGGTCCGAGCGACGTCACCGCCGTGCTCGAGCTGTTCGACCGGCGCTACCGCGACGTCCGGGGCGAAGACGGCCCCTACAGCTCGCAGGACCCTGACTTCGGGCGTGGGGTACCGCCCGATCAGTCTCCGCTGGATCAGTAAGCCGTTTCTGGCGACCCGCGCCGGGTATGCGCTGCACTGAGAGCAGCACGGTCCACGACGAGGAGGTACGGGATGCCCCCGCGCGGCATTAAGAAAGCCAGCAAGCGCGCCCGCCAGTACGAGCACATCAAGGCGAGTGAGCGCGGCCAAGGGGCGAGCGAGCGTCGCGCCGAGGAGATCGCGGCGCGAACCGTGAACAAGGAACGCGCCCGGTCGGGCGAGTCGCGCACCAGCTCCCGGACCTCGACGCAGGACATGTCCTCGTCGCGACGCGGCGGTCAGCGCTCCGGGACCAACCGGGAGAAGGGCCGCACGCGCGACCAGCTCTACAACGAGGCGCGCCAGCTCGGCATCGACGGCCGCTCGAGCATGAACAAGGCGCAGCTTCAACGCGCCGTCGACCAGCGCAGATAACTCGCTGCCCTCAGGCGAGCAGCGCGCGCCGGCTGAGCGGGAGGTTGTGCGGAGCCCCGCCCCGGACGCTCAGGACCTGGAACACGCTGATCTCCCCGGTCGCGAAGGCGTGGGCGCAGCCGACCAGATACAGGCGCCAGGCGCGGACCCGCATCTCGCCCACCTCGCCGATCGCCTCCTCGCGCCAGGCGTCGAGGTTGGCCACCCATCGTCGCAGCGTGAGCGCGTAGTGCTCGCGCAGGGACTCGAGGTCGCGGATCTCGAGACCGCTGGTCTCCATCGAGCGCAGCACGTCGGTCACGGGGTGCAACTCGCCGTCCGGGAAGATGTAGCGGCTGATGAACGTGTCCTCGGCGCCGCGGCGCTCGCGCAGGCGCGCGATCCCGTGATTGAGGAACAGCCCGCCGGGCGCCAGCAGCCGGTGCACGTGGCTGACGTACACGTCGAGCTGATCCCGCCCCACGTGCTCGTACATGCCGACGCTCGCGATCTTGTCGTACGGGCCGTCGCTCACCTGCCGGTAGTCACAAACGCGGATCTCAACCTGGTCGTTCAGGCCCGCCCGCGCGATCCGCTCCCGGGCCAGCTCGGCCTGGGCGTCCGACAGTGTCACGCCGACCCCCCGGACGCGGTGGTGCCGCGCCGCGTGCAAGAGCAGCGATCCCCACCCGCACCCCACGTCGAGCAGCCGCTCGCCGGGTGCCAGCCGCAGCTTCCGGCAGATCGTCTCGAGCTTTCGCTCCTGCGCTCGCCCGAGTGAATCCCCCGGACCCTCGAAATACGCGCACGAGTACACCAGGCTGGGCCCGAGCAGCAGCTCGTAGAAGCGGTTCGACAGCTCGTAGTGGTGGCGGACCGCCTCGCGATCGCGTGCCACCGAATGCCTGCGGCCCCGCGGCCGCGCCTCGATGGTCGGCGCCGGCTGGCGACGCAGCACGCGCGGTCCCGCGGCGAGAACCGCCGCCAGCGCGAGTCGTGCGCGTTCCCGCGCCGGCAGATGCAGACCGGCGTAGCGCTCCCGCAGGGCCAGCACGTCCTCGAGGTCGCCGTCCACGTCGAGGGTGCGCCGCACCCACGCGCGCGTCAGCCCGATCTCGTTGGGCTCGTGCAGCAGGTCAGACAGCGCCGCGGGGTTGCGCACGACGAGTGTCGGCGGGCCGCCCCGGGCGGCGGTCGCGCCGGACCGCGCGGGGATGACGCTTCCGTCCCAGAAGCGGATCGAAAAGGGGAATGCAGCCAGCCGTCCGGCGGCCACGCTGCGGAGCGCGCGCTGGGCGACGCGCGCGACGTCGGCGGTCGCCATGTGATTGGTCGTCATGGTGGCTCCCGTGTGTGTGATCACTCAATCATGACGCGCGCACTAGCTCGGCTTAGGTCATGCACCGGACATCCGACCGCCCCTACCGATCCACGCCCGCCGGCGGTAAGCTCGGTGGACGCATGGCGTGGCTTGACGAAGCCGATCTGCGTGCCGCCGAGCGTCTCCCGTTCGCGTTCGAGCCGACGCTGACGCCGCTGCAGGCGACCCAAACCGCGCTTGAGCAGCTGGTCGGGCTGGTCCCGGCCGACCTGTCGAGCTGGAGCCGGACCGCGCTGGCCAAGGGCGCGCTCGAGCCACCGCTGCTGGCGCGCAGCCAGCGCTACGGCGAGCTACGGCACCGGTCCGGCGCCGAGTACGGGATCTCGATCGCCGTCCGCCCGGGCGCCGGCGAGGCGGTCGTGTTCGCGCTCGGCCGGCACGAGCGTTGTTTCTCCGAGCGCGATCGCGACGTCCTCGACGTCGCCCGGCCCTGCGTGGAGTACGCGCTCGAGATGTCGCAGGCGCGCGAGCGGCTGCTGCTGGCGCTCGCGTCGAGCCCACCACTCGGGACCGCGGTCGTCCTGCTCGACGGCCACGGTGAGATCCAGCACTCGAGCCCCGAGGCCGGTCGATGGCTGGCCGAGCACTTCGGGCCGGCCGAGCATCCGGGCTGGCTGCCCGGCCCGGTCGCCTCGTGGTTGGCGCTCCCGCCGCGACCCGCGCTCGAGAGCGTGCGCGAGGGCGGGCGGCTGACCGTTCACCTGCTGCCCGGCGACCCGCACGCTCTGCTGCTCGAGGAGGAGGTCGCGAGCTTCCGCGTCGGCGCGCTCGAGCGGCTCGGCTTGACCGGCCGCGAACGCGAGGTGCTCGAGGCGGCCCGCACGATCGACGGCGAGGCCGGCCTCGCCGATGAGCTGTTCCTCAGCCTCCACGCGGTGTGCGCGCGCCTCGAGCGGCTGGAGGAGAAGCTCGGCGTCCGCACGGTCGCCGAAGCCATCGCCTCCGCGCGTCGCGCGAGCCTCTAGGACGATGGTCGGCGGCGCCTGACGGCGGCGCCTTAGCCGCCCAACCGGCCAGGCCGGTCAGCCCGTCGTTGCCATCGCGTCCGAGCTGCTCTGGGATGCGGGCTCCGCGGATGGGTCGCGGGCGCCGCGCGGGAGCACGAGCAGCGGGCACCGTGCGGTGCTCGCCAGGCTCCGCGCGGTGCTGCCGTTGAACAGGCGTCCGATCGGTCCGTACCCGCGTGAGCCCATGATCAGCAGATCGACCGACGCGCTGTACACCGTGAGCTCCTCGGCCGGGTCGCCGTATGTCACGCGACTGTCCACGCCCAGCCCGGCCATGGCCTCGCCGGCCCGCTTGACCATCCCCTCGATCGTCGCGGCCGAGGGCTGCGTCGTCGAAAGTCCGGAATAGCCGAACATCGGCGCCGCCACCGCCTGGAACGCGGACACCTTCGCGCCGAGCTCGCCGGCGAGCTCCTTGGCCACGGCCAGGGCGTGCGCGCTCTCGGCGGATCCGTCGTAACCCACGCCGATCTCATGCACGGCCGCCGGGCCGGCGGTGGCGTAGCCGGCGGTCGCCACCGCCACCGCGCAGCGCGCGCCGTCGAGCGCTGCGTGCGTGTGGTCGGGAACCCCGACGCGGCCGAGCCGCGAATGCCTGGAGGACCCGACCACGATCAGGTCGGCATCGATCGCATTGGCCATCTCGTGCAGGCCGCGGCCAACCGACGGTGCGCCCTCCCATCGGAGATGGGCCGGCACTCCGGCCTCCTCGGCCAACCGCTCGAGGAACTCGCGAGCCGCCTCTCCCTGCCGCGGATCCTCGAACCCCCACGGGGCGGCAGAAGTGTCCTCATAAAAGATGTGCCCGAACGTCACCGCGGCGCCACCGGCCAGCAGCTTGCTGAGCGCGATCGCGTCCCGGCTGCCCTTGTCGTCACCCACACCCACGAGCACTTGTCTGAACATCTCGCCTCCTCCTCCTAAGTTCTTGTGGGAGGACCGTACGTCCTCGCCGCGACGCAGTCAACGGGCTCGTGCCCAGACCCTCCGCGGCTAGGCGCGGCGGGCTTTGCGCTCGGCGGCAACCTCCGGCGAGGGGACCACGATCACGGGCCGGTCGGCGTGCTGGAGCACCGCGTGCGACACGCTGCCTAAGAAGAGCGACTTGAGCCCGGTCAGGCCGCGTGTGCCCATCAGAATCGTGTCGGCCTTGAGCTCGTCGGCGGCGGCCAGGATCGTGGACGCCACCGAATCGCCGCGCGGCCGCACCTCGGCCTGCGCCTTCAAGCCCGCCTCGGTGGCCTTGCGCGCGCCGTCCTCCGCCCGCTTGCGCGCCTGCGCCTCGCTCTCCTTATCGACCGCCTGGTAGTCCAGATCGCCGATCGCGAACGCCGAGCCCGACCGCGTCAGGACATCGATGAGCTGTTCCCACACGGTAAGAACCGTCGCCGGCTGGCCGGGAAAAAGTTGCGCGGCGCGGTCGATCGCCGCGTCCGCGTCGACCGATCCGTCATATGCGATCAAGATCACGGTGCTGCTCCTTTGGTCATCGAGGGTGTGTGGGTTGAATTCTGCTGATAACGCGTCCCACCCGCCCGTCGCCGGCGGCTAACGTCTGCCTGACATGAATCCCTCGCCGACACTTCAAGCTCGCGCCTCCGGACCGGGCGCCGCGACCGGATCAGGGCCGACCTCGCTCGGACAGATGGTGCTGGACGCGGCCGGACGCTTTGGCGGCGTCGCCCTCGAGTACCCCCGGGGCGGCGAGACCGTTCGCATCGGCTATCCCGAGTTCGGCGCGATCTGCTCCGAGATCGCCCGCGGGCTGATCGCCCTCGGGATTGAACCCGGGGATCGCGTCGCGATCCTCGGTCTGACGTCAGCGAACTGGACGCTGGCCGATTGCGGAACGCTGTGCGCCGGCGCGGTGGTCACGCCCGTCTACCACACGAACTCCCCCGAGGAGTGCGCGTATGTGCTCGGTCACTCGGAGGCGAAACTGATCTTCTGCGACGACGCCGCGCAGGCCGCGAAGATCGACCAGATCCGTGATCGCTGTCCGGCGCTCGAGCATGTCGTCACCTTCGAGCCGGTCGCCGGCGCGATCACGCTCGAAGAGCTGCGAGCACGAGGCGGCGGGATCGCGGCCGAGCGGGTGCAGGAACGCGTCGCCGCCAACGACGCGGGCGATCTTGCCACCCTCGTCTACACGTCGGGCACCACCGGTCCACCCAAGGGCTGCATGCTCACGCACGAGAACTTGCTCGCCACCGTGCAGATGTACGCGCAGCAGCTCGAGCTTGGACCGGACGACTCGATGTTCCAGTTCCTTCCGCTCGCCCACGTGCTGGCGCGGATCGCCCAGGCGGTGACGCTGAGCGTCGGGGGCCGCGTCGTCTATTGGAGCGGCGACATGACGAAGATCATCGACGACCTGCCCGCGGCATCTCCCACGCACGTGCCGGCCGTGCCGCGTATCTACGAGAAGATCCATGGCGCCGTGACGGGCAAGGTGGCCGACGGCCGCGCCTACGAGCGAGTCATGTTCGAGTGGGCGCTTCGGTGCGGCTCACGGGCGCGCGCGGCGCTCCGCGCCCGCCGTCAGCCCGACCTGCTCACCGACCTCCAGTACCGCCTCGCCGACCGGCTCGTGCTGTCCAAGGTCCGGCGGGTGTTCGGCTCGAGCCTCGAGCTCGCGCTGGTCGGCGCGGCGCCGATCGCCGGCGAGCTGCTCCAATTCTTCGACGCGTGCGGGGTGCTGGTGCTCGAGGGCTACGGCCTGACCGAGACGTGCGCCGCCGCGACGATCAACACGGTGGGCGCGGTGCGCTTCGGCACGGTCGGCAAGACACTGCCCGGCGCCGAAGTGGCGATCGCCCAGGACGGCGAGATCCTGATCCGCGGCCCGCTCGTCTTCAAGGGCTATTACAAGGATCCCGCGGCCACGGCGGAGGTGCTGACCGACGACGGCTGGTTCTGCTCGGGCGACCTGGGGGAGCTGAGCGACGATGGCTTCCTGTCCATCACCGGGCGCAAGAAGGACATCATCATCACCTCGAGCGGCAAGAACGTCACGCCGGTCAACATTGAGAGCGAGCTGCGCGACAGCCGTTACATCACCGAGGCGGTCGTCTACGGCGACAAGCGACAGTACCTTGTCGCGATGCTCACGCTCGACCGCGACGAGGCGGCCAAGCTGGCGAGCCGGTTGGGCATCTCCGCCGACCCGGCGACGATCGCGGGCGATCCACGCGTCCATGCCGAGATCCAGCAGGAGGTCGACCGGATCAACCGCAAGTTCGCGCGGATCGAGCAGATCAAGCGCTTCGCGATCCTCGACCACGATCTCACCCAGGCGGGCGGCGAGCTCACGCCGACGCTCAAGGTCAAGCGCTCGGTCGTCTACGACAAGTACGCCGATCTGTTCGCCCGGCTCTACGACTGAGGCGCCGCCGCAATCCGCTGTCCCGGTGCGTACGATCAGGGCATGAAAACGACTCAACAGATAGTGGACTCGATCGACAGCCGCCTGCGCGAGCTGAACCAGGAGATCGCCACGCTCGACGCCGCGCGCTCCGCACTCGGCACCGAGCCGGCGTCCCGCCCCGCTCCGCAACCCGCCGTCGCCGCGTCCCCCCAGCCACGCAAACCCGCCCGCCGGCGTGCTCGTCGGAAGCCTGCCCGCTCGTCCGACGTCGTGCCTGCCGGACGGCTCGAGCTCCTGCTCTCCGAAAACGGTGGGCTGACCACCTCGGCCCTGGCCGAGCAAACCAACGGCAACCGCGACCAGGTCCTCACCCTACTGCGCGAGCTCGAGGCGGCCGGCAAGATTCGCCGCACCGGCCAGCGGCGGGGAACCCGCTGGCACGCGATCACCGACGAGGACCGGATCCGCGAGCGCGCGGCCGAACTGGCCGGCCGGCGCAAGCGCGCCGCCTGACCGCCGAGTTCCGTGTCGGGATCGCTGATCATCCAGGTGCCGCGCGACGGCCCGCTGGACAGGCAGCTCGGCCAGGAGCCACCATCGAGCCTGTCCAGCATCGAGGTAGTCGTCGAGCCGGTCCAGGCCGACGCCGAGGGCAACATCGACCCGCCACCCGCAGGCGAGGTCGTGCTGTCCGTGCTCTCGCCCGCGACGCTGGCTCGGGAAGCGGACGAGGTGCGCCGGGTGATCGAGCGGGCCGGTGACGGCGTCGAGCCGATCGTGATCGTCGTCGAGGACGCCGAGGAGTTCCTCGATGAGCAGCTCGCGCCCGTCGTCGAGGCGGCACGACGCGCGTCCCGCCCGGTGATCATGCGCGTCATCCGAAGCGTCTGAGCTCGCGCTCGACGGGCCCCCGGGGCCGGTTCTCCGTTATTCGCGCTGGAGCGCCTCGAGCCCACCGCGCAGGAAGTCGAGCACCTGGTCGAGGATCGCCATCGCCTGCTCGTGGGTCATGGGCTCGCCGCCCGACTCGGCCTCGAAGATCCGGTCGCGAACCGAGATGAACGCGGCCGTCACCGACGCCGCGGCCAGCATCGGCTGCAGATCGTCGGGCTCGGCGCCGAGGTCCTTGGCGATCGATTGGGCGAGCATCGGCTCGAGTCGGGTATGGCCCGCGTGCGCCTTCATCTGGAGCACGGGGTTCGCCCTCATGACCTTCTTGCGCAGCAGGTCCTCCTCGTCCCGGGGCGGGATCCGCGACAGGAACTCGCGGAGGGCGTCGACGGTCGTCGTCCCGGCGGGCCGCTCGTCGAGTAGGCGCTTTAGATCATCCAGGAACGAGCGTTCCCCGCCGAGCAGGATGTCGTCCTTGCTCTCGAAGTAGGCGAAGATCGTCCGCGGGGCGACCTCCGCCGCGTCCGCGATCTCGGCCAGCGTCGTCTCGTCGTAGCCGCGCTCGGCAAACAGCTCCAGCGCGACGTGAGCGATCTTCTCGCGGGTCTGCTGCTTCTTGCGCTCGCGCAGCCCGGGCTTTGGATCGGAGACGTCGAGCGGGCCCATGGCTGGAGTCTACCCGTGAACCTTCACAGAGGGAAATTTTGCAACGAGTGTTGACTTTCGTGTTGCACTGCCGATATAAATGCACGGCTTGCAAAATTGCGACTTGTGAAAGACGGCACGAACATGGTCAACATCGCTCGCTGGACAATGGCCCACCGACGGACGGTTGTGGTGGCCTGGATCGTCGCCGTGATCGGCGTGTTCGCGGTCTCGAACTCGGTCGGAAAGAAGACGGCAAGCAGCTTCACGCTTCCGGGCACCGGCTCGCAGCAGGCCGTCGATCTGCTCCAGAGCCGCTTCCCCGCCCAGGCCGGCGACGCCGACCAGATCGTGTTCCAGTCCCGGGCGGGCAAGCTCACGGACACCGCCGACCGGGCCACGATCGACGCGACGCTCGCGCGCGTCGCCTCGCTTCCGCACGTCACCAGCGTGGTCAGCCCCTACGCCCCTGGCCAGCACGCGATCTCCCGCGACGGGACGATCGCCTTCGCCACTGTCAACTTCGACGAGCGGGCCAACGCGCTCCCGACCGCCGCGATCGACAAGGTGATCACGACGGCCGAGTCCGCCCGCTCGGCCACCCTGAACGTCCAACTCGGAGGCCAGGCGATCGAGCAGGCGCAGCAGGCCTCCCTCGGGTTCGCGACGGTCGTCGGAATCGCCGCGGCCATCCTGATCCTTCTCGTCAGCTTCGGGTCCTTCAGCGCGATGGGGCTGCCGATCGCCACCGCACTGCTCGGTCTCGGGGCTGGAATCGGCGTCATCACGCTCGTCAGCCACGTGATCGACATGCCGAGCTTCGCCTCCGAGCTCGCCCTGATGATCGGGCTCGGCGTCGGGGTCGACTACGCCCTGTTCATCGTCACGCGCTTTCGTGAGAACTACCGCTCCAATGGCGCCGACGTGGAGCAGGCGGTGCAGGACGCGATCAACACCTCGGGGCGCGCGGTGCTGTTCGCGGGGATCACCGTAGTCATCGCCCTGCTCGGGATGTTCGCGCTCGGCGTCAGTCTGCTCAGCGGCGCCGGCGTCGCCGCGGCGATCGGGGTCGTGCTCGTCCTGGCCGCGTCGCTCACCCTGTTGCCGGCGCTGCTCAGCCTGGTGGGACGGCGGGTCGGCGAGGCAGGCGGAGGGACCGGCCGGTTCGGACGGCGTCGGGCAACCGCGGAAGTCCATCCCTCGCGCCCCGGCTTCTGGCTGCGCTGGGTCCAGCGCGTGCAGAGGCGCCCCGCCTTCACCGCGGTGGCCGCCACGGCGCTGATGCTCGCGCTCGCCTCGCCCGCCCTCGGTCTGCGCCTCGCCTCGAGCGACGCGGGCAACGACCCGGCCAACCAGACAACCCGCCAGGCATTCGATCTTCTCGCCAAGGGATTCGGCCCGGGCTTCAACGGTCCGCTCCAGCTGGCGGTGGCGCTGCCCCATGCGCACGACTCGGCCGCGCTCACCCAGCTCACCGCGGCGTTGAAGCGCACGCCCGGAATCACCTCCGTCGCGCGGCCGCAGCTGAACCCGACGGGCACCGCCGCCGCCGTCGTCGCCTACCCGACCACCTCGCCACAGAGTGCCCAGACCTCGAACTTGGTCACCCACCTCCGCGACTCGGTGATTCCCCCGGTGCAGGCGAGCACCGGCGCCCGCGTCTACGTCGGTGGCGCCACCGCGGCCCAGGTCGACTTCTCCCACGTCCTGGCCACCAAGCTGCCCCTGTTCATCGGCGTCGTCGTCGCGCTCGCGGCGCTCTTGCTCCTCGTGGTCTTCCGGTCCTTCGTGATCCCGGTTCAGGCCGCGCTGATGAACCTGCTCTCGATCGGAGCGTCGCTCGGGATCATCCAGGCGGTGTTCGAACGCGGTTGGCTCGCGGGTCTGTTCGGCGCTCAGGCCGGTCCGATCGATTCGTTCATCCCCGTGCTCGCGTTCGCGATCGTCTTTGGTCTGTCCATGGACTACGAGGTCTTCCTCGTCTCCCGCGTGCACGAGGAATGGCAGGCCCGGGGTGACGCGAGCGCGGCGGTCAGGGAGGGCCTGGCCCGGACCGGTCGGGTGATCACCGCGGCCGCCGCCGTGATGGTGGCGGTGTTCGGCGCCTTCGCGATCAGTGGCGACCGCGTCCTGGCCATGTTCGGTCTGGCCATGGCCAGCGCCGTGTTCCTCGACGCGCTGGTGGTCAGGATGCTGCTGCTCCCCGCCGTCCTGGAGCTGCTCGGGCGGACGACGTGGGCGCTGCCCGCGTGGCTCGACCGCAGGCTGCCACGGGTGGCGATCGAAGCGGAGCAGCCGGACGGCTCGCGCCGGCCCTCGCTCGAACCGGCCTTCGAGGCGACATCATGACTTGGGCGCATCCGCCTCGACGGCGGCGCGCTCGGGGCGATTGAGGGCCTGAAGCAGGGGAGCCGCGGCGGCCTGGAGCTGGTCGACGCCGGCATCGAGCCCCGTCTTCGGCACCGGTTTGTCTCCAGCTTCTCGGAGGGCCCTGTACAGCTGTCCGGCAAATCGCTGGGCGCTTTCCAGGAACCGCCGCGGAACCGTGGCGCCGATCAGCAGCGGCGCGCTGACGAGCAGCATCTGCGTGTAGGCGCGCAGTTCGTCGCGGGCCCCTTCGTGGTTCTCGTCGGACGGCGAGACGCTCGTGACCGCGTCCGCGGCTCGCTTGGCCTGGGCGAGGATCACGGCAGCTTGAGCGCCCATCGCCACGGCCTGATTGCGCAGCTGGCGCATTTTCGCCACCCGGTCGACGATCAGGACGGTCAGCAGCAGCACGAGAATCCCCGACAGAACCGAGGAGGTGAACGAGTGCAGATACCAGTAACGGCGGAACGTGTTGTCGGTGAGGTCGAGGATGACGAGTCCGATGGTGATCACCATCACGATCGCCGCCCAGGACCAGGCCAGCCACTGCCTTCGCATCGGGGAATCCTATTCGGGGTTGCGCCGACTCAAGGGATCGACGAGGATCCCTCGGTGTCTGCCGACCTCACGCGGCGTCTCGCCGAGCTCGCAGTCGTTACTGGCGTCAACCTGCAACCGGGGCAGGACCTCGTCGTGCTCGCGTGGGACCCGGAGCAGGCTCCGCTCGTGCGCGCGGTCTGCGACTGCGCGTATCGTCACGGCGCCAGGTTCGTGAACGCGGTGTACTGGGATGCGCACGTCAAGCACTCACGTCTCACGCATGCACCGACCGAGACGCTGGATTTCGTGCCCGATTGGTGGAACACGGTCACGACCGAGGCCGTGGCACGAGGCTCGGCGGTGATTCACCTGCACACGCCCGCTCGGCCGGAGTTACTCGAGGACATTCCGCCCGAGCGGGCGATCCGTGACGTGATGCCGATCCCCCGTATGTTCTGGGACGCGGTCGACCAAGGAGACATCGTGTGGACCGTGGTTCCCGGGGTCTGGCCAGGTCTGGCGCAGTCGATCCTCGGCAACGGTGACGTTGACACTCTGTGGGAAATCCTCGCGCCGATCCTCCGCCTCGACGCGCGGGATCCGGAGGCGGCCTGGCGTGATCACATGGCTCGGTTGCGCGACCGCGCCGCGTTGCTGCAACGACGCGACTTCCACGCTTTGCATTTCCGCGGTGGCGGCACTGACCTGACAGTGGGGTTGCTGCCCGGTGCGCGCTGGGTGACCGCCGACTCGGAGTCCCGGTGGGGTCAGTCGTATGTCGGCAATCTGCCCACCGAGGAGGTGTTCACCACGCCCGACTACAGGCGCACCGAGGGGGTCGTGCGCATCACCCGGCCGGTGCAGCTTCCCCGTCTCGGCCTCGTGGAAGGCCTGTGGCTGCGCTTTGAAGGCGGACGTGTCACCGATATCAAGGCCGAGCGCGGGGCCGACCGTGTCCGGGCGGAGCTGGCCGTCGACCCCGGCGCGGCACGCCTCGGCGAGGTGGCGCTGGTCGACGGGTCCTCGGTGGTGGGGCAAAGCGGCCGCGTGTTCGGGTACGGACTGATCGATGAGAACGCCACCAGTCACATCGCGTTGGGCGCCGGCTTCCCCCACACCCTCCCCGACCTCCCCGACGACCCCGACGCCCAGCTGGCCCTGGGATTCAACCGCTCGGAGTGTCACGACGACGTGATGATCGGCGGCCCCGAAGTCGACGTGTTCGGCGTCGAGGCCGACGGCGAGGAGGCCCCGGTGATCGTCGACGACCGGTGGGTCCTGGCCTGAAGGGCGCGAGGAGCTCGGAAGGCGCGCGAAGACCTGCGTAACCCGTCACGCGGTCCCCATCCCCCGCGGCGTGACGAGTTACGCATGCCCCAGCTGCCTAGCCCGTCACGCCGATCCGATTCCGCGCCGCGTGTCGAGTTACGCAGGTGACTCCCGGGTCGCCAGGCGACGGCTCCGGAGGCTAGTCGGCGTGAACGATCGCCGCGAGCCGGGACAGCACTTCGGTCGCCTCCTCGATCGGTCGCTGCCAGACGCGACGCCCGATCGTGATCCCCCGTGCGCCGGCCGCGATCGCCTGCTCGACCATCGCGTACAGCTCCCCGGTGCTGCCCCCGGACGGGCCGCCGAGGATCACCAGCGGAACGCCTAGCTCCGAGCACCAGGCGCCCAGCAGCTCGGGATCCCCCGGATACATGACCTTGATGATGTCCGCGCCGAGCTCCGCCGCCATCCGGCACCCGTCCCCTTCGATCGCCACCGCGTCCGCCGGCCGCGGCGAGGACAGGCAGACCGGCTCGACCATCACCGGGAGCCCGAGCGGCTCGGCCGTGGAGATCACCTGGCCGACGAGCGCGGAACGGGTGGCGCGCTCCTCCGGGGGGACGTCCCAGGGCATCAGCAGCTTGACCGCGTCGACGCCGAGCGCGGCCGCGCGCTCGAGCGAAGTCGTGAGGACGTGCCCGGCGCCCTCGCCGCGCCAGTACGTGTCGATCGTCAGCAGTCGCGCCGGCGCCGAGCGGTTCGCGAACAGCGCGGTCGTGCGGGCTGCGAGACCCGGGCCGAGCAGGAAGCCGTCGCACGCGAGTGGCAGGAACGCCTGGACCAGCGCGGCCGGGTCTTCCAGGCCCGATACGCGGCCCAACATCGTCCCGTGGTCGACGGGGAGGATCACGGTGCGGCCGTCGCCGGCGAAGATCCGGCCGAGCCGGTAGCTCTTCCCGGCCGCCGCGGCAGACGAGGCGAGGGTTGACGTCGGTGCTGACGCCGGGAGGTTGGTGGTGCTCATGGCAGGAGGCTCTCGTTCGGTTGGTTGGACAGCGAAAGGACACCAGGCCGCGCGACCGGGGAGCCATCGCCGGCGCGCTCGTCGCTGATCGGCGGGGCCGGCAGGGCGTCGACCGAGCCAAACGCGCCGGCCGCGATTCCGGCCAGCAGCGCGGCCCCTCGCGCGCCGGCCTCGATTACCTGCGGATACACCGTGCCCGGGACGGCGCGGCCCTTCAGGCGTCGCAGGACCGGGTTGACCGACCAGCCGCCGCTGACGCGCACTTCCGCGATCGGGCCTCCGAGGTATTCCAGCGCGCGCAGAGCCGCCGATGCCCGGGTGACGCTGGCCCCGAGTGCGGCGAGCCACTCGCGCGCGGGCGCGGGGAGCTCGTCATCCGCCAGCTGGCCGTCGAGTGCGGCCAGGGCGTCGTCGTCGAGCGACACGTGTCCCCGCCGGCGCGAGGCGCCGAGCCGCTCGAGCAGAGGCGTGAGCTCGATGCCGAGCGGAAGTCCGGCCAGCAGGCAGTAGTGGTCGGGCAGCACGTGCCACCCGGTCGCGATGCCATGCGGAAGGCCCCGGGCCGGGTCGCCGCCGGCATCCGCCGGAAGCGCCCGCACCAGCGCCTCGGCGGTGCCACACGAATCCATCACCTGTCCGGCGCTGCTTACACCGCTCCCCACGGCCGCCACCAGGTGATCGTGTCCGCCCACCGTGAGCGTGGCGCCGTCGAGCCGCTCGAGCCCGGCGCCGGCGGCCCGGACGCGACCCCAGTCGGCCCCGGCCGCCAGCAGATCGGGGAAGATCGTCTGGGGAAGGCCGGCCCACTGGATCACCTCGGGCCACCACTCGCGGCGGCTGATGGCCAGCGCGCCGGTTCTCGAGGCCAGCGATGGTTCGGCGCCGATGGTTCCGCCCAGGCGGTGCACCACCCACTCGGCCACGCTCAGCGCCTTGGCCGCGCGGCCTAGCTCGGGATGGGCGCGGATCAGCCAGCGCAGCATGACCACCGTGGGGATCGGGCCGGTACCCAGTCCGGTCTGGTGATCGACCACCTCCCGTGACAGCGCGGTTTCCATCTCCGCCACGTCAGCCTCGGCGCGGCGGTCATACCAGGCGACCGCGGGACCGAGCGCACGCCCCTCCGGATCCACCAGCACGGCCGTCTCGGCCATGCTCGTGATACCCACTCCGAGTATCGCCCCGGGTGGCGCGCTCGCCAGCACGGTTGCGAGTACGTCGCGCACGGCCGTGACGAAGTCCTCCGGCCGTGCCTGGGCCCCGGTCGGCTGGCGCTGCCAGACGGTGGGCACCGCGGCGCGCGCGAGCTCGCGGCCGTCCAGGTCGACCAGCCCGGCCTTGACCCTGGTGGTGCCGACATCGACGCCGACGAGCAGCGGCCGATCGGTCACCGGGAGCGTTCCACCTCGTACCAGGGTCGGGCTCTCCCGCTCATCGCCGCCACCGACTGCTCGAGCCGTTCGCGTCCGGTCGTGGCCAGGAACTCGCGTCGCGCCTCACGCTCGAGGGCCACCGCCTCCTTCCAGTACACCCGTCCCGCGATGAACCCGCACGCGCCGCCCTCCTCGCATGAGGTGACGACGGCCTCGAGAAAGTCGGGGAAGGGCATGCCCGCCGACAGCATCGCCCAGGGCACGCTCACGACGTTCGCGACGGCCTGGCAGCCCCTCGCATCGCTGGGGTACTCGAGCTTGAGCAGGTCGGGACCCGTCTCGCTGAGAATCCGCGCCGACTCGGCGATCAGCTCGGCCCGGCGGCGCGGCGCGAGCGGCTCTTCGTCGGGCAGTCGGTACAGGAGCGTTTCGATCACCGATGGGACGCCGGCGGCGGCGCAGTCCTCGACCACCGCCCGGACGACTTCGACGACCTCCGTGACCAGGTCCGGCTCGCCGGCGCCACGCGGCCGGTCGGGGCGCATCTGGACGAGCAGCTTGACGGCGTCGCCCCCCATCTCCCGCACGCTCGCGGCGGTGCGCTCCGGATCGCAACGGGCGCGCGGTTCGCCTTCCCATGTGGCGCGTTCAGCGGGCTCGACCGCGACCACGGTGGCGCACCCGGGCGCCATCGCGTCGGCGTCGCGGACCGCCGGCACGCCGAACTCGGGGTCGAGCAGGACGGCGCTGGCGGCCGGGCTGAGCGCCTCCACGACGTCAACCTTGAACGACCTGATCGTGTCGGGGTCGGTCGGGCGGTTCTCGGCGCGCAGCATCCGGCGCAGTGTGTTGCGCTGGTCCATCGCGACGATCGAAAGCGTCCCGTCCGGGCCGCTGATGGCGCCCAGCCCATGGTCGGTGGCGTGCGTGGGGGCGGTGTCAGGCATCGAGTCTCCTTGGGGGTCAAGAACGCGCGAGCGCGCGTCGAGGACGGCGTCGGCGCGGGCGGGCATCAACCGGGGGCGGGATCTCGCCGGATCCCCGCTCGATGAAGGTGGTGGGCAGCACGACCTTGCGCGGTCGCGTCTTCTTGCCCTCGATCCGCTCCAGCAGCAGCGCGAACGCCCGCCGACCCATCAACGCGGGATCCTGGCGGGCAGCCGTGATCGCGGGGTCGAGCGCGTCCGCCATCGGGAAGTCGTCGAAGCTCACCACGGCGACGTCGGTGCGCTTGGCCAGATGCAGTTCGCGGACGACGGCGACCGATGAGACGGTGTTGCCGGACAGCACGGCCGTGGCCGGGTCGCTCAACGCGAGCGGGCCGGCGAGTAGCCGCTCGTCGATCGACATCCAGTGCCGGTGGCAGATCTCCAGGGCCGGGTCGGAGGCGATTCCGTGGGCGGACAGCGCCTTGCGGTAGCCGGCCAGTCTGAGGTTGACCGGCGTCTCGTCGAGGTCGGTGCCGACGAACGCGATTCTCCCGTGGCCGTGCGCGATCAGGTGCTCGGCCGCGTGACGCGCGGCCGCCTCGTTGTCGATCGTCACCGAGTCGGCGGCGAGGCCGTGCGGCGGCCGGTCGACGAACACCACGGGCACGCCGCCGACGCCGATCGGGAAGTGCTCGTCTCCGTACTCCAGGTGCGAGGGGACGATCATCAACCCCCGGACCGAGCGATTCAGCAGGCCGTTGACGACCGCACGTTCCTCGTCCGCGGTCCGCCCCGCGCTGGCCACGATCAGGAACAGCCCGGCATCGCGCGCGACCTTCTCCACGGCGTCGACCATGAACGAGAAGAACACGTCGCCGATCGATTCGACCACGATCGCGACCGCCTCGTCCCGTCCCTTGCGCAGCGACCGGGCGAGCGGGTTGGCGCGGTATCCGAGCTGCTCGATCGAACGGCGGACGCGCTCGGCCGTCTCCGCGGCCACGTAGTCGTCGCCGTTGGTGACTCGTGACACCGTCTTGGTGCTGACCCCCGCCGCGCGGGCGACATCACGGATCGTCGGCTTGCTGCTCATGGCGTGCGGGCCGCGCCCGTCAAGTCGCGCACTCTGGTTCGATCAACGGCCCCCGCCACCCTCTGCTCGCATGACGCCGAGGCCACCGCCAGCGCGAACCGGACGGCTTCCTCGAAGGAGTCGCCTCGTTCCAGGGCCAGCACCAGGCCGCCGACGAGCGAGTCGCCCGCGCCGATCGGGCTGACCACCGAGACCTCGGGGGCGGGGGAGAAGACCGTCTCCGCGCCGTCGCTGAACGCCGCCCCGTGGCTACCGGCGCTGACGATCGCGCGTCGGGCGCCGCGGGCCACGAGGCCACGCGCTGCCTCCAGGGCCCGTTGGACGACCTCCTCGCCGCCGGGCTCCACGCCTTCGATGGCGGGCCCGAACACGAGCGTCTCCGCTTCGGCCAGGTTGGGACTGACCACATCCGGGTGCGCGGTCAGCGCCTGGGCCAGCACCTCTCCGGTCGAGTCGACGACGCTGCGCAGGCCGGCATGGCGTGCGGTTCCGACCACGCGTGCGTAGCCATCGAGCGGCGACCCCGGGGGCAGGCTGCCCGAGCACACAACGGTCTGGTGATCGGGGGCACGGCGCTCGACCTCGGCGAGCAGCGCTACCCAGTCCGCCTCATCCACGGTGGGGCCGGGCTCGTTGAACACCGTCACCCGCCCCGACCGCTCGAGAAACACCGACGCGGCGCGGACGATGCCGTCCACCGGCACCCCGGCGAGCTCGGCTCCCTCGTTGTCGGCGAGCGCCTCCAGCTCGGCCGCGCTGCTCGACGGCATGAATCCGACGAGCACGCCCGGCTGCTCGAACGTGCGCGCCACGCGCGCGACGTTGACGCCCTTGCCTCCGAGGCTGGCCAGCGCCGGGCCGGTCCGGTGCACTGAACCGGGAACCATCAGCTCGAGCGGGATCGTCCGGTCGATGGTGAAGTTGGGGTTGACGATCAGCAAAGGTCAGCCCTCGGCTGATTGGTGCGCCAGCCGCTCGGACGCGCGAGCGCATCGAGAACTCGCGCCAGCTGGTCGGCCAGTGACTGGCTCCCGTCGAGCACGAGCGCACCCGGCACGAGCGGCGCCTCGTGTTTCCGGGTCGGCGCCCGCGACAGCTTGGCCCGGTCCCTGGGCGCGTTGCGCGCCGTGAGACGCTGGCGCACGAGATCGGCTGGGGCGTCGATGTAGACCAGCGCGACTTCTGCGTGTGGACGGCCTTCGCGGAGCTTTCGGACCACGTGCTCGAAGCGACGCGGCGAAGATCGCTCGCGGGTAAACGGAGCCGCGATCACGACGCCCAAGCCGATCTCCAGGTTCGCGGCTGCCACATCGATCAGTGTGTCGTAGCGTGCCGCGCGCAACTGCTCTCCCGCGTGCGTGTCGATGGCCGATTCATCCTCCCCGGACGCCCGCAGGGCGGCGTGCGTCAGTGGGCCGGTCACCGTGTCGAGGTCGATCAGTACGTACCGCGCGACCGCGGCCAGTGCCGTGGCGAGCGTCGTCTTGCCCGACGCCGGCGAGCCGCTGACCATGACCGCGGCTGGGGCCAGAGCTGGGCGAGGGACATCGCCCTCGCCCAGCCATTGGTCACTGCGGCCGCGGTGCACGAGCCCGGTGCGCTGCGGTGAATGTGCGCCTCGTCGCTCAGCCGGAGAACGACGACATGTAGTAGTACTTCGTAATGTTCGGGTCAGACGCCGTCGCCGTGGTGGCCACTATGTTTGGCACCAGGGTCTCCTTGGGGATCTGCGACGACTTGCCCGTCAGTTTGTCGTAGGCGTACAGGACCGCGTCCTTGCCCTCCACGGCGGGCTGCTGGATGACGAGGACCTCGATCGCGCCCTTCTTGAGCAGCGCGACGGTGGCCGGCTCGGCGTCGTAGGCGGCCACGAACACCTTTCCGGTCTTGCCCGCGGCGGAGATCGCCGTGCCGGCGCCCTGGGCGCCGTAAAGGTTGGTGGCGAACACGCCGACCAGGTCCGGATGGGCGAGCATCAGGTTGCGCACCTGGCTCTCGGCCGTGGTCGCGCTGTCGCCGTTGTATTCGGTGGCGACCACATGCATGTTCGGGTACTTCTTGATCTCGTTGATGAACCCGGACGCGCGAGCGTCGGTCGTGGAGATACCCGGGTTCACGTTGTCCACCGCGACGTCGCCCTTGTCATGGGCGAGCTTGGCGATCGCGTCGGCTGCCAGGGCGCCGCCCTGGGTGTTGTCGGAGGTGATCGCCGCGGTGAGCAGGCTGGTGTCGTTGATCGTGGTGTCCACCGCGATCACCGGGATGCCCGCGCTGACGAACCTCTGGATCGGCGCCTTGAGCGCGTTGACGTCGGTCGGCGCGATCAGCAGTGCGCTCGGGCTCTTGGCCAGCAGCGATTCGACCACGGGGAGCTGAGTGGTCGGGCTGAACGTCGTTCCACCCTGCCAGATCAGGTTGACCCCGAGGGCCTTCGCCTCGGCCGCCGCGCCCGCGTGCATCGTGATGTAGAACGGGTCCACGGTCAGCCCGGGGACGAGGGCGATCGTGTATTTCTTGCCGGAGCTGGACGAAGCCGGTGCCGCGGTCGAGGACGTGCTCGCCGCCGACGAAGCCGGGCTCGAGGATGCGGACGAGGACGAGCTCGAGCTGCCACATGCCGCGACGGCCAGAGCCGATGCCACGGCGACGCCGAGCAGTAGCGCCCTGCGCCTCACCGCCGGCCTGGTCACTGACTTGAATTGCACTGCACTCTCCTTTGATTGAGACAATTGGGTCCCCCAGATGGACGTTGTGAACTCAGTCCGTGCCCACTCGCGTGCGTACGCGATCGATTGCCACAGCGGCGATCACGACGAGGCCGATCGCCACCTGCTGCCAGAACGGCGCCACGTTGGTGAGAACGAGGCCCGTCGTGAGGACCGAGAGGATCGCCGTCCCGATCACGGTCCCAAAGATCGTCCCGCGACCTCCGAAGATGCTGGCGCCGCCGATCACCACCGATGCGATCGCGTACAGCTCGTCATTCGCCCCCGCGATCGGTGTCGCTGAGGAAAAGTTCGCGGTGACCAGCAGGCCGGCCAAGCCGGCCAGAAGCCCGGAGATTCCGTACACCATGACCAGGTGACGGTCGACCCTGACCCCGGATCGGCGAGCGCCGAGCTCGTTTGAACCGATCGCGTAGGTGCGCAACCCGAACCGGGTGCGCGCGAGGACCAGCCCGAACACGACCGCGACCGCGAGCGCGATCAGAACCGGAATGGGGAGCCAGCCCGACAGGACGCTCGCGGTCCCGAGGTTGCTGATGAACGTCGGCAGCGTGGTTATCTCGGTGCCGTGGTTCAGCAGGTTGGTGAACCCGCCCACCGCCGTCAGCGTGCCCAGTGTCACGATGAACGGCGGGAGCTTGATCCTGGTGATCAGCAGTCCGTTGGCGACTCCGATCACGGCCCCGCTGAGCAGCATGGCCGCGATCCCCGCGATCGCGGTCAAGGTGCTCGAGGAGTGCGAGTTCAGCATGTGCTCCATGAGCAGCGCTCCGGCCATTCCCGCGAATCCGAGCGTCGCGCCGTCGGACAGGTCGATGCCCGCCGTCACGATCACGAACGTCTGACCGACGGCGAGGATCAGATACTCGACCGCGTAGCTCGAGGTCGAGAGCCACGCCGCCTTTGTGTAGAGCGACGGGGCCAAGGCGCCGAAGATGACGACCAGGAGGATCAGGACGCCGAGGGTCCAGAACGCCCCGATCCGCTCCATGAAGCGCTGGAAGGCGGGGACTGCGTCCTGCGATCTTTCGGCCGGGGGCACTTCCTGGGTCTGGTTCGAGACGCTCACGCCGATCACCCGTGCAGCCTGCGGGCGGCGACCGCGGACCCGGTGATCCAGCCGACGATGTCGTCGATGTCGACCTCGCTCGGGCGCAGGTTGGCCACGACCTCGCCGCGGAACAGGACCACCACGCGGTGACAGATCTCGTACACCTGCGGCAGGTTGTGGCTGATCAGCAGTACGGCGATTCCCTGAGACGCCACCGTCTGGATCAGCTCGGCCACCCGGGCCTGCTGTTCGACGCCCAATGCGGCCGTCGGCTCGTCCATCAACACGACCCGCGAACCCCAGGCCACGGCCCGTCCGACGGCGACCGCCTGGCGCTGACCGCCGGAGAGGCGGCCGACGCGGGTCGCGACCGACGGGATCCTGATCTTGGTCCGATCGAGGTCCTCGCCGGCGCGGCTCATCATCGCCTTGCGGTCGAGCCACCCGAGCCGGCCAAGCGGGCCCGCGGCAACCTGCTCTCGACCGAGGAACATGTTCGCCCACACGCTCAGGTCCGGCGCCAGCGAGAGGTCCTGGTAAACGGTCTCGATTCCGGCCTTGCGCGCGTCGATCGGGGTGCGGAACGACACCTCCGCGCCGTCGACCAGGACGGAGCCCGAGGTCGGCGGGAGCGCGCCCGCGACGATGTTGACCAGCGTGGACTTGCCCGCGCCGTTGTCACCTACCAATCCGACGATCTCGCCGGCGTGCAGCTCCAGGTTTACGCCGCGCAGAGCGGTGAGGCTCCCGTAGCGCTTGGTCAGATCCCGAACCTCGACGCGGGGAGTCTCAGGCACCGCATCCGGCGCGGGCGCCTGCTCGCTTTCGCTCACCAACCTCTCCTTACCTCGGACCCTCGAACCGACCGGCAATTTATGTCATCGATGTCTGACAACGATGACATAATGGGACGCTAGCAACGGCTTCCAGACGTGTCAAGACGGATGGCAACGTTGTCGTGTCTGCCATGATCCGACCCCAAGCTCGGGAGCGCCGTGAACGAGGCATCGCCAGTCACCACACCTGAGGGAGCGAAACCGGCCCACGCCAGCTGGCTCGAGTCCGCCCATCACCGGGCCTGGATGGTCGATCAGGCCGTCCGCCTGCTCGCTTTCTTTGCCGCCACGGTCGACGCCGAGGGACGCTTTGTCGAGCTCGACGAGGACGGGCGGCCGCTACCCACGGGCTGCCCGCCGGCCACGAGACCCCGGCAAAACCTACTCACGGTTACCAGAGCCGTGCACTCCTTCGCGCTGGGAGAGATGCTCGGCGTTCCGGGCGCTCGGCGGGTCGTCGAGCGCGGCCTGGCCGCGTTGTCGCGTGAGCATCGCGATCCCGTGGCCGGCGGTTACTTCGAGGCGGTTGGCCGCGAGGGCCCCGCCGACAGCACGAAGACCGCGTACGGCCACGCGCACGTGCTGCTCGCGGCGGCGAGCGCCTGGGCGGCCGGCCACGCCGAGGCGATGACCGTGTTCGAGGACGCGCTCGCGGTGATCGACGAGCACTTCTGGTCCGAGGATGACGGCGCCGCGACGACGGAGGCGTGCGACCGCGACTGGCGCACGCTCGAGGCCTACCGCGGAGCGAACAGCAACATGCACCTGTGCGAGTGCCTGCTCGCGGCCGCCGAAGTCGGCGAGCGCCCCGACCTGGCCGGACGCGCCGCTCGGATAGCGGCCCGGTTCATCGACGGCACCGCCCGGCGCCACGATTGGTTGCTCCCCGAGCACTACGACCTGTCCTGGCGGCCGATGCTCGAGTACAACCGGGACCGACCCGACGACCCCTTCCGGCCCTATGGCGCGACCGTGGGCCACTCACTCGAATGGTCGCGGTTGGTCATCTGTGCCGGGCTCGCCACGGGGCGCCTCGACGACTGGTACATCGAGGCACCGGAGGCGATGTTCGAGCTAGCGGTCAGCGTGGGGTGGGACACCCGCCACGGCGGGCTCGCCTACACCGTCGACTGGGACGGAACCCCGGCCAATCCCGATCACTACTGGTGGCCGGTGGCCGAGGGTATCGCCACGAGCGCCTACCTCCTGCGCGTCACCGGCCGCGCTCGCTACGAGGACTGGTATCGCGCCTTTTGGGATTACGCCGCGGAGCACTTGATCGACCGGGAGCGAGGCGGCTGGTATCCCGAGCTCGACGCTCGAAACCGCCGCAAGGTCCATCCGTGGTACGGCAAGCCGGACATCTACCACTGCCTGCAGGCGTGCCTGCTGCCGATCCTTCCGCTCGCCTCGAGCACCGTGGGCGCGATCCGCCAGGGCCCCCCCGCGGAGGCGGCCGCCACTCCCGCGCGCTAGCGGCTGCCGGCCACTTCGCGCCGAGCCTCAGCCGAGGCTCAGCGCGAAGATGTGCATCGCGGTGATCCCGCTTCCGACCGAGTTACTCACGTCGGGCAGGGTGACCGACTCCACCGTCTTTGCGGAATCGACCGGCACGGTGGTGGCGAACACGTACATCGTGATCGTCTGCGAAGACCCGCCGATCGAGTTGCGGTACGACATCGTCGCCACCGCTGTGTCGCCGCTGCCCGGGCCGGACGCCCAGTCGTTGAACGTCACGGGCTCGGTCGACGACGTGCCGTCGGTGTAGTTGATCGTGATCGTGCCCTGTGAGCCGCCGTTGGTTGAGGCGCCGAGCAGGCCGAGCGTGCCGGCGCCCGACTTCCCCGATACCAGCATCGTCTGCCCGGCCGCAAGGACGTTGTCCAGCGAGCACGCGGCCACATTCGGCCAGGTGAACGTCAGGCCGTCGGCGCTGACGCTCGCTCCCGGCGTCAACCCTTGCCCGGCGAGCGCGGTGGCCGAGTAGCTGTAGCCGACGCCGTCGAAGTTGGCACACGCCTGGTCGTTATCCGGCGAGATGCCGGCGTTGTCGTAGTAGTCGGCCGGGTCCGACGTCGGGGTGATCTGCAGATCGGCGGTGTCGGATGACGCTCCGGCGCCGGTGACGACGGTCACAGCCGCATCCGTGCCCGGGTCGACGTGCACCGAGTCGCCGCTGCCGCTCGGCGACGGAACGGTGACGGTGACCGCCGTGTCGCTCCAGCTGTCCACGGTCAGAGCGTTGGCGTTGCCGGGTCCGCCCCAGGTCGTGCCGTCGTCGGTGAGCGTGACGTAGCCGGATCCCTGCGAGGCACCGAAGCCCGATCCGGCGATCGTCACCTGCTGCCCGGCTGCGGCCGGCGACGGGCTCAGCGACAGCGCCACCGGCGGGTTCATCGGCTGGGTGGAGGTGCCCATCGCGAAGATGTGCAGAGCGCCCTGGGTCGCACCGGACGGCAGCGTCACGCTCGCCAGCGTCTTGGACGGGTCCACCGGCACCGCCGCGTAGAACACGCTGGTGGCGACGGTGTCGCGACCGCCCGAGCAGCCCGCGCAGTTGCGATAAGGGGTGCTCGCCACGACCGTGTTGCCGAACGACGGCTTGGCCGTGCCCGCGTTGAGCGTCCAGTCGCTCAGGCCGAGCCAGTAACGGTCGACGGTGCCGTCCGTGTAGTGCAACGTCACCACGCCCTGGCTGGGGCCGTTGGTGGCGGACCCGAGGAACCCGAGCTTCTGGGTTCCCGCCGCGGCCCCCACGGTGATCTCCTGGCCGCCGGCGATCGCGTTGTCCGGATAGCCGGGGGCGGGCGCCGGCCAGGTGAAGGTCACCCCGTCCACGGTCACGTTCTGGCCGGCGGACAGACCCTGAGCGGCGAGTGCCTGCGCCGAGTAGCTATTGCCGTCGCTGTCGAAGTCGGCCGCGCTCGGATCCGAGTCGTTCGAGATCCCGGCGTTGTTGAAGGCGGTCAGGAGGCTGCCCGGCTGGGCCACCAGCACGGTCAGATCGAGCGACTGCGAACCGACCGTCACCGGCACCGAGTAGTAGGTCTGCTGCGCCGAGGAGGCCGCCTGGAGCGTGACGCTCATCATGTTCCTGCCGTCGGCCGCCATCCGCACCAGTGCCCTGTCCGGGTTTACCGTCAGTCCCGACGGCGCGGTCAGGGTCACGTTCGCCGTCTGCGGCCGATCGGTCGCGTTCTGGACGCCGATCTGCACGGTGGTGCTCGCGCCGGGCGCCACGGTAACCGTCTGCACGGGCAGGTAGCCCACGTAGGGACGAGCACCGGCGGTGTAGGAGGGCGGCGTGTCCTGAGGAGCGCTTCCCCACGAGGTGGGCTTGGTTCCCATCGTCCAGTCGAGCGTCGCGCCGTGGGCCAGGCTTGAATAGGGGACGTAGAGCCGGCTGTACGGATGGCCATCCAGCCGGAGCGAATCGACGTAGTACTCGCTGGGCGACGCTCCGGGCGCATCGATCGTGATCGTGCGGCCGTTCGGAAGGTCGATCGCGGCGTGCGGGAAGCCGGGCCCGGTGAACAGGAGGTTGTCACTTCCCGAGTTCTCCGGGTACAGGCCGAGCATCTCCCAGATGAACTGGGAGCTCTCGGCCCCGAGGTCGTCGTTGTTGTCCAGGCCGCTGGGTCCGGGCAGGTACATCGTGTTGCGGATGTTGTTGACGGCCTGCTGCGTGCCGGCCGGATCGCCGGCGTAGTCGAGCGCGTTCTGCTCGCCCTCATCGAACTCGTTGGTCAGCTCGGCGTACATCCCGAACCCGTTCGGCTGCGAGAGGTACTGCTTGAGCTCGGGCACGACCGTGCTCTTGCCGCCCAGCAACGCGAACAGCGTCGAGTAGTCGTTGGGAACGTCCCACAGGTACTCGTACGGGTCGCCCTCCACATATGGCTCGCCGTCGGTGGGGAACGTCCCGGTGAACGTCGGGGTCACCCCCGGCTCGAACTGGCCGTTCTCAAGTCGCGAGGTCAGCAGGTCGCCGGCGGGATCGAACACGTTCTCCCAGTTGTTGGCACGCTTCTCGAGCATCGCGGCGTCCTTGCCGTCGCCCAGCGCCGCCGCGAACTTCGACAGTGCCAGGTCCGCGCTGTCGTACTCGAGCAGGCTGGACACGTAGCCGTGCGGGTTGCAGCACCCGTAGCTGCCGTCCTCGGGCAGGTATCCGTACTGCTGCTCCAGCCCCTCTCCCGGGCGCACGTCGTTGACGGTCGTGGCCTGCTTGAGCATGTCGGTCAGGGCGTCCTGGGTGTGGAAGTTCTTGGCCCCGAATGCGTAGTAGTCGGAGATGATCGACTGGGCGGGATCCCCCACCATCACGTAGTTGTCGAGTTGCAGGTAGCCCCACTGCTGAAGCAGTCCGTTCTCGGCGTAGTAGTTGACCAGCGATTGGGCCTGATCGCTCGCCGCGCTCGGGTCGAGGATCGCCTGGAGCTGCGCCAGCGAGTGATAGATGTCCCAGCCCGAGTAGATGCCGTACTGGTTCGCCTGGCCGGACGCGAGCATGTGGACCTTGGAGTCTGAGCCCATGAACTGGCCGTTGACGTCGCTCGTGATGTTGGGTTGGAGGAAGTCCTTGTACAGCAGGCTGTAGAACTCCTGCGTCTGGGCGTAGCTTCCCCCGGATACCCGGATCTTCCCGAGCAGGCTGTCCCACTCGCGCTGGGCGGCTGCCTTCACTCGGTGGAAGTTCCACCCAGGGTTTTCCGTCTGCCAGTCGAGCCTGGCGTTGGCGACGCTCACGTACGAGATCCCCACTTTCGCCTTGACCACCGGGTCGCTCGTCGTGTCGAAGTTCACCAGCACTGCGGCCGGGTCGCTCTGACCCGGGTTCGTGATCACCTGGGAGGCGGTGAACGGGCGGCTGAATTTGAGGTCAAAGTAGAGCGTGTACTGCTGCGACTGGCCACCGTTGTTCGTCTCGCCGCAGAAGTCCCCGCTCGTCTCCGAGCCCGTCACCTCGTCGTTGCCGACGATCTGCGCGCTATCCCCGAAGTCCCCGTTCTGGCTGTCCATCAGCTTGATCACGAACCCGGCCTGGGTCGTCGACGGGAAGGTGAACCGCCCCATTGAGCTGTGCGGGGTCGCGGTGAACTGGGAGGTGATCGTCGACGGCGCGTTGCTCTGAGCGGAGTAGTAGCCGGCCTGCGCGACCTCGCCGGTGTTGGTGAAGGGCGTGGTGGCGTTGTTCGGGTCGCCGCTGGGCAGCGCCCCGGTGATGGGCAGGATCGGCACGTCGCCGGCCGCGCCGCAACCGGGCCCCGATACGTGAGTCAGGCTGTACCCGTCGAGCGTGGTGTCGCCGTAGTTGTAGCCGCCGCCGTCGCTGCGGTCGGGCAGCGTGTCCGGGCTCCACTGCACCATCCCGAACGGCACGTCCGCGCCGGGGAACGTGTTGCCGCCGCCGCTCGTCCACGTCCGGGTGTCGACCAGCTTGGCCAGGTTCGACGCCGCCACCGGGGCGCTGATCCTCGCCCGGTTGCGCGCGCCGCTCGGCAGCTTGGAAGCCGGCACCGCCGGCGGGCAGGCCCGCAGCCGGCCGGACGCCGTGGCCGCGCACACCCCGAGCCGGGTGGTTCTCCCGCTCCGGATCGTCGGACGCAGGGGGCTGGGCGCGGCCGCTCCCGAACCAGCCGCGCCCACGCCGGCCATCACCGCGACTGCGGCGCTCAGCGTAATTGCACGCAGGCAGCGCCCGCGACACGGTGAAAACTTGCCTGCCACCAGAGCCTCCCTCTAGTACGGGCACGCGAGGGCGGCGCACCCACCCGATCCAGGGCTCGCGAACGCTGGGTAACACGAGTCGAGGACCGCGGCAGACAGGGCGCCTACCCGCCCGATGATAACGTTGTCATACGACCACCGAGTGTTATACGCCCGAGGGCTGGATGTGTCAAACGTGAATCGTCCGCGTGGCCGCAGAGCGCGCGGATCTGGCAGGAAAGGTGAGGCCTAGGGCCTAATCTCGCCCGAGCCGCGCGCCACCAGCTTGGCCGGCACGACGAGACGTCGAGGGTTGCCGTGCTCTCCGTCGATGCGAGCGAACGCGAGCTCGGCCGCCAGTTGCCCGATCCGCTGAGGATCGGTGCGAATCACCGTCACTCCCAGCAGATCGGCGAGTTCGAAGTCGTCGAAGCCGACGAGCGCGACGCGCTGACGCCTGCCGTTCAGCGCGTGGAGCGCGCCGACCGTACACAGGTTGTTACCGGTGAAGACGGCCGTCGGTCGCCTGTCGCGCGGGAGCGCCATCATGTCCGAGGTCGCCTGCTTGGCGGCGGCCGACGTACCGTTGCCGAGCGCGACGAGAGCGGGATCATCTGCCACCCGGGCACGCGCCAGCGCTCTGCGATAGCCGGCCAGTCGCTCGCGCGCGGTGAACAGGCGGACGTCGTCCCCGACGAAGGCGATGCGCGTGTGGCCGCCCGCGAGCAGATGCTCGACGGCCCGCCGGGCACCGGCCGCGTTCTCGACCAGCACCGTGTCCGCCTTGGTCCGGGCCGGAGGACGGTCCAGAAACACCGTGGTGGTGTCGAACCCGGCATCGTCGATATACCGGTGATCGTTTCCCGTGGGCACGACCAGCAGCGCGTCCACCCGCCGGCGCAGGAGCGCGGTCACGAGCTCCCGCTCGCGCACCGGGTCCTCGCGCGCCGAGGCCGTGATGAGCATGCTCGAGCGCTCCCGGGCGCGCTCCTCCACGGCCTGCGCGATCGCCGAGTAGAACGGGTTGGCCACATCCTCGATGACCAAACCCAGGGTGAATGATCGCGCCCCGTGGCGCAGGCTGGCGGCGATGTCGTTGCGCGCGTAGCGCAGCTCGGTCGCCGCCGCGATCACCTTCTCCGCGGTGTCGGGTCTGACTCCCGGCTCGAGATTGATAACCCGGGAGACGGTCTTCAGGCTAACGCCCGCCAAGTTGGCGACGTCGATCATCGTCGCCCGGCCCACGCCTCCGTGGTTACTGTTGCCCCGCATCGTCGTCTCGCCTGGACGCAGGATAGCTGTAATCGCGGCCGTATTGACAACGTTTACCGAGACGCCGCCGCCGGCTCGAGTTGCGGCTGGACCTCGGTGATGAACAGCTCGAGTGTGCGCTTGGCCTCGTCGAAGGTCATGTCGCCAGTCGGCATCATGAAGCAGATGTAATCCGCCATGCCGTCATCGAGCAGGGCGGCCACGCGCTCCGCGATCTGACCGGGCGTGCCGGCGCCGAACTGGATCGCGATGTCCATGTTGGCGTGGATTGCGCGGAGCGGTCCCTGCGCCGCGTAGCCCTCTTCCTGTGACACCTTGAGATGGTCGAACCGGTGAGCGTCCCGAGTGCGCCGGACGAGGCCTTCCATCCCGCGCCGCGCCACGTCCTGCGCCTCTCGCTCGGTGGGCGCGATCGCGAGCAGCATGCTGTAGCCGACCCGAGGCTCGGACTCGGGTCCGTCGAAGCGCATCGGCTCACCCTTGTGGTCCTCCCACGCCTTCAGGTACTGCTCGTACGCGGCCTCGTCGATCTTCCCCGGCCACATCAGGCTCATCCCGTGACGCCCCGCCGTCTGCGGGCTGCCCGGATACCAGAACGGGATTCTCTCCTGGTATGGCTTGATCGCCATCGGCATGGTGGGAAAGTCGAAGAACCGGCTGCCGTCACTCGAGATCTCCCCGGCCGCGAGCGCGCGATCGATGATTCCCAGCACGTCCGCGAAGCGGTCTCTGGACTCTGACCATTCGTGGCTGTACCAGTAGTGCTCGATCGGGACCGGGCCGCGCCCCACCCCGAACTCGAGCCGTCCCTCGGTGAGCTGATCGAGCACGCACATGTCCTCGATGATCCGGACCGGGTGGTGCATCGGGAGCAGCTTGACCATCGGGCCGAAGCGGATGTTCTCGGTCACCTGCGAGGCGGCGCCGATGAAGATCTCCTGGCTTGGCGCCATGCTCAACTCGCTGCCGTGGTGCTCGGCCAGGTGATAACCGGCAAACCCAGCCTCATCGGCCATCTTGATCAGGGTCAGGCGATCCTTGAACAGCCGGCTCGTGGGGGTGCCGGGGATGTCTTCGATGTGGTCGAAGATGCCGAACTTCTTTGCGATCAACGGTCACGTCCTCTCCGTCCGGGGGCGCGGCCGGCGGCCGCCCGGCCACTATAGGTCGAGCCTGAACCGTTTGCCGCTCGGGCCGGGTCCAACCACGCGTGTACAGAGACGGAAAGGATCTCGATATGAGTTTTAGTGACGAGCGCTCGCAGCGCGCCACCTTTGCCGCCGGATGCTTCTGGGGCGTCGAGGCCGCGTTCCGGGAGATCGAGGGCGTCGTGGCCACGCGCGTCGGCTATACCGGCGGCGCCACGTCTGACCCGACGTACGAGCAGGTCTGCTCGGACGCCACCGGCCACGCGGAGGCCGTACAGGTCTGGTTCGACCCCGAAATCGTCGGCTACGGCGAGCTGTTGGAGACGTTCTGGTCGATCCACGACCCGAGCACCCGCAACCGCCAGGGATGGGACTTCGGCAGTCAGTACCGCTCGGCGATCTTCTTCCACGATGCCGAGCAGGAGCAGCTCGCCACCGCATCCCGCGAGGAGCGGCAGGACACGACGTCTCGGCCGATCGTGACCGAGATCGTCCCCGCCTCGACGTTCTTCGACGCCGAGGAGTACCACCAGCGCTACTTCGAGAAGCACGGCGGCGCAGCCTGCGCCACCACCGTGCGCTGAGGCGGCACCATCAGGCGCCGCCGGCAGGCCACCAGTGGTCGCCTCAGCCCTCCTCGAGCTGAAGGTATGGCTCGAGGAGGGTGCGAAGCCGCATCCTCCCGCGGTGAAGCCGGCTCTTGAACGCCGCCTCTCGGACGCCGGCGATTTCGGCCGCGTCGCGGGTGGAGAGGCCCTCGATGTCACGCAGCACGACGGCGGCCCGCCACTCGGCGGGAAGTTCGTCGAGCGCCCGCTCCAGCGTGCGCTCGAACTCACGGTCGAGTGTCTGGGCCTCGGGACCGAGCTCCGGCGACTCCGCCAGCGAGACGACCGGATCCTCGCGGTCTGGATCGGGCTCGGCCCGCGGGGGCGGGCGGCGCGACAGCCGCCGCTGGGCCTCGTTGAAGGCGATCCGGTAGAGCCACGTCGAGAACTGCGATCGCTCCTCGAATCGCGGCAGGGCGCGCCAGGCACGCAGGAAGACCTCCTGAGCCACCTCTCCCGCCTCGCTCTGGTCCAGCCCGAAGCGGCGAAGCGCGCCGTACACGCGGTCGGCGTGGCCGGCCACGAGCTGCGCGAAGGCGTCCTCGTCGCCTTCGCGGGCTCTCTGGATCAGCTCATGCTCTGAGCTCGCGCCGGTCACCGCGCGGTTATACCGCCCTGCCGGCGGGCACCACGCGAAAGTGGTGCCCGCCAAAGCCGACTCGAACTTAGTGCTCGTCGAGGTCCAGCGAGCAGGAGTTGATGCAGTACCGCTCGCCGGTCTGGCCCGGGCCGTCGGGAAAGACGTGGCCCAGGTGACCGCCGCACGCGGCGCAGTTGACCTCGATCCGATGCATCCCGTAGCTGAAGTCGTCGACCAGCTCGACGTTGGCTCGGTCCGCCGGCTCGGTGAAGCTCGGCCAGCCGGTACCCGAGTCGAACTTCGTGTCAGACGAGAACAGCTCGGCGCCGCAGCCGGCGCATCGATACGTGCCCTCGCGCTTCTCGTCGAAGTACTTGCCGGTGAATGCCCGCTCGGTTCCCTTGCCGCGAAGCACGTCGTACTGCGCGGGGGTGAGCTGCTCGCGCCACTCGCCCTCGGTCTTCTCGACCCGCGGGCGGTCGCTCTGGTTCTGAGTGGAGGTTTCGTTGTTCATGCTTCGTTTGACCCGGCGGGATCCCGGAACGGTTCAGCCGGTCTCTTCAGCCGGTCTCTTCAGCCGGACGCGCACCGCCGCGACGATCTCGACCGCTTCCACCTCGTTCCGGGGCCCCGAGAGGCGGCGCAAGGCGCCCAACGTTCCGCGCAGACCCGCCAGCAACCGGCGGCACTTCTCGCACTCGGCAAGGTGATGCTCGATCCTCGCGCGCGCGGCCGGCGCAAGATCTCCGTCGAGGTAATCCGACATCCGGCCCGGCGCCCATCTATGGTCGCGTCTGAAACGTTCTCGTTCCGGCAAGCTGCTCATCTCGCGTCTGACCCGCCCGGTCCGCAAAAAGGTTCGCACACGGGGTGTCCTTCTGCGCGGATCCCGTTCGTCGTCCGGTTATGAGCGCCAAATCCAACTGGAAGCGAGGCTGACATGAAGTATCTGCTTTTCATCTGCGCGGATGATGGATTGCCGTCACCGGAGGACCTGGCAGTGCTCCAGCGCGAGTGTCCGCGCTGGGTCGAGGAGATGAACGGGCGCGGCGTGCGACTGCTGGGACGCGAGCTCGATCTCCCCGAGACGGCGGTGACAGTGCGCGTGCGCAACGGCGAGACGCTCGTGAGCGACGGCCCGTTCGCCGACACCAAGGAGTTCATCGCCGGCTTCGACATCATCGAGTGCGCCGACCTCGACGAGGCGCTCGAGGTGGCGGCCAAGCACCCGTCGTCGTGGTTTCAGGCGATCGAGGTCCGCCCGTTCCGGGACGGGCTCGAGCTGGGCGAGAAGGCACAGCGCTTCGCCCGCGGCGAGGACCCCGATGGCACTCCGTACTGCCTGATGTTCTGCCTGGACGGGATCCCGGCGGCGCCGGACGTCGAGCAGGCGATCGTGCGTGACAGCCGGGCGTGGGGGAAGGACATGGACGCACGCGGCCTGTTCGTCTTCGGGCACCCGGTGGAGCACAAGAACGCGGCCACGACGATTCGCGTTCGTGATGGAGAGACGCTGATCAGCGACGGTCCGTTCGCCGAGACGCACGAGTTCATCGGCGGGGTCACGGTGCTAGACGGCGTCGATCGCGAGCAGGCGATCGAGCTCGCCGCGGCGCACCCGCTGGCCGCGCATCACATGGTCGAGGTGCGCCCGTTCTACAGCGAATGACCGCGACGCCGGCTCAGCGGGCGGTTGACAGCGCCTTCCGCGAGGAGTGGGGTCGCATCGTCGCCGCGCTGATCGGCCGGACCGGCGACTGGGACCTGGCCGAGGAGTGCGCCCAGGACGCGTTCGCCGAGGCGCTGCGGCGATGGCCGGTGGACGGCGTGCCGCAGCGCCCGGGCGCCTGGCTGACGACGGTGGCCGGGAACCGCGCGATCGACCGTCTGCGCCGGCGCGTCCGCGGGGCGGAGCTATTCGAGCAGGCGGGCCGCGAATCGGCCCAGTCCGAGACCGACGAGGAAGCCATGCCCGAGCTGTTCGATGAGACCGACGAGATCCAGGACGACCGCCTGCGGCTGATCTTCACCTGCTGCCACCCGGCGCTTTCACTTGAGGGCCGGGTGGCGCTGACGCTGCGGAGCCTCGCGGGGCTGACCACGGCCGAGATCGCCCGTGCGTTCCTCGTGCCCGAGGCGACGATGGCCAAGCGCCTGACTCGCACCAAGGCGAAGATCACCGTCGCCGGGATCCCCTACCGGGTGCCGCCGGCGCACCTGCTGCCCGAGCGTACCGCTGGCGTGCTTGCGGTGCTCTACCTGATGTTCAACGAGGGCTATTCGGCCACCTCCGGGACCGAGCTGATCCGGGCCGGCCTGTGCGAGGAGGCGATCCGCCTGGCCCGCATCATGCGCACCCTGATGCCCGACGAGCCCGAGGTCAGCGGCGTGCTCGCGCTGATGCTGCTCCAGCACTCGCGGCGCGACGCGCGCGTGGCCCGCGACGGAGCCTTGATAACGCTCGAGCACCAGGACCGCGACCGCTGGGACCGCGACGAGATCCGGGAGGGACTGGGTCTGGTCGATGCGGCTCTGCGCCGGCGCCAGGTCGGGCCCTACCAGCTCCAGGCGGCGATCGCCGCCTGCCACGCCGGACCGGACAGCGTCGAAGCGACCGACTGGGTCGAGATCGCCGGGCTCTACGCGCTGCTCGAGCGACAGATGCCGTCGCCCGTGGTCAGGCTCAACCGGGCGGTCGCCGTGGCGATGGCGGGCGACATCGACGCCGGCCTGGCGATCATCGACGAGTTGACCGGCGACGCCCGGCTAGAGCGCTATTACCTGCTGGACGCGACCCGGGCCGACCTGCTCCGGCGCCGCGGAGATCGTGCCGCGGCTGCGGCCGCGTATGGGCGGGCGCTTGCCCTCGCCCCGTCCGAGGTGGAGCGACGCTACCTGGAGGGCAGGCTGGAGGAGGTCAGCACGTGATCACAGCGCATCCGAAATCAGGCAACCGGCTCCATCGCTACAGAGCCCGAACGTGAACGGCTGTCAGCCACGCTAGCCCCGAGCTGATCGAGATTCGCTGTAAGAGGCCGCCTGCCGCGACGAGGCTCGGCTTCTGCGAGAACGCTCGGCCGAACAGCGCGGCGGTCCCGATCATGACCACGGCGGTGGCCGCCGAGTAAGCCGCCCAGCGGGTGTCCCCGGTTCGCGCCGAGCGCGCCGCCGAAAACACCGCCGCGACCGGAATGCCGAGGAATACCGGGACCGCGCCGAGCGCGTGCAGGGCGCCGGTTCGGCTTGGCGGGACTTGCTGGGGCGCCGTCCCGGGCGGGTAGCCGCTGACGGGGTCGGTGGCGAAGATTCCCGAGCCGATCAAGCCGAGCCCCGTGCCGGCGATCAAGGTCGGGCCAGATCTCGGGAGGAATTGAGACGTAGCCGCTCGCTTGAGGCCGGTGCTCCCTGCCACGTAAAGCAGTCCGGTGATCACGAAGTTCACCCGCTGAACCCCGCCACCTGGTCCGAGCGCGAGGGCGCTGACCGGATGCCGGCGTGGGTTGTAGCCCTCCCGCCGGCGTCCAGCCGCGGTGAACGTGAGGACGAATACCGGGCCGGCGACGGCGCCGCACGCGAGTCGCCAGGCCGGAGCGCCGAGGCGTCTCATCGCTTCGGCAGGAGACGTCCCGGCCGGTTCGGCTTGCGCCGCTTTCGGCGAAGCGCCCGAGTGCTGATCGCTACCGCAGCCAGGCCGTTGAGAGCGGCTGCGGCGACGACGCTCCAGGCGATCCGGTCACCGACGCGCTCGCCGCGGGCGATGAGTCGCTCGAGTTCGACCGCCCGGACGTGGAGCTCGAAGTCGCCCGATGAGAGCACCGCGAGCAGCCGCCGGAGCTCGCCGGGAACCTCAGTCGCCAGCTCCTCGAGGTCGAGCGCCGCGTCTTCGAGCCGGTGGCGGGCGCCAGCCGCCGAGACGTGGCCGAGGATCTGTGGCCGAGCATATGGTGCGAGCGCTTCGGCGAATCGAAATTGTGGATCCAGCGTCTGGGTGATGCCCTCATCCATTGCCACCACCTCGAGGAGAAGCGCGAGGTCGACCGGGACCCGAAGCCGGTAGCGGCGAACGATCCCCAGCATGTCGCGGATCGCCGGACCGAGGGCGATCTCGCCGATCGTGCGGCCGAAGTAGCGGTTGAGCATGCGGCGCATGTCCTGGGTGAGCTGGGTTCGGTCAACCGGCTCGGTCGAGGCGCCAAGCGCCAGCATCGCGTCGGCCAGTCGCTCGGGATCCTCGCGGACGAACGCGGTCAGCAGCCTGCGCAGCCGTGCGCGAAGGCGGTCGTCGAGCGTGCCGACCAACCCGAAGTCGACGATCCCGATCCGGCCGTCCGGCTCGATGAAGAAGTTTCCGGGATGAGGATCGGCGTGGAAGAACCCATCCTCGAACACCATCTTCGCGGTGGCACCGGCAGCACGCTCGGCGAGCTTGTGTCGGTCGATGCCGGCCGCATCGAGCGCGCCAAGGTCGCTGATCTTCATTCCGTCGATTCGTTCGAGCGTGATCATCCGGGACGTAGTCAGGTCCCAGTAGACGCTGGGGATGTGCACGGCCGAGTCGCCCTCGAAGTTGGTGGCGAAGCGCCCGGCGTTTCGACCCTCCTGCAGGTAGTCCAGTTGGGCGCGCAGCGGCTCCTCGATCTCATCCACCACCCCGACGACATCGGACTGCGCGGCCCACTCCCAGTGCCGGCTGGCACTCGCGGCCAGGTTCTTCAGGATCGCCAGGTCCTGCTCCACCACCTCGACCACGCCGGGGCGCCGAACCTTCACCACGACGCGCGCTCCGTCGGAAAGGGTTGCCGCGTGCACCTGGCCGATCGATGCCGCCGCCATCGGCTCGGAGTCGAAGGACCCGAACGCGACGTCCACGCCTTCGCTCAGCTCCTCCTCCACCGTCGCTTTGATGATCTCCCCGGAGACCCGCGGGCCGGCGTCCTGCAGCTTGGCCAGCTCGGCCTGGTAGTCCGCCGGCAGCACGTCGGCGCGGGTCGAGAGAAGCTGACCCAACTTGATGAACGTCGGCCCGAGTTCCTCGAGCGCCAGGCGCAGATCCTGCGGTGCGGTGGGGAAGTCCGTGGGTCCGCGGCGTCCGTGCAGCGCTCGCTCCGCCGACACCCAACGCTCGAGTCCCAGCGCCGCGACGAGGTAGTCCATGCCCCGCCGAACCAGCACTTCGGCGATTTCACGTTCTCGACGATGACGAGAGTTCATGCTTCCCGGGCGGGCGGTCAGCTCGCGGCAGTGTCGAGGATATCGACGGGCCAGCCGGCGCCCACACCATTCCTGCGGTTTTCCGGGCGCGACCGGGGCACGGGGTTCTGATCACGTTCGCCTGGCATCGCCCTTCTCAATCGGGACGCCGACCATGTTTCCCCACTCGGTCCACGAACCTTCGTAGTTTTTGACACTGGGATGGCCCAACAGCTCGTGCAACACGAACCAGGTGTGAGCCGAGCGTTCGCCGATGCTGCAATAGGAGATGACCGGGTTGCCGGTCATGACGCGGCGGTACAGCTCGCGTAGCTCGTCGATCGGCTTGAACGTCCCATCCTCGTTGACCGCTTGCGCCCACGGGATCGAATACGCCCCGGGAATGTGTCCAGAACGCTGCGTGCCTTCGGAGCCGCAGCCAGGGCACGGCTTCACGGCGCCCATGTACTCCTGCCGGGCTCGAACGTCGATCACGACGGGGACGCCGCCGATCCCGTCCAGAACCTCGTCCCGTGTCGCCCGGATGCTCTCGTCCCCCGGCCCGGCAACGAACCTGGTTGGAATGTACGGCGGGCTCTCCGTCGTGGTCGGACGACCCTCTGACATCCAGAGCTCGCGAGGACCGTCGAGAAGCTTGACCGCCCGGTGTCCGTAGTAGGTCAGATACCAGTACGCGTATGCGGCGAACCAGTTGTTGCGGTCTCCGTAGACGATCACGAGGTGCTCGTTGGAGATACCACGGCTCCCGAGTAGCCGCCCGAAAGCCTCGGGTTCGAGAAATCGCCGTCTGACCTGGTCCTGTAGGTCCAGCCGCCAGTCGAATCCGATCGCGCCGGGGATATGCGCGTCGTGATACACGGCCGGATCCTCATCCACCTCAACGATCCTGATCGAGCTGTCGTTCAGGTGTTGCTCTAGCCACTCACGCTCGACCAGTGCGCCAGTCGGATGTGGATCCATGGTCTTGCTGCCTTCTTGGTTCGGGGGGGTTCGCGGGACCTCCTATCTTGGTTGCGCTGCGGCCGCGCGACATCGGGACCTCCCCGGATCTTTCACCCTGATGTATGTCAGCGGGCTCCCGTGGAGGGACAAATTGCCGCATTAGAAGCCGGCCGTAGAATCTCGCGAATGGTCGCGGGCGCGACCGAGGGCCTGCTCGATCGTCAGTTGCAGACCGCACACCTACAGCGGGCGGTCGATCACTGCTGGCATGGTGTGGGCCGGCTCGTGCTCATCGAGGGTCCCGCCGGCATTGGCAAGACCGCGCTGATTGGCATGGCGGGTGAGCTGGCCGGCGACGCCGGGCTGGCGGTGCGCACCGCGCGGGGGGCCGAGCTCGAGCGGAGCTTCTCGTTCGGGATGGTGCGTCAGCTTTTCGATTCGGCACTCGGGACGGCGGACGACGCCCAGCGCGCCGTCTGGTGCGCGGGCGCGGCGGAGCTGGCCGCGCCGTTGTTCGATCCGCGCGCCACCATCGATGCCCAGCCCGCGGAGTCGCTGTACGCCAGGCTGCACGGCCTCTACTGGATGTGTTGCAACATGGCCGGGGAGCGGCCCCAGGCGCTGCTGATCGACGACGCGCAATGGGCCGATGATCCGTCGCTGGCCTTTCTCGGGTTTCTCGCCCGCAGGCTCGACGAGCTGCCCATACTGGTGGTCGCCGCAGCGCGCTCGGCCGATAACGGCTCCCCCGATGTGCTTTCGGCATTGCGAGCCGTCCCCGGCACGCGGACCCTGAGGCTGCCGGGACTGAGCGCGCGGGGCGTCGAGAGATTCCTGGCCGCTCACCTCGGCGACCGCGTCGAGGAGCGCTTTGCGCGAGCCTGCCGCGACGCTACGGCCGGAAACCCGTTCTATCTCCGGGAGCTGCGGCTCGAGCTCGGCCGCCGCGGGATCGAGCCGGTCGCCGCGAATGTGGCGCAGGTCCCCTCGCTGGCCCCCCGGCGCGTCGCCGACGCCGTATTGACCCGTTTGGGGCGCTTGTCACCAGCGGCGCCGGCGCTGGCCGACGCGATCGCGATCCTCGGTGATGGGGTGAGTCTCGCCAACGCCGCCGCATTCGCCGAACTGGACGAGGGCGCCGCGCTCGAGTCAGCCAATGCCATGCGGACGGCGGAGCTGCTGTCCGATGAGCCAGGACTGGCGTTCGTGCACCCGATCGTGCGCGCCGCCATCTATGACAGCGTGCTTCCTGCGCGCCGGGTCGCACGCCATGCCGAGGCGGCAAGATTGCTGCATCGCCTGGGAGCGCCGGCGGAGCAGGTCGCTGCGCAGGTTGTGCTCGCCGGCGGCCCACGTGAGTCGTGGGCCTTGGCGCAGCTGAACCTGGCGGCGGACGCGGCGATGGCGATGGGTACGCCGCGCAATGCCGCGAGCTATCTCCGCGTTGCGCTCGCGATGAGCGTCGGCGAGCCCGAGCGGGTGGTCGCGTTGGCGGCGGTTGGCCGTGCCGAAGCGCTGGCCGGCTTGCCCGAGGCGGCCGAGCATCTGGAGGAGGCTGTCCGTGCAAGCACCGACCCTGACCAACGCGCTCGCGCGGCGCTCGACCTGGCCCAGCTTTTCAAGTTCACCGGACGCGCGCCGCGCGGTGTCGAGCTGCTGTCCAATCTGGCACCCGCCGCCGACCCGATCCTGCGCGACCGCGTCGCGATCGAGCTGCTGAGCGCGGGCCTGTTGAACGTCACCGCTCGCGACCTGCTCGCGGCCCGCATGGACAACATCCGAGATGGTCACGGCCCCGCGCGTGACGAACGCGAGCGCGTCGAGCTGATCGCGCTCGCCTACGAGCGCGCCCATGCCAACCGACCTAAGGCTGAGCTCCTGGAACTCGTCAGCCGCGTCCAGCCTGTAGTCGACGGTTCCGAAAGCGGGATGCTGCTGCCGCCGTGGTTCACCAACGCGGTGGCGGTGCTCGCGTTCTGCGACGAGTACGACGCGGCGGACGCCGCGCTCGGCCCGGTGATCGAACGCTCGCGCGAGCGCGGCTCGATAGGCTCGCTGCTCCTCACGCTGTCGCTCCGCTCACAGGTGGCCTACCGGCGCGGAGCGCTCGCGGATTCGCTCGTCGACGCTAACACCGCGTACGAGCTGGCCGTCGGGATCGCGCCCGGACGCTCGAGCATGCGGTTCTTTCCGCTCGCGGCGATCTGCAACGTCGCCGTCGAACAGGACCGCTCGGATTCCGAGCTGCGGCAGCTGCTCGACGAGACTGACACGAGCATTGACCGGGATACCCGCCACGCCGGGGTTGGGCTCCTGTCGCGCGCGCGGCTGCTGCTCGCGCTTGGCCGAGACGGGGATGCGCTCGAGCAGCTTCTGCAGCTGGGTCAGCTTCCGAGCATCTTCGGGACGGGAAGTCCGACCGTCGTTCCGTGGCGTTCGCAAGCCGCCTTGATCATGCACCAGCTCGGCGATCGGGCGGCCGCGGTGCGTCTCGCTGAAGAGGAGGTGGCTCTGGCGCGTCAGATGGGCGCGAACCGGGCCCTGGGAAGCGCGTTGCGGTGCTACGGGCTAGTCCATCCCCGGCCGGCCATCGATGTGCTCACAGAGGCGGTGGAGGTCCTCGCGCAGTCGCCCGCCCGTCTGGACCGCGCTCGGGCCTTGGTTGATCTCGGCACCGCGATGCGGCTCGGCGGCCAGCGCGCCGCTTCGCGTATGACTCTGCGCGAGGGGCACGAGCTGGCGCTCAGGTGCGGAGCGACGAAACTCGCCGACCGAGCCGGACGCGAGATCGCGGCGACCGGAGCGAGGGTCGCGCCGGCCGGCGCGGGCGGTGTCACCTCACTGACTCCAAGCGAGCGACGGGTTGCTGAGCTCGCCGCTCAAGGCAGGACGAATCGGGAGATCGCACAAACTCTGTTCGTCACGGAGAAAACGATTGAGACCCACCTCCACCACGCTTATGACAAGCTGGGCGTCCGCTCGCGGCATAAGCTCGGTCCGCTACTGACACAGTCCGCCGTCATCGCGACCTAAGGGCAAGGCGCGCGTCTCGTCCGAGGTGAGGCGAGGTCTCAGGGGAGACATCAGGGACGTCCCTGATGTGGTGTCGGCCTCGCTCGTGCAGGATCACACACGACGGGTGTCGTCATTGCACGCCCGGAGTCCTCGAGACCGACAAGAGCCTTCGATGAACATGATCGCCCAGATGGTCAAGCGTTGTTTGCCGCGTCCCTGCCTTGCCGCGGCGCCGGTGACGGTCGTCGCGGTTCTGCTCGCCTGTACCGCGCCCGCGGTCGCAGCGAACCAGATCTATTGGGGCAACCTGAACGGCGACTCGATCTCCTATGCGAACCTCGACGACTCCGGCGGCGGCGGCCAGCTGCTCAACATCAACGACTCGAGCAACACGGTCAACTACCCGTCCGAGGTGGCGCTCGACCCGGCCGCCAACACGATCTGGTGGGCGAACGACATCAACAACCCGATCTCGTACGTCAATCTGGACGGGACGGGCAACGGCCAGCTCAACGTATCCGGCTCGAGCCCGCTCTACCCCGACGGGGTCGCGGTCGACCCGGCGGCGAACAAGGTCTATTGGACGAACCACGGCGCGAACACGATCTCATAGGCCAACCTCGACGGGACGGGCGGCGGCGGCCAGCTCAACACCACCGGCGCGACCCTGAGCAGCCCACAAGGACCGGCTGTCGACCCGTTGACCGGCAGGATCTACTGGGCGAATCTGGGGAACAACACGATTTCGTACGCCAACCTCGACGGATCCGGCGCCGGCGGTGAGCTCGACACGCTCGGCGCGACGCTCTCCAGACCCGAGGGGCCGGCCCTGCTCGTGGCACCCAGCGGCACCGGGGCGCCGACCGTCACTGGCGCTCCGGTGGTCGGATCTACGCTCGGGTGCTCCGGCGCGACATGGGCTGTCGACGTCCCCGAGGCGTCCTTCTACCAGGCGCCAGAGAACCTGAGCTACAGCTGGACGCTCAACGGCGTCTCGATCCCCGGCGCCACCGCCAGCGCGCTTACCGCGAGCAGCCCCGGCAACTACGCCTGCCAGGCAACCGCGACAAATCATGCAGGCTCGGCAACCCAGACGAGCACGACCTACGCGGTGCATCTCCTAACCACGACTACCCTCCTGGCCGCGTCCCCGAATCCGTCACCCGCCGGCGAGCAGGTCACCTACACCGCGACCGTCAGCCCCGCCCCGGACGGAGGCACCGTCACTTTCACCGCCGACGGACTGCCGATCCCCGGTTGTGAAGCCCTTGGACTTGACGCCACCACGGGCGTGTCCACCTGGCAGATGACCTACGGCGCCGCCGGCACCCACTATATCCAGGCCTACTTCAGCGGGGACGCGGCCTTTGCTGCCTCGCAATCCTCAGTGCTGTCCCAGACCGTCAATTCCTCGCCCGGCGGTGCCGTCACCGGCAATGCCAAGCCGTCGTGCACGCTTACGAGCCGCAACGCCACAAGGAACGGAGAGCTGAGCGTGAGCGTGCGATGTAATCAGCCCGCTTCGATCTTGCTGACCGGCAGGATCACCGTAACCTCGCAAGCCAAGGCGGGCAAGCGCGACCAACCGAAGAAGACCACCTTGGTGAAGCTTGCCTCGCGCCACACCAGCGTGACCCAGGGCAAGACCGCCAACCTCACCGTCAAGCTCCCCAAGTCTGCACTCGACGCGCTCCGCGCCGGCGCGCGTGAAACGGCTGCGCTCACCCTCAGCGTCAGCAACAAGAACGGAACCAGTCACACGAGCACGACCATCAAGCCGCTCGAACTCGCGACTCGATAGGTCGAGGGCACGCACCCGTCCGCTGCCTCCACAGCATGAGATGCTGATCGGGGGCCTCACCGAGTGGGGCGCGGGCCGAGCTGTTTGAACCCGGAGTCCAAATTTCTGCCGCGAAGGACGCTGGTAGCGGTAGCGTCCGCAGTAAATCGGCAAACACCTCGGGGGTGGCGCGATGGCTGGAGAGGCAATTTTCCTTGGCTGGGGTCAGGTTGTGCGCGGGCGCGAACAGCTTGCGCTGGAGGTCTTCCAGGAGGCGGTCGGCTACTACGGCAAGCTCCAGGAAGAGGGACAGATCGAGAGCTTCGATGCGTATCTGCTCGATCCGCATGGCGGCGATCTAGCCGGATTCTTCCTGATCCACGGTGAGCGATCAGCGCTTGACGCCGTCAGGTCAAGCACGGAATTCCAGCGGCTGCTGGTGCGGGCCGGATCGGTGATTGACAATCTGGGCATGGTGAACGCACACAGCGGCGATGCATTGGGACAGCAGATGGCGCTGTTCGGCGAGAGGGCCCAGGAGCTGCCTCAGGCCAAATAGGCACCCACTGGGACACCGGTGAGGTGCGTGCGCGTTCGAGCCGTGGCGAGAACGCGAGTCATTCTCGATTTTTTGGGGTGCTCGAGGTTGTTAGCAGCCTGACAAAGAATGGCTGTCACCAGCCTCGCTGGTCAGGGGCCGGACACCGTTGGTTGATCGACCGCGAGCGACGAGCGCAGAATCCGACAACGACCGGTGAAAGGAGACCCAGTTCGTGACTATCCAACCGAGAAATCCTGCCACGCGGCCGTTGAATCAAATCCTCTCTCGCCGACGGCGAGCAAGACGGCGTGATGAGGCGATCATCCAGGCCGAGCTGAGACGTCTCGCGCAATTCGGCGAACGCGCGCCGGGCGAGAACGTGGCCGCGTTTGATCGAGAAGACGATCCATCTCCCGACCCGGCCGCGTAGAGCCGCCACGTGGGCTAGCTTCGACGGGGTCGTCCGGTCCCGGCCGGTCCTCCGGCGGCGGGGTGAGAAGTAGCCATCCATCCGGCGCGGGGCGGACGATTCCACGCCTCTCCATGCGTGATAGGACGGTGCTGACGGTCGGGCGTTGGGCCGCGATCAGGTCCGCGAGGACCGTGTGAGATAGCCGGAGCGGGAGAAAGGTCTGGCCGTTACGCACGCAGCCCCAGCGGTCGGCCAGGTGCCAGAACAACATGCAAAGGCGCATTTCGACTCTGGGATGGTGGACGATCGCCATGTTCACGGCAAGGCGCCCCGAGCGCTGGACGCTTCGTTCCAGGAGGCCACGCATGAGCTCCGGATAGTCGGCCATGCGCTGCACCGCGTCGTCGTCGAGGACCGCCAGGCGAGTGATCCGCAGCGCGCGCCAGGCGGTGGCTCGTGGCAGCTCGGCGTCGCCGGCGTCCTGCCAGGGACGGACCACGTCCCCCGGCCCGAGCAGCTCCGCACCGGCGCGGCCGTTGACGCTCACTCGTCGCAGGAGCAGACCGTCGAGCACGACCAGAGCGACTGCATCGGCGAAGTGGCCTGCGGACTGGTTCCATTGCCCGCGGCGCACGTTCAGCGCGCGGGCCGTACACGTCTCCTCGGCGAGCGCCCGCCGCTCGGGTGACATCGTGTGCGCGAGGCCGGGGTCCTCGCGCAGCACGTGACAGGTGCAGTCAAGACGTGTTTTCCGATGGGTCATCGTTGGGGTGCTCGGACGGCACGGGCGCGAGCAGGATCAGCTGGTCGCCGGGGTTGAGCTGGGTATTGTCGTGAGGAGGTGCGATGCCGCCGCGCCGGCTGATCGCGACCAGGCGCGAACCGGTCGGGAGTTCGATTCGGTTGATCGGGCGTCCCCGCGCCGGCGAGTCCGGGGCGATCGTCGCGGCCACGATCCGGTAGCCCTGAAGCGGGGTGGTCGGCACGTGCACCTGCGCCTCGGGGTCGTTGACGGCGAACTCCGCGGCGAGCGCGCCGCGCTTGATCTCTGGCGTCCAGGCCACCACGCGGTCACCCTGCGCTCGCAGCACATCCTGCCGGGTGATCCAGCCGCACAGCTGCTGACCATCGTGCGAGATGACTGGCAGGCCGTCTCGTCCGAACAGGACGAGCTGCCGGAGCGCCTGCTCGAGGTCCTCGTCGGGGAACAGCGCCTGCGGTTGGTCGACCGCTACGACTGGGCCGATCAGCCGTTCGAAGGCGTCCGCGCTCGGTCGATCGGCCTCTGGCTTGCCGTTGGAGGGCGCTTTCAGTCGAACCGGTCCGTCGCGTGTGGCCGGCGGCCGCATCACCTCCGCCACGGTGATCGACTGCAGGATGGCGGCTTTCGGGCGCTCGATGTCGATCCCCCGGCGCAGTAGCTTGGTCGTGTAGATGCTGCCGTAGGTCAGCCGCTTGGACAGTGCGGCGGCGATTCCGGTGGCGAGCATCACCGGGAGCGTGAGGGTGAAGTTGCCCGTCATCTCCACGACGCTGGCGATCGAGGTGAGCGGCGCCTGGGCGGCCGCTCCGAATACGCCGCCCATTGCGATGACGGCGTACATCGCCGGTGGCCCGATCGACGATCCGAACACGTGACGGGCTCCGATCCCGAACGCCATGCCGGCCATCGCCCCGGTGAACAGCGACGGGGCAAACACGCCGCCCGACCCGCCGATCGACAGGGTCAGGCTCGCCGCGACGATCTTCCCGAGCATGAAGATCACGATCAGCCAGAGCACCACGTGCCCGGCGACGACCTTGTTCATCACCGGGTAGCCGACGCCATACATCTGCGGTAGCGCGAGCAGCAGCAGGCCGAGGGCGATGCCGCCCACGGCGGGACGCGCCCACTCGGGCCGGCCCTTCCACAATTCATCCACCGCGTCCTCGAGCCGGTAGAGGAACGTCTTGAACCCCACCCCGATCAGTCCCGACGCGAGGCCGAGCACAGCGATCAACAGGTAGCTGAAGTCGTTGCCGACGACGAGGCCATGAGGCATGCCGGTGAAGAACGGAGCCGAGCCGAAGAACGCGCGACTGACCAGGTCGGCGCTGACGGCGGCGAGGATAGTTGCAAACATGGCATCCAGCGAGAACTCCCGCAGCACGATCTCGAAGCCGAAGAACAGCCCAGTGATCGGCGCGTTGAAGGTCGCCGCGATTCCCCCGGCGGCTCCGCAGGCGACGATGATCCGCAGCCGCGACTCGGACATCCGTACCACCTGGCCCAGGGTCGACGCGAAGGCCGAGCCGATTTGCACGATCGGACCTTCCCGCCCGACCGATCCACCCGCCCCGATGCAAATCGCGGACGCGAGCGCCTTGACGATGGTCACTGGAGGGCGAATGCGTCCGCCGTTCTCGGCCACCGCGAGCATCACCTCGGGGACGCCGTGGCCACGGGCCTCGCGCGCGAAGCGCTGGATCAAAGGGCCGTACAGCAGTCCGCCGACCACGGGAATCACGACCAGAAACCCGAGTCCGAGGAAGACGAGGTGACGGCTATCGATGTGGCCCTGCTGACCGAACTGCTGATAGCCGGTGGCGAGCCAGGTAAAGCCGAAGATCAGCTCGCGGAACCCGACCGCGCCCAGGCCCGCGCCGCCGCCGACCGCGAGGGCCATCACGATGAGGCCCAGCCTCGAGCCGCCCAACCACGACGACACAACCCGGATGAACCCGCCGGCCCTGCTGGGCCCCGGCACGGCCGCGAGGGTCTCGGCCGGCACGCCGGCTGAACCGTTGGTCTCCTCGATCTCCGCGCCCGATTTGGGCTTGGCGGAATTCTCCGACGGGCGCTCGGCGCTCACCTGCGCCCCCCGGACGGGGCGTCACTCAGGTCAACCGGAGGAGGGGATTCGGGGGACGGGCAGGGGACGTACACGATGGATACCGGGGAGGCAGCCCGCTCGACCTGGATGGGCCGACGGCCGACGACCCGTCGCTCGATAACCGACGATGGAGAGCAACGGAGGATCTTCCCTGGAGAGTAGGAGCGCGAATCGCGCTCAAGCCCCTGCGAGGCGTGAAAGCGTCTGCCTACTGACAGAAATGACGTGGCGGATACAAAGAACGTCGCTGCGGACGACTGTCACGTGTCTTGACGTGTCTACCCGTCCGCGCGATGATCGCCGGAGGTTGCCGGCGCTCGGGAGGGGTGCGGCATGCTCGTGTCCATGGACGTCTCAGCCGGAAGTGGACGTCCGCTTTCCTCGTCGGGCTGCTGCTCGTTTCCGCGGGCGGTGTACTCGCGCCATCAGCGCTCGCGGCGAGCGATGGGGCGGCGGTTCAGTCGGACGGCCTGACCCCAGAAGCTGGGTCCGGCAGACGGCTTGACCGCGGCCGCCATCGGATCGGCCGGTCGTCGGTGTACTAGTTTCCTATGTCACATGCCTCTTCCCGCTATCCAGCTGCTCCGCGCGGACCCAGATCTCGGGGAAGAGATGTCGCCCGAGGCTCGCGAGGCCGCGACTGAAGCGATCCGCATTCGGACGTTCAGGGTCCCCAAGGGAGGGTGGAAGCCGCCGGGACTGGATGACGGGGCGACTGGGCTGCTGTTGCTCGATGGACTGATGGTTCGCACGCTGGCGCTCGGTCGGGTGTCGTCCTACGAGGTGGTCGGGCCCACTGACATCATCCGCCCCTGGGAAAACGACCTGATCCCGAGCCTGGTCCCGGCGGTCACCGACTGGCGTGTGCTCGAGCAGGCTCGGGTCGGGGTACTCGATGCGAGGACGACGCGGATGATCGGGCACTGGCCCGAGCTGTGCGCGGCCGTCGGCGGACGGCTACTCAGGCGCTCGCGATCCCTCGCCTATCTCATGGCTGCCCAGCATTTTATCCGCGTGGAGGACCGGCTGCTGGCGACGCTTTGGCACCTTGCCAGCATGTGGGGACGGGTCACCCCGCAGGGCACGGTCGTGCCATTCCGGCTCACCCACGAGATGCTCGCGAGCATCATCGGGGCCCAGCGTCCGACGACGACCGTCGCGATCCACTCGCTTACGCGGCAAGGGCGCCTGGATCGCGATCAGCGCCGGTACTACGTCCTGCTCGGCGAACCGCCGGACTGGCGATCGGAGCCCGTGATCGAAGGCGAGACCTAGCCTCGGGCCCGACGGTCGCGGCCGGTGGCATTCAGCCACATCTGAAGCTTCGCCTCATACTCATCCGGCACGTCATGCCCGAGCCCGCGCACCGTTTCGATCCAGTGGACTGCCTGGGCATAGTCGCCGCGCGACGCTGCGTCATCCGCCCAGCCCAATGTTCTCGCGATAATCGCCGCGTGCTTGGCCTCAAAGCCGGCCACGGTGTCAGACTCGTCACTGCTCATGTGCGCGGCCTTGTTCACTGTGAACCTAACACGTTTTGATCCCGGGCGTGTCGGCGCGATCGACCGATTGGTCATCCTTCGAACGATTTCTAGATGGCGAGCGGTTGTGCTCTCGCCGACGCGTCGGACTTTGCCGGCGCCCGCTCCTTCAGCATCGCCGGTTCAGTGGCACATCCACGTAACCGTGACAGGGACTGAAGGTGCGGCCCGGCGTGTTCGGGCGCCAGAAATGTAAGTATGCGAACAATCGCTCTTGTCACGGGGCGCTAGCGTCGCGCGTTCTGACCCCCCATGCGGCGGCGGGCCTGATCCCGCCCGTTCACCCGGGCCGCTTCGGCGGCGGCCGACGATCTTCGCATTGCGCCGGTCGTAAGCCGATCAGCGGTAGCTCGCCGGCGAGTCGCCGCCGCGCCGCATCGGTCCCGTCGTAATGCCAGCCCACGAGCCAGCTCAGCATCGCCTGGATGAGCTGAGTGAGCCAGCGGTTACGCATCTCGTATGCAGCGAGTACCGCCTCCGCTTCGGGAATCGGTAGCTGCCTATGGATCGGGGTGAAGCGCTCAGACGCGATCGCGACCTCGATACCTTCGCGGACCTCGAGGTTCCGGTACCAATGGGCTGATCGGCCGAGCCCGGCGACGACGATGAACTCGCTCTTGGCTGGGTTCTGTCCCACCACCTCGAGCACGGTCTGATGTGTCCTTCCTGATCGGCGCCCAATGTGGGTTAGTCGCAGGAATCGGTGGCCGAGCAACCAGCCGAGATGCCAGTCGTACAAGCGGCCGGGAGTCCGAAGCAGCCGGCGCAAGACCGGTCCGGGTCTACGCCTCACCATGTGCGGGATCGCGACGGATCTGGCCGCCGCGCTCGCTCATCCCTGTGGCGCCTTGAGTGCCTCTTGGAGGAGCCGGGCCGCTGGCGCTGCGCTGTCGAACAGCATCACGGTGGACGCGATCTGACCTGAGCTCGTCGTGTGCCATTCGTGCATCAACATTGAGGCGCTGCCCGAGGAGGTGCTCACCTCGAGCCGGTAGAGGGTCGAGACTTCGTTGCCGTCCTCCCACTGCCGGAGGATACTGAAACTGCGTATATAGCTGGCTTTGCGCTCCGCGCCCGCGAAGAAGACGTCCTTGGAGGCGGTGCTCTCGAGCAGCGGCGCACGGAACGAGAAATCGTCCTTGATCATCGATCTGGCTCTCGGGATGTCTCCGGAGAGGTAGGCGGTGAGATACGCAGTAACGACCTCGCCGGCAGACGTGGTTGGAGGGCTGGCACCGGGCACGGGCAACGGAGCTTGCATCGCGGGTCCTCCCGCTAGGCTTGGAATTTCCAAGTCAAGCTATCATGCTTGGACTTTCCAAGTCGGCCGTCGTTTCATGGCATGGCACGCTCCTATGATCAGTTTTGTCCGATGGCGGCGGCGCTCGACGTGGTCGGCGAGCGCTGGGCCCTGCTGGTTGTACGTGAACTCATGCTCGGTTCGCGCTCGTTCACCCAACTGGCTGCGGCGCTGACCGGTATCGGCACGGACATCCTCACGGCACGCCTCCGAAGCCTCGAAAGCGCCCACGTGATCGAGCGCATCGGCCGCGGGCCCAGGCGGAGTTACGCCCTGACACCGGAAGGACAAGCTCTCCGAAGGGTCCTGGCGGAGCTCGCCCATTGGGGGGCGCCGCGACTTTCGCCTCCGGCCAGTGCCGACCGCGTACGCCCGCGCACCGCACTCACTGCGCTGATGCTCGATGCACCCAAACTCGCGGCCGAACTCGACGGCGACTACGAGATCCATTGCGGCGAGGACACCGCCCGCTTCGCCGTGGCCGGCGGCGAACTGACTCTCGAGCCGGCCGCCCGCACCGACCCCGATTCGCGCCCAACAGTCATAGAACTCAGCGCGGGCGGAGTTCGAGCCTTGACCGCCGGAGCCCGCACCCACTCTTTACGCAAGTCGGGTGATCTCACCATCACCGGCCAGAAGCGACGGGCCGCCGCCCTTCTCAACTCACTTGCTGCCCCTCCGGCTCTCGCTGAAGCCGTGCATGGACGACGGGCCCCTGCTGTCTAGGGTCCTGGGCCCGGCGCCAGCGGGAGCGGCGGGGGAGCGCGGCGCGCCCGTGGCCCAAGGAGTCAATTGATGTCCTGCCGAACGGAAAGCGCGATACCGAGCACCGCCAGCGCACCGGCCCAGGCGATCAACGTGATCGCGCCGGCGCCTGGCGAGACCAGGTGATGGACCCGCAGGCCCATGAGTGCGTCCGAAGCACGAGTCGGTGTGAACCGCCCGACCGAGGGGACGAGGCCGAATAGGAGGCTGTCGACGACGAGGCCCCAGGCGAGTAGCGTGATGACGCCGCCGACTTGGTTGTGGATGATCGCTCCAACGCCGGCGCCGATCGCGCCCCACAGGGCCGCGCCGGCGAGCCCGCCGAGCGTGAGTAGCAGGATGTCGCTGGTGCTGAGCACGATGGTGATGGCACGCGCGTCGAGGACCGCGTATCCGATCGCCCAGCCGATCGCCTCGCCGAGAACCCCGAACGCGATCCCGGCCAGTGCGCCGGCGAGGACCTTGGCGGTCAGGACGTGTGAGCGCTCGGGGTTGAACAGGATCGTCGGGCGGATCGTGCCGAAGCGGTACTCGCTGCTCACGAGCAGCACCCCAGCAAGGGCGGAGAACACGCCGGCGAGACTGCTCACTCCCAGCAGGTCACGCTGGTCCTCTCTGCTGGCCAGCCCGCTTGGGTGACTGAGCAGCCCGGTGAGCAGTGTGAAGAGCAGGATCAGCGCGATCATCCCGAGGATCAGCCCGATCGTGGTCCGGGTCGAGCGAATCTTCAAAAGCTCCGCCCTGATCTGCGCGATCATGCCGCTGCCTCCGAGGTCAGTTCGAGGAAGATGTCCTCCAGCACGCCTCCGTCGTTGACCAGCTCGTGAACCGGGACGCCGGCGGCGAAGGCGATCTCACCGACTCGCTCGCTCGACGCTCCCCCGACGAGCAGTGCGTGGTCGGTACCCGTCGTCACCTCCAGAGCCTGATCGCGCAACGCCGTAGTGAGCCGCTGCGGATCGCTGCTGCGGACGCGGACCGCGCCGCCAGCTCGCGCGGTCAGCTCCGCCAGCGAGGACGAAAGCACGAGCCTCCCGCGACTGATGATCAGCACCCGGTCCACCGTCTGCGCGACCTCGGCGAGGACATGACTTGAGATCAGCACCGTGCGGCCCTCTGAGGCCAGCCTGCGCAGGAAGTCCCGCAGCCAGCGAACGCCCTCCGGGTCAAGCCCGTTGGCCGGCTCGTCGAGAATCAAAAGCTCCGGGTCGCCAAGCAGCGCCACCGCGAGCCCAAGTCGCTGACGCATCCCGAGCGAATATCCCTTCACCCGCCGCCGGGCGGCGTCACCCAGGTCCACCAGGCGCAACACCTCGTCCGCACGCGAGTCAGGAACATCGACGGCCTGCCCGAGCATGCGTAGGTGATCGCGGCCCGAACGGCCGGGATGAAAATCGGTTGCCTCGAGCACGGCGCCGATCCGCAACGCCGCACGCGGCAACTCCGCGTAAGGACGATCGAACACCAGCGCCCGTCCACTCGTCGGCGCCGCCAGCCCCAGGATCATCCGCAGCGTCGTAGTCTTGCCAGCGCCATTCGGGCCGAGAAAGCCCGTGATCGTCCCAGCCTCGAGGTCAAATGACAGGTCCGTGACCGCCGAGACCTCGCCAAAGCGCTTGGTCAACGACTCGGCTGTGACGACTGCCGTCATCCGCGTGACCGACCGTTGAACGGGACCGCAAAGTCTTGGTAGGTCTTGTGCGCGACGTCGGGGTCGGACGCCGGGCGCCAGTTCATCCCCGGCACCCCGCCCACCTCGTTGCTGACGACCCTGGGCCTCATCGGCCGTCCCGCGCCTCTGGCCCGCCGATGGTTTCACTCAGGCGCGCGCCGACCGCAGCTCGGTCTACGTCGAGCGCGTCAAGCAGCGCCGCGGCTGGGTCGGGTGGCGCGAGCGACAACAAGGCGATCAGCACCCGCTCGCGGGACCAGCGGGGCGATGGATCCCACGGCGCCCCCGAACCACCACGCTGGCGCCCATCCTTTCCGGCCTCCTCTATCGCGCGCTTGGCCACCGGGGTCATCGGCAGGTGATCCGTCAAAATCGCTTTCACGACGGCCCGCCGGCTGCCGAGCGCCGGTTCGCGGGTTGGCACCGGCGGCGCGTCGAGCGGCCTGTCGATTCCGATCGCCACAAGCGCGTCGCGATCCATCGCATCGAGCACCTCACGCGCCGCGGCTAGATCGCAGCCCAGCACCTCCGCGACGTCAGGCTCACGCAACAGCCCGAGGACGAGGTCCTCGGTGCCGATGCGCCGGTTACCACGCCGACGCGCCTCCTCGCGCGCATACACGGCTGTCGCCCACGGGTTAAACCCGTCGGCCTTCTTCGCTTTCGCGGTCATCATGGAACCCACTTTCCGTATTTGGCGTGCACCGATTGCCGGGTGATCCCCAACGCATCGCCGATCTGCTGCCAGGACCACCCCTGACCGCGGGCGACCGCGACCTGGTGTGCCTCGACGCGCTCCGCGATCCGGTGCAGCGCCAAGGCGGCACGCAGTCCCTGGGCCGGATCCTCAGACCCGATCGCTTCGGTGATCTGATCGATGTGCATCATGTCAGTCTAGGCTGACAGGATGCGTCTTGTCAAGCCAAACTGACATGAGGCGGGGCGATCTGGGCGGCCATGTGTTTGCCCCTCTCGTCGTCGGGTTCGTCATACATCTGCCGCGCGGGCCTGGCCTGCCGCGGGCCGGGCTTGGGCTTCGACATGACGGTTGCCCGACGAGTCTGCGGCTTCCCCCAAGGTGAAGGTCAAGGGGCGGTCGGTGCATCGATTCCCGTTGCGCTGGTCGGTGCATCGATTCCCCTTGCGCTATGTCACGCGCGCGATAGAGTGTCGCGACCGGGCGTGGGTAATCAACGATCGTGGGAGCGTGTGCATGGGCATGCATCGTGGCGTGACGCTACGTCCGGTATCGATACCGGCCGTCGTCGTAGCATTTGTAATTGCGTTGTTCGCGCTCGCAGCGATGGCTGCTCAAGCGCGCGCCAGTGGTACATCGACCGTCCCGCAGGGCATCAACGCCGGGTCGATCCCGGGAGCGCAGCCGTTCGGCAACACTCCCCCCAACACGCCCGAGCAGGTTTCGTTCATCATGCGCGAGCGAAACCTGCCCCAGCTCGAGGCGCAGGCGCAGCAGGGGTTCTCGCGATTTCTGAGCGTGAGCGATTTCGCTGCCACCTACGGCCAGACGCCCCAGGCGATCAGTGCGCTGACCGGGTACCTCGCCGGCTTCGGGATCCGGACGAACGTCTATCCCGATCGCGTCGACGTGTCCGCGACCGGTACCGCTGGTGAGTTCGACCAGGCGCTGTCGGTCTCCCAGCAGCAGTGGCACGTTCCCCAGTTGCGCGGCCGAGACGGCGAGCGCTCGGTACCGGCCCAGACGATCCACGGCACCAAGCAATCCCCGTCGCTTCCGGGGCCCATCGCCCAGACCGTGCTGGCGGTGCTCGGGCTGACGAACTACGGCCCGGCTACCAGCCAGGCCGTACACGTCGATAGCAGCCTGACCAAGCCGGAGGCCGGCAACGCCAATAGCTGCCTTGCGCTCAGCGGCCTGCCGTCGGCGTGCAATCTGCCATCGGACTTCGCCTCCAACTATGGCCTCACCCCGCTGTACGGACGGGGCGCCGAGGGACAGGGCCAGACGATCGCGATCGTGACCCTGGCCGCCCTCGATCCGGGCGCGCCGCAGTACTTCTGGAAGAACATCGCCCACACCCCGTCGAGCAATCGGTCGGTCACCATCGACAACATCGACGGCGGGCCCGGCGCCCCCAGCGACGCTAGCGGCACCGGCGAGACCGACCTCGACGTCGAGCAGTCCGGAGGTCTCGCGCCCGACGCGAACGTGATCGTCTACCAGGCGCCGAACACCGACATCGGCTTTGCCGACGCGTTCTTCACCGCCGCGAGTCAGAACATCGCCAGCACCGTGTCCGCGAGCTGGTTGGAGTCCGAGACCTACCTCGAGGCGGCGGTCGCCTCGGGCGCCGAGACGCCGGCCTACGCGGCGGCATTCGACGAGGCGTTCCTCGAGATGGCCGCCCAGGGCCAGTCGGGCTTCATCGCGAGCGGCGACTGGGCGGCCTACACCGCGTCAGTCGACATCGGAACGACGAATCTGTCGATCGGCGTTTCACCCGACAGCCCGTACATCACCGCCGCCGGAGGCACAACGCTGCCGTGGTCGGGGACGCTGAGCGGCCCCGGTGGCACCGCGACGGTCACCGTGCCGGCGCAGCGTATCTGGGGCTGGGATTACCTGTGGCAGCCGGTGGCGACGGTGACTCCTGAATCGCTGGAGACGTCCGCCGAGTCCCAGGTGATTGGCAGCGGCGGCGGCTTCAGCGACTTCGAGCCCGAGCCGGCCTACCAGCGCGGCGTGTCGGGCACGAACGCGTTCAGTGCAGTCCCCTACCTGACGCCGACCGACTATCAGAACGTTGACGGCGTCTTCGAGCCTACGGCCTGGAACTTCGATCCGACCCCGCCGGTCATCTTCGGACGTGGCTCGGGCCGGGCGGACCCGGACCTCGCCGCCGACGCCGACCCCTACACGGGGTACCTGCTGTACGAGCCATCGTTCGCCGGAGTTGGCCAGCCGATCCTCCAGGGCGCCTGGGGCGGGACGAGCTTCGTCGCTCCGCAATTCAACGGCTCGACCGCCGTCATCGACTCGTATCTCGGCCACCGCGTCGGGTTCTGGAATCCGGGTCTGTATGCGTTCGCGACGAGCCGCAACTCTCCTGTGACACCGCTCAACGCGCAGGGCACCAGCAACGACAACCTGTTCTACACCGGGACCCCGGGCACGACGTTCAACGAGGGCGCCGGGCTCGGCATCCCGAACCTAGCCAAGCTGGCCGACGACTTCGGCTCCGAGCGCTAACCGGCTACCGGCCGGGCTCGGGTCAGGCGCTGACGCGTCGCCCGAGCTCGGCGGTGTGCCGGCATGATCAGCTTTCGGCGAGGAGTCCGACAGGAAGACGCGACAGCATCGGACTGTCCGCCTGTTCGCGTCGCTCGCAGCATCAAGTGGCCGGTGGCTTCACACTCGCCTGGCGCGCAGCACCCCGGTGAGCATGGGAAGGGTGAACTCGCTGCGCCCGGTTTCCGGCCTGCCTGCCAGGAAAGCGCTCACCCGGCCGAGCGCGGCCTCTCGTTCCTGTTCTGGCATGACAAGGATCCCGGCGCGCGTCGCGATCGTCGCGACGAGAGACTCAGCCGTGCGGACCTGCCCGTGCGGGAATTCGTCCTGCTCGGCCAAACCGAAGCGGGCGAGTGAGCCGTCGCTTGGAAGGTGCAGGTGCGCCGTTGCGGTGCGCCAACTGCTGAGCGTGTCACGCGGGCCAATCGCGGCGCTCCCGCTGACCCGCTCAAGTCCGGCAACCCAATCGACCCGGTCATCGAGGACGTTCCACAAGCCCGCCAGGCAACCGTCGGACGCGAGAACCCTGGCCATCTCAGGTCCCGCGACGGCCATGTCGAACCAATGCAGCGCATTGCCAGCCAGCACAGCATCGACGGACGCGTCCGGCAACGGTATTGCCTCGGCATCACCCGGCAAGGCACGGACAGCTGGCAGCGCGCGACGCGGCTCAGCCAGCATCGCCGGGTCGGGCTCGACCGCGACTACTTCCGCGCCCAGCGCGGCGAGCGTCGCGGCCAGCTTGCCGGTTCCAGCGCCGAGGTCGAGGACTCGCGGCCCGGGCGCGAACTCAAGCGCCCAGCGCACTGCGGCTCGCGCGTAGTCGGGGCGGTGCTCGGCGTATGCGGCGGCCGCCGCGCCGAACGAGGAGCCGTAAGGAGGCTGTTCGGTCGTCACGGGCCCTGAACCGGACGGGCCTTATGGATCACGGTCATCTGGGGCGGCCTGAGAAACGTAAGAGCCTGCGGGTTCGGTCCCAGCCTCTTGTGACGGCGCCCGCCGGCGGCCTTCGGACGTGCTGGCGTAGAGCTTCTCGAGGGCAGTGGTCAGTCGCCGGCGTTCGGTGTCGCTGAGGGGACTGAGGAAGTCATCGGTGTAGTGCTGGACCTCCTCGAGGACCTTCGTCAGGGTTCGGCGGCCGGCGGGTGTAATGGTCACGATGTAACGGCGTCGGTCGGCTGGGTCCCGGGTCCGCTTCGCGTATTGGAGGGCTTCGAGTTCGTCGACCAGCTCGACCATGTTGCCGCTGTCGATGCCCGCTGCCTGGCATAGCCGCTGCTGCGAGGTGCCGTCAAAGGTGTCGAGGAGCATAAGGATCGAGAGTTGGAGGGGCCGCAGGCTCCGGGCGTTGAGTAACTCCTTGAAGCCGGTCTGAATGGCCGTCCCGACTCGCGAGAGCAGGAAGCCCGGGTTGGTCGTAAGGGTCTCGAGGGGATGATCTGCGCCCACGCCTCAATGCTATCAAGCACAGTAGCTGTCAATGACAGCTAGGGCGCGTCACGCCGGCCGAAAGTGACCCAGACCACCGTCGCTCCCTCAAAGCGAAACGGCGGAGCAAGTGCGACCCTGGAATTCCATGCGATTGGCTGAGATGGAGTCGAGGACCGTGTTCTTCGGAGGCAAGGACCGCCCAGTCCTCGACCTCGCCGATTCCTGGGCGGGCCACGTCCTCCGCTTCATCCGTGAGGGCAGTTCAACCGATGTCGAAGCGTGCTGGGGAGCCCACGACTACGTCCCGGCCCTCATCATCCGGGACGCGCTCCAGCGCGGCCTACCTGACCCGACGAGCCCTCCCGCTTTCATCGACATCACAGACCAGATGTTCCGCTCATTCACGCAGCCCGACGAACACGCGGACCTCCGCCTCGTCGATCACGACCACCCTCACGACGAGTGGTGGTGCCGGCGGATCCCGAAGGCCGGCCCAATCGCAGCCGAGCTCCAACAGCTGTACCAGCGTCCACACGCGCGCCGCGGTAGGTAACCAAGCCGCTGGTTCCGGGTCACTGCCTACCGTCGATCAGGCAGCCACCCGCCCACCTACCGCGCCCGGCGGCTTCTCGCTCTGGCCGCGGACGGGCGGATTCCAGCTGACGTTGCAACACCAACGCGTCTTTGGAGGTTGCAATGCGGGATCGGAGGCGGACGCCGGCGGGCGGGGTGCAGGCCGAGAAGCAGCAGCGGTATGCACAGCTGATCGCGCAGGGCGTGAACAACAGCGACGCGTGTCGGCTGGTCGGGGTCGACCGAAAGACGGGGAACCGGTGGCGGTATGGGCGGCGGGTCAGGAATTCCGCCGGGGCGCTTGTCATTTATCCGCCGGTGAAAATCAAGGAAGCGAGGCCGCGGAGTCCACGGTTTCTCTCAGAGCAGGAACGGATCCGGATCGCCGATCTGCTGGCCGCGAAGATGACGGTGCGCGGCATCGCGGAGCAGTTGGGGCGTTCGCCGTCGACGATTAGTCGGGAGATCCGTCGCAACTGCGGTCCGGACGGCCGCTACCGGCCTCATCATGCGGAGCGCGCTGCCAGGCTCCGGGCTGCGAGGCCGCGCAAGCGGAGGATCGCTGTCGACAGTGAGTTGGCCGAGGCGGTTCAGCGGCTGCTGGCGAAACGGTGGAGCCCGGAGCAGGTCGCGCACGAGCTGCGGGCGCTGTTCGCCGGTCAGCCGTCGCGGTGGCTGTGCAAGGAGACGATCTACCAGGCGATCTACGACACGGCCGTGAGCTTGACGCGGCCGGCCCGCCGGCGGCGACGCCTTCGACGGCTGCGCGGTGTACAGCGCCGGGGGCGGTTGACCGCGATGCGCATGATCGACGAGCGCCCTGCCGAGGTTGACGATCGCGTTCAGCCCGGTCACTGGGAGGGCGATCTGATCATGGGTGCCGGGAACCGGTCGGCGATCGGCACGCTCGTGGAGCGCACGACCCGGTACTTGGTCCTGCTGCCGTTCCCCGACGGCATCGCGACCACCGACGTGGTCCGCGACGCGATCACGGGCGCGCTTCAGAGCGTTCCCGCGGGGCTGAGGCGGACGTTGACCTGGGATCAAGGCAAGGAGCTCGCCCACCACCAGCAGATCACTGTCGCGACCGGCACGAGCGTGTTCTTCTGCGACGCGCACTCGCCGTGGCAGCGCGCCAGCAACGAGAACATGAATGGGCTGCTACGCGACTACTTCCCGAAAGGCACTGACCTCAGCGCGCACACCTTCGAGGACGTCGTGAGGATCGCTGCAGAGGTCAACGACCGGCCGCGAAGGACGCTCGAATGGCAACGCCCAGCGGAGCTCTTCGCGGCCGCGAGCGCGGCCGCCTGACAGGGCCCATTAGAGCCGCGCACGCACGCGGGGATCGACTCCGGCTCGGCCCTCGGGCCTCACCTCCGTCGAACCCCGCGCGCGTCAGCTCTCCGCCGGCGCCCGGAGTGTCGTGAGCAAACCCCTGCGGAGAAACCGCGATCGGGTGCCTTCGCCTGCTCGCGATGCAGTCGGTCACGCCCTCCATGCCGACACCGGCTGGGACTACGATGACCGAATCACCTGTTGCGACGTTGGCTGGCTTTCCCACGTCCGCGGTGGGGCCACTGCAAACGGCCGCGGCGACGCTCCGCCTCGCCCTACGGGCTCGGCTCCGCGAGAAGCCGCCACAACCCCAGGTGGGCCACTTTCCGACCGGCGCACCGCCCTCAAGGGGGTGCATTTTCGACCGGCGCAAAGGGGTGCGTTTTCGGACGGCCTTGACACCCCGGCTCGCGGCTCGCGGAACGCCATGCCTCGCTCGTCACCGGGCGGCCGGCGTTCATTTCCTTCGAGACGGTTGCTGAGCTCCGGTATGGCGCAATACGCCGCGGCTGGGGCCAACCGCGCATGCTCAGGATGGCGGCCAAGATCGAGCGGGTCGAGGTTGTTCACAGCGGCCCCGAGCTCGTCGCCGTCTACCCACAGCTTCGCGCCGACTGCGAGACGCCCGGCCATGCGCTCGCCCAGAAGGCGCACACGGCCGACCGCTGGATTGTCGGCACTGCGACCCGACTGGGACTTCCGCTCGTGGCGAATGACCGGATCTTCCCGGGCGCACCCGGCCTTCAGCTCGAAACGCTCCTATGAACCGAATCCCGGATTCCGCAAGCACCCGTTGGTACCCGAGCGCCTGTTGCCGGGCTGACGGCGCGCCCGCGGCCAAACAAAAAGGTCCCGCTTCGCAGGACCTTTAGGACATGGAGCTAGCCGGACTCGAACCGGCGACCTCCTGGGTGCGATGCATCGCCGGGGCGAAAACGTGGGCCATGCGGGCCGCGAAACGCCTGTGTTTACAGGCGATTTGCATTGCGCGCTCGCCGGCGGTGGCGCTCTCACGCGGGTACATATGAACCCGTTTGGTACCCGCGCCGCGCGCCCGCATGCCGCTGGGGCCCCGCCGGCGCACCGCCCGTTGATGTCAGCGTCGCGAAGCGTCGTCAAACGAAGGCGCCCGTCTTGACCGTCGTACCGGCGCGGCGTTAGGGTCGTGCTTGGGGTGAGACCGGATTTGAGCTGCGCGTTGCACAACGGCCACCGCGCGTCGAACGGGGCTCAGCGCGCGTCGCGATGAGCGAGGCGACCGGACGCCCGTGGTGGTTCAGCTCCGGTGGCAGCGACGCTGACTCGCGCCGGGGGAATGGCGCGGGCGCCCCGGCCTCGGCCGGGGAAGCAGCCCACGACTCAGCTGACGCGAAGCCCGACCCCGGGTCGAACGCGCAGTCTCTTCCCACGATCTCGCTCCCGAAGGGTGGGGGAGCAATCCGCGGGATCGATGAGAAGCTGACCATCGGCCAGGCCACCGGCACGGCCTCGATGACGGTCGGCGTGTTCACCTCGCCCGCCCGTCAGGGGTCGGGGCCGAAGCTGGCGCTCCACTACGAATCGGGCGCGGGCAACGGCCCGTTTGGCCTCGGATGGAGCCTCGGCACGGACGCGATCACGCGCAAAACATCCAACCGACTGCCGCGCTATGCCGATGCCAACGACAGCGATGTGTTCATCCTTTCCGGAGTCGAGGACCTCGTGCCGGCGCTCTCACCGGCGGCCGGCGGCAGCGAGCAGACCGAGGGTGGCAGGTCATACGCCGTGCGGGCATATCGGCCGCGTGTCGAGGCCGGCTTCGCTCGCATCGAGCGCTGGCAGGACACGACCTCGGGGGAGGTCCACTGGCGCACCATCTCGAAGGACAACGTCACGAGCCTCTACGGGCAGAGCGCCTCGAGCCGGATCGCGGACCCGAAGGATCCGAGACGGGTGTTCAGCTGGCTGCTCGATCTGAGCTATGACGACCGCGGCAACGCGGTCAGCTACGTGTACAAGCAGGAGGACGGAACCGGCGCACCGCCGTGGGTCAGCGAGCGCAACCGCGTCGTCACGGCCAACCAGTACCTCAAGGAGGTGCGCTACGGCAACGACCGACCATACCTCCCGGGGGTCGACGGCTTTGCCGGACTCCCCGCCGATCCCGGGGACTGGCTGTTCCGCTTGGTGCTGGATTACGGCGAGCACGATGCGCAGACGCCCGCGCCGGATCCCGCCGTGGGCGCGCAGTGGGCCTGCCGCGTAGATCCGTTCTCGAGCTACCGCGCCGGGTTCGAGATCAGGACGTACCGCACCTGCCGGCGACTGCTGATGTTCCATCAGTTTCCCGAGTTGCGCGGTGGCTCCCCGATCCTGGTCCGTTCCACGGACCTGACGTACACGACGAGCGACGCTCCCGGCGATCCCGCTGTCCCGTCGCTGACGCAGCTCGCATCGGTGATCCAGTCGGGATACGTTCCGGCGCAAGCGGGCGGATACGAGAAGCAGTCGCTGCCGCCGCTCGAGTTTCGCTATCAGCCGCTGACGCTGGGCGAAGAGGTTCGCGTCGCCGATCCTGACAGCGTCGATAACGTGACCGGTTCGTTCGATCAGGCGCGAGAGCGGTGGATCGATCTCGAGGGCGAGGGACTCCAGGGGATCCTCACCGAGGACGATGGCGCGTGGTACTACAAGCACAACGTCAGCGCCTGGGACCCCGGCGGCGGTCCGGCGAGCGCTCGCTTCGCGCCGCTGAGCACCGTGTGCGACAAGCCCGTCGCGCCGTCGGCGAGCCAGCTGACTCTGACCGACCTCAACGGCGATGGAAACCTATGCGCGGTCAGCTTCGCGCCGCCGACCCCGGGCTGGTTCGAGTACGACGCCGAACGTGGCTGGGGACCCTTCCGGTCGTTCGAGCAAACGGCCAACCTCGACTTCGCCAGCCCGGACCTGCGGTTCGTGGACCTCAATGGAGATGGTCTCGCCGATGTCCTGATCACCGAGGACGAGGCGCTGAGTTGGTATGAGTGGCAGGTCCTCGAAGGCTTCGCGCCGTCTGACCGGGTCGCCAAGCC